>Ga0315338_1002040_pt1 | contig 21822 bp, 20 predicted proteins | sample ASW8metaG_FD_204518 | JGI IMG/M metagenome (GOLD analysis project Ga0315338, IMG submission 204518) | Ammonia-oxidizing marine archaeal communities from Monterey Bay, California, United States - ASW #8 | ecosystem: Environmental > Aquatic > Marine > Coastal | place: USA: California | collected... | reverse complement strand
GCCAGTACGTATTCGTTAAAGGATTGTAGTGCAGCCCGGAGATGTTTCGGGACTCGAGATCTGAATGGCGGCACCACGCAGCGAGCTCTGATGGGCGAATTAGCCTATCGTACGTATGTGTCCCCTTGGGCAGCATGCGCAAGAGGTATTCACCACCAACAATAGCCATCAGGAAACTCTTCAGATTCCTGTTGATCGTTGAAAAAAACACTGAGCCTCCAGGCCGGACAATACGAGCGCAAGCGTCGACGATATTGGCCGGCTCCGGTACGTGCTCAAGCAGCTCCAGGCAGGTCACGATATCAAAACTACTTGGTTGTTCCGCGGCTACTCGTTCTGTATCGACACACCTGTACTCAAGCGAGACACCGTTCGCCTTGGCGTGGATGGCCGCTGCCTCGAGGCTCGCTTGGGCTAGGTCGATCCCAACCACGTCGGCCCCTCTTTGAGCCATGGCTTCACTGAGTATCCCCCCGCCGCACCCGACGTCCAGAACGCGGGCCCCTTCAAGGCGAACTCGGCCGTCAATATAGTCCAATCGGAGCGGGTTGATCTCGTGGAGAGTTTTCAGAGGGCCCTGAGCGTCCCACCATTGATCCGCGAGCGACTCGAATTTGGCGAGTTCCTCAGTATCACCCACGATCTGATCTTTCGCGGTCTCGTTCATGAGGCGGTAATCCTTTCTGCCCACTCGTCGGCCTTTTGGAGGATGGCTCCCACGTCCATACGTGCCAATCCTCCGCCCTTCACGAGGTGTTCACCGGCAACCCATACGTCGGTGACGTTTTCTCGACCTGCAGCGTAGACCAACTGAGACAGTGGATCGAGTACTGGCCTGGTGCCGGGAGTCCCCAGTTCGACACAGACCGCATCCGCGCTTTTGCCCTCTAGTAATGAGCCAATTTCTGCTTCCAGGCCGAGGGCGCGGGCTCCGTTCAACGTGGCGAGCTCGATGATCGTTCCGGCTGGCAGAGCCGCCGCGTCGGCGGCGACGAATTTTCCAAAGAGTGCGGCCGTGTTCATTTCTGACCAAAGGTCTAACCGGTTGTTGGCCGCGGCACCGTCCGTGCCAAGGGATACATTGACACCGGCGTCAACCAAATCCGCGACGGGGCACGCCCCACTTACGAGCTTCAGGTTAGAGCGGGGGCAATGGACGACACTGCAACCAGCTTTTGCCAGGGTTGCCACGTCCCCTGGGGTGAGTTGGGTAGCGTGTACTGCCATGAGGGCTGGAGTCAGCAAGCCTAGTGTCTCCAACCGTTCCAAGGGCCGCCGACCATCCTCAGCTAAGGCGTCCTCCACCTCCTTGGCCGTTTCGTGGATATGCATCTGGACTGGGACCTCTAACTCGTCGGCAAGTTGTCGTATGCGCTTTAATGTTGTGTCTGAGACCGTGTAGGGGGCGTGTGGCGCAAACATCGTGCTAATCAGTGGTTGGGTCCTATAAGCATCGTGGACGGCTAAACCTTTGCTGATGCATTCGGCGGCATCCGCCGCCCAAGGAGTCGGGAATTCGATGGCTATCATTCCAACTACCATCCGAATGCCCGCTTCGGCTGCAATCTCCGATGCGCGTTCTGGATAAAAGTACATGTCTGCAAAACATGTGATACCCCCTAGTAGCATCTCGCTGATCGCAAGTCGTACACCGTCAGCGACGAAATCCGCGCTCATCAGGCTGACCTCCGTTGGCCAGATGCGCTCGTTTAGCCAACGCTCCAGAGACATATCTTCACCGTAGCCACGCATGAGAGTCATGGCGGCGTGCGTGTGAGTGTTTACTAGACCGGGAAGGAGGACGTGATCCGGCCGTTCATGGATGGCGTCAGGGGCGTAGAGTTCGAGCGCGTCCGCCCTCGATACAAGCGCAAGAATCCGTCCCTTATGGATGGCCAAGCAGAGGTCTTCGCGCACGGAGACCTCGGGTTCGACCGGGATCGTCCAGCGCGGGCAAATCAGAGCGTCGATGCGTTGACTCACTAGAAGAAAGATCGTGTTTGACGGCCTGCGGGAAAGCCGAAGTATAGCCGTTCGGAGCCCTCCCCAAGAGCTGCGGTAAAAGCCCACCTTATGGTAGAATTCATGGGATAGATTGAATCCTTAGAACACGGTTTCTTCAAGTATATTTGGGCCATCAACAGAAGGTCTGACAAACCGTTTTTCTCTCAATAGCTCGGGCTCCCCTGGTGCTTTTTAGCGGACCGGGAGGGGCTACTGTTCGTGGTGAACTACATGGTTGAGGCAGCCAAAGAGATCTTTCCAGTCAATCTCGAAGACGAGATGAGACAGTCCTATCTGGACTATGCGATGAGCGTCATCGTTGGGCGAGCGTTGCCAGATGTGCGGGACGGGCTCAAACCGGTGCATCGAAGAGTGCTCTACGCAATGCTTGAGCTCGGTAACGAATATAACCGCCCTTACAAGAAATCCGCTCGGGTGGTCGGAGACGTTATCGGTAAATACCATCCCCACGGCGACACCGCTGTCTATGACACGATTGTTCGTATGGCGCAGGGCTTTTCCATGCGCTACCTCTTGGTGGACGGGCAGGGTAATTTCGGGTCTGTGGACGGGGATGCACCCGCGGCCATGCGCTACACGGAAGTCAGAATGGCTCGGTTCGCGCAGGAACTGCTAGCCGATATTGATAAAGAAACCGTCGACTTCTCCGCCAACTACGATGAGTCCGAGCATGAGCCTACGGTTTTGCCGACGCGAATACCGAATCTGCTCATCAACGGGTCATCGGGAATTGCAGTTGGTATGGCAACCAATATTCCTCCGCATAACCTGGGTGAAATCGTCAGCGCCTGCCTGGCGCTTCTGGAGAACCCAAGTCTGACTGTTGCTCAGCTGATCGAGCTCGTTCCAGGTCCGGACTTCCCAACTGCCGGCCTAATATTCGGGGCCCAGGGCATTGTGAGTGCCTATAACACCGGCAGAGGCCGGGTCTATATGCGCGCTCGGACCCATATCGAGCCGTTGGATAAGCGTGATCGCGAGGCAATCATCATTACGGAGTTGCCTTACCAGGTTAACAAGGCCCGGCTAATAGAAAAGATCGCGGAGCTCGTTCGGGAGAAACGTCTAGACGGTATCACCGAGCTACGGGACGAATCTGACAAAGACGGCATGCGCGTAGTTATTGAGCTGCGACGTGGCGAACTGTCGGATGTCGTACTGAACAATCTCTACAAACAAACAGCGCTGCAAAGTGTCTTCGGGATCAACATGGTGGGTCTCGTCGATGGACAGCCACGGTTATTGACACTTAAAGACCTGCTTGAGGCATTTCTCCGGCATCGGCGTGAGGTCATCACGCGCCGAACACTGTTCGAACTGAGAAAGGCCAAAGAACGGGCGCATATCCTAGAGGGCCAGACCATAGCGCTCGGGAATATCGATGAGGTGATCGAACTCATCAAGGCCTCGTCGTCGCCGGCGGAAGCCCGAGCGGGGCTTACTGGGCGGGACTGGCCGCCAGGTGCGGTGGTCGGGATGCTCGAGCGCGCTGGGGCAGAGGCTACCCGCCCCGAAGATCTCAATGAAGAATGCGGCCTTAACGAGGCCGGCTACCGACTTTCGGTTGCCCAGTCTCAGGCTATTCTCGAGCTGCGTCTGCATCGCCTCACGGCGTTGGAGCAGGATAAAATACATAAGGAATACAGTAATATAGTTGATAATATTAACGATTTTCTTGATATTCTCGCTAATCCAGATCAGCTACAGGCGGTTATCCGGGATGAGCTGAATGAGGTTCGGGATCAATATGCCGACCCCAGGCGTACCGAGATTGTCGCAGACTACTCTGACCTTACTACCGAGGATCTCATTCCGGAGGAGGATTTGGTTGTAACGCTGTCCCACGGGGGATATGCCAAAGCTCAACCCTTGGGAACCTACCAGGCCCAGCGACGTGGGGGTCGAGGTCGCGCGGCTACGCGGGTGAAGGATGAGGATTTCGTTGACCAGTTGTTCGTCGCAAATACTCATGACACGTTGTTGTGCTTTTCCAGTAGGGGCAAGGTGTACTGGTTGAAGGTCTACCAGCTGCCGCAGGCTGGCCCCGGCGCGCGTGGGCGGCCTATCGTCAATCTCTTGCCCCTGGAAGAGGACGAACGCATTAACGCGGTGCTACCGATCAAAGAGTTCGAAGAGAGTAAATACGTCCTATTCGCGACCAGTCAAGGTACCGTAAAGAAGACCCCTCTCAACGCCTTCTCTCGTCCGCGCGCGAGCGGGATAATTGCGGTGGAACTACGAGAAGGTGATCGGCTAATTGGCGCAGGTATTACTGATAGCGGTGGGGACCTGATGCTTTTCTCACGATCCGGTAAAGGGATCCGTTTCTCCGAAGCCGACGTTCGCCCGATGGGCCGAACTGCCGCTGGCGTTCGTGGTCTGAAGCTCAGTGGAGCCGGCGACGAGGTCATTGCTTTATGCATACCCGATGGGGGGCTCGTGCTCATCGCGACAGAGAACGGTTACGGGAAGCGAACAGTACTCCAAGACTTTCCGGTTCAAGGTCGTGGGGGCCAGGGGGTCATCGCAATCCAGGCTTCGGATCGCAACGGACCGGTTGTAGGCGCAGTTCAAGTTTCCGAGGACAACGAGGTCATGCTAATCAGCTCGAACGGGACGCTCGTAAGGACCCCTTCATCAGAGATCTCTATCATGGGTCGGAATACCCAGGGGGTCCGGCTTATTAGGCTTGATAAGAAAGACAGGCTTGTCGGCCTGGAGCGGATCGATGTATTCCAGGAGCAGGGCGACCCAACCGATTAGCGGTTGCCTAGGACACCTTCACACATAGAACGTGACTGATGGAGAGGATCTATAACTTCAGCCCAGGACCGGCGGCTCTGCCTACCGCTGTGCTGGAGCAGGCAAGAGGTGAGCTACTTGACTGGCAGAACACCGATCTGTCGGTGATGGAGGTGAGCCACCGTGGGAAGCTTTTCATCGAACTTGCCGCACAATCAGAGACGACGTTTCGCGAGCTGCTCGACATCCCAGAACATTACAAAGTTCTTTTTCTTCAGGGAGGCGCTACGCTGCAGTTCGCCGCCGTGCCCTTGAATCTAGCCGGTCCCGACGATACGGCCGATTACGTAAACACCGGCAATTGGAGTAAGAAGGCAGCAGGTGAGGCGGAACGATTCCTGAATGTGAATGTTGCGGCTGACGGGGTGGACCGAAATTACGTTACGATCCCTGACCCGGCAACCTGGCAGGTTTCCGATGAAGCCAAGTACCTCCATTTGGCGGTAAACGAAACCGTAGTCGGAGTGGAGTTTCACCAGATACCCGAGGTCTCCGACGCACCGCTTGCCGTGGACATGTCGTCGACCCTGTTGTCGCGCCCTGTCGACGTTAACCGCTTCGGGTTGATTTACGCGGGAGCGCAGAAAAACATCGGTCCGGCCGGTATTACAGTCGTCATCGTGCGGGAGGATCTCCTGGACAGAGCCCGAATGGAAACCCCGTCCGTTGCCAATTACCGGGTAATGGCTGACGCCGATTCCATGTTCAATACCCCGCCGACCTTCTCTTGGTACGTTGCTGGGCTCGTATTTGAGTGGGTTAAACAGGAAGGCGGGTTAGTAGCGATGGGAGAGCGAAACCAACGGAAAGCGCAGAAACTCTATGCTAGGATTGATGCGTCTGACTTCTACAACAACCCGGTCGACCATCGTTGCCGATCCTGGATGAACGTTCCGTTCACCCTGTCCGACCCAGAGTTAGATTCCGAATTCCTGAAGAAATCGGCCGAGGCAGGTCTAGCTAATCTGAAAGGCCATCGATTGGTTGGAGGTATGCGGGCGAGTATCTACAATGCGATGCCCGAAGCTGGTGTCGACGCGTTGTTAGCCTTTATGGCCGACTTCGAAGCCCGCAACGGATGATGCCATGAGAACCTTCAAAATCCTTACACTCAACAACATTGCCGAACAAGGTTTAGAGCGTTTTCCGGGTGACCGATATAAAGTCGGCGTGGATTTGACTGAGCCCGATGCAATTCTGCTGCGATCCTACAGACTGCACGATATGGAATTGCCGGGCTCGTTGCTGGGGGTTGGTAGGGCCGGAGTCGGTGTTAACAATATCCCTGTCGATGCGCTCAGCGAACGCGGTGTCCCGGTGTTTAATGCCCCTGGAGCGAACGCCAATGCTGTAAAAGAGCTCGTTATTGGCGCTATTTTAATGTCGGCCCGGAACATTGGTTACGCTTGGAATTACGTGCGCGCCCTTCACGGAACGGATGCTGATGTAGCCAAGGCGGTTGAGGCTGGTAAGAAACAGTTCGTTGGATTCGAATTGCCAAGTCGCGTTTTGGGTGTCGTTGGACTCGGGGCCATCGGTGTAGAAGTTGCGAATGCGGCTCTGGCGCTTGGTATGCGTGTAGTCGGGTACGATCCTAAACTCACAGTCAGACGGGCCTGGCAACTCTCTTCCGGTGTGGAGCAGGCCGAGAATCTGGATCAGGTGTTTCGGCGGGCCGACATCATCACAGCTCACGTGCCCTTGAACGGCGATACCGAAGCCCTCGTAGGACGACAACGTTTGCGGCTCCTACCAAAGGGAGCCATCGTCCTCAACTTTGCCCGGGATGGTGTAGTGGACGAGGACGCAGTTCTAGAATTCCTTGAGACAGGTCAAATCCGCACCTATGTGACAGACTTCCCGACCCCTAGCCTAATGGAGCGTCCGAACGTGATTTGCCTTCCTCACCTCGGCGCGTCCACGTTAGAGGCCGAGGAAAATTGTGCGGTCATGGTGGCCGACAACCTGAGGGAATTCCTGGAGAACGGCAACATCCGTGGCTCTGTCAATTTTCCAGAGGCCGTCTTACATCGCACCCGTCCTCACCGCTTGTCGATTGCGAACGCGAATGTTCCGAGCATGGTCGGGCAGGTTTCCACTACGCTTGCGGAGGAGAACATTAATATTGCAGATCTCCTTAACGTTTCCCGAGGCGATGTCGCGTATACGCTGGCCGATCTTGACGGTCCGGTGAGCGATGAGACGTTGGAGCGCATATGCTCCATCGATGGCATACTCCGTGCCAGAGTACTACCGCGCCTCGAGGAAACTTTGCAGGACGGCTAGCGGCCTACAAAGAAAGTCCGAAACCATGAGTGAGAAGTCCGGTATAGGGGACGATTCATCCCAGGAGGAACCACTAAAAGTGGCCTTTCTCGGGCCGGAGGGTACCTTCACGCAATCGGCGGTCCTGAAGCAGTTCGGACATTCGGTTCGAACGGTATCGGTTACAACCATCGAGGACGTGTTCCACGAGGTCGAGGGTGGGCACGCCGATTTCGGCGTAGTCCCGGTGGAAAACTCCACTGAAGGATCGGTCACCAATACTCTAGACATGTTCTTGACCTCGCCTCTGCGAATATGCGGCGAAGTCGAGCTTCGCATCCGTCAACATCTTATGGGGTGCATGCAGGAGAGCGGTGATATTGAAAGGATATGCTCCCACCCTCAGTCGCTGGCGCAGTGCCGTGCGTGGCTGGCGCAATCTATGCCGGATGTGGAGCTAATCCCCGTGTCGAGCAACGCTGCAGCGGCGCGGCGTGCCCGTGACGAAGTTGGTACAGCGGCAATAGCCGGGGATGCGGCGGCCGAGGTCTACGAACTCAACACTTTGTTTGCCAACATCGAGGATCATGGGGATAACACGACACGTTTCCTCGTCATTGGACGTAAACTTTTCCCGCCGAGCGGAGCGGATAAGACCTCGTTGCTTCTATCAGCTAGCGGGACGCAGGGAGCCGGGGTCCTGCATCATTTGCTTGATCCACTGGCTAAAAACGGGATTAACATGACGCGGATTGAATCGCGACCTTCGAGGCGTCGGAAGTGGGATTACGTTTTCTTCGTCGACATCGACGGACACGCAGAAGATGACAAGGTTAGGCCGACACTCCGGGAGGTTGAGCAGCATGCGAGTCTTTTTCGGGTTATAGGGGCTTACCCCAAGGCCGTCGGTTAGAAGAGGCGATGTTCGAGGTTGACCGTGCCTGAAGGGCACTTGATTGAGGGATCCGGGATGTTTGTCTCGCAACCAGTGGGAACCGTCACCGGCGCGCTCAACGTGCCTGGTGACAAGTCAATTTCGCACCGCGCCTTACTGTTGAGCGCAGTCGCTGTGGGCAAAAGTTCCATCCGCGGGTTTTTGAACAGCGATGATTGCCTTGCTACGCTGGCAGCTCTTCGCGCGACAGGCGTCGAGATAAACTCGAATGGTAGCGAAGTCCACGTCTGCGGCGTCGGCGCGAGCGGGCTGCGACCGCCACCGGCACCGTTGGATCTAGGGAACTCCGGGACGGCAGTCCGACTGTTGGCGGGCGTGTTATCAGCACAGTCGTTCGATTCTATTCTGACTGGAGATGAGTCGCTCCGACAACGACCTATGGAACGAGTAGCGGCACCACTCCGACAGATGGGTGCATCGATCCACACTCAGGAAGATACCGCTCCGCTTGTTATCCAGGGAGGGCGGCCGTTAAAAGGGATCGACTACACGCTCCCTGTGGCTAGCGCTCAATTGAAATCGGCCTTGCTGTTAGCGGGGCTGTGGGCAGATGGCCGAACTATCGTTCGCTCGCCAGGACCAAGCCGCGATCATACAGAACGAATGCTGGAAACGATGGGTGTTGTGATTGAGCAACCCACCAATCACGTTGTTTCCCTCTGTGGACCGGCTCAGCTGGAAGCCCGAGATTTGGAGATTCCGGGTGATTTCTCCTCGGCCGCCTTCTTTGTCGTCGCTGGGTTATTGGGAGCCCCTGATGGTCTTCTTATTCGCAACGTTGGTATCAACCCCACGCGGACAGGACTGCTGACGATACTGGAGGAAATGGGCGGACGTATTGAGCTCAGGAACATCCGCGATTGTGGCGCCGAACCAGTTGCTGACCTGATGGTGACCCAGAGCGATCTCGCTGGGATCGAGGTGGATCCCGCCCAGGTCCCTTTGGCTATTGATGAATTTCCGGCGCTGTTCATCGCCGCTGCGAAGGCTCGAGGCAGGACGGTTGTGTCGGGCGCTGAAGAGCTGCGCCACAAGGAAAGCGATCGTTTGAGTGTGATGGCCGAGGGCCTTCGAACCTTGGGAATCGCGGTAGAGGAATCTGCGGACGGTCTGAGCATCGGAGGCGGAGGGTTGTCCGGAGGAAGGGTCAACAGTTACGGTGACCATCGAGTGGCGATGGCTTTCGCAATTGCCGGTATGGTTGCTAGCGGGCCGATTGAAATTTTGAGAACGGCCGAAGTCTCAACCTCCTTTCCGGGTTTTTTAACTATCGCAGCCGGATGTGGCCTGGAGATCGAGGCGCGCCCAGACGAAGGTCACCCAGAATATGGATAAAGACGTTTCGGTTATTGCGATTGATGGCCCGACGGGCTCCGGTAAGGGCACTATTTGCAGGGCTCTGGCACGGGAGTTGGCTTGGCATCTGCTCGATAGCGGCGCGTTGTATCGGTCAGCTGCACTCTACGCGACCCGTAAGAAGCTCGATATTAGGGATCCAGAGGCCATGGCCCAAGTGGCCGCCGGGTTGGATGTAGAATTCTCCACTTCCGCCAACTTGGAGGCCGTGCTCTTGGACGGAGAGGATGTCACAGGGTTGCTGCGTACCGAAAGGTGCGGAGCCATCGCGTCGGAGATAGCGTCCATGCCCGCCGTGCGGACTGCCCTCTTAGAACGGCAACGGGCATTTGCGATGGAGCCTGGCTTAGTCGCTGATGGGCGGGACATGGGGAGTGTTGTTTTTCCAAATGCTTGCCTTAAGGTGTTCTTGACTGCGAGCGCTGAGGTTCGGGCTCAAAGGCGCTATAAGCAGTTGAAAGGAAAGGGTATTGATGTTAGCCTGCCGAGCCTTTCCCGAGACATAGCCCGGCGGGATGAGCGAGACGCTAGCCGGCAGGTAGCGCCACTCAGGCCCGCAAAGGATGCTCTCGTCTTGGATTCTACGGAGCTGACCTCGGAGGAGGTGAGCGTTACGATCCAAGGGTGGTTCGAACGGTTGGGGTTGCGGCGGTAGCTAACTAGAGGGGCCTTGCAGGACGCAGGGCCATGATTAACTGATCATCGGTACAGGTATAGACCGATGTTGAACTGGAGGTCCGCCCAAGCGGATGTATTTTTTATGAGCGAATCCTTTGCGGAGTTGCTGGAAGAAAGTCTCGCCAATCAACAGATAAGGCAGGGATCCATCCTGACGGCTACGGTTGTTGATGTGAATCAGGACGTTGTTCTTGTCCATGCGGGGCTTAAATCTGAAGCGGTGATACCCACCGATCAGTTTCTCAACGAACGCGGTGAGATAGAGGTTGAGGTTGGCGACGAAGTTGAAGTCGCGCTTGACACGGTCGAGGACGGGTTTGGAGAAACTCGCCTGTCGAGAGAGAAAGCCAAACGGATGCGCACCTGGAGCCGCCTAGAGGAGTCCTTCGAAGAAAGCAAAGTTGTGACGGGAACCATCAGCGGGCGCGTTCGCGGCGGCTTCACCGTAGACCTCGATCTGGTCAGAGCTTTCCTACCCGGTTCACTGGTCGACGTGCGACCGGTCCGGGATCCTGGAGCCCTCGAGGGCAGTACGCTGGAATTCAAAGTGATTAAGCTCGACCAGAAACGGAATAACGTTGTCGTTTCTCGTCGGGCTGTTGTCGAGGAAGAGTACAGTGCTGAGCGAGAAGAGCTTCTGAAGAATCTTCAGGAGGGCGCAACGCTCAAGGGCCTCGTCAAGAATCTTACCGATTACGGCGCGTTCGTCGATCTCGGTGGTATCGACGGTCTCCTCCATATTACTGACATGGCCTGGAAACGGGTCAAACATCCGTCGGAGGTGGTCAACGTCGGTGACGAGTTGGATGTCAAAGTATTGAAGTTTGATCGCGAACGCAGTCGAGTTTCCCTCGGTCTGAAGCAGCTCGGTGACGACCCTTGGATGGATCTGGCTCGGCGTTATCCACAGAATTCTCGGCTCTTCGGGAAGGTGACGAATATTGCCGACTATGGCTGCTTCGTCGAGATTGAAGAGGGCGTTGAAGGACTTGTCCATGTTTCTGAAATGGATTGGACGAACAAGAACGTAAGTCCTCACAAAGTTGTTCAGATCGGTGACGATGCCGAGGTTATGGTTCTAGATATCGATGAGGAACGTCGTCGAATTTCGCTTGGACTGAAGCAATGCAAGGCAAACCCGTGGGCTGAATTTGCGGAGAACTATAACAAGGGCGATAAGGTGGCTGGACAAATTAAGTCGATTACTGACTTTGGGGTTTTCATCGGGCTATCTGGCGGTATCGACGGACTCGTACACCTATCTGATCTGTCGTGGGAGCTTGAGGGCGAGGAAGCGGTTAGGAACTACAAAAAGGGTGAGGAGCTGGAAACGACTGTCTTGGCCATTGACCCGGAGAGGGAGCGAATCTCCTTAGGCGTTAAGCAGCTGGACACGGACCCGTTCTCTCTTTTCCTAGCCGAGAATCCAAAGGGCTCACTAGTGAAAGGGACTATTCTGGAAGTCGATGCGAAAGGCGCCACCGTTGAACTGCTGGATGGAGTGAGCGGGCAAATTCGAGCCGCGGAAATCGCGAGAGATCGAGTGGAAGACGCTAGGATGGTGCTCAAGTCCGGCGAAGAGGTAGAAGCTAAATTCGTCGGTGTCGACCGAAAGAATCGTATCCTCAGTCTGTCGATAAAGGCCAAAGAGGCCAGCGAGGAGGCCCAGGTGGTTAAGAGTTACAAGACAGATGCCGAGAAACCTACTTCCGGTACCTCGTTGGGTGATCTGCTGAAGGAGCAGATGGGTCCCGAGTGATTGTCTAGGAAAAATTAAGAAGGGAAGGCTGTTCCCCGAAAGGATGGTGCATAGCGATGACAAAGTCTGAGTTGATTGAAGCTATCGCCCGCATGCAAAGGCACTTGCCAGCCAAAGACGTTGAGTTGGCCGTCAAGCATGTTTTGGAGCTTATGAGCGAGTCACTTGCCAACGGGCAACGAATCGAAATCCGTGGATTTGGCAGTTTTTCACTGCATTATCGACCACCCCGTATGGGGCGGAACCCAAAGACCGGTGAGGCTGTTGCTTTAGCCGGGAAGCACGTACCGCATTTTAAACCGGGGAAGGATCTGAGGGAACGAGTCAACAACGGGCGACATCTGCCCGTGCGAAACTAAACAGGGACCAACTGTTTTTTGCTCCCAAAGCGTCGTCGAGGCATGTTTCAAAGCTAATAGGCCGAAGTTCTTCACCTGAGGAGTTATGGGTTTGGCCACGATGCGAAAGATCGGTCTGCTCCTGTCACTGCTCGTGATAGCCCTTTTGGCTGCTATCTTCACCTATAGCAACCCAGACAGTATTGCTGTGGATATCGGCTTTGTGCGCCTCGAGGAGGTTTCCATGTCCATCGCATTCGCCGCCTGCTTTGCTGTCGGGTGGCTGTTTGGCCTGTTCTCCGCTGGAATTGCAGTCATGAGAATAGTCAGAGAGCGGCGACAGTTGCGGAGGAACCTAAGGCTTGCAGAGGCCGAGGTAACGAGCCTACGCAGCCTTCCGCTGCACGATGCCAACTGAAGCCACATTTCTCCTAGCGGGGTTGTTTATCGTCGCGGCCCTCTCAGGTTGGGCGTTCGCCCGTTTCTCCGATTTCAAGGGCGACGCTCCAGCCCCAACGTCCATCAGCCCCGACTATTTGCGCGGGCTAAATCTTGTCCTTAATAGGCAAACAGACGAGGCATTGGAGCTTTTTGTGCGGATGGCTAAAGTTGACGATGAGACATTGGAGACTCATTTCGCGTTGGGACATCTTTTCCGACGCCGCGGGGAGGTGGATCGTGCTATCCGTGTCCACCAAAATTTGCTTGCAAGGCCCAGCCTTAGCATAGAACAACGTCATCAGGCTCTATTCTCCCTAGCTCAGGACTACCTAGGTGCGGGACTGTTTGATCGGGCAGAAAAGCTCTTCGGGGAACTTGGCTCCAGTTCAACTTTGGGCGCTTCGGCGCTACGGAGTCTGGTGGATATTTACGAAACCCAGAGCGATTGGAGTAAAGCGATTGAGGCCCACCGCGAGTTAGAGATGCTGACAGGGGAGAAATCTACAGAGGTGGCGCATTACTACTGTGAACTAGCTGAGCGGGCAAGACTGGATGGTGACCTAGACCTGGCTCGGCAACACTTGAAGAGCTCGGTACGTAGCGCGGGGGGCGCTTTCCGAGGCGTTCTCATTAGGGCGGCGATTGCGCAGGAGGAAGAGGATTACCACCAAGCGCTACGTCTCTACGAGCAGGTCCTGGAAGCTGATCGTCGCTTGATGGTCGAGGTGCTTCCCGAGCTCGTCACCTGTTATCGAGAAACCGGTCGGGTGCAGGAGCTTGAAAGTTATCTGCAAACGATTATCGACAAAGATAGTTTGGTGAAACAGGAAATTGCCTATGCCGCTATTCTGGGCCGGCTGGCTGAACCCCGAGTGATGGCCGAATGCATGGAGAATTTCATCCTCAAGGATGATGTGCTTGCCTCAATCCTTGATGCGGATCGTATCGCCGAACTTTCGTCGCAAGAGCGGCAGGCAGCGATTTTGAGAATTGCCGAGGGGCTTCGGCGTCTTGCGATTTCAAGCCCGCGTTATCGTTGCACAACGTGCGGGTATAACAGTCAACGGCTAGTTTGGCATTGCCCGAGTTGCAAATCGTGGGAAAGCATTCGCCCATTGCAAAAATTCCAGTTTGAAGGGCTGATTACCTAATTCAGGGGGGGTTGCTTGAGTTCCAAAATTCGCGCTGCGGTTTTTCCTGTTGCTGGCCTAGGGACTCGGTTCTTGCCGGCTACAAAGGCTTCACCAAAAGAGATGTTTCCGATCGTCGATAAACCGCTAGTCCAATACGCCGTGGAAGAAGCCATAGCTGCTGGTGCCGAGAAACTTGTTTTCGTGACCAGTGATTCTAAAGGTGCCATCGAGGACCATTTCGAGACCGATCTGGAGCTTGAAACAGCGCTTAGAATGTCCGGAAAGGAGGAACTTCTGACGCTTGTTCGGGAAATTCTCCCTCCCACGGTGACCTGCACTTATATTCATCAGGGTCAGCCACTGGGGCTTGGACACGCCGTCCTGTGTGCGCGTCCTGTGATCGGGGATGAGTCGTTCTTCGTTCACCTCGTTGACGATCTTATTTTTAGCCATAAGCCCTGTCTGGATCAGATGAGGGAGCACTACGAACACCACGGGGCTAGCGTGCTAGCCGTCGAGAAAGTTGCCGGAAACCAAACTGCGAATTACGGCATCGTCGCTACGGAAGAATCCCCCTCGGGAGTAAAAAGGGTGACAAAAATCGTTGAGAAGCCGAAACCGGAGGATGCGCCTTCGAACCTCGCCGTTGTTGGGAGGTATGTTCTAACACCAAGGATTTTCGACGAATTGGCGGCCACTGCAAGTGGCGCAGATAATGAAATTCAACTGACCGACGCTATTGCGAGTCTGCTAACGGAAGAGTCGGTGCACGCCCTGTCATTCGAGGGGCGACGTTACGATTGCGGTAAAAAACTAGGGTATCTAGAGGCTGCGGTCGAATACGGTCTGCGCGACCCGGAGATTGGTGGTTCTTTCGCCGCTTATCTGGCGGCTCTCTCCAAAGACTCCTAGGCGGACGCTTCTCCACGGCCTAAGGATACTATTAGAAGCCTTTAGTTCCGGGTGGAATACAGGCTAATCGTTAGCGGACCAGATAGTTCTCGTTGATGGCAGCCAGGTTCGTCGTACCGGCCTGCTGCATCATCATAACGAGCTCGCTCCCCAACAAGTCCAGGACCGTCTCGACCCCTTCCTGGCCAAATGAGGACAGTCCCCACAGGTACGGACGACCGATACAGACGGCGTCCGCACCGATAGCTAAGGCCTTAAACACGTCGACTCCTCGTCGGAACCCCCCATCCACTAATATCGGAACTCGGCCGCGGACCGAATCTACCACCTCGGGTAACGATTCGATCGTGCCTCTACCACTGTTCTCGGCGCGCCCGCCGTGGTTGGAGACGATGAGCCCGTCGACACCATGCTCGACGGCTAAAGCCGCATCCTCCGCCGTGACGACCCCCTTCAAGATCAGCCTCGTCGAAGTGAAATCGCGGAGACGCTCAACGAAGGCCCAATCGAGGTTCCTCGCCCTAGTGGCAGACAAGGTGCTCGTATCTATGCCATTGAAGTTAGGGCGTCGCTCGATGGAATTCTCAAAGCCGGGAACATGGCAGGCTTGGCACTCCTCATTGGAATCCCGACGAAACCGCCTGAGAGCCTCGCGGTTACTCGCTGGTAGGTCGACCGTTAGGGCGATTGCGGGGCAACCTGCCCTCTCGGCGCGTCGTACTAGCTGCTCTGTGACATCCCATTGCTCTGTGGCATAGAGCTGGAACCAGGTCGGTGCTCCCCGCGCTGAATTGACGTCGTCAACGCTATATGAACTAACGGTGGAGAGAATCTGGAGGCAATCCCGAGAGCGAGACGCTCGTGCGGTGGCCAGTTCACCTTCTGGATGGAAGGCTTGCTGAGTTCCACAAGGTGCTATCACAATCGGGAACGCATGCGGTGTGCCGAATAGCTCGATGCCCGTATCGATGCTCCGAACATCTACAAGTCGACGGACCCTAAGCGCTATATTGTCGAATCCAGCACGATTAGCCGCAATGGTAGAACCATCGTCCACTCCTGATGCCAAGTAGGTGTAGTGAGCAAGGCTTAAATTTCGACGTGCAACCGGTTCGAAGTCGAAGACGTTGACTGCTTCGCTGGGATCTAAGATCAGGCTGTCGGAGACCGTATAGTCGAACTGTCCAAATGCGCCTGGTGTTGCGCCGAGTAACGGGCTAGAGGCTAAATAGCGCAGGAACGTGCGGCGTGACGTATCAGTGGAATGCATCAGATACCCTCTAGTTTTTCGCGTCCAGTTCCGCCCGAATTTCTTCGTTGTGCTCACCTAGCAAAGGAGGATACCTCCTGTAACTTGGTCCGTTCTGGGAGAGGTGAAGCGGGCTACCGATTGATTTCACCATGCCCACCAAGGGATGCTCAAGCTCGACTACCATGTTCCTTTCCAGAATGTGTTTATCGGACAATGTGTGGTCGGGAAAGTTTATTGGGCCAGCGGGAATGCCACGTTCTACAAAAAGCTTCACCCACTCCTCGGAGTCCCTGGCCGCTAGCTTGGCCTCAATTAAGGGGATCAATTCATCGCGGTGCTGATTGCGCGCTGCATTTGTGTAGAACCGAGGATCCTCCATCACTGTTTCCGTAATATCCAACACCGTACAAAGTCTCTTCCAGAGACGCTCAGTGCCTACGGCGACGATAATCATTTTGTCCCGTGCACGCATCGGCTGATAAGGCGTCACAGTCGGGTGGACGTTCCCTAGACGTTGGGGCCGTTCCCCTGTTGCGAAGTAGCTTCCGCCAAGGTTTGCAAGCCAAGTCGTTTGGGCGTCGACTAGGGATACATCGATGAACTGTCCACGGCCGGAACCTTCTTTTCCCTGGTCACGCGCGTATAACGCCGTCAGGATGCCTATAGTCGTATAAATCCCTGCGGTAATATCAGCCATAGGCGTTGGGAAGCGGATGGGTCCACCGTCTATTTCCCCCGTCAGGGCCATCAGTCCCGCCTCACCTTGGGCAATGATGTCGTAGCCACCACGGTTTGCTTTGGGGCCGGTATGTCCGTAACCGCTTATTCCGGCGTAGATCAATCTCGGATTTAGAGTCTTGAGCGTCTCTGGGTCGATACCTAAACGAACAAGGGAACTCATCCGGGGTATATTCGTAACGAACACGTCTGCGGTTTCGATGAGACGAAGAAAGACCGATAGATCCTCGGCATCCTTGAGGTTCAGTTCAAGACTGCGCTTGTTGCGGTTAACGGATAGAAAGTACGCGCTTTCTCCTTTGAGGAAGGGTGGTCCCCAGCCACGAGACTGGTCTCCAGTAGCTGGCCGTTCGATCTTTATGACATCTGCACCCAGATCCCCGAGCAGCATGCTGCAATAGGGCCCTGCAAGCGCTTCGGTCATCTCCACAACACGAATATTTTTCAAGGCTGGGTCTTTCCTCAATTCGGGCACTCCACTTTCGGAGCGGCGACTCTATCGTGGTTGCCAAAGGACCACAATGACAGTACCCCAGTGTTCCATTAAGCTTCGCGCCAACGTCGGCGGCAAATGGCGCGGGAGTGACCAAGATGAGAAACGTTGTAGTGCGAAATATCGACCGCGTTGACCCGGCTATCATAAAAGGGCTTTCGGAGCAGGGCACGGCGACTGTGCACGAGGCGCAGCAGCGTTCGGGCTTGATGCTGCCCTATATGCGCCCGATCTACCCCGGCAGCCGTATTGCCGGTAGTGCGGTGACCGCGCTGACTCACCCCGGCGACAACTGGATGCTTCATGTGATACCCGAAATAGCCCAACCGGGTGACATAGCCGTGATCGGTCTTTCCTCAGAGAATACCGACGGCATGTTCGGGGACCTGTTGGCAACTTCCTACCGCGCCCAGGGAATACTCGGACTCGTAATAGACGCAGGATGTCGTGACGTGGCCGATCTAACGGAAATGGCATTCCCGGTTTGGAGTCGAGCCATATCAGCTAAGGGAACGGTTAAAGCAACCGTCGGATCGGTGAACCTTCCCATCGTTTGTGCTGGTACGCAGGTCAACCCAGGTGACGTTATCGTGGCCGATGACGATGGGGTCGTCGTTGTTCCTCGTGCTCTGGCTGCTGCGGTTTACGAAGCAGGTCGAGTTCGGGAAGCCAATGAGACAGAAAAGAGAAAGCGGCTGGCGGCTGGAGAACTCGGTTTGGATATGTATGACATGCGGACTCCACTAGAAAAAGCCGGGCTCGTGTATGTTGACAAGCCAAGTGGCGCAGATGAGTGAGATATGGCGGAAGGATTGCGGCTGAAGCTTTGGGGGCCCAGCGGAGAGTCTCGGGAGTTCGAATTGAATGACCGAGGGGAGGTTATCCGCGCCCTCACGGACTGGGCCAATGAGATCGGATGTGGCGCGAATGAATTGGACTACCAGGTAAACGACGGCCTAAGAATCATGGGTGAAGGCAATCCCTATGCAGGCGAGGTTGATTAGCTGCCAGGAACGCTATTTACTCCGGAAATACTCATCTCTTCCCAAAAGCCGGCATGTCTCCTCGCTGATGCTAATCTTTGTTACGTTCAGGCCGCTGGTTGACACGTATGTACGCTGAGTGGATATTGTTTTGATTCGAAATTCGGAGAAGTGTGTTGCAAATATCAAATAGTGACCGGGTTACCCTAGCCTTTACGCTATCTTCCGCGCTGTTTTTTATGTTGCCAGCAACGGGACAGGATTGGTCAAATTCTGTCTGTGCAGATGACGATCATGCAACCTTTCATGCCTGTGCCTTGCAAGCAGGAGAGAGATTTGATCCGCCTCGGACAGCAGCCGGGCATCCCGATTTACAGGGAATATGGGCTCGACGTGCGCGGGCGCACGAGAGTCTTCACGCACACCCACAAACTTTAGATGATTTTGAGGCACCAAGCATCATAGTAGCGCCGGCTGACGGTTTTGCTCCCATGCAACCTTGGGCAGAGGCAAAGCGGAGATATAACCGTCCTGCGTTTGTCCATCAAAATGCCATCTGTCGCTTATCAGGCATTCCCGGGACTATGTATATGACAGGGACGTATCAGTTCATGCAGAGTGAGGAATATTTGCTAGTTCAATCGGAAGAAGCACACGCATATCGAGTGATTCCAATGGACGGTCGACCGCACATTGGTGAAGGTATTCAGCTCTGGAATGGTGATTCAATCGGCCGCTGGGACGGTAATACGTTAGTTGTTGAGACGAGGAACCAAAATGCTCGAGCTTGGCTGGACCAGCGTGCGAGATTTTATACCGATGAAGCGCTTGTTACTGAAAGATTCACCCTCATAGACCCGAACACAATGCATTGGGAAGCAACCATTGAGGATCCCAATGTTTATTCCGAGGCCTTCACGATAGCGCTTGCCTATCGTCGTCGTTCATCAGAAGGGGCCGAACTGTGGGAGGAGGCATGTTATGAGGACAATGATCTTGCCTCAGAAACCTATCGTAATGTTGGTTATGAACTCTATCCTGGAATTACGGGCGACGAAGCTCGCCGTCTAAGATCTGCCTGGGAACTGGAAGATCGGGAGTTGGAATGGAAACCGTAAAGACACCCTTGGTGAAAACTGCGTTGGTTGCAGGTTTGGTTATGCTCTTTACGGGGTACCTTGCTCGTGCACATCATTCGATAGCTCTACAGTTTGATATGACGACAGAAATTGTCGTGGTAGGCAACATTCTAGAAATGGAGTGGCGCAATCCACACTCCTGGCTACATGTTGAGGTGGAAAATGAGGTGGGAGATCCCGAGATTTGGAGAGTGGAGTTCGGCAGTGCGAATTCTCTGTACCGTCGAGGCTGGCGGCGCGATGACCTTCCCATAGGGGTGGAGGTGACCATTCATGGATTGCCAGCACGGGATGGTTCGAGGCAGATGGAAGGTGATGAAATTACCTTTGCGGATGGCCGATCATTATTTTCCGGTTCGGGGCCCCAATGAGAATGAAAAGAACTAGAGCCTTATTGGTTTACCTTCTTATTTTGCCTCTCACAGGCGTGGCCCAGGAAAGTTATGTGGTTCCGAGGACAATGGATGGTCAGCCCGATTTGCAGGGTATTTGGCAATCTCTAAACACCGCCGTCTGGAATATTCAAGATCATTCGTCAAGCTGGGGGGTGCCGGCTGGACAGGGTGTTGTCGTTGGTAATGAAATTCCCTACCAACCCTGGGCGCAGGAACAAAGAGAAGAGAACTTTGAGAATAGGATGACGAACGATACTGAGGCTAACTGCAAGATGGTCGGCGTACCGCGCATTACTTATATGCCGTATCCATTTCAGATTCTTCAGACACCCAATCAGATCGTAATGACTTACGAGTGGGTACATACCATCAGAAATATCTTTATGACAGGGGACCATCCGGAAGGTCCTATACAGTGGTATATGGGAGATTCTCGTGGGCGTTGGGAAGGGGACACTTTAGTCGTTGACGTGGTTCATTTTACAGATGAGACATGGTTTGACCGTTCTGGAAATTTTCATGGGGAATCACTTCATGTCATAGAACGTTATACCCGGACCGGGCCTGATCACATGCTGTATGAAGTGACGATCGAGGATCCCGAGGTCTTCTCTGAACCTTGGCGGATGAGCATGTCTCTTTATCGTCGGCAGGAAGACAATATTCGAGTGTTGGAATATGAGTGTTACGAGCTCCTTGAGGATCGAAGGCAAAATAACTGATGGGACTTATCTAACCTGGTTAGTGTGGCTTGGTCACCATTAACGAAAGCTAATCTTCGGCAGCAAACTAGTCTGGCGCCGAAGTCCAGCTTTTAGCGAGACACTACCCGAGGTCAATCAGAAGGTTCCACCAGTAACGTTAGCCCTCGGCGCGACAGCACACGGACGCGATCCCCGGGGCTGGCTCGCTGCGTGCCGTTCAGGCGCGCGGCCCATTGCTCGCCGCAAATCAGGACGCGACCGTGGGTATCCAAGCCAAACCCAGCGACGACCTCTCCGAATAACCCATCGGCTTCACCGGCCGCAAAGGTGATGCTCGTTGGCGCAAAACGTTGCATTAGTAGGACCGTGGCGAGGTCCCCTATGACGATGATCATTAGGGCGATGACGAGGCTTGCAGGCTCAAGAAGCCGGTCAAGTCTGACGAGAACCCAGGCCGCTAGAGCTACGAAAAACACCGTCTCAATCCCGAGTATCAACCACAGTTGGCGGCGGACAGGAAACATGGTTAGAGTCTAACATCGTGTGTCGAGCCTAACGTATTGATACACTTCGCGAACTGCGGCCTCAGCGCTACAAACTAACGATGAACCAGGACAGCGCAAAAACCATTTCCATCATGGACACGACGCTTCGGGACGGGGAGCAAACGCCGGGGATTGCTTACACCCCCTCGGAAAAGCTTCATATGGCCCGAATGCTGTTAACCGATGTGAAAGTAGACCGGATTGAGATCGCTTCGGCACGGGTATCCCTGGGCGAGCTTGAGGCTGCGCTTCGGGTAACCGACTGGGCAAACGAGGCCGGATTGATTGATTGCGTGGAGATGCTCGGCTTTTGCGACGGAAAACGCTCGGTTGAATGGATTCGCCGGGCGGGGGGGCGAACGTTGAATCTCTTAGCGAAGGGATCCGAGCACCACTGCCGGCAACAGTTGGGCTCAAGTCCAGGCGAGCACATCGAACGAATCATCGAAACGGTGGGCTATGCCAGGGAGGAAGGATTAACGGTAAACGTCTATCTTGAGGATTGGTCGAACGGTGTTCGGGACAACTTTGATTATGTCTCTGGGCTCATGGACGCACTACAGAACCTTGGGATTGGGCGCGTATTACTCGCCGATACTCTCGGTGTGTTGTCCCCAGACGAAGTTCGGCGTCTAGTAAGCGTAATGGCGGTAACGTGGCCCCAGATCCCTTTCGATTTTCACGGTCACAATGACTATGGTTTCGCAACTGCCAACGCGATAGCAGCCATTCAGAGCGGTGCCCAGGGCATCCACACCAGCGTGAACGGGCTCGGGGAGCGCGCAGGGAATACCTCATTAGCGGAGATCGTGACGGCAATAACGGATCACACAACCTGTGAGACGGGGGTTAACGAGGGCCGGCTGGCGGGAATTTCCAGCCTCGTGGAGATCTTTAGCGGGAAAAACA
>Ga0315338_1002038_pt1 | contig 21844 bp, 19 predicted proteins | sample ASW8metaG_FD_204518 | JGI IMG/M metagenome (GOLD analysis project Ga0315338, IMG submission 204518) | Ammonia-oxidizing marine archaeal communities from Monterey Bay, California, United States - ASW #8 | ecosystem: Environmental > Aquatic > Marine > Coastal | place: USA: California | collected... | reverse complement strand
ACATTTACTATTGGCATTTCAACATTCAAATAATGTGACAACTCAAAAGCAGCCTTTGTCGTATTAACCCCTTCAGCAACGTTATCCATAGCCGCAGATATTTGCTCAAGAGTCCTTCCCATAGCCAGTTGCTTCCCCACATAGTGATTTCTACTGAGAGAACTAGAGCAAGTAGCGATAACATCTCCAATTCCAGCCAATCCAGCAAAAGTTACCGGTTGTGCTCCCAAAGCTACCCCAAGCCGAGACATTTCGGCTAAACCCCTAGTAATAAAAGCCCCCTTGGCGTTATCTCCAATTGCCAGCCCGTCACAAAATCCTGCTCCTAAAGCAATAACATTCTTAAGAGCTCCCGCCAGTTCAACACCAATTACGTCACGGCTTACATATGCACGAAAAGTCGCAGAAGTTAGAATACCTTGAGCGACTCTAGCCGAGTCTGGATAGTCACTAGCAATAACCGCAGAAGCTGGATTTCCAGCGATAATCTCTTTAGCCAGATTGGGTCCGGATAACACACATATACAATCATGTAATTCATGATCCAATTCATCAACTAAAATTTCACTCATCCGCTTATTAGATCCAATTTCAAGACCTTTTGTAGCACTCATCACCGGTACACCCTTGGATAAAAACGACTTTATCAAGGAAATATTAGCTCTAAACGAATTTGACGGAACAGCAATAATTATTAAGTCAGATGAAGTGATCGATTGAGATATATCGGAAGATACATGAAGATTGCTGGGAAATACTACACCAGGGAGAAACCTGCTGTGCTCTTTGGCTTCATTTAGTTGACTAGATTCAGACTGAGAGCGAGCCAGCATAGACACAGGAACGCCACGCCGGGACAACATTATTGCTATAGTTGTTCCCCAAGTAGTAGTTCCTACAACACTAACTCTTTTATTCATAAGTCAATCTGAATTGTAAGAATAAAGTCCTTACGATGCAATCTGCAAACCTTGAAACGTTGGAGTGTTTGAGTTATCGGTTTTTTACACCAGGAGAACCTAATCTCCGCTCTGTTCCTGAAACCAATCTTTTCATATTATCGCGGTGTTGCCATAATATCATTGCTCCAGCGATTCCAGCATATAGTCCATATTCAGGAGAGTATACTCCCATAAATACCATGGCTATTACAGATCCACTTGCACATATAACTCCCAAGATCGACCCCAAGGATAAATAGCGACTCAATAAAGTAACCGGTATGAACACTATCGCCCCGATCAAAGCCGCTATTGGTGACATTACCGACAAAGCACCCAATCCAGTCGCAATGCCCCTGCCTCCCCGAAAGCTAAGGAATAAAGGCCAATTATGACCTATTAAAGCTATCAAACCAGCGCATACTTCTCCATATCCGGGACCCAATATATACCTAGCAAATACGACTACCAGGACACCTTTACCTAAATCTAGAATTAAAACCGGGGCTGCTCCCTTTTTCCCAGATGTCCTTAACACATTCGACATACCCGTACGCCCGCTACCATAATCTCTTATGTCAATTCCTTTAGTCCATTGCAAGATGAAATAGCCCCAAGGTATTGATCCTAACAGATAAGAAAGTGCCAATATGTACGAATACTGTACGCCAACTGGTACGTCTGGGAGTACTATCAACCCTATCACCACTGCTGCTATTAATAGTGGTAATATCGTGACACAAAATAGTGTCGGGTCTAGTGGCCAACTTAATTTTTTTTGAATACCAACCTCAAGTGCGTGCGGTCGTATCCGAACGTATCCCTAATTTTATTTTCTAAATATCTTTTATACGAAAAATGCACAAGTACTGGCTCATTGACAGTAAACAAGAAAGTAGGAGGATTTATATCCACTTGGCGTAGTCTGGTTACGCGAAGTCTTTCCCGTTTCCGACCTTTAACAGGAGGCGGATTATGGTCAACTAAAGCCTCGGCCAGCAAATATTGAAGCTCCCGAGTAGGAACCCAACGTTGACGTTCTTCATATAAGTCTATCGCAGCATTAAGCAACTGTTTAATACCGTCGCCATTCATAGCTGATATAAAAGCCATTGGGGCATAGGGCATGAAATGCAACAATTCTCTTATCCTGCGAACAGCTCTGCGTTTCGCATACCGGTCTGTATCAGGGATAAGGTCCCATTTGTTAATTACTACAATTAATCCTCTGCACATATCCCAAGCCAAACCAGAAATATGAGAATCCTGCGAAGTAGCTAACTCACTTGCGTCAACAACTAACAATGTAATATCACTACGATTTACGGCGTTCACAGATCGTAGAACACTATATTTCTCTATTCCCTTTTCCACTTTGCCAGGGCGCCTGATTCCTGCAGTGTCTATAACTGTTATTTCTTTGCCTTCGAAAGTCAGCTCAGTATCAAGAGCATCGCGAGTAGTGCCGGCGACATCACTTACTATTGACCGCTGTTCTCCCAAAATAGCATTTAACAGCATCGATTTACCTACATTAGTCCGGCCTACGATAGATAGCTTTAGACGTTGGCGTTGGTCGCTAACTACCTCTGGATCAAGCGATGGGTCAGATTGACAAGCTACGTCCAGATAATAAGATACCTTATCCATTAGGTCGTATATGCCATGATTATGAAAGGCACTTATGAAAACAGTGTCCGTTATACCTAGTTGGTAAAACTCTGACGCAACTAGTTCCCTGCTGTCATTATCGACTTTATTAACAGCCAAGATGATCGGTTTGCTTGTTTGCCTCAACTGATCGTTGATTAACTGGTCAGATGGTCCGAGTCCATCGATGGCATCGGTCATAAATATGATCACATCAGCGTCATTCACGGCCATATCAGCTTGTTCTTGGACCATTTCTCGAATATGGCCTTCGGGGTTCGTCTCAAGCCCTCCGGTATCCACCAAAAGAAACCGCCTATCCTGCCACGTAACCTCAGACAATAAGCGATCCCGTGTTGTTCCAGCTACGTCAGATACTATCGCATGACGCCTAGCCAATAACCTATTAAACAACGATGATTTTCCAACGTTAGGCCTCCCTATGATAGCTACAATAGGGAGTCTAGCTCCGCTTGACAGCGTTACATCATCGTCGATACCGTAATCATTAATGTCCTGATTAATATCTTGTAACATATGGGATCATTATACTCTGTCTAATGAGTTTGAAGAATAAATTCCAGAATTGCTTTCTGGCAATGAAGTCTGTTATGAGCCTGAACGTAAGCAACTGACTGAGGATGTTCAAGCATTCCTGAAGCTACTTCTTCCCCGTAGTGAGCTGGCATATCATGCATAAAGATAGCATCTGGATTGGCTTCACTAAGTAACTTACTATCGACAGTATAGCCAGCGAAGACTCTCCTCCGTATCTCCGATTCAGCTTCATCTCCCATACTCGTCCATACATCAGTATAAACTATATCGGCATAGGCCACGGCTTCATGAGGATCTTCGGTAATCGAAATATCAGCCCCGTCAGCAGCATTCCGCCGACCGATATCGACTGATTCCTGATCAAGCCCATACCCCAGTGGTGACGCTATAGCAAAATCCATTCCCAAAGATGGAATGACTTTGCACAAAGTACGAGCGACGTTATTCCCGTCGCCAATATAAGCTAGCTTTAGCCCATTCAAATTACCTTTTTGTTCAGATATTGTTAATAAATCCGACATTATCTGGCATGGATGCTCCATGTCCGATAATGCGTTGATCACCGGCACATTAGAATAACAAGCTAACTGCTGAATAGTCTCATGAGAAAATACACGAGCAACTATACAATCTACATATCCAGCCAAAACTCTTGCTACATCAGAAACAGGTTCACGTTTGCCAAGTCCAACTTCTTCTGGGCTAAGATAAAGTGAAAACCCGCCTAATTCCTGTACCCCTACTTGAAAACTTACCTTAGTCCTAAGCGATGGTTTTTCAAAAATTAATGCAACGTTCAGCCCAGCCAGACTTACTAGACCTGTAGCCAACTTCATCTGGCGAGCTCTAGTAATCACCTCAAGAATTTCTGAGGTCGTGAGGTCTGTAATAGAAATGAAATCTCTTTTCATATTTAATTACAACATCCTTGGTGAAAAATAATAGCCCAAATCAACTACCCGTTCAAGGAAAACTTAATACTCTGTTCATTCACTCTTGCATGTCCGTGACTTTAGGCAAGATATAGTTTTCCATACCTTCTCTTGCTTTGGTATTATGGTTGAACGTTTTATATCAAGTTTTAGGAGAGTTTAATGGTTAGCCCAAATATTCAACCCGGAACAAAGGGCCAAAGAGACACATTAGTTTGTCAGCACAACGTCGCACCACACGTAGCTAAATTCAGTACTCCGTCTATGATCCAACTCATGGAACAAGCTTCTAGTGACGCAGTACAACAATATCTAGATAAAGACCAGGTAACGGTTGGGTTTGAAGTGAACATAAGGCATATAGCCCCAGCGGATATCGGAGACACTATTGTGGCTCATGCAGAAGTGACAGAGATTGACCGAAATAGGATTACATTTCATGTAGAAGCATACACAGGTGATACTAAAATCGGAGAAGGTAATCACAAACGAGTGGTTATTACACCCAAAAAATAAATCCGAGTTACACATTCGATCATCATGTATACAAAAATTAATAAGCCGCCTTAAAAAGGCGGCTTATTAATTTTTAACCACTTAACTTATATCAGAGATTAAACTGAGGATCTTGATAGCTATGATCTTTGATATAGACTTGCAATCTTCCTCGATTAGTATCACATATTATGAGACGATTGTTATCTCGATCAAAAATGCATCCCTGAGGCATACGGAATTTCCGTTGCTGCTCAACCATATCCTCTACCTGATTCCGGCGTTTCACCATATCAGGATTAGACTCTAGAGACATTTCCCCCCAGGGCGATACATCCACTGCATCCCCGTATAAGTACGTGAGAGGCTTAGTATCTTTATCGTAAATAACTACACGTTCGTTCATCCAGTCAACTACATAAACGTCACCTTCATTGTCTATGCATACACCAGTAGGATGATTCAGCGACCCGGCTCCTTTGCCACCGTGACCGAATGTCGCCAGATGTTGTCCGTCAGGAGTCAGTTTCTGGACCCGATCATTACCCCAATCAGCTACGTATAAGTTTCCTTGAGGGTCTATGGAAATACCGTAAGGAGATTCAAATTCGCCTTCGCCACTACCCTTAGAACCAAAACCACTTATATATTTTCCGTCTTTACTAAATTTCTGGATCCTGCTATTAAATGAATTAACAATCCAAAGGTTCTCATCAGCATCAAAACATATGCCTGCCGAACCATTCAACTGACCTTCGTTATCTCCTTTTTCACCCCATGTACTAAGATAGTTTCCATCACTATCGAACACATGGATAAGGCAACGCCATTCATCTGATGTATAAACATTCTCGTTAGAGTCCAGAGCTATACCTGTGATCCAGGTGAACAAGCTCGTATTGTTATTACCACCGTATACCGGGCCCGAACGACCAAACTCATCGATAAATTCGTGGTCTATTGTGCATTTAGTTACTCTCATGCTGGGATTCTGTTCACCAGATCGATTAGCAACATACAAAGTTCCATTACTAGTTATAGCAGCACTCACAGGAGTGCTGAAACCCATGCCTGATTGAGCCTGCCTGCCTACGTTATGACTATAAAGCCACGCCCTACCGGCTATTACTGTATTAAGAGCCATCTTCTCCTCCTCTGTAGGATGGTAGAGCCGAGATATGATTCCATGTGAAACTCACACCTCCGCTCTTCATACATATCGCTGTAGCTTGCCAGATTAACAAGCTAATTTCTAGACTGATTATTTTAAGATAGGTAGTTTCTCAAACCCACCGTTAACAATGGGTTTGGAATCCAACCCAAACCAGTCTTCCACTAACATTGCATAGTCGCTCCGGAAATCGTAGTTAGGTACCAAGTCACCTTGCTCCAGGTCTTCACTCTTGGCTGATGGATATTCTCCATATTGGCCGCCTTTAACTTGGTTCCCAATAACGAAGGACACTCCAGCTGCTCCGTGATCGGTTCCTGAACCATTATCATGTACTCTTCGTCCAAATTCCGAGAACAAGTACATAATCACGTTGTCACCAGCATCATGTGCTTCCAGATCTTCAAAGAACGCCGCTATGCCTTGCGATACGTCATTCCACAACATTGGGTGACCAGCCATTTCACCGGCATGAGTATCAAAACTAGCATGCTGCGTATAGAAGATTCTCGTACCCAAATCGGCAAAATAAACTTGAGCTATATCTCGTAAGTGCATTGCTATTGGCGAATTAGGGTATTCCACCGTAGAACTATATTGTTCAGGCGCTACTTTAACGATATCGGCGCCAACCATAGCATCTGTCCCGGTAGATCTTAGGTAATCCGTCACAAAACTACCACCAACAGTCGGCGAATACATTCTCGAGAATAAATCAAGAGCTTTTGCTCTTTGGTCTTGGCTGCTTATCCCAGTTAGCAAACCATACGTACTTAAATCGGCAATAGCTGCAACTGGAACTCCTGGTACAGCGAGTGCTCTGGGTAATCCATGCCCGAAATTAATCGCTGTTAAGACGTTCTCTTTGTTAGGGTCTAGTTCACGCGCTACTCTACCAGCCCAACCTTCGGTCCCAACCTTGTCAGGCTCGCAGGTATGCCATATGTCCATCGACCGGAAGTGCGATCTCGGTGAGTCCTTGTAGCCTACTCCATTGATTACAGCTACCTTGCCTTGATCATACAATCCTTTGATTGGACCCATTTGAGGCATAAAGCCATAGGTATCATCAATTTTTATAATGTCTTCCTGTTCGTACTTAACATATGGTCGATTATCATAGTACAACGGATCATTATATGGAATTACCGTATTAAAGTAGTCATTGCCGCCAGTCAGTTGCAAAACTACTATGACGGGATCTTTTTTTGTAGAAGTCATATTATTCTCCTGTTACTAGTTTGCTAGGCCAGAGTCATAGTTAAAAGCTAACTCTTAGCCAAATTGATATTCGGTCGTGGCTCCTATCAGTGCCATGGTTTCACCGACTCTTTGTCCGGCCGCTGATTCGTCAGCCCAGTTCAGATCCCCATCACTCTGAACGTTAGCAACTAACTGGTCTCGTGTTTCATCACTAAGTTCCAGGAATCCCATGTGCTCCGCAGCAGCATCAATCAGTTGATGCGGAGTTGTAACTCCATCTGCTTTCATCCGATCCAAAATCTTCTTTACGCCAGGCAGTTCGGTATTTGCCACTCGGTCAGCAACAAAGTTCACCCTTGCCAACAGAGATCCGCTATTTATCCACTCTGATCCAGTTTGCCAGCCTTCCACGCTTGGTGGATCCAGTATCGATTGACCCATGTATGTGGGTTCTTTACCGATATTAAGGATCCCCGGCTCAGGGAATTGGAACTCTCCTACCATTTTCAGAGTCCCTGCTACTACTTCCGCAGGACTCTTGATCTTGGAGTATCTGGCGTTCTTAAAAAAGTCTGAGTTGAACATGAACTTCACGACAGCTTTCATATCGTAGTTCGACTCAATAAAGATATCCATCATCTGTTCCAGTGCTTCTTCATCTCGAGCCGGTTCAATAGTCCATGCAGGAACCTGTACCTCGTCGGCTACAAAGAAGTTATATAGATGCCGGCAGATGAATCGAGCCGTCGCCGGCTGATTACAAACAATATCAATTATATCTTCCCCGCCGAAGTTTCCTACTTCGCCCAGGAATGACTTCTCGCTGTCATCGTGGTCCTCTTCACGGTAGTCAAACTTCCATGAAAACCGACCATATGGCTGGCGTGGAGGTTTAGGTGCTATGGTCCATCCGGTGAAAGCTCGAGAAGCCTCTCGGACGTCTACTTCAGTGTAGTTACTCACTCCCAATGAGAACAGTTCTAACAGTTCTCTTCCCCAGTTCTCATTGACGGCGTCTCGGTGATTCTCATTATTATCTAGCCAAAATATCATTGCCGGGTTTTTCGATAACTCTATGAGTAAGTCCTTATAACTACCCAATCCATAATCTCTAAACATCTGTATTTGGACTAGCAACTGGTCGCAGTTATCAACCTTCGAGTTTCCTGTGGCAAACACGTGGTGCCAGAACAAAGCGATCTTCTCTTCCAAAGGTCTTTTCGTGCTGACCATCTGATACATCCAGTTGGCCTGACCTGAGAATGGAGTACCGCCTGGTAATAAGAAACTAGGGTGATATCGCAACATCGTAGCCATATCCCCGCCCGGCTGGTCCTCTGTAGGATTAACTAGCTCTTCAACTGTGGCCTCATAACCCTGAGCTACAAATCGTTCCAGATCTTCCCGCGAAGCTCCGAAACCAGCGCGGCGCATCAGGTGAGCCATTAAAGCCAAATCTTCTTTATGTGACATACGCTGCCTCCTTACGTGTAAATATTACCTAATCCCTAACAAAGCGCATTAATGCTAATACACCCATTATAATGTGTTAAATAATATGGCAGTGCATATGCTATGTCAACATTTTTTTGACATTGCTTACGTATTGAATAAAATATAATAACGATTATTACATAACATTAATTTATATTAACAAAGTTGTACAAAGATTTATCAATTAATAGTGTCCTGAATATATATTTAGTTATACGAGGAATATGACTAACCCACAACCAAACAACGACCCTGAACTTCACAAAGAGATAGAGCTAGGGAGTGAACGTTCCTTCACAAAACTTCCATGCCCAATATCCATTGACGATGAAACGTATTACCTGACCCAGAGCGAGACGGGTCAATATTACTTGCTTTCAGCGATATGCCCTCACATGTGGGGGGAAATAGTGCTGTGGGAAAATTGTTTTTTCTGCCCAGACCATGCATGGCGATTCGAGCTTACGGAAGGTATTTGCATAAACGGTCCTAGATCACGCATGGAAAATTTCGATGTGGAAGTTAGAGAAGGGATACTATTCGCGCAATTTCCAGATATAGCTCAGTAATATAAAAATAAACTGCAAAGACATACCGTGATCATTTTATTTAAATATCAATGAAAGTTAAGAAATAACCGATGCCAATCCCCAGCGCATTAAATGAAGCAATTACTCAATATTCCAAGAAGGGTTTAAAAACACACCCTTAGGACTGAGTCCCTGAAATATTTTCGGATGCATAACTTCTGCTAATCCTTCCAAAACATCAATGACACGGGGCCCATGTCTGCTGGGAATCTGTCCGTCAAATAGAAACACATTGCCCTTGGATACACAGTCCAGTTTCCCCCAGGCCGGATTTGTCTTCATGTGATCTCTCGTCTCGGTTACAGTCCGTTCCATGTCAAATGCGCAAGGCATTACCATTATGTAATCTGGATCATATTCCAATACTTCACTCCAACTCACCTCCCGCGATACGCCCCATTTCTCGGCAAGACCTTCAGTCCCTCCCGCTAACTCAACTAATTCGGGGGTCCACTGCCCAGTATTCCGTAAAGGATTGAGCCAATCTATACAAAAAACTTTAGGGCTAGTATCAACATTCGCCAAAGCGTCTGTGATAACACGTACCCGTTGCTTTAATTGCGAGACTAATGCATTGCCTTCATCTGGAACTCCTGCCGCAAGCCCAATGATGGAGATATTGAAAAATATATCTTCAATACTAGCAGGTCTGATACTTATGATTTCTGGCGTGTAATTCAGAAATCGTGCGGCAGTTTCAAAAACAGAACTGCTTCCTATAGCACATACCTGACAAAGCTCTTGCGTGATTATTAAGTCAGGCTTGAGTTGGTTTAGTAGATCTCCATCAATCCAATGCACAGGATTATTATTAATCCGCGCTTGCTGGATGATATCGTCAATTTCTTGGCTACTTAAATGCGATAGGCGTCGGACACTTTTGCTGACTACAGGTTTGGTTTTTGCATCGAGCGGGAAATCACAAGCGTGTGACACTCCTACGACCTGGTCCCCCACTCCCAATGCATACAAGATTTCGGTAGCGCTAGGAAGTAGTGAGCAAATTCTCATATTAATTTCCTAATCATATTGTCCTGTGCATTATCCTGTAACAAACATATAATCGCTTAATCGCTCGATATACAGAATTTATTTAACCTAGTTAATTCTGTACTTAGCTAAAGCTTTTTCATTTAAATTAATACCGAATCCAGGCTGATCCGGTGGAGACACATATCCATCCTTGATCATCAACGTATCTTCAAACATCTCTCCCCACATAGGGTCTGTAGATGCTCGATAATATTCGACAGTCAGTCCATTTGGTATAGCCGCAACCAACTGTACGTGTACCTGCTGATTGCCATGAGGTGCTATCGGAAGGTCCTGAGATTGAGCAAGAGCAGCCACTTTCATAAACTCAGTTACTCCTCCCATAATCTGCGCATCAGGCTGGATTATAGCTGCGCATCGATCATTGATCAGGTCCCTAAAACCGTATCGTGTATACTCATTCTCCCCAGTCGCCACCGGAATATATGTCGACTCACTAATCAATTTATGACCCTTATAGTCATCAGGTAGAACAGGTTCCTCAAACCAAGCTATATCGTATTTCTCTATTTTACGAGCCAATTCTATTGCTTCGTAATATCTATAAGCGCAGTTTGCATCAACCATCACTTTCACATTCTGTCCAACTGTTTCCCTAACTACTCTCACTCTCTCCACATCTTCGTTGATGGGAGCACCGCCCACTTTCATCTTTACGGCCTTTGCTCCCATAGACAAACTATCTTCGATTTCAGTAGCAAGTTCTGCGAGACCCTTACCATCTTCATAATACCCACCGGCTACGTAAACTGGCACCTTATCAGCATATCCACCAAGCAATTTATGAACGGAACGGTTAGCTATCTTGCCTTTTATGTCCCACAGTGCAAGATCTATACCGCTTATAACTCTAGTCGTAATTCCTCGCCTTCCTACCAACTTGGGAACCCAAAGTTTGTGCCATATCTTTTCTGTATCGAACGGATCTTCTCCAATGACAAATTGTTTGAAATAATTATGAATAGCTATTCCAACATCTGGCGCGTCCCTAATGTCACGCCCCAAACCTATGCCTGTAACCCCTTCGTCTGTTTCAATTCTTGTCACGCTTAAACCGGAGGTACCATAAGTATGAAGGCCATTACGTATTGGCACTTTTCTCGGCCAATTATAGATTTCTGCTTTAATATCAGTTACTTTCACTTTTCAATCCTCCGTAATTCCGTGCAATGGGGAAACCCCATATACAATTTATTTTTAACCTTGGCATTCTAACCTATACAGAATGATGACGGCCACACACCGTATGATTGGAGGACATCATCTGGCATGCTAGAATTTAATAAATAAACTAACCCAAAGAGCGTTATCACATAAATCAGGGACGTCAACATGACTAAGATACTCGATGGAGCCGCTTTAGCTAGGGAAATACGAACCGAGGTAGCTACCTCGGTTCTAGAAATAAAGAAAGTTCACGGCTTAACTCCGGGCCTAGCCGCAGTACTTGTAGGAGATGATCCTGCGTCAGCAGTATACGTACGTAACAAAGAAAAAGCTTGTGCAGAAGCAGGGATGTTTAGTAAAACATTTCGTTTGCCCAAGGAAACCACACAAGAAGAAATATTAGCCTTATTGAACCGCTTGAACGAGGATGATAGCTTTCATGGAATACTCGTTCAATTGCCGCTACCAGACCACCTGAATGAAACCGTCACTATAGAAGCCATCGCGCCAATCAAAGACGCCGATGGCATACACCCCTTTAACCTAGGCAAACTTATGCAGGGCATACCCGACTTCATCCCTGGAACACCTGCAGGTATCCAACAGATATTATTGAGGAACGGCTACGACCCATCCGGCAAACATGTAGTTATATGTGGCAGAAGCAACATCGTTGGAAAGCCATTAGCCACACTTCTTGCCCAAAGAAACGATGGCGGCAACGCCACCGTTACCGTCTGCCACACTAAAACTAATAACTTGTCGGAATTAACCGCACAAGCCGATATACTTATCGCTGCCATCGGTCAACCACGAGCAATCACTTCAGACATGGTAAAACCTGGCTGTGTAATTATAGATGTAGGCATAAACCGGATTGAGGACTCTTCTCGTAAAAATGGATACAGGTTAGTGGGTGATGTCGATTTCGACGACGTATCTCCACTAGCTGAAGCGATTACACCAGTTCCCGGAGGAGTAGGTCCTATGACAATCGCGATGCTGCTCGTGAACACTGTTAAAGCTGCCAGAATGCAAGCGAAAGTTGATTAACACTAGTTAAATATTTGACCTGTCCGTTACATCTTCTCTAGACTATGATAAACAAGTATCCATAAAACTCATTTTATTGGACGCTGGAGTTAGGAAACCTCTCATACATGTCACGCCCTAAAATAGATCTTAGCGTCCTCGCTCATCTACATACCCTAGATTCCTGGATCGCATACCCTAGCTATAGACTACTGTGGCTCGGCAATTTCTGCTCAAATAGCGCGCAATGGATGCAACTTCTTACTGTAGGATGGCTAGTCCGGGAACTGACTGATGGACTAAGCGCCTCTGCTTTTCTAGTAGTTACTATTGGAGGACTTAACACTCTTCCAGGCCTAATCTTCACTCCATTCGCAGGGGTACTAGGAGACAAGTTAGACCGCAGAAAACTCGTCATGTTTTTGCAGGCTTTCATGGCAATACTCGCGTTTGGGTTTGCATTGTTAGTACTGTCAGGATATGTACGTGTTTGGCATACTTTCGCGTACGTCCTTATAAGCGGAATTACTTTTACTGTAACGAAACCGTTGCGCCATGTTCTAATAGCCAACACAGTTGCACACAAAGATATAGGAAATGCCTTTGCCTTTAATGTGCTCACCATTACAGGCACTCGCGCAATCGGCCCTTTTATAGGCGGGATCCTAATAGCCAGCTTGGGATTCTTCTGGAATTTTACCTTCGAAGCATTACTGTACGCGGGAACAGTGCTTTTCTTCATACCAATGAAAACACCATTTGCCAGTAACAATTCATCGAGTAAAAAGAATCACAATATCTTCAAATTTCTTATAGAAGGACTCGTGTACGTCCGAAAAGATAATCGAGCAATCCTATTACTAGTTCTACTGAGCCTAATACCCAACGTTGTTCTGCAACCATTTATGTTTTTGCTGCCAGTTTTTACCGCAGAGGTGCTACTTAGAGGCCCTGATGTAGGTGGATATCTATTAGCGATGACCGGAACTGGTGGATTATTCTGCGCTTTGATGCTTTCATCACTTGGGTTTCCTCTAAAAAAGGGTTATATGGTTCTTACTACCGCGATAATTAGTTCGATTTTCGTAATTTCCTTAGGTTTCTCATATTCTCTATCCATGGCATTGCTAATGTTAGGTCTTTTATCATTTAGCCAATGCATCTTCAGAACAACTAACGGGACTCTCATACAAACATTGGTCCCAGATCAGTTAAGAGCGCGGGTTACCAGCCTGCAAGAGTACGGGCGGGCTTTTTTGCTTCCTTCATGTCTAGTAATCGGATGGATAGCTGGGGCAACATCAGTGCAATGGGCAATGATCGCCATGGGTTTGGCAGGGTTTGCACTAGGGGTTATGTGCTTGATACTATTTGGAAGAGTCCGAAATCTGGCATAACTCTATGTGAAGCCATAAGGACATTTTCCAAGTCCTTCCTATCGATAAATGCGAGACACCTAGATGCTAACAAACGACTTTGACTACGAACTACCTTCGGATTTAATAGCCCAAGATCCACTGGACGCGCGTGATGCCTCCAGGCTACTGGTATTAAATCGCCATGAAAAAACAATCCAGCATCGAATTTTTTCTGATATTACAGAATACCTAAATCCCAGCGATGTCATGGTATTCAATCAGAGCAAGGTTATCCCGGCTCGTTTCTATGGGATCAGAAATGATACTCACGGCAAGGTAGAAATACTCTTGTTACGCAAAATCGAAGCAGGCATTTGGGAAGCCCTAGCAAAACCAGGCCGTCGACTCCATCCAGGAGATAAAGTAACAGTCCTAGATCAAACCAACAAAGTGTCACATTTGGAAATAAACATATTGGAGTCCAGCTCCGCCGGAATTAAAACCATCAAACTATCAACTGAGGAATCCATAGATCACTTAGGAAATGTCCCATTGCCACCCTATATTCAAAATAGTCTAGATGACCCCGATCGTTACCAAACAGTATACGCACGAGATAAAGGTAGCGTCGCAGCCCCAACTGCAGGTCTTCATTTTACAAATACATCTCTCGATAATATCCGTAGCAAGGGCGTTATTACTGCTTTTATAACACTCCATGTAGGATTAGATACCTTCAGACCAGTGCAAGAGATCGATCCCACTCAACACCATATACATACGGAACAATACAATGTTAATGAAGAAACCGCAGAAATTCTAAATAAAGCTGTATTGGACAACCGCAGGATTATTGCCGTAGGAACTACATCAGCTAGAGTCCTAGAACAAATTGGCCAAGATTTAGCCACATCGGGACGAAACACAATTGACTCTTGCAGTGGAGATGCCGACATATTTATATTACCCGGTCACAAATTCCGGCTAGTTGATGCCATGGTAACGAACTTCCATTTACCGAAATCAACACTGCTTATGATGATTTCAGCTTTTGCTCAACCGTCGGAAATTAAGTTAGTCTATGAAGAGGCTATAAAAAAGAGGTATAGGTTCTATTCTTTTGGGGACGCTATGCTTATATTTTAACTCTACGAAAACTTCCGTTTATATATGTTTACTGAGTAGGGAACTGCAATAGCTGTAATATATTTCCATCAGGGTCTTTGAAAGTCGCCACCCAACCTCCCCATGCCTCTTTTTCTGGATTTCGTATAAAAAAAACGCCAGCCTCTAAGAGCCTCGAGTGTTCTGATTGAATATCATCAACACCAAGATGAGGCATTATCCTATAAGGATCTTTAGCCACACCATTTATCTGATCATGTGCCCCAAGGTTAAATCTTAATTCACCTAATTGGAAAGCTATGAATCCCTCATGCCGGGAATGTACAGGAATATTCAGTATTTCGCTGTAAAAACTAAACATCTCCGACAAGTTATTAGTCCAAAGAGTAATCCCAACAATAGAATCGATCATAGAATCACCCACAGATTTAGATAGCCGTAAAACAAATCACAGTGTACTTAGAAAATATTCTTAGAAGATATGTTGAGTTGCGAGAGTAAGAGTTGGACACTTATGCCATAACGACTGAAGACTGAGATTGACCAGAACAACTTTTACACCAACCATGAAAGTCGACTCTCTGCCAACCCACTTTAAAATTAGACTGATCTGTTATTTGATTCTTCAATTTTAATACAGATTCATGTCCTACCTTAGCATCAGTCACTCCTCCACACTTTACACATACCAAGTTAACGTGAGGTTCTAGATTCGATTCATATCTAGAAAACTGAGGAAATGGTAACTCCTGGATGAGGCCACTAGTTTCAAGAACATCCAGCGTAGAATATATAGTAGCAAGAGTCATCGATGGAAGATGGTCTTTGACTCTTTCATATATTTGCTGAACTGAAGGATGATCTTGAGAGTTAAGGAGTATTTCTGATATGGCTAAGCGTTGAGGCGTCACCCTAATCCCGCACTTCCTCAACATGTTAGCTATTTCTTGTCGAGTCATATGTTCCCCGTCTATTTGTAAGGCCAACATTTAAGCACCTTACCATTCCCAACGAATATACTACATATTACGATTTCCGCTAACCAAACGTCAATTTTTCACCATAAATATCAAAGCATTGACATTAATCACGGTCTTGCAATAACTTGAAAACACCACTGAACACATATATTCTAGTCTTCGTTGCGGAGAGGTGGCAGAGCGGACGAATGCGCCGGTCTCGAACACCGGTATACTGTCAAAGGTATCGAGGGTTCGAATCCCTCCCTCTCCGCCAGTTTTGCGCATGAAATAGCCCCAAACATAATATTTAGGGGTCTACTTTTTAGTCTAATTTAGTGAAACTAATATGGTCGTTGACTCATAATCAATGCCAAATTACACTCGCACCTACTTAACTGAATATTCTAGCGAATTATAAACCGTGAGGAGGCCCAATATGTCGATTAAGAGTTTTGGCACCATGGGTGTCGACTGGGAAGAAAGAGTGAATTTTGAGCGCCTGCGCACAGAGCGCTTGGGCAGAGTCAAAAACCTGCTCAAGACCTCAGACCTAGGCGCACTACTGTGCTTCGACATGAATAACATCCGCTACCTAACCGCCACCGTCATCGGCACCTGGGCACTAGACAAACTGGTGCGGTACACGCTGCTTCCCCAGGATGATGAACCCATAATGTGGGACTTCGGCTCAGCAGCCCGGCATCATCAGATGTACTGCCCCTGGTTAGATGGGCGATCACGGGCTGGTATGTCTACCCTGAGAGGCGCTACACCGCCGGAAGCAGGCATGGCCGAAGACGTAGCCAAGAAGATAAAAACCGAGTTGGAACTACGTGGCCTGCAGAACGAGCCTATCGGCGTGGACGTATGTGAACCAGTAGTGCTCTTTGCGCTGCAAAAGGCAGGCCTGAATATCGTAGACGGACAGCAGTTAATGCTCGAGGCCCGGCGCATTAAAAACAGGGACGAAATCACCCTGCTCAACACCGCCTGCGCTATGGTAGACGCCGCTTATGACGAACTCTATACCATGCTGCGCGCTGGCGTTCGGGAAAACGAAGGAGTGGCACTCGTCAACAAGGTGCTCTACGAGTTAGGTTCGGAACACGTTGAAGGAGTCAACGCCATATCAGGGGAACGTTGCAGCCCTCACCCCCACGTTTTTAGCGACCGGATGCTACGGCCCGGAGACCAGGTTTACTTTGACATCCTGCATAGCTATATGGGATATCGCACCTGTTACTACCGAACCTTGGCTATCGGCAGCGCTTCCCAATCACAAATCGATGCCTACAAGAAATGTCGGGAAATCTTGGACATATCCATAGAACTGACCAGACCGGGAATCACCACCGCCGATATAGTAACAACTTGGCCCAAGGCACAGGAATTTGGATTTGAGAATGAAGAAGCAGCTTTCGCTCTCCAATACGGGCACGGCGTCGGCCTATCCACTTGGGAAGCACCCATCTTCAGTCGTCTATTTTCCCTGGAACATCCCCAGCCAATTGAAGAGGGAATGGTCTTCGCACTGGAGGCTTTCTGGCCCGCCTCTGACGGCTGGTCAGCGGCCCGAATCGAAGAAGAAGTGGTAGTAACCAAGGATGGGGCGCAGGTAATCACCAAATTCCCTGCGGAGGAACTTGTGGTGGCCGGTCGGCACTATTATGCAGCCACCGGCCCCTTGCCCACCACCCGTGAATCTCAGTCCCATCTCAACCGAAAAGTGTAAGGGGTTTTCATTCTACATAGGTTCCTAGTTTCGCGATAAGTGGCAACCTAGTTATCACTTTTTGAGTATATAATTATTGCCCGTGAGGCTACTTACACCATAGTTGAAAGTCGCCCGTCAATAGAATCAACCGTTTTGGTATCTATTGGGCCGATTCTAAACCATTGTTGCATTGCGAAATTTAAATACTAAAACGACCTTAACCAAACTGGTATAATCCTACGCGGTCCCTACGGCTTTAGGATCTAAAACCGGCATACCTGCAAAGGTACCGGGAGTGAAATTTGTCTCCGCCAGATTTAAGCACAAAATACCCCCGGCCTTAACTGTCGGAGTTTTATATGTTCCTGAGGTCGCCTCTTAGAATAATCTGTGATTTGAAATACGAGTTGATCCATATAAGGCACAATAGTACTTACTTTTCATAGTTACACAAATCAAACGGGAGTAATTTATGACTATCCCTTGGTATACATCCACATTACGATGGGGACAAACCAATATTACTGAGCTCGACACAGAGCAATACGACATTGAATGGTGGCGTCAGCACTGGCGGCGCACGGAAGTTCAGGGGATAGTGGTAAATGCAGGAGGGATTGTAGCTTATTATCCTTCCAAATTCCCTCTCCACTATCGCGCGAGGTTCTTGAAAGACCGCGATTTATTCGGCGAAATCATGGTTGCTGCACGAGAAGAAAATCTGACTGTTCTAGCTCGCATGGACTCTAACCGTGCCACTGAGAGTTTTTTCAAAGAGCACCCTGAATGGTTTACAAGAGATGTCAACGGTAATCCCCTCAAAGTCGGAGATAGATATCCGGCCTGCATATTTAGTGACTATTATGAAACATTCCTCCCCCAAGTCTTAAAGGAAGTTATCGATAGGTATCAACCAGACGGATTCACAGATAATAGTTGGAGTGGAACTTCGCAAAATACAATCTGCCATTGCGAAAACTGTAAGCAGCACTTCTTCAACCACACCGGCGCAAACTTGCCCCTAAAAACTGACTGGGACGATTTAATTTTCAAACAATGGGTGCATTGGAACTATGATCGTCGCATTGAGATTTGGGATTTAAACAATCATATAACACAAACACATAGTAGCAGAGAGGATTGCTTATGGTTAGGTATGATCTCTGGTAATCTCTCACAAGAATCATTCCGATTCCGTGACACAAAGGTAATTCTTGAGCGATCCAAGATAATTATGCTAGATCACCAGCATAGACCCGATTTTGGGTTTCAGTCCAATAGCCATGCGGGGAAACTACTACACGGATTAATTGGATGGGATAAGCTGATCCCTGAAAGCATGCCGATGTATCAAGGTCGCACGCCGGCTTTTCGTTTAGCTACAAAACCTGTTCCCGAAGCACATATGTGGATGGTTGAAGGATTCGCTGGCACAATTCAGCCTTGGTGGCATCATATCGGAGCATATCATGAAGATCGCAGGCAATACCTCACCGCCGAACCAATAATGAAGTGGCATTCACAGAATGACCAATATTTAATAAATAGATCACCTATCGCAACGGTTGGCGTAGTCTGGTCACGTGAGAACATTGACTACTATGGCAAAGACACACCAGAAGAGACTGTCATATGGCCGTACGAAGGTATGATTAATGCGCTGATTCGTGGACGCATTCCGTACATCCCGATTAATGCAGACCATATTGACAGAGATTCCCATATGATTTCTGTATTGATCTTGGCCAATGTAGGAGTACTATCTGATCAGCAGGTGGAAAGTGTCCGCCGTTTTGTTTCACAAGGAGGTAGTGTAATAGCTACCGGAGAAACCAGTCTATATAACGAGTGGGGAGAAAAACGCGATGACTTCGGATTAACTGATGTTCTCGGAGTACATACAACTGGAAGTCATATCGGCTCTACCCATCTCTCCGCTCCCACATGGGAAATATATGATCACCATTCGTATCTGAGACTACATCCGAACAGGAGCGAAACGGCATATGGTCCAAAAATAGGCCAAAAATCTGATACGAACAGACCTCGTCACAGCATCCTTGCCGGGTTTGAGGAGACCGATATTTTACCCTTTGGTGGGCGTCTAGAAAATATAAGTGTCACAGACAAAGCTGATATTCCGATTACGTTTATACCTCCATTTCCAATATTTCCACCGGAGTTCTCTTGGATGTCCGAAGCAGATAGCGGAAGACCCGTTATAGTACTAAGAGAAACACCGCAAAACGGGCGTATTGTTTACCTCGCAGCAGATATAGACCGCTGTTTCCGCAGAGACAGCTTCCCAGATCATGGAGACATACTAGTTAATATAATCAGATGGTCAGATAATGGGAACATACCAGTCCAAATCGAAGGGCCCGGCATAGTCGATTGTAATATATACCAACAAAATCAAGCAATTATTATGCACCTGGTCAACCTAACCGGCTCAACTCAACAACCCCTACAAGAATTTATTCCTGTAGGACCTTTAGATATTAAGATAAAAGGTGAAGGATCAGCGCGAAGTTTACTGAACAATACGGACATTAACTCAAGCGAGACACATGGCTGGATTTCATTTAAAATTCCGCAGATAGAACTTCATGATGTAATTGTAATAGAAAAATAAGCTATATGAATTGACATCCACAATCAGGCCAATCAAATATGCGAATTATTAATTTATTCAAATCTGGTTCGACCAAATTTATAACACGCTCAAACGCCAGCATAATTAAGAAAATAATCCGACGTCTAAGAGATGGTCCGTCGTCCGCAATACTAAAATTTAAAATATACTATGCCAAGGTAAAGCATCTTGAACAAAGCCTGACGGCCTATCAGAATGAACTATACAAATCACACGATTTGGATAGAAAGAAAGGACTTCTGAAGTTGGACTCCATTTGTAGGATTTACCTATCATCGGCATATAATGAGGCTAACGGGATGTTTTCCGAACATCTAATATTATTGTCAGCACTATCTGAATTAGATACAAAGTTCGAAAACATCCTAGAGATCGGCACTCATAACGGAGAGAGTGCTACCATACTGGGGCACCTGTTCCCAAAATCGAAAATCGTTACCATTGACTTACCTTACGGTAACGTGGAGTTTTCAACCACTTACAATAGGCAGGACTCTACCAATGATTTCATAACTATGCGGGACATATTGTTGAAACGACTAGACAATGTCAACTTCGTCCCAATAAATTCCATAGCTTTAACTACCTGGAAGGAGAACCAGTTTGACCTCATCTGGATTGATGGAGCGCACGGATACCCAACTATTGCTATGGATTTAGTCAATGCCATGAGACTCATACGGAAAGGCGGATTTATACTAGTAGACGACGTGTATACCGATCTGAATAGATCAGATCCTACTTACGAGAGTTTAGGAGCATTTCAGTCTTTGGAAGCCATGAAAAACTCGGCCCTAATCGACGATTATTCCCTTTTCTGCAAGAGGCTCGGAGTAAGTTTTAACATACCTGGTGTAACAAAAAAATATGTTGGTATGATTCGAGTATAACTAAACATGCCATATGCAATAAATTGAAAAATTATAGGTGTGACACTATCCAGTATAGTAATAACGATCACTATCAATCAGGGTGAATAATGACACGACCTGTAGCAAATTCAAATCACCATTCCGCTGATATCAAACTCGACTATGACGCAGTTGTAGTAGGAGCCGGCATCGCTGGACTCTATCAGCTATACCGATTACGACAGATAGGCATGAAGGTCCGGCTGTTTGAAGCTGGAACAGGAGTAGGCGGCACCTGGTATTGGAATCGTTACCCCGGGGCTCGTTTCGATTCAGAAAGTTACTCGTACGCCTATTCCTTTTCACAGGAACTTCTGGACGAATGGGATTGGTCTGAACATTTTGCATCGCAGCCTGAAATACTGAGATATATCCAACACGTAGCCCATAAATTCGACTTGATTAAGGACATCCAATTTTCTAGCGATGTCGAATCAGCTCTCTACAACGATGATAGTCGGATTTGGGAAATCCAATTACAGGATGGAAGTAAATATAGAAGCCGATTCCTTATCACAGGGATTGGTCTACTATCTCAACCTACTCTGCCTAAAATTGATGGAGTCCAATCCTTCAAGGGACAGTCTTTTCATACATCTAGATGGCCGCACACACCCATAAACTTTGCTGGGAAAAAAGTGGCGGTGATTGGCACTGGAGCAACCGGAGTGCAGACCATCCAAGAAGTATGCAAAAACGTCGGTAACCTAACCGTATTCCAACGCCGGCCAAACTGGTGTGCTCCTCTTCACAACTCAAATATAAAGTCCGACGAGATGAAAGTTATCAGGGCTGGGTATAAAGAAATGTTTGAACGTTGTAGCCAAACCCA
>Ga0315338_1002037_pt1 | contig 21844 bp, 28 predicted proteins | sample ASW8metaG_FD_204518 | JGI IMG/M metagenome (GOLD analysis project Ga0315338, IMG submission 204518) | Ammonia-oxidizing marine archaeal communities from Monterey Bay, California, United States - ASW #8 | ecosystem: Environmental > Aquatic > Marine > Coastal | place: USA: California | collected... | reverse complement strand
CAGATGAAAAAACTATAAACTATTTACAACAACGTGGAGCAACTAACATACACCAAATAAAATCAGATGAAGATGCAGAATACGCAAAATTATTTGAATATGAAGCATCTGAAATTGAACCAATTGTTGCAAAGCCGTATTCACCTGAAAATATAACACATGCTAGAGACGTTTCATCAGTTGAGTTAGACAAAGCCTACATTGGTTCTTGTACTGGTGCAAAATATGAAGATCTTTTAGCCGCCGCAAAAATCCTCAAAGGCAAGCAAGTAAAGATTAGAACTGAAGTATTACCCGCAGCAATATCAATATACAAAAGAGCAATGGATGATGGATTATTGCAAATATTTATTGATTCTGGTGCAATGGTGGGTCCACCCACATGTGGAGCATGTTGTGGTGCACACATGGGTGTTTTAGCAAAAGATGAAATATGTATTAGCACAACTAATAGAAATTTTCCAGGTCGTATGGGACATATTGATTCACAGACTTATCTTGCATCACCATTAGTTGCAGCTGCATCTGCTGTAACAGGTAAAATTACTGATCCGAGGGATTTGAATTGAAAGGTAACGTAATAAAATATGAAAGAGATAACATAGATACAGATGTAATTATTCCAGGTACCTATCTTAAAATTCATGATTATAACGAATTAGCTAAACATGCTATGGAAGGATTAGATCCTGATTTTCATTCTAAGGTTCATGAAGGTGACTTTCTTTTAGCTGGAAAAAATTTTGGATGTGGTTCATCTAGAGAACATGCTCCAATTGCGCTTTCTACATGTGGAATTAAAGCAGTCTTGGCAGTATCATTTGCAAGAATTTTTTATAGAAATTCTGTAGATGGAGCATTTCTTTTACCAATTGAGATAGATGAAAAAACATATCAAACAATTTCAAATAACGATGAACTAGAAATTAACATAGAAAAAAATGAAATAAGAAATATTTCAAAAAATGAGACATATACAATCAAACCATTCTCAGAAATAATCGCCAAAATAATTTCTGCTGGTGGTTTGTTCAAATATAAAAAGTGATTATTTAGAATGTCTGAAACATTATTTGAAAAAATCTGGAATTCACATGTAGTTAAGGAAAAGGAGAATGAGTCATCATTAATCTATATTGATAGACACTTAATTCATGAAGTTACATCACCACAAGCATTTGAAGGATTACACAAAAATAATAGAAAAGTAAGAAGACCTGATCTTACAATTGCCACAGTTGATCATAATATACCAACTACAGATAGATCATTACCCATATTAGATGAAACATCATCAATCCAAATTCAAACATTAGAAAAGAACTGTAATGATTTTGGAATTCGTCTTTTTGGGAAGAATAGTAAAAATCAAGGAATTGTTCATGTAATTGGTCCCCAACTTGGTATTACATTACCAGGTACAACAATTGTTTGTGGAGATAGTCATACATCAACACAAGGTGCATTTGGTGCATTTGCATTTGGAATTGGAACAAGCGAAGTAGAACATGTCTTGGCAACACAAACATTATGGCTTGAAAAACCAAAATCTTTTGAAATAATTGCTACTGGAAAGAGAAAAAACTCGTTTACAATCACTTCAAAAGATATTATTCTTAGTATAATCCGTCAGATAGGAACTTCTGGTGGTTCTGGCTACGTATTGGAGTACCGTGGAGATGCAATATCTGATCTTTCAATGGAGCAAAGAATGACAATTTGTAATATGTCAATTGAAGCAGGTTCAAGAGCAGGGCTTATTGCTCCTGACGAAAAAACATTTGATTATTTGAATAAACGTGAATTTACACCAAGTAATTATAATGAATTGGTTACTGATTGGAAAGAATATTTACAAACTGATCCTAATACAAAGTTTGACAAAAGTTATACAATTAATGTTGATCAAATTGCTCCACAAGTAAGCTGGGGAACAAATCCTGCAATGGTTTGTGATGTAACAGAAAATGTTCCCTCACCAGAAGAGTTTGGTAAAGGTGATTCTGTAAAAATACAGAATGCAGAAAAAGCATTATCATACATGGATTTAGAACCAGGTACTCCTATAACAGAAATTCAATTAGATAGAATATTCATAGGTTCATGTACAAACTCTAGAATAGAAGACTTGGTTGATGTAGCAGAAGTTGTTAAAGGAAAAAATGTTTCTCCGAATTTGCATGCAATGATAGTACCAGGTTCACAAATGGTGAAATATGAAGCAGAACAAATGGGTCTAGATAAAATTTTCAAAGATGCAAATTTTGAATGGAGAGAATCAGGATGTAGTATGTGTTTAGGAATGAATCCAGACATCTTAAATCCAGGTGAACGTTGTGCAAGTACTTCTAACAGAAATTTTGAAGGAAGACAAGGTACAGGAGGTCGTACCCATCTAGTTAGTCCTGTAATGGCTGCAGCTGCCGCAATTGAAGGACATTTTATTGACATTAGGGAGTGGTACTAAAAATTGGAAAAATTTACAAAAATTAGTAGTATTATTACACCTTTTGATAAAGCAAATGTTGATACAGATCAAATTATTCCAAAGCAATTTCTAAAACTTATTCACAAGGTTGGTTTTGGAAAATATCTTTTTTATAACTGGAGATTTGAAAATGATGGAAGTCCAAAAAAAGATTTTCTTCTAAACAAATCGAAGTATGCAAACTCAGAAATTCTAGTCACAAATGAAAATTTTGGATGTGGATCCTCTCGTGAACATGCAGTTTGGGCTCTAAAAGATTATGGATTTTCAGTTATTATCGCACCATCTTTTGCAGATATTTTTTATAGTAATTGTTTCAAAAATGGCGTACTTCCAATACAAATAAGCAGGAACATAGTTGAACGTATTTTTACTCATATAACTGAATTAGAGATAGATCTTGAGAATCAAACAATAAGTGGGGATAATATACAAGAACATTTTGATATACAATCCGATAAAAAACGAAGGTTACTTGAAGGATTAGATGATATTGCACTTACTATGCAGTCAGAAAATGCTATAGATGTATTTGAAAAAAAATCTAACACACCATCTATTTTTAACTAAAAACACAGAGTTTTTTTTATCGGTATGATTTTTGTTTTCTTCTTCTAGCGCCTGGACCACCAAATTTCTTTGGTTCTTTTCTTCTAGCATCACCACTAATTAGATATTGGTCAAATTCTCCAATTCTTTTCTTGAGATCCTCACGCTTTGATTTATTGAATGGATGGTCTCTTGGTTCTTTTTTGGTTTTAGTTAGTCCAATTAATGCTCTAGATATTGCAGTGGCTACTGCATATGCTTGACCCATAAATCCACCACCCTTTACTCTTACTGAAATATTTATTTTATCTCTAAGCTCTTCACCTATAATTTCTAATGGCATTAAAACCACTTCCCTTGCAGCCTCAGGTTCAATCATTTCAACTGGAATATTATTGATTCTTATTTTTCCTACTCCCTTAGTAATGTAAACATGTGCACTAGCAGTTTTTCGTGATGCAAAATAAATTTCTGTTTTTGGAATCAAAAGTTAGTACCACCAATGTATCTACTAAGTTCTGCTAGAGTGGTATAATTTGATGGAGACCTGGTAATCTTTGTTTTATCAAACTGAGTTTTTTTCAAGCCTTTAATTTCTTTTGGCACACCAATGTATGTTCTAAGCCTTGCTAGATCAGTTTTTCTAGATGGTTTCTCTTTTGGTAACATTCCTCTAATCATTCTCTTGATAATAGTATCTGGTCGCCTTGGATGAAATGGACCATGCTGTGGGTGTATAATACTATGAATTTTCAGAAAATCTTCATATTCTCCTATTATGCTTGATTTTTTTCCACTCATCATTATTTTTTCACAGTTAACAATAGAAACTCTATTTCCATTTCGTAAAAGTTTTGCAACATTTGAACATAGTCTTCCTGCAATTAGATTTGTACCATCTACTACAGTAGGTTTACTGTTATCAATTACTTGTTCTTGTTGTTTAGCCAATAATTTTAACACCATTACCCGTTGGGAATCTTTCAATCATTTCTGAAAATTTTAGAACTTCTCCACCAGATTCTTTAATCTTTTTAGCAGCAGAATTTGATATTGAAAATGAAGATAGAATAATTTTATGGGAAATTGTACCTGTTGCTAACACTTTACCTGCAATAACAACGGCATTACCATCATTAGAATTTTCGTTAATTTTTTTAAGATTGATAGTTTTTTGATTAGAATTTGACTTTAATGCAGATTTTGCAAGTTTCAACCATATAGGCGCATCATTCTTTTTTGAAGCATTTTTCAGATCTTTAACCATTTGAATAGTCATTTGATTTACCATAAATGAAATCACTTAAGAACCCAAATATAATGTGTATGTCTGTTATTTCAAATCTGACATTGTTTCTTTGAAGTTGTTTAATCTATTTGATAATTCATTGATACTAGCAAGAACAATATGCTTTGGTTCTAGTGCTCCTGTTGTTTCAACAGTTAGAATGTGTTCATTGTCTTTATCAGTTTCAGTTAATGTTGCAATATTTGATGAGTTCCATTTTGCATGTTCTGTACCTCTTCCCAATCTTGCATGTGCTTCAAATCTGATTTTTTGATTAGGTGCAAGTGTAACAATTGGAATTTTATCTGATATTGGTTTTATTACACCATCTTGAGATTTTATATCACCTGAAAATATGGTTCTCGTTTCTGTTGTATCACCAGAGTCTAAAGTCAACATGATTTTGTCTGAGTCACTAGTTGTTTCGATTGTAGATAGATCTGTTTTCAACGGGATTAGACCTAATCTATGAGCAATTCCCTCATCAGCCAGAATTGAAGAGTTTTCTAATACATCTACAGTATCAATGGCAAAAATTGGAACCCCGTTTAAGCAAATTCTCCTTAATGCATTAGCATATTGTAAAGGTATTCCTTGCAGTTTAACTGAAATCTTCAGCTCATCTTGATTAATAACTTGTAATGACAAATCTTAATGAAAAACTATTTTGTCCAAATAAATAGCTAACTAGATTTTCATCAGAGATAAATAGATTGAATATGTCAAATCAGACTATGGTTGACAAAGTTTCTGTTGTCAGATATACATTTTCTAATGAAAAATTTGAATTATTGGTAAAACCTGATCCTGCATTTGATTATAAGCTTGGAAAAATAACTGAAATCTCAAAAATTCTAGTATCTGATGAGATCTACACTGACTCTAGTAAAGGCAATCGTGCAACAAATGAAAAACTTACCCAAGTTTTCAAAACTCAAGATTCTATGGAAATTGCCAAAATTATAATGAAGAAGGGTGAACTAAATCTAACTACAGAACAAAGAAAAAAAATGACTACAGAAAAGAAAAAACAGATTGTTACATACGTATCAAAAACGTACGTTGATCCTAAAACACATCTCCCACATCCACCATTACGAATTGAACAAGCAATGATTGATGCAAGAATTTCAATTGATCCATTCAAAAATGCTGAGGATCAGATTAATAATATTGTAGAAAAATTACGCTCTATTATTCCACTTAAATCCGAAAATCTAACTTTACAGATTTCTGTTCCAGCACAATTTGTTGCTCAATCATATACTGTATTGAAATCCACTGGCACACTAAAAAAAGAGGATTGGCAATCTAATGGCTCATTAAAAGCAATACTAGAAATACCAGCTGCCGCAAGACCAAACGTGATAGATAGATTGGGTGCAATTACAAAAGGTACTGCATTTGTTGAGGTAGTACAATGAATAATGAAAAAAATCGTCATGTAATTCCAGGCGAAGTTATAGTTTCTGGTAATTATAGATCTGAACAAAATACTTTCATGGAAGGAGACAAAATTATTTCAAGTGTTATTGGATTATCTGATATACATGATGGTAGTGTGCGTGTTATTCCATTAACTGGTGGTTATCTTCCAAAAGATGATGACTTGATTATTGGAAAAATTACTTCGCATTCCGCAATGTCTTGGCAAGTTAACATAAATTCATGTTACGATGGAATGCTACCGGCTACAGATGTTTTTGGTAGAGACTATTCTTCACATTCAGATGATTTAACATCAAAACTTGATAACGGGGATCTAATTGTCGCTAGAATTGTAAATGCTGACATGACACGAGATCCATTATTAACAATTTCTGGACGTGAATTAGGAAAAATTGATTCAGGAGAATTAGTGCGAATTTCTCCAAGTAAAGTTCCAAGATTAATTGGTAAACGTGGTTCTATGATTCAAATGATTGAACATGCAACTAATGCTAGTGTGACAATAGGACAAAATGGATTATTAGTAGTTTCATGTGAAGATTCAAATGGATTAATAAAGGCAATAAATGCCATAGAATTAATTGAAGAACAAGCACATGTTCCAAATTTAACAGATAAAGTGAATGAATTGTTAGAATCAAAAGGTGAATAAAAATGGGTGGAAGAGATACAGATATTGTTTTACTAGACGAAAATGGAATTCGTTCTGATGGAAGAAAGGTAAACGAAACAAGGAAAGTAACTATAAAAGCGGGAGTTCTAAAAAACGCAAATGGTTCAGCATACATTGAATTTGGTGATAATAAAATTTTAGTAGGTGTTTATGGACCACGTGATGTTCACCCAAAACATATGTCAGATACAAACACCGGAATTTTACGTTGTAGATATCATATGACACCTTTTTCTGTTGGAGAAAGAAAAAATCCTGCACCATCTAGAAGAGAAATTGAAATTAGTAAAGTTATCAAAGAAGCACTTGAACCTGCTTTAATGCTGAAACAATTTCCTCGAACAGCTGTAGATGTCTACATGGAAATTCTTCAAGCCGATGGTGGTACACGTTGTGCAGCACTTACAGGTGCATCAGTTGCATTGGCTGATGCTGGTATACCAATGCGTGATTTAGTTGCTGGTTGTGCTGCTGGAAAAGCTGCAGACACCGTAATTTTAGATGTAAATAATGAAGAAGATCAAGCTGGTCAAGCTGATTTACCAATAGGGTATATGCCTAATCTCGAAAAAATTACTTTATTACAATTGGATGGTATTCTAACCACTGATGAATATCAAAAATGTCTTGAATTAGGAATTGATGGCTGTAAACAGGTTTATGAAATTCAGAAAAAAGCATTACAGGAAAAGTACTTTGCAGTTGGAGAGAATGAAAAATGACTAATATTTCAATTATTGATTCATTAAAAAAAACTCATATTCTTGAATTACTAAAGGATGGAAAAAGATTGGATGGCCGTTCTTTTGAACAGAGTAGAGAACTCTCTATTGATGTTGGCGTAATTCCTAAGGCAGAAGGTTCTGCTAGGGCACGATTAGGTGATACTGAAGTAGTTGCAGGTGTAAAAGTTCAGCCAGAAAGACCATTTCCAGATACTGGTGATCAAGGCATGTTGATATGTACTGCTGAAATTTTACCAATTGCTCATCCTACTGCTGAAACTGGTCCTCCTACTCCTGATGTAATAGAGTTAGCAAGAGTTACAGATAGAGGAATTAGGGAAAGTAAAATGTTAGATATGAAACAACTAGTTCTTGAAAAGGACAAATCTGTAATTGGAATTTTTTGTGATAATGCTGTAACAGATCATGACGGTAATCTTTTTGATGTGTGTTCTTACGCTACTACAGCTGCAATAAATTCCTGCAAACTCCCAAAATATGAAATGAAAGATGATGCTCCTGTAAAAATTGAAGGTGAATTCATCGATCCTCCTATTTCCACGTTACCTGTTTCTGTTACTATGATTAGAATAGGTGATTATATTTTGGTTGATCCTAATATGGATGAATGGTCTTGTCTAGATGCTAGAATAACAATTACAACAAATTCTGATGGTAATATTGTGGCGTTACAAAAGGGTGGTTCAGATGGATTTACTTATGAACAACTAACGAAGTGTGCCAATATATCAATAGAAGTTGGATCTAAAATACGAGAAATTATAAAAACTGCTACACAGGGAAGTAACTAGACATGGCAAAAAAACAAACACCATTGAAAGGTCTTGGAGCTAGGTATGGAATTAAAATGAGAAAGCAGTATTCACAGGTTCATAGAATCCTAAAAGCAAAAAGAAAATGCCCTGATTGTAATGCCTCTTTTACTAGAGATGTAGTTGGAATTTGGTCATGTAAAAAATGTGGTTTTAAAATAGCTGGAACGGCATATGACGTTAAACTTTAATGCAAAAATAGAATTAACTGCAAACGAAAAAACTAAGGCAATATTTGATTCAATTGCAACTGATAACAAATTTTATCCTCAGAATCCAACGAAGACAAAAATGTCATTTAATGAAAAAATACTGATTGAAATTGACTCTAAACAAATTCCACAATTACGTGCAAATTTGAATTCCACTTTAAGACTAATTCAGGCATCAATTGATTCAATCACATCTGTAAACACATAATAAAACAAAACTTCAAAAAACTTTATGTCTTCAGGTCAGCAAATGCCACCATGGCTACAAGAACAGATTGGAAAATTACAACAATCACAACAAAATCTTCAGTCAATTATGGCACAGAAGCAACAGGTTGAAATGGATTCATCTGAGGCCGATAAAGCCTTGGAAGAATTAAAGAAAGCTGGTGATAATGACCAAGTTTTCAAACATGCAGGATCAATATTGATTAAATCAACAAAAAATGATCTAATTGAGGAATTAGAAGAAAAAAAGGAACTATCCAAAACACAAATTACAGTTTTAACTAAGCAAGAAGAGAGAATTAAGTCTAGTCTTCAGGAACAAGAAAAAAAGATTCAAGAGATGCTCAAGAATCCAGCTTCACCAGATTCGAATAATCCACAAAAATAGCAAAAATTCCAAATAAGATATTAACAATTTCATTTTATTTTATACATGAAAGTCAGTGATCTTCGGATAGTTATTGATGAAAGAGAAAAAAAGAGTGGTATCCCAAATCTATTAACTGCAATTGGAATAAAAACTGAAATCAAGACATTACAAATTGGTGATTATATTGTTGGACCTGAAACTGTTGTTGAAAGGAAAAGTATTCAGGATTTAATCTCATCAGTTTTTGATGGTAGATTATTTGATCAGTGCAGTAGATTGAAAGAACATTTTCAAAATCCAATATTATTGGTGGAAGGAAATGTAGATGAAATTGAATCAATTACTGAAAATCCATTGGTTTTTTATGGTGCACTTTCAACAGTTGCAATTGATTTTAAAATTCCAATTATTCCTACACCAAATGCAAGTCACACAGCAAAATTACTTGTGTCACTATGTTCAAAAAAAGAATCCATAAAAGGTCCATTTCTTAAGAAAATTAAAAAATCTAATAATATACAAAAACAACAGCTGTCTGTACTATGTAGTCTTCCTGGCATAGGTGAAAAAATCGCTATTAGAATACTTGAGAAATATGGCTCCCCTTTTATTGCATTAAGCGCAACATCAAAAGAATTAGGAAAAATTCCTGGTTTGGGAGAGACTCGTGCAAAAAAAATCAAGGGCATGCTAGAAAATAAAAGTAAATATAAAAAAATATCAAAGCAAAAAACTCTACATGATTAAAAGCAAAAATGCAAATCTATAATTTTGTTTTAATAAGTTTCTTCCTTAGTTTATTACCACATAACAAACAATTTTTTTCATCTGAAAAATCTTTTTTGCATGCAGGACAATAAAAGAGCCATTTTCCAATTACTTTGATTCCATTTGTCATTAATGGAATTGTGTTAATTCCAAGTTTATTAGAAACATTTGCAACAGCAAAATCATCAGAAATCAATTCTGTGTTTAATTCTAATGATAGTGCAATACATGATATGTCTTGCTCAGATAAACTGTAAATGTCACCTGTCTTTTTTGCACATGCTTTGACACGTTCCTCAAAATCTGTTTGGGGTTGTCTTACTAGTAATCTATTTGTATTTATGAGAACTTGTAATGCATCATGATTTTTTTTAATATGCTTAATTTCATCAAAGACTGATGTACTTACATAATGTGTTGATTGTGATGTAAATGGAATTCCAGCATAGAATGCAGTTGCATCCAAAACTCTAGAAACCAAGTTTATTCATCTGTCTTAAACCTTTTTTTCGTAGTCTAACAAAAACTGCTTGTTTTTTAAATTTTTTAATTGTAATTGTTTCTCCAACTTCAGCAGATCTAATCATTTGGGCATCCATTACAATATTACAATCATGTGAACAATTAATTTCAACTTTTTGATCTGGTACCACAATTGATGGTAATCTATGAACAGGTGCAACTGGTGTAATTATTAAAACATCAAGACTTTCATGTAATAATGGACCTCCAATAGAGAATGAATGTCCTGTAGAACCACTTGGTGTTGAAATTATAACACCGTCCATTTTTTGTTTAACAGTATCATTTTGAAATTTTATCTCGAATTCTGCAGTTTTTGTTAGGTTCTTTCTATTTACATAGATTTCATTTAACGCAGGTGCAAATTCTTCACCATTGCATGATGCAGCAACCCTAGTTCTTTTATCTAACCAAATTTTATTTTTATTAATATTTTCTAATGCTTTATCAAACTGTTCTAATGTAATTTCAGATAAAATTCCTCTATTACCTCCAACATTTATTGTCAGAATTGGTGTTTCATTTTGCAAGTTTCTAAAAGCTCTTAATGTTGTACCATCTCCACCTAGTGTAATTACTAAATCTAATTTGATTTTATGTAGTTCTTCTAATGATTCTACTTGTTTTGCTCCTGCAACCTTTACTGGTGAAATAGTAGTAACTATTGCTTTTTTTGCTAGTAATTTTTTTGCAATAACCTTTGCAGCATCTTCTGAAATTTTTGAGCCAAATTTACTTACTATGGCGACATTCTTTAGGTTCACGGAGATCTGTTCAAAGTTTATTACATAAAAATTATGGAGTTAGCCTTGTTTAAGCCATTTTTTGAAAGGTTTTTAACTAATTTCCACTAAATGATGTTAAATGTCTCTATTACTCAAGGAACGAGTTTACACAATGGAATCCCCTACAGCCAAAAGAGGGGTTTATCCTTTACATGGATATAAGCTAGGTCTTTACAGATTACCAATTAAATTAGATGATCCCGCAGAAATGAAATCAATTCATGATGGGCTTAAAAAAACTTTTGATATGGATATGTATGCTGATAGAATTTTTGCAACATATACATGGACTGAAGAAAATATGTCTGATAAATTTTCAAAGGATTATGAAAAAGTTGACCTTAGTATTACAGTTGAAATTGTTTCTGGTGAAGTTGTGGATATTATATATCAGATTTTTCCATTAGATAAATTTGGTGATCCCCAATGGATTACAGATTATAGAAAGAAAGCAGATCATTTTGCAAAGATGATTATTGATACCATACTAAGAAATACAATACTATCTGACAAGATGATTGAATCTTTTATTAAAACAGAAAAAATTTCTGAGGATCAAGCATGGATTAGATTAGAAGAATTAACACCACTTGCACAAATTGTACCTGATGCAAAACCAAAACCAGTTGAGGAAAAATTAGAAATACCAACTGCAGGTGCAATTAAAAATGAGATAAAACGTACTGGAGATGAACCAGTTGCTGGACCAATTGATGTTGAATACAAATCAAAGATGTCACCATCTGGATCCTTTACAGCCCCATCTCAATATGAGATTAAAACCTGGGGCCGTGTTGGAACAGACAATAAAGTAATGGGCGTATGGGGAGAGTTTGTCTCAGTTGATTATGATATTTGCGTAGGTGATGGTGCATGTATTGATGCATGTCCAGTTGGAGTTTACGAATGGGCAGAGTTTCCTGGAAATGCAGGTTCTGCAAAGAAGCCTCTTATGCAAGGAGAACCGGATTGCATATTTTGCTTAGCTTGTGAAGGAGTTTGTCCTCCAGAAGCAATTAAGATATTTGAACAAAAATAGTACTCAATTTCAAATATAAATAGCCAGAAACGTTCAGAAGTGTTAGATTATGGAAGGTAATCCATTTACACAGTTTGTATTTCAGATTTTCCTATTTTGTGCAATTGTGATAATTGGTTATACATGTAATTTCTATTACTTGGCATTTTTATCTAGCCGAAGGAAAGATGAAAATTCTGTATCTGAGATAGGTGAACCAACAATAACAATCCAACTCCCTATTTACAATGAGAAATATGTCGCAACTAGACTAGTGGACGCAGTATGTGCACAGGATTATCCTAAAGAAAAAATGCGAATTATGGTTTTAGATGATTCTGATGATGATACAGTGAATTTAATGCATCAAACTGTTCTCAAATACCAAAGTCAAGGATTTGATATTTCACATGTAAGGAGAGGAACCAGAGCAGGATACAAGGCTGGGGCACTAAAGCATGCAATGAAATCGACAACAAGTGATTTTGTTGCAATATTTGATGCTGATTTTATCCCACCAAAATGGTATTTAAAAAAAGCAATACCACACTTTACAAACTCAAAAATTGGTCTAGTTCAATGTAGGTGGGGGCATGTAAACCAAAATTATTCTGCACTTACTCAAGCACAAGCCTTGAATCTAGATTTTCATTTTCTAGTTGAACAAAAAGCAAAAAGTAACTCTCATCTTTTTATGAATTTTAACGGAACTGCTGGAATTTGGAGAAAAGAATGTATTGATGATGCTGGTGGTTGGCATACTGCTACTCTTGTTGAAGATTTGGATCTAAGTTATAGAGCACAAATGAAAGGTTGGAAGTGCTTATTCCTACCAGATATAGTAGTTGATGCAGAATTACCTGTCCAAATGAATGGCGCAAAAAGACAACAATTTCGTTGGGCTAAAGGATCAATACAATGTGCAATTAAACTACTAGGTGACATTCTTCTAAAACGAAAGATTACGTTTGATGCAAAATTGCAAGCGTTTATCCAGCTTACAAGACATATTGTTTTTCCATTAATGCTTATACAATTTATTACACTACCCATACTCCTTGCATCCGAAATAAATCTCTACATTGTTAGCTTTTTACCAGCATTAACATTAGCAACGTATCTTGCCATGGGTCCAGGGGCATATCTTCTTGTTATTAATAAAATGTACAAAGATAACTGGAAAGCACATGCAAAGGCGTTACCATATCTTCTTGTTTACTCGATTGGAATGTCTGTAAATAACACTGTTGCAGTTTTTGATGGCGTAGTAGGTAAGAAAAATGAGTTTCTAAGAACCCCAAAATATGGAATAATAAAAAATGATGATGATTGGAGAGGTAAAGCATATAATCTTCCATTTACAAAAACTACACTTTTGGAATTATTTTTTGCTGTATATGGCATATTGGGAATTTTCATTGCAATATTTTCTAATAATCCAATTTTTGCTCCTATAATCGGATTACAAGCCGTAGGCTTCTTCTACATAGCATGGCTTAGCTTCTCACATACAAGATATAAAAGACCAAAGTTTAGTGACCATAAAATAACAAAGGATGAAAAAATGGCAAATTACTTTTACAAACTAGCACTTGGAGGAATTTTTACAATAATTGTTATTGGTGGATATATGGCATTTGTAGGTTATAGTACAGATGTTTATCCACTTGACATGTCAGTTGGACTGTTGGATAGAACTATGGCATCATCTGATCCACAATCAATTTTATCTGACCTTAAAGAAATCAAGGGACATCTTCCAGTAAATGGGAACCCAGTTTGGATATTTCCAACTGATACTACAAACTTTGCAAGGATACAAACTGATCTAAATGTTATGATATCTAGTGCCGAGAAGATTACTGCTGTACCTACTGATAGTGCTGCATACCATACTGGAATTACAGATATTCGTGAAAGAGCTCAGGTTTTACAAGAAAATCTAGCAGATGCAATTCCTTACATGTATGTTAGTTTTTCAAACATAATCTTTAGTTCAATTTGGATTGCTGCACTACTTGTTATATTTGCCGTATTAAACAAAAAGAAACAACAAATGAAAGAATACGATTTCTCAAAAGATGTTTAGGATATATTTAGTTCGTTTCTTATTTCGTCAACTGCTCTAATTCCAAAAATATCTCTGACTTGTTTTATTCGTATTGTTTCTTTCAACAGGTCTTTACCTAAATTATCTTTTAGAATATTAAAGATCTCAGAAAATCGTAATTCCCATTTATCAGCACAGTCAAAAATTTTCCCAACTGCCCATCTTCTTACCTCAGATGGTAATGGAATTTTATCTTCAGTTTCAATTGATAGACGATCAAATAGATTAATGATCTCTGTTGTTTGAATTGCCATTTTTTCTATATCTTTAATATCACCATATTTTGACTCTGCTTGCATTCTTATACTTGATTGGTATTCATTTAGTTTCAAAATAGCCATTACTTCTTTGGAATTATCATCTGATGCCTTGTTTGTGACTCCTTTGATTCCTTGCATTTCTTGCATGACTTTATCCGTTTTTTTATGAAATTCTGATGCCATTTCATCTGAGCGATTAATCATATTGGAAATATTGGATATCTTTTCCTCAATTTCCGATTTGAATGTCTTCATTCCTTCACCTATTATTGTTGGAATCTTTGGATTGGAAATAATTCCTCCAATCTCATTTTTTATATTTGACATGTCATTTCCAATATCACCAGTTCGATTTGTTATTGATTTTATATTCTCACGTAATTCATCTATCTGGGATTTAATTTCAGATGTACCTCCCTTCTTTGACACTTCATCAATTTTCTCTTTTACATCATCTACTCTATTTGCTATAGTCATAATCATTTTGGAATTGTTTCTTATCGAATTAATGCTCTCATTTACGGTCTTCATAATATCCTGTGTTTTTGGTTTGTCGTCAATCTTTGACATTTTTCTATCCAAATCATCAGTCTGCTTATTCAGTTTTGTAATAAATTTCTCATGAACCTTAACCTGATTCAAACCTGTAAACAATCTTTGTGTATCTTCTTCAATTATACCAATTTGTTTAGACTGTTTTTGCATTTGTGCCATTGTCGTATTTAATGATTCCATCATATCACTCATAGAAACCAGAATTTTTTGATTCTCTTTGAATATTTTGGCCATTCCCTTAATCTCTTTGGATAATGCTTTTGTTGATTCTGAAACTGATGTAACTCTATTGAATACCTGTGTAGGAGTTGGATCTCTTTTTGACTTTGTAGTTATTTTTTTTGTTTTTTTCTTTTCTGCCATATGGTCTCAAACCACACTTGTGGTTTAAAAAGTTCAGTAAAAAAGAAAAACGGTAGAGATCAATTATTGATAATCTCTGGATCGTGGAGTATTTCATGAAATGTTTTTTCAGCTAATCCGTTTCTGTTTTCAACAAAATGTTGACTACAAAATTCACATTCTAACATATATTACCGTATAGTACGGTACTATTAATAAGATAGGTTCTGATAGAATTACCAAAACCTGGTCAGATACCCCAGAGCTTATTTCCTCACAAATCAGTCACTCTGATCATCATCCCAGTTTACTAGTCATAGAAAAAATGACAATAAAGTCATTATCTTCTAAATTGTTTTAAGGAAATTAGATCTAATGAAGAGGTGCAGAATCTTTTTCTTCAAATTGAATCAGAGGGTAATCTTCAATCATCCCTTAGTGGTGGCATATGGAATCTTGTAGATAAAATCAATCCCCTACAAATGCCTCATGATACATTTGTAACTGATTTGGCAATAATTATGATTCTTGCAGGAATTGTCACATTAGCATTCTTTAAAATTCGTCAACCGTTAATCATAGGATATCTATTTGCAGGAATGTTAATTGGCCCACTTTCGCCTTTATGGGCACCATTTCTGTCAGAAAGTGGAAATGATTCAGGCACAGAAGGAATTGGAATTTTATCTGATATTGCTGCATTAAATGTATTTGCAGAAATTGGTGTCATATTACTACTTTTTGTAATTGGTATTGAATTTCCGTTTGCAAAAATACGGTCTATTGGCAAGGTAGCAATTGGAGTAGGAACATTGGGTCTATTCATGACATTAGGATTAGTGTTTTATGTTTGTACCAGTATGGGGTTGGCCTTCATGGATTCATTGTTCTTGGCAGCTGCATTATCAATAAGTAGTACTGCAATAATTGTCAAGGTTTTAGAAGAATCAGGGAAGATAAAAAAGGAATCTTCAATTCTTGTTTTAGGAATTCTTATTGTAGAAGATGTAATAGCAGTTATTCTAATAGCATCACTTGAATCAATTGCATTAGTAGGTAATGTATCAATAGAAGGCATTATTGCAGTGGTTGTTGTCGCTGGTATCTTAATTGTTGGTACTTTTACAGTAGGAATTAGGACCATACCAAAATTGGTTGATAGAGTTGCTAGTGCTGAAAATAGAGAAATTCTACTTTTGGCGATTTTGGGCGTTTGTTTTGGTTACTCATTACTAGCTAATGTTGTAGGATTATCCGTTGCTATAGGTGCATTCCTTGCGGGAGTCCTTATTGCAGAATCAAAATCAGCGGAAGTCTCAAAGATACTTTCTAGTCCAATTAAAGACATGTTTGTAGCCATATTTTTTGTGTCTGTTGGCGCTCTTATGGATGTTCGACAACTTGAAAATTACATCTTTGTTGCAATTGCTCTGATTGCTGTTGCATTAGCAATGAAATTTGGTGGAAATCTGTTAGGCAATTTTATTTTCAGACAGGAACGTGGAAAATCACTGAGATCAGCATTTACATTAGCAGCCCCGCGTGGAGAGTTCTCAATTGTAATAATCAAAGTTGGAGTAGATGCAGGTGTTGTTAGTGCATTTTTGTTCCCATTAATTGGTGTAATTACAATAATCACAGCCATCATAACTCCATTTTTAGTTAAAGCAGGAGATAGAATAATCCCAAAATTATTGAGGAAGTAGTTTGTCAAGTGAGGAATTAAAAAAACTTCAAGATGAATGTCATAGTGATTTATCAATTCAAGATTTTAATAATATGCAAGTACCATGCATTGGTTTTGATCAAAAGAAATTTGATGGCATATTAGCAAAAGTTTCCGGAAAGCCTCTTTCTGTTGACACAAATTTGAATATTCTGCAGGATGGGCTAGGTCATGTATTTGTAGAAATCTCATTGACATTCTCATATGGTGGAATTAAGGAAAAAATATTAGTTAATGCAAATGAACATCTAATCTTTTTTAGGTTATTAGCAGAGAATTTAATGCTTGCAATTGCAGCAAAAAACTCTCCAGAAAATATCTTCATGATTCAACTACCAAAACCTGAACGAGCAATAGAAGCATTAGATATAATAAAAAATGGATTAAAAACCAAAAAAGACTAGAATGCAGTCGCCGGGATTCGAACCCGGGTCACTAACTTGGCAAGCTAGAATAATAACCAAACTATACGACGACTGCTCAATCGTTAAAATAAAAACAGGATATTAAAGCGTAATGATTTTTCCAACATTGTTTTTAATCACAAAATTATACGATATGTATGGATGAAAAAATTCTTAAGATAATGCATGATAAACTAGATGAGATTTTTGTAAAAAATGAAGAAATTACAAAAATTATATCTTCAATTGATTCTCTGGATTCTCAGTCATTAAGATATGGTATTCTCATAGGTCGTCTTTACAATTCATTCTACTATCAGCATAGAAGAATATTCTCTAGAAATCCAACAACAGACGAATTTTTAGAATTTCTTGAATTCGTTAAATCAAATCAAAAGAATTTTCAGGAAAAATTGGGTTTTTGAAATTTCTATTTCTTTAAATCAATTACAATAATTGTTGGTGTACCAGGAAGTTTTACACATGCTCCTTTCAATGCTTTCTTGGCTGCTTGTAGATGTTCTCGTTTCACATTCATTTCCATTATGACTTGCCCCTGCTTCACTCTTGCTGCTAGACTAGTTGCTTTTCCAAATGCCCTTCTCATTCCTTCCTGTAGTCTGTCTGCCCCTGCAGCTGCAATCATCTTATTCTCTCTTAACAATATATGTGGAAAAATTCTAAGTCTTGAAGAATATCCAGTTTCACCAGTTACTTTTTCAAGTGACTTATTTGCTGCTAATCTGCATGCTTCTATTGCCATATGACGAATTTGAATTTTTTCATTAATCAATAACTGAACGCATACATCAAATTCACCCTTAGCGTTTCCACTATTAAATTTGGCAATTTTTGATTGTGGTTTTCCTTTTATGTACTCTTTTCGTGCATATGGTTGTCCATTACTTCTACGATAGCATTGACCGTGCATATTCAAAAAACATTAACTGCCCTATTTTAACGGTTACAAAATAGACTCAATTTTTTGATAATTTACTCATAATGTATCTTTATTCTTATATTGGAAATTCACATCTATCCATTATGTCATCTGATTTAGAATTTAAAGTACAAGGAAATCTAGTAAAAAATCAAACAGTAATCAAAAACCAAAAAATGCAAAATGAATTAGAACAGAAAGGATATGGTGAAATTGATAATGGTACTTATTTTCTAAATATGATTGAGACGTTATTTTTACTATATTCAAAAAAGTTGAAACTTTCTAAAGGTAAACGTGTTATTGATTTTGATGATTTGATGCAAATTTGCATTAAATCAGATGTAGACATACTAACAAAATTTCTAGTTTTTCGTGACCTAAGAACACGTGGATATGTAATTAAAGATGGATTTGGATTTGGATCTGATTTTCGAGTTTATGAGCGTGGCCATTTTGGAATCAAACCAGCACAATATCTTGTGTTTGCATTAAATGAGGGCAAGCAAGAAAAAATTGGACAAATTCAAAAAAATATTTATGAAATTACCCAAATGGGAAAAGAACCTATTATTGCTGTAATAGAACGTAGAGGTGAGGTAATTTATTATAAAATTTCAAAAATGAATTTTCTACAAAATAAATCAGATTTAGAAATGAAAGACTTCAAATTTTAAGATTAATTCAGATTAACAGCCCATTCAGATGAATATTTAAGAAGATTATGTTTTTCTGCATATTCAAAATCATAAACTGAAATAGATTCTGTTTCATTTGACCATAGATTTTCAAAATCGTCCTTTTTAACATCGACTCTAGTTTTGTCATTCCATGATGTAAACACATCAATTGTTTCAAAATTCTTAGTTTGTCTATCAAATGCAACATTTGAGCTTCCAGAGAATGCTACTGAATCTCCATTTGCATCCTGAAAAATTCCAATTTTTTCAGCAAATGTTCCATCAATATCTTCAGAACTAGGAATTCCAATCTTGAGCATTAGATTTCCCGATGTAAACAACTTTCTTATTAGTTCTAGTTTAGCATCTCGAATTAATTCAGGATTAAATTTAATTCGCCTGTTTCCATTTTTGAGAAAAATCTTTGACATTGTATTCAAATCACTAATTTTGAATTGGTGACCTGTTATCATCCTTATTCTGGCACTTGGAGTTGTATTATGAAAACCTAATGAAAGTGTAGATAATCCTTGTAATGTCATATACTCAATTGCTCGGTCAAATTGAATACAATTACTTAAGCAAGGAATAAAAAAATCTGCAATAATATTATCTTTATCTGATCTGTATTGTTCTTTTAATTTTAGATTTCTAAGTTGCATGAAATTCAATAGATTATCTCATAAATGAATATGCTCCCATCGGGATTTGAACCCGAGTCACTGCCTTGAGAGGGCAGTATGCTTGGCCGGACTACACTATAGGAGCTGACAAAAATCAGTATATTCACAATTTAAAGCAAGTGTTTTGGGTTAATTGTTTGGTAAAAATTAGTAAGTTAGTTAATTTATAGAAAATGTAATTATCATAATGGTTATGGATTATAAAATTTTGTTAGAAAAACTTTCTCCAGCAGAATATCCTGTTGCATTAGGTGGGTGTAGGGCAGAAAAAATTAATCATAATTGCTGTGATTTCAATGTTATTATATTTGATAAAAAATGCATCCCTGATTCAATATTTCAAATTGATGGTGAATTTGTAAGATTGTATCATGCAGATCTAAATGAATCCAGAATAGAAATTCTCAATCAATATCATAATCTTGAGATAATATCAGATCCTAGATGGGAACTGAAGATCTTTTTATCAAAAATCAAGGAAAAAAAAGAATCAATATTACAAACCGCTGCAAAAAAATGCATTATTGAATCACAAGTATGTTTAACCAAAGCTAAAGATAGTTTGGCAATATCTGATCCAATCGCTTCTTGTTGGGTTAAATGTGCAGCATATTTCCTTATAGATACAATATTAATTTTAAACAATAAACAGAATTTCCCTGTCCACACATTAGATATCATAAGAAATCTCAAATCAAGCAAATTAAATGATTCTTTGTCTGTAATTACTCAATGTATTGGACTTGAACGTTCTACCAATTCTCTTCTATCTAGAATGTTAAAATCAACTCAAGGATTTTCTGATATGATTGAAAAAAATAATCATTCAATGATTATAAAAAATAAGGCTGATTTTTTAATTAATAATTCACTGTTTTCTGATTGCTATTTTTACTTGGGAAATGTAAATCGAAATAATTTCTATAAAATTAAAAACTCACCAAACAAATTACCTGAATTCATTCATATCTTGAAAACTGGTTTTGATCTAGAAAATGATAGTGTTAAACTTGAATCCCATATTACTACACTAAATGTAATTGCAAAGAATCTACTCAAAGACTAATGAATGCAACATAACGCTGTTAGAAAATATCAAAAACTCTTAAAACCAAGTCATATCTATTCTTCATATGACAGATCAAGCATGTGGCTGTGAAGCAGATTCAGGCGATCCAGATTATTCATGTGATTGTGCAATGCAAGGCCATTGCATATGTAGCCATGACTGTAAATGTGATACTGATGTCTGCAAGGAAGCAGTAAGTCAACTATAATAGGAACTTTTTATTTTTCCTTTTTTTCTTTTATTCGTCTAGTTAATTCTATGAAACATTTATCTTAGTAAATTTAGGTTTGATTTTGTGGATCCAAGAAAAATAATTCCAATTTTTGCAATATTACTAATAATTCCTTTTGCGTATCAACAAGCACATGCTCAATATTCAGCAGGCGGTGTCAATCTTGATGGAGATTGGTATGTTGGTGAAAGTCTTGAGGTTGGAGATTATTTCAGTTATGAAATTTGCCATACTGACTACAAAGATTGTACTGATTTTATCATGTCGATGTGGGTTAGTGATAAGAGAACATTTGGAACTGAAGAAAAATATATTATTCAAGTAATGGTAGAGGATGGAAATAAAATCATTAAAGGCGAAATGCATGTAGGTGATGTTGCTCCAGAACCAACTGGGGGCTCTGATAATATTTCACCATATCGTGGTGCATACAAATCATCAATTGCTTGGTTGTCAGCTTATGCAACAAAAGAAATAGTTAACACAGCAGGAGATGTTTTAACAGGTAAAGGACCAAAAGAATTTTCTGCAGCATCATGGGGAAAGATTGCTAACATTGGTGGGGAACAAATACTTCCAACTGCAATTGAAACTATTACCACAAAAGCTGATACTTTTGAGACAGTTTTAATACAATGGAAGACAGGTGGTGTAAAAAGTCAGGTTTGGGTTGTAGATGAATTTCCATTTCCTGTTAAAGCTAAGACACATGTTCATGTAAGTTCAGGTGTTCCACCAGTTGAATATGAATTTGAATTATTAGAGTATGATTATTATGTTACCTCAGATCCATTCGCAGAAATTCAATCAACTGAATTAAAACAAGCTGCAATTGGATGTCCAACTGATTATGATAAAGTATCAGTTAACGAAACAACTAATTCTTATTCAGTTATTATTGATCTCAAATATGGTCCTCCAAATCCTCTTCCTGG
>Ga0315338_1002036_pt1 | contig 21853 bp, 19 predicted proteins | sample ASW8metaG_FD_204518 | JGI IMG/M metagenome (GOLD analysis project Ga0315338, IMG submission 204518) | Ammonia-oxidizing marine archaeal communities from Monterey Bay, California, United States - ASW #8 | ecosystem: Environmental > Aquatic > Marine > Coastal | place: USA: California | collected... | reverse complement strand
GCATGTGCCGTTTGCGCAGGGCTGCCGAACCGGTGATACGGGCGGTGATGGCGTTGGTCCACAGGTGCGGGCTGTAGCCGATCCACACTTCCTCGGCGGTGTCCTGGCAGGTGTCGGCCCACACCCAACCCGTGCTCTGGCCGGACAGGTAGCGCTCACGGCGGTGGTAGTCCTCCAGCCCTTGGTAGCGCATCTCCTTGTAGAGGCCCGCGCCGACGTGCTCATGAATGACCAGCTTTTCGCCCAGAGGGCCTTTCATGAACACGTAGACATAGCCTGGGCGCAAAGCGCGGAGGGTGTAGGCCGAGTGCTGCAGCGTGGGGAAGCCTTGTTCCAGGTTGAAGCCTGCATCGGCATAGCGGCAGGCGGGGGCGTCGCCGGTGCGGGGTACGATGGCGTAGCGCACTGGCAGGATGGGCACGCGTGCGCTGCAGGCAGGGCCGGAGGTGGCGCTGCTGACGGAGGCGTTAGTCATGGGCAGGCGCCTTGCTTTCGACCAGTGCCTGGAGCTCGCGAAGGCGGGCCTGGGGCGACTCTTCGAGGTTGGTGTAGATTTTTCCCGCCTTGTCATTGCTCATCAGCCACATGTGCCCGGCTATCAGCCGAATGAATTGGCCCGCAACTTCCTCGCTCCGGAAATTGAGGGCTGTCAGTTGCGGCAGGAGTGTTTCTATCCATAGGCGTATGTCCGCCAAGGTATGGTTGGCATGGGGCGGCATGGCCAAGACCTCATGCGCCAATGAGAGGACAAAGTGCTCGTGCATGCCTGCTTGCAGCCGATCAAGTTCAAGCGGGTGGAGGGTCAAAGGCAGCTCTGATCTTGAGCGAGCAGCAATCGGCTTGTTTTCGTGTGTTTTCCACTCATGAGCCGGCCCCCAGTTGACTCGCCATGCCAACCGAGACACCGGGCCAAGCCAGGCCTTGCGATGGTCGTCGTCCAGCGCATTCAGCCAGGCTGCAAGATGGTCCGGTGTGACATGGTGAGTGGCAACGCTCTGATCAGGGAGCACGACCTGCACCAGGCTGGTGAAGTGGTCTGCCAGCGCTGCCAGGCCAACCTCGGCATCCAGCGCGATGGCTCCACCGATAGGCATCCAGGTCGTGATTGCATGGGCAAGCAGCTCGTGAGCGTCTGCAACGTCCACCAGCAAAGGCCCAAACTCATGACGGTCATCCAGGGCGCTGTTCTTCCATAACCATGCCTTTTGAGTATTCCGGCTGACAGCGTTGATAAGCTCGAGTACCGATGGGGCATAAGCAGGAACCAGTTCACCTTCCTGCGGGATGGGCCGATAGGCCCAGTGCTCGATTGCCCTGGTCATGAGCAGCAGAAAGCGGCAGTTGTGAGCAAAGTCTTCGCTGCGCGGAGCAGGTGATGGCGTTGTAGTCATTGGCCTGGCCCTCGGATACAGCGGCAATCGGGCAGGGGGCAGGTACCATCAGGGCGGCGCCCACACAAGCGCTCCAGAGGCTTGCCGGTGTTCGGTGCACTGCTGATGGAAAAGGGGCTTGTCGTCCCATTTGCCGACTTGAGCATCTGGCCGGTGATGCGAATCGTCGGGCTGTCCAGGGTGATGCCCGTTTCGTCGATTCGAATGGAGCCACCAGGGCCTTGGATGACCACGGCTTCCGAGGCTCGAAGTTCATAACGGCGAGTACGTCTGCGGATATCCCCACGGGCTTCCAGCTCGGCATGCCCTTCGACCCGTTGTTCGAAGTTGCCACCGATACGGGTGTGGTGATTGGCGGCGATCTGGTCGTGACGGTGATTGCCGATGTTTTCGACACGGTCCTTGGCGATCCTGATCGTGTGGTTTCTGCCGATGTCGAGCGCGGCGTCCTGCCCGATGGTGATGTGCTCGTCATTGCCAACCGTTTCCGTACGGTCGTGGCCGATCAGGATCGATTCGTCGTGATCGACCTGCTCTTTGCGGTCATTGCCGACCTGCGTAGTCTCATCGTGCTTGACCACATTGTTCTGGTCCCTCTGGGCATGAATGAACACTTCCTCCTGGCCCAGTTCGTCCTCGAAGCGCAGCTCGTTGAAGCCATCGCCCTTGTGGGTCTGGCTCTTGATGGTCATGCGGGTCTTGTGACGGGGAAGGTCGTACGGTGGCAGCTGGTTACCGCAGTAAGTACGGCCGGTGATCATCGGCTGGTCGGGGTCGCCGTTGACGTAGTGGATGATCACGTCCTGGCCAATCCGTGGGATGGCCATCGAGCCCCAGCTGCCGCCGGCCCAGCCTTGGGAGACGCGTACCCAGCAGGAACTGAACGCGTTGTCCTGGCTTTCTCTGTCCCAGGGGAAGCTGACCTTGACCCGGCCCCATTCGTCGCAGTAGATCTCTTCACCGGGCGGCCCCACCACGGTGGCCATGTGCGGGCCGTCAACGCGTGGTTTGGGTAACGGGGCTGGGCGCCACTCGGTTCTGCCAGGCACCAGTACCGCCTTTTGCTCGTAACGTGTGCCCTGGTCGGCCCCGGCAGCTTCTTCCTGCAGGCTGGTGAACTGGCTGCCTTCGTGGCGAACCGTGCTGACCCGCCAATGCACATTCAGGTCTTCGCGCGGGTGGCCTGTCAGGGTGAAGCTCAGGCCTGGTTGCAAGCGCACATCGTCGCCTTGCACTTGGGCAATACGCACGTCATGGCGCAAGCCGGTGATGCGGTTTTCGGTGAACGGCTTGCCAACGGCATCGCGTTTGTAACGGCCGGGGTAGTCGAAGCACTCATAGTCCGTGGACTGGTGCTCAAGATACGGGCCCGAGGCCCTGTGTTCCTGACGATAGGCCGGGTGGGTGAAGGTGTAGTCGCGTTGAACCTGCCGTGCAGTACGCACCTGTTCGCTGTAGCGCAAGCGCCGTAGGCACGGTTGAGGCTGGTCGCCGCCGTGGCTGGAATGGTACAGCACGGTGGCTGTGGCTGACGGTTCACGCTCACGGTAGAAGCCTTCGGCGTCGTCCTCGTGTTTGATGACACCGTGACTTATCAGACCGAGTGACTGCAGTCTGTCGGTGATGATCAGCTTATGGCGTTTTTCATTGTGCTCGAAGCGGTAGACAAAGCCTTCTTCGGCCGCCAGGCGGGCGATGAAGTCGAGGTCGGTTTCGCCGGCCTGAACGCAGAATTCGCGCACCTGGTGGTCCAGGCTGGCGCGTAGTGCGTACTGGTCGATGCCCTGGCGCTTGAGCATCAGTTCAAGAATTTGCGGCACGGTCTTCTGCTGGAAGATGCGCCAGTTCGAACGCAGGCTGGCACGGGCCAGCTGTGGCTCGATCAGCGCGTCATAGTAGGTGCGGTAGAAGCCACTTTCCGCTTGGCTGAAACGACTGACCAGACCGTGCACGTAGCGTACTGGGCGTCCGCCTTCCCAGATGGTGAAGAGCACCGGTTTGTCGAGCAGGTGGCCGAAGTCGATATCGTTCTCGAAGCTGATCAATTTCAGCTCCAGTTCGAAGGGTGTGCTGATCCCTTCTCGTAGTTCGAACGACACCACTTCGAACTCAGCGTTGCCAACGAGTGCCTCAAAGCTGTAGCGCAAATCAGATTGGCTAGGCATAAAAGATCCTTGTCCGCCGTCTGAATCAACACAAAGCCCGGGCGGGCATGGCCTGCCCGGGGCATTTGCACAGGTCAGGCGGCGGGTGCGCGCCAGTCGTCAGAGCCTTCGGTATTGGCTACATCGTGAGCCCACGTGATCTTTCGATACGCCAGCGATACTTCAACCAGCTGGGTGTAGTTTTCATTGTCTTTGTCGAGTGCGTGGGGAAGCACGGTATTGATGCTGACGATGGTGGCGTCTTCGAGCGTGGTGGTGAAAAAATGCTCTTGTTTGCCTTCCGACGAGGTGCGATACCAGCTGACCTCGACCGTTGGCAGCATTTCGCCGGTGGCAAGTGCCTGATACATCAGAGGGGTAGCTTTGTTCAGTGAACTGGTGAATATGAAAGGCTTATGCACGCGCTGGCCACTCGGTTGACCGCTCTGGGGGTCAGTGGGCGTAGTCACCTCATGCTTGATTTCCTGAACCAGAATCTGATCTTCATGGCCTTGTTGGAACACGTTGCCGACGGAGTCAGCGGTGAAGGCGCCAGCGGTGATGTTGCCTTGGGTCTGGCCTACGATCTTGATGTAAGCGGGTGTTGGCATGGCAGTTACTCCTGCGTCCATGTGGGTAAAGCACGCGCACCACGGGTGGCGTGGCCATCGGGAGCGATGGGCTTGTCAGCGAGGCAAAAACCTCGCGAATTCGTTGCATTCAGTGGTGCTGTGTCACGGTTGGCTATTGCTGCAAGATGCCGTTCAGCGACTCCAGCACCTCGGTGGTGATCAGGTGCAGGCGGTAGCTGTAGATCCCGTAGGCCACCGCCATGGCGATGGCGGAGATGACCAACGGGCTCCACCACGGCCATATCCGGCTCATGCGGAAGTTTCTGGGGGCGACGTTGGTGTAGGGGTCGCAGACTTCTTCGGGGGTGGGGCCGCGCAGCTCACGGATGACGCCGTGGAGCTGGTGGATCAGGGCGTTCAGTGACTCTTCGCCCTTGGGGGCGATGGCGTACTTGCCCTTCAAACCCAGGCACAGTGCGAAGTACATGAACTCCAACACGTCCTGATAGCGCTTGGGCTCCTGCATCAGGCGGGAAAGCACGGTGAAGAATTTTTCCCCGCCCCAGGTTTCATCGTGGAAGATGCTGAGCAGCGGCTCGTGGCTCCAGCAACTGCTTTTGCCCCAGGGCCGATCCATCACCGCTTCATCGATGTACAGGCACAGGCCGTAGGAGTACGCCAACAGCTGGGCGGGCTCATAGCCGTGCTGGCGTATTTCTTCCCGGATGCTGTCGATCTGAATACGTACTTGCTGATGCACATCTTTGATGTTGGGCAGTTCATCGAGCGTGCGCAGGCGCATGACCAGCCCGAACAAGGGCGCCGCGGCATCCAGCATGAGATTGGCGCAGCCACCCCTGAGCTGAAACTCCGGATCCGCGGGGTAGCCCTGATATGCAGGCTCCGGCTTCTGCTCCTGTGCAGATGCAGTGGAAGTTGCAGGTGCGGGTGCGTCGTTGGGCAGCGACTTCTCGAGCATCGCGTGCAAATCCGTATCCGCAACGTGCTTCGCGTCGTTGAGGGTAGGGTTACTGTTTTCCATATCATTCACCCCTGATCGCCCAGAACTGCAGTTCAAGCCCTGGGAACTCACCTGCAACGTGGAAGCCGAAGCCGTTGGCCGTCTTCATGCAGGCCCAGGCGGGGTCACGGCGGTCCAGTTCGAAGTAGCTGAAGCCCGCATGGAAGGGCAGGTCGCGTGGAGCAACCGGCAGGGGCAGCAGCGGGATGCCCGGCAGTTGCAAAGGCACCAGGTCATTCAAGGATTCGAGTGAGGTGACCTTGGCTTTCTGTATGAACATCTGGCGCAACGTTTGCGGCGGCAGGTCGGCGCGCACGGCGATGATGAAATCGGCTTCGTCGATCAGGCGCCGGTCTTCCAGCGTGGTCGTCATCACACCAAAGTCCAGGGTCTCCAGCGGCAGTGACACGGCGCGGGGTTGCAGGACCGTGCTCAGGGCTCGACGGAGCGTATCCTCCAGGGGCTTGAACGAGGTACGCAGTGCGGTGTGGTGGTAGGCCGGGTATTCCTGCGGCAGCCGGTTCTCGTCGGTGAAGGTGACGAATTCGCCACACGCCTGGCTCATGGACAGGTACAACTGCTCGGGGTGTGTTTGTCCTTGCCTGGCCAGGTGGTTGAAGCACGGCCACCAGCGGTTCATGGCCTGCAGCAGGTTGAAGTCGCGGATGTCGGCGATACCCGACTGGCCCGAAGCGCCGATGCGGGCGGCAAGATTGCGCGCACGCTCGCGCAGGGTGTTGGTGATCTCTTCAAGGAAACGCTGAAGAGCCGGCACTGCCCGCACCGAAACGCTGGTGGGGTAGAACGTTTCATCCAACTGCAGGCTGCCGTCAGGGCGCCGCTCCAGGATACGAGCCACGGCCAGGCGGGTGTAGGCACTGCTGTCATCGGCTTTGCGTTTGAGCTGCAGGTTGGGCACGGCCAGGTCGACCTGCACCAGGTCACCGTCGGCGCTGTGGGTATCCTTGATCTCCTCTGCCTGAGCGTTGTAGCGGAAGTTGGCGGCATTGTCGGGCCAGCTGACTTCACGGCCCCCCTCGGTACGCAGCGGCAAGCACAGGAATATCTCGCTGTCTTTCGAACCGTCGTCCTCGATTTCCAGGGGCGGCGGCGGCGGCAGATCGGCAGGAATATCGAACACCGTGCCATCGGGCATGATGCCGCGCGCCTTGGTGATGGCGACCTTGCCCAGGCTCAGGTATTCGGTGCTCAGCTGCAGTTCGCTGAAGCCGTAGAAGGCCGCGTTGAGGCTGCCAAGGCGTTGATGCAAGGCCGCTTCACTGGCCCGCGCAGCTTGTTGGAAATGCTGCGGTTTGACGAACAGGCCTTCGGGCCACAGAACGGGGTTACGTGAACTCATGGGCGCTCCGTGTCAGCGTGAGTAGGGGGGGATAGGGTGCAGAGGCGCTGTCATTCCTCCTCCTTGAGCAGGATCTGCGCGTCATTGACCAGCACTGAGAGAATGATCTGGTGGCCGCGTGGCGGAATTCGCAACACGTGCTGCCAGGTCGCGTTTTGCTGGTTGCTGTAGTCGCCGATCACCGCGACGAAGCGGGTCTCGGGCTCGATGGGCTCAAACGGTATGAACTTGAACTGGCCTGGGTTCAGCAGGTAATCGTCATCGCGGATGTAGGTACTGCGCAGTGCCTTGGCGGGGTCATCGTCCAGCAGTTGGTACACGCTGTTGCGCAGCAGGGAGTCATCACGCAGTTGCAGAATCTTGATGGCAATCGGTGTGGCGACAGGCCCGCTGGCTTCGGCCTTGCTGCTCGGCAGCGTGAGCACCACCGTGGGGTCGTCATAGCTGCCGGGCGAGCTTTCTTCCATCGGGGAGCGAGCCCATTCGCTTTGGTCCTCTTCGCCTGTTTCCATGCGGGACATCGCGGGGAATTGCGCTTGCAGGTATTCAAGCAAGGTCCCGACTTTGTCGGTCAGTGCGTGCGGATCGCCGGCGCTCAAGGTGACTGCGTAGGGGCTGGGTTCCAGGATGCTCTCGGGGATGGCCGCCACGTCGACACTGTTCGGGTTGCCGTTGAGCGTTGGGCTGACGTTGATGCTGAACGCGACTTGGGTTGGGTCGTCCTTGGGCGGCCCGATTGGTAACGAGTGGTCCAGCGCCACCTTGGTGGCTCTGCTCAAGGACGTGCAACCTGGCAGCCCGACCAGCACGATCAGCAGAGGCGCCATCAAGAAAACCAGGCGGCTCATGGGCGCTCTCCCGCCGTCAGCTGTTGCAGCGGGGCCGTGGTTGATGGCGCCGCATCAGCCAGCGCCTCGAACGCCGCCATGGGGTCTTTGATCACCCAGTCGGCCCCGTCGCTGCCGATGGTGCCGCCCGTGCGATCGAACCGGTGACGCAGGGTGACGGTGTGCTGCGCCTGGTCGAGATTGATGATGCACAAGGTCAATGTGCTCATGAGCGCCCCCGGAAGCGGACAACGGGACGGATCTGGCCATCGTGGTCATCGACAAAGCTGGTCCAGCCCAAGTAGGCGCCTTGGCTGCGGTGCAGGCAGAACGGCGACAGTGCGTTTTGTTTCAGGCGCAGCTCCAGGTCATACGCCAGGCCATCGCGCAGCAGAAAATCAATCAAGGCGCGCAGGCGACCGAAGTTGATGCCGCTGGGCAGCAAGTCATGCAGCTGCGCCTGGTCGAGTTCGCTGATGACGATGGTGAACTTGCTGCTGCGGGTGCGGGTGCGGGTGCCGACCATGAACGTGCTGCCAAGCTCGCCGTTGCTGCGCCCGAGGCTTACAAGCTGTTTGCTGTCGGTGGTGACCGAGCGCGTCTCGAATTCGCGGATCTGCACGTGCGTCAGATCGAAGCAGTGGGCGATGATGCCGGCGACGGTCCCCGGTGCGCGGCTGCGGCTGGCGATAACCCCGGCAAAGCTGAGCAGGCGGCTCCAGGGCAGTGTCGTGTCACCGCGCAGCTGTTTGTCGTTCAGCCCGAGCAGGGCAAACATGTACTGGGAGAACCCGTCGCGCGCACCAGGTTGAAAACGGATGTAATAGCGGTACTTGCGCCAGATCCGGTGCAGCAGGCTGAGCAGGTAATGGTTGAAGAAGTCGAAGAAGGCCGGCCGCACGCCTACACCTTGGGCATGTTCATAGGCCACCTGTTCCAGGTAATAGGTGGGCAAGGGCGAGTCGGTACCGTGCAGCCCCATGAACGTGGTGCACACGCGATAGCGCTCATCCTCCCCGGGCATCCGCTCGGCCTTGTACACATCAGAGACGGGAAAGGTCAGGCGCGGGTCGCTGGCCAGGCGCACGCGCAGCCGGGTGGCCTCATCCGCCCAACGCGGTTCCAGGTCGTCGCCGTGCAGGCCATGCAACCGCTCCAGCAACTGGAAGAAGTTGTACTGGTGCGCATGGGCGAGCAGCTTGTCGGCTAGATCAGCGGTTGCTTGCCGGTCTGGATGGGCCATGTGTAGTGCTCGTTGTTGGTGGCGTTGATCACTTCCAGTTGATGGAAGGAATTGATGCTGGCGTACAGGGCGAAGAAGTGCGCGAGCACGCAGCCGAACAGGTAGAGGTCGCCTTCGCAGAGGAAGGCCGTCTGGTCCAGCTTCAGTTGGGTGTGCAGGCCTCGGATGGGTTGCCCCTTGATCAGCCAGTCCATGGGCTGCGTGTGGATGTCGCGGATACCGTCGAGGCGTTTGCCGGTAGTGCGCGCTTGCTGGATGTCGTGCAACGCCGCGAAGTCGTAGGTGCGAATAACCGCCTTGAGCGGCTCGACCGACAGCAGCGACAGGTAGTTGAGCGACATGTTGGAGATCAACGCCCACTGCAACTGGCCATCCAGCACGGGCCGGTAGGGGCGGGTGGGGGCGCAGATGTTGGTATAGGTCGCCAGGGGCGGCGTGACTTCGGTGAGGACGTTGATGTCATCCACGCCCAGCGCCAGCGGCAAGTCCCTGTTGGTGCAGGTCAGGTCGATGGATGCCGTTTCAAGCTCGCCTATATAGCTGTTGGCATCGGCGCGCACGAAGGCGATGCGGTGGGTCACGCCATCGCCGCGCAGGGACTCTTCGAGTTGGCAGCGGTAGTACAGCGCCGTGCGGTCTTGGACATGCTCGATTTCGTGGGCGAACGATTCGAAAGGGCGAAAAGTCCGCAGGTGCTCACCGGTACTTCCGTCAGTGGTCGTTCGGGTGCTGATGACTTCATCGACACTGAAGATTTCGTAAGCGGACTGCGCCTCGCTTCTGGGCTTCAGGTCGACCTGGGCAGCCTCGCTGGCCAGGTCGATGGGCTCGGCACTGTGCTTGAACAGGTTGACAGCCGGGGTGCAGAACAGGCTGAAATCTTCTGTGCCAACGCGAAGGGTGTCTGGCAGTTGACGCGTGAAATGGAACTCGATGCCCACCTGCGGGCAGGCTTGTGCCGGCCACAGCTTTTCCAGGCCGGTAATGCTGAAGAAGTGGAAGCGCTTCGGGAACACGAAGTATTCCTGCAGAATACGGTAGCCATCGAACACGTTCTGCGGGTAGGGCAGCAAGGCCTCCTCAGGGCTGAAACCTGGGAACCCGATGCTGTTGGCCGGTAGCCGGCGCACCTCGCCGTTCATGATCACGCTGACGTGCTTGAGGTATTGAGAAATCCATAGATAAAGCGTCAGAGCGGTGCGGTTGTCGCCGCTCAGGTGGAAATCCAGACGGGCGCAGCCCAACGTATTCAGGGGCCGTTCGACCAAGGTTTGCAGGCCGATGCGAACCACAGAGCTGTCGAGTGTCTGGGTTGCGCTGACGGCGCTGATTTCAAACGGATGAAGGCTCACTCCCGTGCAGGTACGAAACTCGCAGGGCACGGCGTCCACGGGTTTCGAGAACAACCTTGCACCTTTGGGAATGTGCTGTGACTGGCTGAGCGATTGTTTGCGTGGCGAGAATCGGATAATCGTTGCGCTGGGCAACGGGCGCAGGTAGTTGGGCCACAGTATCTGCAGCATGGGGTGGGTGAGTTCTGGCAGGTCATCTTCCAGCTTCAGCCGAAGCTTGGCCGTTAGAAACGCAAAGGCTTCCATCAACCGCTCGACATCGGGGTCGCTGCCCGCCTTGCCTAGCAGCCGGGCAAGCTGGGGGTTGTCCTTGGCGAAGTCGTTTCCCAACTCGTGCAGGTAACGCAGTTCTTCGCTGAATCTGTCCTTCAGTGACATGGGTCACCTCACTCGGGTGCAGCGGTTGTGTCCGTTTACCAGCAGCTCCAGCTGCAGCTGCTCTGCCTGGTTGTTGACCTGCACCTGGCAGTCGAGCCTGAAATGCAGTTCCAACGGGGCGTGACAATCCGGTACCGCTTTGAGCGCGCGCACGTGGATGCGCGGCTCAAAGCGCTGGAGGGTACGGCGGATATCGGCGCTCACTTGCTGCAGCAGGTCGCCGCTGCTGACGTCATGCCCGTTGAAGTCGCGCAGGCCCAGGTCGGGGCTGCTCTGGGAGCAACCTTGGCGAGCGTTCAGCAACGTTTCGAGGTGGCGCTTGATGGCCGCGAACTTGTGCGAAGCGTTTTCCTGGCGAGACGGCTCCCGGATGGCGGACGGGTCCGCCATCAAACGATCGAAGAAACCGCTCATTGCGTGTCGAGCCGGCCTACCAGGGAAATTTCGAAGTTCGCGCCCATGTACTTGAAGTGCGGGCGCACGGCGAGCGAGACCTGGTACCAGCCCGGATCACCCGCCACGTCCGAGACCTCGACCCTGGCAGCACGCAATGGCCGACGGCTGCGCACATCGGCCGAAGGGTTTTCCTGGTCGGCGACGTATTGCTTGATCCATTTGTTGAGTTCGGACTCAAGGTCGCGTCGCTCCTTCCAGCTGCCGATCTGCTCGCGCTGCAGCACCTTGATGTAGTGGGCCAGGCGATTGACGATGAACAGGTAGGGCAGTTGGGTGCCGAGCTTGTAGTTGGTCTGTGCCTGCAGGCCTTCGGGTGTCTTGGGGAAGTTTTTCGGCTTCTGCACCGAGTTGGCTGAGAAGAACGCGGCGTTGTCGCTGTCCTTGCGCATGGTCAGGGCGATAAAGCCCTCTTCGGCCAGCTCGAATTCCTTGCGGTCGGAAATCAGTACCTCGGTAGGAATCTTGGCCTGCAGCTGGCCCAGCGATTCGTACAGATGCACCGGCAGGCCTTCGACGGCACCTCCCGATTGCGGGCCGATGATGTTGGGGCACCAGCGGTAGCGGGCAAAGCTGTCGTTGATGCAGCTGGCCAACAGGAAGGCTGAGCTGCCCCACAGGTAATTGTCGTGCCGGCCGTTGATGTTCTCATCGTAATGGAAGCTGCTGATCGGCAGGTCCTGGTGATGGTAGGCGGAGCGCAGCATGAAGCGCGGCCCGGTCAGCGCGGTGTGGCGGGCATCTTCGCTCTCGCGGAACGCACGCCACTTGGCATGCCGTGGGCCGGCGAAGATGTCTTTGATTTCTTTCAGATTGGGTAGTGCTTCGAAGCTGCTCAGATTGAAGAACTCGGGGGAGGGTGCCGCAATGAAGGGCGCATGCGACATGGCACCGACGGATGCCATGTAGCTCAACAGTTTGATATCAGGCGAAGAGGGGCCGAAGTTGTAGTTGCCAACCATGGCCGCGACCGGCTCGCCACCGAACTGGCCGTAACCGGCGGTATAGACGTGTTTATAAATACCACTGCAGGTAATGTCGGCGGCGTTCTCGAAATCATCGAGCAAGTCTTCCTTGCTGACGTGCAAGACTTCGAGCTTGATGTTCTCGCGAAAGTCCGTACGGTCGACCAGAAGTTTGAGGCTGCGCCACGCGGATTCAAGTTGCTGGAACGCGGGTTCATGCAGAATGGCATCCATCTGCTTGCTGAGGACCCGATCCAGCTCGGCAATCATCTGGTCGACGCGATGTTTGTTGATCAATTGATCTGGGTCATGACTTTTTAGAATTTCGGCAATGAAGGCGGATACACCCTGCCTGGCCACTTGGTAACCCTCTTGTGTGGGAACCAACTTGGTCTCTGCCATGATCTGGTCGAGCAAGGTGGCATTGCTCAGTGTTTCGGCCTGTGTTTCAACAGTGACAGTTGTGCTTGGCTTTGGCATGGGGACGCTCCGTTGTCTCAGTCGGCTTTTGGCGCTTCAAGCACCAGGTCCAGTTCTTGCGCGAGTTGCTTGCGGGCATGCGCGTCGTTCAGAAGGTGCTGCAGCTGTTTGCGGAAGGTGGGCACGTTGCCCAGCGGGCCTTTCAGGGCGACCAGCGCTTCACGCAGCTGCAGCAGCTTGTTCAGCTCGGGCACCTGACGTGCGATGCGGTCTGGCCCGAAGTCCTGGATGGACTTGAATTGCAGGTTGACTGCCAGCTCTGCATCCGGAGTAGCGCCAAGCGCGGAGGGCACCGACATGGCCAGGTTCACATCGGCGTCGTTCAACACGTTGTTGAAGGTGTGTTTATCGATGCGCATGACCTGACGGTCTTCGAGGGAGCGGCTGTCATCGAGGCCGAAGTCGCCCAGCACCATCATCTTGTGCGGCAGTTCTACCTCGGCCTGCTCGTCACCGGTGGCGGGCACATACTTGATGTTGATGCGTTCTTTGGGTGCAACGGAGTCGGAGGGTTTGGTCATGGTTATATATCTTTTTTAGTGTGGGTTTTATATGTAAGACGCTTCCTACAAGTAAGCTTGCGCGTTAAACGTTTAATAAACATGACTCCTGAGATTTGAATTGTGCGTTGCGTAAAAACCATGCGCTGGATAATCGTCGAGCGTCGAGTTCAAATATGTAACAAAATAATTTCTTGAGTAAAGTTGAATGTATGTACTAGCCTCTTTTTTGCGGTTGGAATGGCCGGGTTAATGCAGGGGCATGTGTACGATTGAGTGGGAGCGTTAAGGTGCGATGATTATTCGTTATGCAGGTGGCCTCGGCGTTTCATTACTGTTTTTATTAATGCCTGCCTTAACCCGCGCATCGCAGGACTGCCCACGGATCGTGTCCAATATTGAGCGCCTGGCGTGTTTCGATCAGGCGGCGGGTACGCCGGGATTCACGCCGCAGCGACAGTGGTCAGCGCAGGAGCTGGAGGCGCCCACGGTGCGTCGCGTATTGATCCATGAGACGGGGCGGGCGCCCGAGGACTTGATGTTTCGCCTCAGGTCTGAAGAGGGCGGGCTCCTGATCTCAGCACCTGCGATTGCTTCAGTTGCACCGCACCCCTACCTGATCATCAGCTGCGTGCAAAACATCTCGAGGTTGCAACTGGTCACCGCCCAACCCGTCGATGCCAGCCGAGTGCAGGTGCAGTTGCGAGGGGAGCGGGGCGCTACTGCACCCACACCGTGGCAAGTGATGGAAAACGGCCAAGTGCTCGACGCCGGCAGAGGCTTGCCGGGTATCGAGCAGATCAAGCAATTGATCGGGGCCCATCGCATTCACGTAGAGAGCGACAACCCTGCTGTTGATGGGCTCGTTTTTGACGCTCAGGGGCTGGACCCGCTTATCGACGAGGCTCGCAAGACATGTCGCTGGTAGCTGAGGTCGAGGCGCAAGAAATCACACGCTTGCTCGCACCCATTGATACCCAGGTGCCGGCGGGGCTGTTCGATGTGGAAGACGAAACCTACCAAGCCATTGACCAGGAGATGGTCAAGCTGGGTGGGCTACAGGAAGCCTCTATCGATTGGGACTACATCGAGGAGGCCTCTGGTCAGTATCTGGAGCGACAGTGCAAGCATCTGCGGATCGTCGCGCACTTGAGCGTTGCGTGGCTGCGCAGTGGTTGTTGGGAGCGCTGGGGGTTCACCTTGGCGTTACTGGGCGGAATGATCGAGGGCTATTGGGAAACCGCTCATCCAGCGCCTGGTCCGAAGGGCTTCCTGACCAAGCGCAAGGTCGTTGGCCTGGTGCTCAATCGCTTGATCGATGCGCTGCCGCGCCTTGATCGTTTCACGTACACGCCGGCTCACGCCGCAGCGGCGAAGGGTGCATTGGCCCGTTTGCTACGTCAGCAGGAAGCCGCCCAGCTTGACCCGGCTGTTCTGGTTGAGCTGGAGCGCCTTTTGCACAAACACACGGCGCTTGCCAACGGTATTGGTGAGTGCGATGCGCCCAAGGCCCCGGTGGAGAGCCCCCAACCTGCGCCGCTGGCGGATGTCATCGCCACCCCGAAACCCTGCTTGTCGGGCGGTAACGAGCGCGAGACGCGCCGAGCCATCTTGAGCATGGCCGAGCTGATCAATCAGCAGGACCCTTACGACCCGACCGGCTATCAACTGCGGCGCTTCGGTCTGTGGGCCCACATTCAGGCCGCACCGCAAACCCGGCAGGGCAACCGTACAGAGTTGATGGCAGTGCCGCGGGATATTGCCAGCGACTATGAGGAGGCCATCGCCGGCACGGTAATCGACGCAGCGTTGCTCCAGCGGGTCGAAAAAAGTGTGTCGGCTTCGCCTTTCTGGATTCGCGGCAGCTTTCTTGCCGCAACCGCCGCGTCGCGGCTGGCGATGGGCGAAGTGGCTGAGGCCATCCGTGCGGCGACCGCTCGTTTCGTGCTGCGCATGCCAGCGCTGCAGCAGCTGTGCTTCAGCGACGGTCGGGTGTTTGTCGACGACCAATGCCTGGCCTGGCTCAAAGGGGCAGACGGGCAATCCGGGCAAGCCGGAGCTTCCCAAGCGTTCACCAACCTTCGCGAAGAACTGGTCAGCCAGCTGGAAAGCGGCGGCGTAGAACCGGTGTTGCTAAGGCTGCAGGGGATGCAGGCAGGTTTTCGAGCCCCTCGCGAGCGCTGCCATACCACCGTCATCGCAGCTGACCTGTTGGCCGCACGAGGCGTGTCCTGGTTAGCCCAGGACCTGTGCGCTGGGGTAGTGCGCACGATGCAGCAAACCACCGCCAGCGACTGGGAGCCCGAGGTATTTGAGCGGCTTCAACAATACGCGTCCTCCCACCTGCTGGCCGATCGGAACAAGGAGCAGGAGCCTCGATGAATCAACTCTGGAAGTACCTCAAACGTTGGGGCTGGCCGCTGATGACCCGTATCGGTCTGGCAATGCCGCTGCTACTTGGGCTTGGCGCTGTGCTGATGCTGGTCGCCATCTGGTGGCTCGGCCCGCAATGGACGTGGCGCGATCAGCAGCCGTTGGCCAGTGTGGCGCATCGTAGTGTGGCCAGCCTGGTGTTCGTGTTGGTGGCGCTGTTGTGCTGGCTGATCGTGTTGAGAACGCGCTTTCGCCGGTTGCAAGCAGAGCGTCAGCAGGCGATGGCTGCCGAGGTGGATCCGGCGCAACCGTTCGTTCATGCACAAGAGAAGGCGTTGAGCCAAGCGCTTGCACGCTACCTGGACAATGCCGGTGGGCGTCGCGCGCTGTACCGATTGCCGTGGTACCTCGTGCTGGGCGCCAGGCAGGCCGGCAAGAGCAGCTTTATTGACTGCACCGATCAAAGTTTCTCGTTGACCCGCATCGACAAGGCGCAGGCACGGGGCCGGCCAGCGCAGGCGCTCGCCTACCCCGTGGGGTGGTGGATCAGCAATGATGCGGTGATCATCGACCCGCCCAGTGCCTTTATCAGCCAGACCGGCCTCGTAGATTCGCTGGGCAGTGACTCCACAGACGTTGAGTCTTCGGTACCGCCTGGAACCCAAGCCAAATTGTGGCAGCATCTGTTGGGCTGGCTGCAGCGCAATCGAAGCCAGAGAGCCCTCAACGGCCTGGTGCTGGTTGTCGACCTGCCCGCGCTACTGCACGGTACCGTCGAGCAACGCACGGCACTTGCCCACCTGCTGCGCACACGTCTTTATGAGGCGAGCAGCCAGTTGGGCTCGCGCTTGCCGCTGTATGTCGTGTTGAGCAAATTCGATCTGCTGGACGGCTTCGACCCATTCTACAGCAAGCTTTCGGCCGATAAGCGCAACAGCCTGTTTGGATTCACGTTCAAGCTGGATGCCGTCGACACCTTCGACGCTTGGCTGGGCGAGTATGGCGAACATTACGATCGGTTGCTGGAGCAGCTGTTCGAGCAGGTGATCGATCATCTGGACGTGCAGGGTAGCCCTGGGTTGCGTTCACGTCTCTACTCACTGCATAGGCAGTTGCTTGGATTGCGTCCAATCCTGTTGAGCTTTCTGCGCGAGACCTTGGCAAGTGACCGTTTCACCACCCCGGCGCTGGTGCGCGGTGTGTATTGGTCGTCGGTCGTACAGCACGGTGACGTGCGCAACGCCTTTGTCCGTGAGGCGGCGCAGCCTTACAAGACCAGCCTCCCCTTGCTTGAGGGCAAGCCGCAGGCCAAGGCGTTTGCCTACTTCATTCAACAGGCCTTTGGGCGGGTCATCTACAAAGAGGCCGGCCTTGCCGGCGACAACGTCAGGGTGGCACGGCGCAAGCGACAATTGCTGTGGGTGGGTGCTTCTGTAGGCGTCCTGGCCTTCTGCGTCGCCATCGCCAGCTGGCATCGTTACTTCGACATCAATGGCGTCAAGGCCGCCAGCGTGCTGGCCAAGAGCCGGGAATACAGCCATCACGAAGTGGATCAGCGTCTGGACCCGACCGGGCGCAACTTGCTGGCGCCGCTGGACCAGATCCGCGATGCGGTAGCAGTGTTTGGCGACTACCGCGCTGCGTGGCCGGGTGTTGCTGATCTGGGGCTGTATCAGGGCCGTGCCATCGGGCCGACCGTGGATGAGGCGTACCTCAGTTTGTTGTCCAGGCGCTTCCTGCCTGCGTTGGCCAGTGGCGTGATCGATACCATGGATGCGGCGCCCCCCGGCAGCGAGCAGCAAATGGCCGCGCTCCGGGTTTACCGGATGCTCGAGGATCGCCGGAACCGCCGAGCGGAATGGGTCGAGGACTGGATGGCGCGACAGTGGCAACAGGCCTTCCCCGGCCAGGGGCAGCTGCAACGTGACCTCATGCGGCACCTGAAGTATGCCCTGGCCTACGCGGATACCGACCTGCCGCAGTATCGCCAGCGGGTCAGCGACGTGCAGCAGACCCTGCGTAAGGTGCCGTTGCCACAACGCGTGTATGCGGGCCTGAAGCAGCAGGCCCAGGAGCAGTTGCATACTGGTCTGGACCTGCGTCATCAGGTGGGCCCTGCGTTCGATGTCGTTTACCAGCCGTCTTCCGGCTCGAGCCAGGGCGACAACGGTGTTTTGCTGGCGGCCATGCTCACCGCCAAAGGCTTCAAGGAGTATTTTGAACCGCGTAGTCAGCGCTTTACGGAAATGGCAATGATCGACCAGTGGGCACTGGGGGAACGTGCTCAACTGGACTACTCCGATGCCGACCAGGCTGCGCTGAACGAGCGCCTGCGCAACCTGTACAGCGCCGACTACATCGACAGCTGGCGCCGCGCCTTGAACGCATTCTCCGTGGCGGATTTTCGAGACCTGGATCATGGCGTCACGATCCTTGAACAGTTGGCCGGGCCAGCGGCACCGGTGCACCGATTGCTGGAGACGGTTCGCGACAACAGTTCGCTGTCATCACCGGTGAATGTTGGCGTGGCGGATGAGGCTCCCTCGCTTGTTTCGGTCAACAGCAAGCCCGAGCAACAACACGCGCTGGCCATCCAGCGGGCGTTTGCAGGCTTGAGCGCCATGTTGCACGCTGCAAGCGAAAAACCGAGCTACTACGATGAAATGCACGCAGCCATAGCCGCCGTCCACGACTATGCCAAGGCGGTACAGGGTAGCCCAGACCGGGGCAAGGCCGCGCTGCACGCGGTGCATCAGCGCTTTTCAATGACCGGGCACGACCCCATCGGCACCTTGCAACGCATCGCCACTGGCTTGCCGGAGCCAATCAACCATCACGTCAGAAAGGTGGCAGAGCAAACGGCGCAAGTGCTGAACGTTGAAGCGCTGCGCGAGCTGGAGCGACGGTGGGATGCTGAAGTCTACAGCTTCTTCCAGCAGCGCCTGGCCGAGCGCTACCCATTCGTCGTCAGGGCACCCGACGCTTCGCTGGAAGACTTTGAAGCGTTCTTCGGACCGAAGGGGCGACTGCAGCATTTCCAGGATCAATACCTGAAGCTTTTCCTCAAGGACAATCTGGAAGCCTTGCAGGCTGGTCTGCAGGGGCGTTCCCTGATCCGTCCCGATGTGATCGAGCAGCTGGCACTGGCTGATCGCATCCGCGAAACGTTCTTTGATCAGCGCGGTAACCTCAGCGTGCAGTTCAGCATCGAGCCTTTGGGGCTCAGTGCAAATCAACGCACCAGCCTGCTGGATCTGGATGGCCAGCTGATTTCCTACACCCACGGCCCAAGTCAGATCACCGGCATTGTCTGGCCCAATACCTTGGGGCAACACGTGCGCAGCAACCTGACCCTGCTCAGGCAGAACGGCAATAGCAGCAGCCTGGAGTATCGAGGGCCTTGGTCGATGTTCCGCCTGCTCAGCCGCGGTTCGCTCAATGGACGTACGGCAACCAGCGTGGACCTGAGCTTCAGGACGGGTGATGGTGTGATGCGCTATCGGCTGAACGCGGAAAAGGCCTTCAACCCAATTACTCAACAACCGTTCAAAGGTTTTCGGTTGCCCCGAGGGTTGTTGCAACAGCCAGCCAGGGTGGCGTTGGTCGAACAGGCGGATGTGCCTGTCATGTAAGCAGGAGGCGGTGCGAAACGAAGAGCGCGTCCAGGCACTGCATGACTGTACCCACGCTATCGAGCAGCTGAAGTCGGACATGCGCACGGTGCATGCTCAGGGGCGGGGACGTACAGGCATGCTGAAGCGCTGATCAAGCCCAGAACCCAACCAGCACCAACGCCGCCACACCCAGCCCGACCGCAACCGAGCAGCCACCCAGCGACAGCGCCGCCCGGCCTTGCCGATACCAGCCGTCATGGCCCAGTTGCCGTGCCGGCGCCAGCAGGCTGCGCCACCGCAGTTCCGTATCGTGAAACGCCTGCAAGTTTGCCGTATCGGCATCCAGCCAGCGGCGGAAGTCGATACGCTCGCACGCCGTCACCTGCGGGCTCTGCAAGCGCACATACCATTGCCCGGCCACGCTCGCCAGCACATCCCGGCGCGAGCGGCCAGCCTGCAGCGCCTGGCCCATGTTGCGCTCGATAGTCGCCAGTGGCAGGTCAAGGCGCGCAGCGATGCTGGCGAAGTCCAGCTGATCGAGGCGGTTGAGCAGAAATACTTGCTGTACGCGCCGTGGTAGCCGCTTCAGTGCATGCAGCAGGGCATCGTCGGCATCGTGTTCGGCAGCAGGCGTGGGGTGCTCAAGGGGCAGCAGCAGACGGGTCATGGACAGCTCCTTGCTCTGTAAAGGGGAGGAGGGGGCATCTTCCTTGATGCGGAAACAGCGTAGGCGAAACGAGATTGATTCTCAAGTGCTGATTCCGCAAAGTTTTGTAACGAGCGTTCACGCCCTGAAACACCTTTGCTATCATGCGCGCCATCACGATCTTCATTAGCCTGAAGAGCCAAAAAAAAGACCCGGCAAAAAAGCCGGGTCAAAAACCGTGATTAGCCTGATGAGGAGATAATCTGAGAGCGACCTAAGCTTTCAGGTTATCCAGCGGATCTCGCGATCAGCTGAGTGCAATAATAATCGTTATCATTTGCCAGTCAAATGAATTTTCGCTAATCCGGTAAAAAAGTTTTACCGGCGCGCTTCCTTGTCCCGGCAATCGGGGCCTTTGCCGTTACCTGGCCATCACGTTCTCTCCCTTCTTTTTTATCTATAAACCCGCTCACTCGGTGCGTTTGTGCTCCAGCAGTGCGCGAGCCATGTCCATCATGTGCATCAACGCGAACGTCAGTTCTCGCTGGCTGCCGTGCTGGTGAGTGGCGGTTTCCTGGGCGGTGGCTGCAGCGCAGCGCAGCAGGGCGATGGCGTGTTCCTGGGCCTGGTCGCCGGTTACGCCTTCGTGCAGGGTCCAGATTCTGTTGTCCAGGGTGGGCCGCGGTGGGTTGGGGTTGAGGTAATAGTCGAGCGCGCGGCGTGCGGCTTCGCTGTCGAGATCTGTTTCGTCGTTTTTCGATGGTTTCATGGCAATACCTGCTGATTTCCCTTCAAGCACACTGGAATCACAGAATAGGTCAAGCTGTACTATGTAGTGCCAAATAAATAATTCAGATTGTGTATTGCAGCGGTTAATACAGTCCGTATTGTTGCCGCTCATGGAAAACTGGAACGCATTTCTCAAGCGCTACAAGCGCGAACATAACCTCAGTCAGCTCCAACTGGCCGAGCGCCTGGGCATGACGCAGGGGGGCGTGGGGCATTGGCTGCGTGGCACGCGTCGGCCGACGCTGGAAACCATCAATGAAAAGCTGGAGAAGCTTGGGCTGGTGTTTCTGGAAGCCCAGGTCATGGTGGTCGAGCGCGACATCGTGCGTGAAGCGCAAGGGCTCTATACGGCCGAGCAGCCGGTTTCAGCCGAGGCGCTGCTCTATGCCAGCTTCCGCTTCCCGGTGCTGAGTTGGGCTGACCTGCAGGGGCCATTGCCTGAAACGAGCACGTCCCATGAGCAGACGGACTATATGCCCGCCGGCAATGCGTTCTGGCTGGTGGTGGAAAACGACTCGATGAACGCGGCCAGTGGTAAGAGCGTGCCCGAGGGCATGCGCGTGCTGGTGGATACCGGGCTGGAGGCACAGCCCGGCAGGTTGGTCATTGCACGGCAGCCGGGGCGCCCGGCGGTATTGCGGCAGTTGGTCGAAGAGGGTGGAGACAAGATGCTCAGACCACTGAATACGCGCTATCCGACGGTTTTGTGTGAAGAAGGCTGCGCGTTTCTGGGAGTGGTGGTGCGGGTACATGGGGCCTTCTAGGCTGCCGGGTTGCTGCGAAGCTGTGTCACGCCACAAGGCCGCTATACGTGAGGGGCATGCCAGCCATGAACATGGATAAGTGGATTGCCCTCGTTCGCGACCGGATGGAGGAATTAGGGCTTACCCAAGAGCAGCTTGCCGAGCGCGTAGGCGTGTCGCAAGGCAGTGTAGGACATTGGGTGAACAAGCGGCGCCAACCGAAGCTCGAGTCGATGAACCGCACTTTGGTTGAGATTGGCATGCCCCACTACTGCGTCCGCTTGCAATTGCGTATTCACGGGCAGGCTGATGGCGAACGTTGTGTTTCTGGGGTGGATGACGATGATGACGAACCCGACCTCATGCGATACATCGTCTGCTTCCGTTACCCGGTGCTGGGTTGGAGTGAGTTAGAGGCTGCAACGGCTGTAGAGCCTGCTGTTTTCGAGCAGACTGACTACCTGGCACAGGGCAAGGCGTTCTGGCTAACCGTGGAAAACGATGCCATGAGCGCTGTCAGTGGCCGCAGTGTGCCGCAGGGCATGCGGATGCTGGTGGACCCAGGTGTAGAGGCTGAGGCGGGGCGTTTGGTTATCGCTCGTCAGCCCGGCAAACCGGCGATTTTCCGCGAGCTGGCCGAGGAAGGTGGGCAGCGTTATCTGAAGGCATTGAACAGTAACTACCCGGCGCTGTTGTGCGAAGAGGGTTGCGAATTTCTTGGGGTGGTCGTGCGGGTGCATGGGGCCTTTTGAAAGGGTTTGAGTAGCGGCGGCAACGGTGAACGGCGGATGGAGATTGGCCAGCAGGCACGGCCTCTTCGCGGGTGAACCCGCTCCTACAGGACGGGCTGTGTCCAACCTCCGGTGTGTGTCCACCACCAATCTGCGTAGGAGATCACCCAGCCCTTCCGGGCTGCGCTGTCGCGCAGCAAACATGAGGTGTACGGCTTCAGTTCCGCAGCGACGCTGACATGTTGAAAAAGAAAAGGCGGTTGGCCCGGTA
>Ga0315338_1002035_pt1 | contig 21869 bp, 24 predicted proteins | sample ASW8metaG_FD_204518 | JGI IMG/M metagenome (GOLD analysis project Ga0315338, IMG submission 204518) | Ammonia-oxidizing marine archaeal communities from Monterey Bay, California, United States - ASW #8 | ecosystem: Environmental > Aquatic > Marine > Coastal | place: USA: California | collected... | reverse complement strand
GCGAAGTATCGACCGCGGTAAGAAATGCGAGCGGCCCCATCCGGATCTCATCGGCGCCCAAGGCCACCATTGTCGCCGCGGACGCACATTCGAGTGGAAGAAGGGCAACCAATCGCTTCGCGTTGCGCCGAAGCAAGTTCACGATGCGCAGCGATGCCGTGCCGTCACCGCCGTCGGACTTGATGAAGAGCTGCAGATCGTCCTTCGTACCGATGCGCTGCAGCACGACGTAAAAGCCCATGACGTCTTCATGGCACACGCTACCGGCCGTCGAGTTCCAGTAGCTGAGGAAAGGAGTGCCCGTTTCTTTCTCGATCGCGCGCACGATGCGCTGCGTCTTTTGAAAGAGGACGGGCGGTTTCTTGAGTCTCGGCTTCTTCGTCGAGTTCGCCACGGCGTGCGAGCTTACTACGCTTCGATCGGAACTTCACTCATGAGCGCGACCGGATTGCCCTCCGGATCTCGCAGTGACGCAATCCAAAGCTCATGACTTTCCGTTTTGTGCACGAGCGCGGGCTCGTTCTCTAGGGTGACGTCCCGGGCGCGCAGTGACTCACAGGTCGATTGGATGTCCGAAACGCGGTAGTAGACTATCGAGGCGGGATGGTCGTACTCCTCTTTCTCCGGCTTCGATAGCATGAGCCGAACCGATCCGCACATGAAGAACGCCATACCCGGCGCGTCGAACAAGAACTGCATTCCGAGGACATCGCGGTAGAAGGCGGTCGCCCGCTCGACATCGTGCACGTTTATGGCGATCTGGCCAATTTCCGAAAGCATGGATCCCTCCCGATCGAGTATCATTCCGTTAGCAAAGCTAATAGTTCGCTTTGCTAAGCAAAATACGATGTCCGTGCGAAAACGTCAAGACAAAAGCGAGCAGCTCGAGCTTGCCGACCGGCTGCACTCCGCGGCGATCCACCTGCTTCGGAAACTGCGAGTCACGGATCGTGAATCCGGCCTTTCGGCCCCCCGTCTGTCAGCGCTTTCGGTCGTGGTCTTCGCCGGACCGCTCACGATGGGCGAGCTCGCCGCCGCCGAGCAAGTGCAGCCCCCGACGATCTCGCGCTTGATCAAAGATCTCGAACGTCAAGGCCTCGTATCGCGCAAAACGGACACCGCTGATGAGCGCGTCCAACGGGTTCGTGCCACGCCGAAGGGGCGGAAGCTGCTCCATGAGGGCCGCCTCCGCCGCGTTGCCAAGCTCGCGACCGGGCTCTCCGCGCTGACGTCGGAAGATCGCGCCGAGCTCGCGCGCGCCGTTTCAACGCTCGAGCGATTGGCTCTCCCGGAAGACCACCCGAACAAGCCCTAGTGAGAGAGCTCGGACCGGCTCCAGAACACGAAATCGGTGACGGCCGGCTCTCCACCGAGACTGCGGACGATCGACGCGATCTGGCCGCGATGGTAGGACGAGTGGGTAAATAGCTGGCTGAGCACGTCTTCAATCGTATTCCGGAAGCGCTCGCCCTCGTGGGATACATATTCGAAGCTTCGGGCGACGCCTTCATCATCTAGAGATGAGAGATACTCGCTCCACTCGCCGTGCACGGTATGAAGGCGTCGCGAGACCTCGTCTACGCTCAGCTCCTTCGGGAATAGCTCTTCGGCCGAGTCCGGGCCCGTTTCAGCCGCACCACATCGGCACAACCACAACGATCGCGCGGCCGCGATATGTGCCAGCAGATCGATCGCCTTTTCGTAGGGCTCCCGACCACGCCGCTCCTCGGGAACCGTTCTGAGCGACGCGAGCGTCTTGTCGTGTGCGTCCCGCTCGTAGTCGAACCAGCGGCGAAACCGAGACGTAAGATCGGTCATGACTAAATCCTCTCTCCTTCGAGAACGCGAACGGCTGAGCCGTCGGCGACGAAAGCCGAGCACGGAGTCGCACCCAGCGTCGCGCCTAGCTCGCGACCGTAGAGCGACTCGAAATTCCCCTCGAGTGAGCACGTGGACGCGCGCCGCACGTGCCAGCGCGGGTGCTCGACCTGGTACTCCACCGCCGTGCCATCCGTCCGCGCCGCATATCCCCAGTAGTGCTCGGTGATGAAAGCCTCCTCGCTGTCGGCCTCCGGTAGGTAGAGCTCGTCTCTCAACGACATTTCGACGTGGCTCCAGCGGGGCCCAAACTTCCACCCATAGCGTACCCGTTCATCCGACAGCTCGTGCCGCATCGGAAGAGCGACGTAGTTCTCGTCGTACACGACATTCGCCACCCACGCGATCGCGCGACGCGGCACAATCTCTTTGATGAAAACGACCCCGCGTCGACTCCCCTCCGGGTGCTGCCGCCGGACATAGAACCGCAAGTTGACCTCGTCGAAGTCTCGATGAAACGGGATCCCGACCCCTCGCACCCGTGTCGAGAGAAAACGAAACCCCACGAGGGACACGAAATAGCGTCCATCGAAGGCATCGAGAGTGGTTCCCGAAGGGATGTAGGGCGCGAGAGCCGACGGGTCGATCTCGAAGCTCGCCATCGCGAGCGTCCTCCACGTAGCGGTGAGAAAGACAGCGCCCACAGCCTATGTTTCCCACTCGGCCCGAAGCATGCCGTAGACGACGGTATCGTGGAATCGGTCGTTGACCCACTGCGCCTGGCGCAAAGTGCCTTCCTCCGTAAACCCGAGGCGCTCGGGAACGGCACGACTGCGCTGATTGGCGGCCGCCACATGGATGGCGACGCGATGGAGCCGCCACTCCGTAAAAGCGAAACCGACGAGTGCGCGACACGCTCGCGTCACGATGCCTCGCCTTTGATAGTCCTCCGCGAGCCAATAGCCCACCTCGACGTGCTTGTGAAACCAGTCGACGTGGTAGAAGCCGATGACCCCGACGATAGCGCCCCGGTAGCGCGCCACGCACTGAAATCCGTTGCCTTCCCGATCCTGAGCGACCGCCCGCGCGATGAACTCCTCCGTATCCGCGACGGAGTCGTTGTGGTCCACCCAGGGAAGCCAGTCCCGCAAGAACATTCGAGACCCCTCGACGACTGCGAAGAGCTCCGCCGCGTCCCCGGGAAGGACTTTCGCGAGGGTCAGCCTCTCGTCTAGCCGGAGTTGAAACGTCGAGCTCTCAGCGTCCATCGCTCGTATGATCGGAGCGCCCACGCTCGAAAGCAAGCCGCTAGCCTCACCCTCCGTCCAACGTCCACTGCGCCTTGTCGACCGTCGGAGGTTCGGACGAGGCGAGGCGGTCGAGGAGTGTCTTCGGATCCTCTTCCACGAGGAGCATCGTGCGATGTGCGGCGGGCAGGAAACCCTCTTGGACGTTGTCATCGAAGAACTGCAGTAGCTTGTCGAAATAGCCCTCGGTGTTGAGCAGCCCGCTGGGCTTGTCGTGAAATCCCAGCTGAGTCCACGTCAACATCTCCACGAGCTCGTCCAGGGTTCCGTATCCCCCCGGCAGCGCAACGAAAGCATCGGACAGTTCGGCCATGAGCGTCTTTCGCTCTTGCATGGAGTCGACGACACGGAGATCCGAGAGCTCCTCGAAGGCGACTTCTTTCCGGACGAGGGATTCCGGGATCACACCCGTCACGCTCCCGCCCGCGTCGAGCACGGCCCGTGCAACAGAGCCCATGAGGCCGACGCGGCCACCTCCATAGACGAGACCGAGCTCACGCTCGGCGAGCGCTTTCCCGAGAAGCTCGGCGAGGCCGGTATAGGCGGGCCTACGACCTGAACTCGAGCCGCAGAAGACTCCGATTCTTTTCATCGACGTATCGCGTCCTTTCATCTTTCTCGCTCTATACCCAGCGCACAGCTAGGATAAACTATCGCGATATGACAGGACATCGACGGGAGATCGTCGTCACCGGGGCGGGCGTGTGCTGCCATTTCGGCGACGATCTCGACATCATTACATCCGACTTGCGCTCCGGAAGAAACACAGCCTTCGTTCCGTATGAAGAAGCGGTCCGCTACGGCGGCCGGTGTCAGATCATCGGGCTCTATCCCGGCGACCTCGATATGGCCAAGATGGGAGTCACCAAACAGGCCTCTCGATTTCTCGGCCGCGCGTCCCAAATGGCTCTCAAGGCAGCCCGTATCGCCATCGGGCAATCCGGTGTCGACCCGGAACCTCTCGCTCTCGTTGCCGGCAGTGGCGCGGGCGATGTCGCTTGTCACCGCGAGATCGCGGAGAAGCTGGACGGCTACGGTATGCGGCGCGTATCCGCAACCGTGATTCCGAAGCTCATGTCGTCGACGGTCTCGGCGAATCTGGCGAGCGTGCTACGCACCCGCGGCCCCTCATTTACGGTCAGTGCCGCATGCTCCGGCGGCGCGTATAACATCCTACTCGCCGCGGGCTTCATCGAGAACGGCATCGTCGACGGGGCCATCGCCGGGGGCGTGGAGGTGGCGGACCCTCACTTCTTTGCCGGGTTCGACTCGATGCGAGCGTATAACGGCCAGGACAACGACAACCCTGGACGGGCGTCACGACCCTATGCGAGAGACAGAGCCGGGTTCGTATTCTCCGAAGGTGCCGGCATCGTGGTGCTCGAAGCGCGCGAGATCGCCGAGGCTCGCGGCGCTCCCATCCTGGGCGTGCTCAGGGGCTACGGGATGAGCTCCGACGGCTCCGGTGAGATGGTCGCGCCCTCGTGGACAGGGGCGCTGGCGTCGATGAAAAACGCCGTCCTGCGCGCAGGGGTCTCGGCGGACGCTATCGACTACGTTAATACGCACGGCACGTCGACACAGCTCGGAGACTTGTCCGAAGTGCGGGCGATGCGAAACTTCTTCGGTGGCCGCAAGGTCGACTACTCCTCGACCAAGGGCTATACCGGCCACCCGGTAAGCGCTGCGGGAGCGATCGAGGCTATCTTCACGATGACGATGGTCCGAGAGGGGTGGATCGCGCCGTCCGTCAACGCCATACCGCTCGACCCCGAGCTCGAAGACTTTCCGCCGGTCACGGCACCAAAGGACAAGCCGATGAAATTAGCGATTTCGAACTCCTTCGGCTTTGGCGGTACGAACGTGAGCCTCGTGCTGGGAGCGGAAACCCCGTGAGCGCGGACGCGACGAGATCGGTAAGCCTCGAGTGGGAGTCGGGCCAGGTCTTCCACGCGAAGAGTCCCGCAGGAGCGTCCATCACTCTGGACGGCGACACCGTGCGCGGTTTCTCACCGATGGAATCGCTCCTGTCCTCCGTTAGCGCGTGCATGGGGATCGATATCGTTCACATCCTGGGGAAGATGCGGATCGAGCTCGGTGGGCTACACATCGCCGTCGAGGGCGACCGCGCGGCGGAGCCGCCTCGCTACTTCGAGCGGATCCGAATGCGCTTTCGCTTCGAGGGCAATTTGCCTCGCGACAAAGCCGAGCGGGCCGTCGAGCTGTCCCTGGAGAAGTACTGCAGCGTGTTTCATTCGATGCGTCGGGACATCGACGTCGAGACGACGATCGAGATGAGCTAGACGCTAAACGGCCGCACATTTAGCGCCGCCGATTTCAGCGCCTTCTCGCTCGAAAAAGGAACCTGTTCCGCTCGACCTCTTTTTTCAGTGCTGTTTAGGGGCCTCGGACTCGCTTACGACGCGAGGTTTTTCTTCCGTTCCACCTTTTTGCGACTGGATGCTCTTGTAGATCCTGGTTGCGAGTGCTCGCTCTTCTCGAAGCTCCCGCGTGGCCGCGTCGGCCCGCTGTAGCGCGAAGTCCAGGCGAGCGAGCTTGTCGGAAACGTGATCGACGACCGATCGTTGCTCCTGGAGGTTCTCGAGGTTCGCCTCGATATCTCCGACGACGTTCACCAGGTGATCCATCCGTGACTGCGCCTCGTCCACGGCCGTTTTTCGCTTGTCGAGCGCTTCGTACTTCGTGCCCAAGGTCGAGGTCTCGCGAAGGAGCTCCCCGAGCTTGGTCTTCGCTTCCGAGACTTCTTGGCGGGCTTCGAGCACTTCCATCGTGTCGTTGCGAGTCCGCTCCGTGGTCTCGAACAAGCTGTGCAGTTGGTCCTGAATCCGGTCGACGGACTGACGCTTCTTGTCGAGCTCTTCGATCTTCCCGTCGAGCGCGCCCGTAAGGCCCTCGAGCTCGTCGAGGCGCTCCTGGTAGCGCACCATCCGCTGCTCAGAGGCGGACAGCTTCGACCGGCGCTCCTCGACCTCTTCGGTGAGACTCGTAAGCTCCGTGAGCTGACTCCGCGTCTCCCCGGCTCGAGCCTCGACGGCCTTCTGCTCCTCCTCTACCCGGTGCACGTTGTCGAGCCAATCCCGGCGACCCTCATCGAGCTTGGCCACTTCGGCGTTGAGCGTCTCGACCCTGGAATCATGCTTGACGATCGACGCTTCCAGCGACTCGAGACGGCTCGCCAAAGACTCGGCGCGCGTCTCTCGCTCCTGAAGGGCCTTTTCCAGACTCTCGAAACCCTCGAGCTTTTGCTCCAAGCCCTCGAGACGGCTCGACAGATTGACCGCACGCTCTTCCATGAGCGGGATGCTCTTGTCCTGGCGGAGCCCCGCGACGAGTTTTTGCTGGTCCGAAATCTGAGCCGACAGTCCCTCCTGAGAGGAGGACATCGAGTCCAGCTGCGCCTTTTTCGTGAGCTGCGTGTCGATGCGCTGATCGACTTCTTTGCTCAACGTCACGAGCCGATTCAAGCGATTCTCGACGCTCTCGACGAGCTCCGCGCGAGGCGCTAGCTCTTCCATTCGAGAGGAGAGCTTCGCCGAGAGATGATCGAGTGTCGTGAGGCGCGTTTGGACGGCGTCGACGGTATCGAGCTTGGGGCCGATCTCACGAACGGCGGCCTCCGTGGCGATGCTCGTCTGCCTGAAGTCGCTCAGCAGACGGCGGGCTTCGTCGAGCTCCTCGCGATGGCGCAGCAGCTCTTCGAGGCCGGCTTCGACCTCGGCCCGGGCCGAACCGAACTCTCCGAGCTTCGCGCGTGTGTCGGAGATGACGTCCTCGCTGCTCTTGACGGTCTCGACTTGGTCCGAGACCCGCTCGACGACGGCCTGCATCGTGTCGAGACGCGCCTCGACTCCTTGGAGCGCCTCGATCTTGCCTTCGAGCCCTTCGATCTCTTCTTTTTGGGTATCGAGGCGCCGGGTAAGCTCTTCCGCAGCTTGGATCGAGCTCCGCACGGCCTCGTCGGTGCCGCTGAGCGCTTTGAGCTGTTGCTCGAGCGTCGAGATGCTTTCATGGACTTCGCCGGCACGGCGGTTGGCGACCTCGACCTCGCTCTTGAGCAGCGCCGCTTGCTCGAGACGTTGCTCCATTTGGCCGAGCGCTTCGGCGATCTCGCCCTTGAGTCGACCACTCTCTTCGACGAGCTCCAGCTTCTGCGCACGGGACGCGTCGATATCCGCATCGAACCCCTGCTGCAGCTCCTGGAATCGCTCGATGTTGCCTTCGATCTCTTTGACCCACTGGCTCTCTTCGTTGATCTTCTTGATCTTGCGATCCATGTCCCAGACGAGCTCATTCACCTCGTTGACTTGTCCGGTCGCTCGATCGACGAGCTCTTTGGTCGCCCCCAGGGAGCGAAGCTTCTGACTCACATGCTGTGCGAGCGAGTTCAGCTGACGTAGCTGTTCATGGGTTTGGCGCGACGCCGCTTCCGTCGTGGAGAGGCTCGCGACCGCGTCTTCGCTACGGCGCACGGCCTCCGCGGCACGCTCGATTTCCCCTTTGAGAAAATGCGCCTTGTCGTCGATATTGCTCGACTCGTTTCGAAGAGACGTCACGACGTCTTGAAAGCGCTCGTAGTCGTCCCGGATCAGCCCGAATTGTCCGTCGAGCTCGTCGAGACTGGATTTGATCCTCTGCACGTCGCCGTCCACGGCAGCGACATCCCGGGTGTGCGATTCGAGCTCGCTCAGCTTCTCCTGCGCCTGTGCGGTCGCCTCGAGGACTTGGTCTATATTCGCGCGGGCTTCGCGGAAATCATCGCTCCGGTGCTCGACGTCGTTCAGCTTGTTGCAGGCTTCGGACGCAATCTCGTCGAGCTTCAACAGCCGGCTCTGAAGCTCGGTCGCTTGCTCACGTAGCTCTCGAGTCGACTCGATGCGTGACTCGACATCGCGCAAGCTACCGTCCGCGGAAGACAGTCGGCTTTCGACGCCGCTCAAGGTCTCTCGGATCTCGCCCTGACGAGAAATATCACGGCGCGCCTCATCGATCAGCGTCGCGAGCCGAAGACTCTCTTCGTGCGCTAGCTCGGCAATCTGCCGGAGCTGTTCAGGGGTGGGTTTGGAGCCAGTATCTCGGTTGAGTAATTTGTCGATTATCGTGGGCATGAGCGAACGGTCTCCCCGTGGAGGAACAAGAGCGCGAGCTAAAACCAGAACGTGCGCGAATCCGCGCCTGCCTGGAACCAAATTTTCAAGGGGTAGGTTTAGAATACACCACACATCGAGAGCCGTCGATAAAAAGGAGCGCGACCAGCACGGTTTCTTCGGCGGCCGCTTCGTGACGGTATTTCGTACCGACAGACCACCAATTTGCGACCCGATATGAGGCGACCCGGCTGATGCCCACGGTCTACGATCACCTCGTCGTATTTAGCTTCGCAGTCCTGCTTCCCGCCTATGCAAAGTGGAACTACGGGCGCTTTCGCGCGCGGGTCACCGCCGGCGTGCCGAACGCCCGATCCATCCAGTACCGCAAGACGACCCTGCGCCAATGGGCGCTCGCGGCCGTCGCGCTCGCCGTCTGGTTCGGAGGCGGACGGAGCGCGACCACGCTCGGCCTGGGCCTTCCGCTGACGCCCGGGCTCGCCGTCTCGATAGCTGCCGCCGTCGCCATCTCGCTGCTCTGGCGAGCACAGATCCGCGCAGCGATGCGTGAGCCGCAAACGCGAGAGATCTTGCGTGAAAAGCTCGAGGTCGTTGCCCCGATTCTTCCCAGCACCGAGCGAGAGCTATCCCTTTTCTCCGTCTTGTCGTTGACGGCCGGCATCTGCGAAGAGCTCTTGTTTCGTGGCTACCTCATCGCGTATTTGAGCGCGTGGATCCCGCTTGGGGCGGCTGCCGTCCTGTCAGGCATTCTGTTTGGTCTGGGACACCTCTACCAGGGTGGCAGGCAGGCCGTGAAGATCATCTTCGTGGGCTGGCTATTCGCGGCGTTCTACGTCGGCTCGGGCTCACTGTGGGTCCCGATGGTCCTCCACGCGCTGCTGGATCTGGCCCAAGGCCGGCTCGCCTTTCGACTCACCGCGGGCGAGCGTGTGACACCGACGGCCCGGGTCTAGATCGGCTCGATCTCCGCTCGTCGGAGCCACCCCGTGAGGCCGCTCGCGAGGCCGACCTGATACCAGTCGTCGCGCTCCGCAAGAACACGCACTTTGATTCCCTCGTGGATCTCCGCGAGACGTGGATTGGCCTCTCCCGGACCGCTTCGCACATAGGCGTTCTGAGTCAGGACGATCGCCTCCGTCCGGCCCTCGTCCGCCCTCACTTTCGCGAACTAACAGGCGCCGCTCAGGAGCGCGACGAGCGCGCAAACGAAGAGACCGGACACCGCCTGGGGTTGGAATCGCGAGCCTCGATCCGCGAGCACGAACGTTCCGAGTGCGCCACCCACCACGAAGGCCACGCTGAGGATGGCAGCGAACGCGCTCGCCGCGATCGAGCGATAGAGATCGACCGCCCAGCGCACCGCGGTGGGTAAGGGCGCTTCCACATCCGCCTCCGCTACGAGCTCATTGGCAAAGCTAAGGTTGGTGCGGACGTCGTCATCGCCCGGCAACAGTAACCGTGCGCGCTCGTAGCTTAGAATCGCGCGGCCGATGCTACCTGCCTTGAAATAGGCGTTTCCGAGATTGTAGTAGAGCACGCCGTCTTCGATGCCGGCGGCGCGAACGCTTTCATAGACTTCGGCGGCTTGGGCGAATTGCTGCTCTTGATAGAACGACTCCGCGCGCTCGAAGGCTTCCCGGGGCGATTCAATCGCGACTTGCAGCGCGAGCAGTACGAGAAAGCTCACCGAAGCTCCCTCTCGAGCTTGACGATGAGCTCTTCCGCGGCGTGGAGGAGCGATTCCATCTCCGCGCTGGTGCGAGCGGCCGGCGTGAAGCGCGCTTCCTCACACGTCGCGAGGACCGCGAGGAACTCTCGCCGTACGTCATCCGCAGCCCCTGCCTCCTCGAGCAAGCCGTCGATGGACGCGGTCGTCAAGCCGGACGGACTCACGGATTTCTTGTCTCCCACGTAGCGATACAGAGCGGACGCGAGCTCTTCGTAGAACTCCATGGACGCGTCGCCTGCCAGCTTCCGGCCCTTCTCGAGACGTCGCTTCGCGACACGGTGCGCACGCCGGCTGCGAAAACGTGATGAATGCTGCTTCTCGTGCGCCCGTCGCCGCTGAACGACGACGAACCCGGCATTCCACAGGACGGGCAAGACGAGCGTCAGGTAGAACAACGTACTTCCGTAGTAGGGTTTCGTGCGCTCGCCCAGGCTCGACGGCGCGTCCTTGAGGAAGCGGATGTCCTCCCGCAGAACCGTGACCTCCCCGCGGGAGCCCGTGATCGGGACGCCGCCGGACGTGACGGCCGCCGTTCCCGAGACGTCGAGCTTCAGCGGCCCTGCCGACGCCGTGCGGTACTGCCCCGTGCCCGGATCGAAGTAAGGGACGCTCCATGGACCGAGCTCCTTCGCGCCGCCGGACTCCGGCACGAGGACGTACTCCCAGCGCTTCGCGCCCGAGAGTCCGCCCGCGCTCGCGCGGAGTCGCTCGTCCGCCTTCGGGTCGAAAGTACGAAAGTCGGGCATCTCGGGCAGTACCGGCCCTTCCACCGCCCGAAGGTTGCCGGAGCCCTCGATGCTCAAGGTGAGCGTGACGGGATCGCCGACAGCGACCTCCGCCTGACTCAACACCGCTTTCAACTCGTAGCTGCCGACCGCACCGCTATAGTCGCGGGATCGTCCCTCCGTCGGGAGCGGCGCCACGTCGATCGTCGCTGCCTGAGAGCGGATCGTCACCGGTCGTGAGCCGCGAGAGAAGAACGAACCGAAGGGGTCGTTCGATGTCGTTCGAAAGGCGGTCGACAGCGTTAGCGCGGGCACCACGAGAGGGCCGTTCTTCGTGGGGAACAACACCCTCTGCTTGAGCGTGAACACGAGGAACTCGCGTCCGTCGACGACGGTGCGCTCCGCCCGACCGTCCGCGGGCAGCTCCACCTCTTCTACCCAGAAACCGGTCAGCGGTGGGTCATCCTCGATCTGCGGCCCGAGCGGAACATAGCGTGTAAAGAGCCGGTAGGTAATGGTCACCGCCTCACCTTCAAAAATGGAGGACTTCGATGCTTCTGCGCGCAGAAAGACATCCTCCTCCCCAATCTCAGGGCTACGGCTAGAACCCCTCCCGAACGGAGAGCCCGACCCAAAGGGGCTGATGTTCCGTTGTCGCCGGGGTGCGACGGAGCCCGGCACCACGTCGATCTCGATCGGACGGGTGCGATGGACCTCGCCACCGACCTCGACCTCAACCGCGCCAACCGTCAGCCGTCCTTCCTGCTCCGGAAGAAGCTGAAAGATATACGCGTTCGTGGAGCTCATCCGGCCGTTTACGATCGAGACCTGGCTCGAGCTCGAGCGTCCCATCACCCGAAATCCGTCCATCTCCGGGAGCCGGGGATCTCCGGATCCACCCGAGACCGACACCGTGAGCTCGAGCACGTCTTCGATGCCGATGGTCTGCGCGTTGACCGTCGCCTCGACGCGGACTTGTGCCCATGCCGCGGGCGCGGACAAAACGAGGAGAGCGAAGGCTCCCATTGAGCGAGAGCTCACCAGTACTTGCCCTTACCTCTGGCTTTTGCCTTTTGTTTTTGCTGCTGCTCCATTTGTTGCGCTTGCTCCATCTGCGCGAGCGCTTGAAGGATCTGCTCCGCCTGCTCGCGGGTCATCTCCATCGGCTGCTGCTGAGCGTCCTGCTCGTCTGCGCCTTGCTCCTCGGGCGCCGATTCCGGTGAGCGCTCTTGCTCCTCCTCGGGCGAGCTCTCCTGCTCTTGCTGCTGGTTCGGCTCTTGCTCCTCGTCGTTGTCTTGTTCGTCGGAGTCGTCCTGTTCCTCGTCTCGGTCGTTCGAGTCGCCTCCGCCACCTTCGGTCTTCTGCAGAGCGAGCTCCAGGTTCTGACGCGCCTGGATGTCATCGGGATCGATGCGGAGCGCCTCGATATAGCTCTTGACGGCTTGATCCCACTCCTCGCGAGCGTAGTGGACGTTCCCGACGTTGTAGTGTGCGCGTTCGTCGACATCGGGCCGCACGCCGAGCGCCGCCTTGTACTCCTCGAGCGCGTTGTCGAGCTCTTCGCGCCGATACTGGACGTTACCGATGTTGTAGTGGAGCTCGCCTGCGTCCGGGTGATCCACCTGCGCTTGCGTGTACTGTGTCAACGCCTCTTCGAGCTGTCCTTCGTCGAAGGCCTCGTTGCCCTTGCGGTTCGTCTTGTCGGGCACGGGACCCAGGAGCTGCGTGATGGCGAGAGCCGTCCACAAAACCTTCATGCCGCCTTCTCCAACGCCTCTCGACGACGCCGTCCCAGTCCGGTGTCGACCAACAACAACACGATCGCTACCCCGAGAGGCCAGGTGTAGCGCTCGCGATAACGCGTGAACAGCTGAGATTCGAGCTCTGCGCCTTCCATCTCCAATATACGCGTTGCGATGGACTCGATCTCCTCGTCTCGTTCCGAGACGCGAAAATAGTCGCCGCCGGTCTGAAGGGACAGCGCGGTGAGTGTCGTTTCATCGAGTCGGCTCAGGACGGGCTGGCCATTATCATCGCGCACATAGTCCGTGACCTCGCCGCGATCGCCTCTCACCGGAATGGGCTCACCGCCCGGGGTTCCGATACCGACGCCGTGGATGACGATACCTTCGTCTCGCGCCTTCTCCGCAATGGCGGCCGCATCGCCCGTTTGCTGCTCACCGTCCGTCAGCATCACGATGACCTTGTAACGCGCGTTCCGCGAGACAAAGCCCCGGATCGCGGCCTCTATAGCCTGTACGAGGTTGGTGCCGGGCTCCGGGATGATGCCGGTGGTGACGGTATCGAGAAAAATGCGAGCGGCGCCGTAGTCGAGCGTGAGCGGGCACTGCACGAAGGCCGCGCCCGAGAACGCAATCACGCCAATCCGGTTGCCCTGGAGCCGCTCCATGAGTTGCGACGCGATGTAGCGCGCCCGCTCCATGCGCGATGGCGCGATGTCCGTCGCATCCATGCTGAACGACGTATCGAGGACGAGGAACACGTCGACGCCGTGCGCGAACACCTCCTGCTCGCCGCGGCCCCATTGAGGGCGCGCGAGCGCGAGCACGAGAAAGAACAGCGACGCGGCGAAGAGCCACGCCTTCACCCGATCGCGAACCGTACTCGTCATCGGTGAGAGCCGGCTGACGAGCGCGACGTCCCCGAAGCTCGCCGCCGCCCGCCTCTTCCGCTTCAAGCTCCATGCGTGGAACACGAGCCACAGCGGCACGAGGAACCACAAATAGAACGCTTGCGGCTCGGCGAACTGCATCAGGGAAACCTCTGGAGGCGAGTACGAGACAGGAGCGCCTCCGCTACGAGAAAGCCGAGAGCGACGAGCATGAAATAGGGCGCGAGCTCCGTGTAGCGGACGTATTGAATCTGCTCGATCTCGGTGGTCTCGAGAGCGTCGATCTCGTCATAGACGGCGGCGAGAGACTCCTCGTCCTTGGCGCGGAAAAACTGCCCTTCCGTCGTCGTGGCGATCTCGGAGAGCGTCTCCTCGTCGATCGGGATCTCGACGTTGCGGTAGACGGTCCCGTAGAGCGGGTCTTGGAACGGATAAGGGACCTCCCCGCCTTTCCCTACGCCCACGGTGTAGACCCGAACGCCGAACGTCTTCGCGAGCTGCGCGGCGGTGATGGGGTCGACTTCGCCTGCGGTGTTCTCACCATCCGTGAGCAAGATCATGATCCGCGAGACCGCGTCCGAATCCTTCAACCGGCTGACGGACGAGGCGATCGCGTTGCCAATTGCGGTGCCGTCGGGCACGGTGCCGATATCCACATCTTCGAGATGTGTCAGCAAGATATCGTGGTCGAGCGTCAAGGGCGTCTTCGTGATCGCGTGACGTGCGAACACCGTCATTCCCAGGCGATCATTGTCGCGACGGGCAATGAAGTCCGCGACGACGTTCTTGGCCACCCGCAGGCGGTTATCCGGTCGGAAATCTTCGGCCAACATGCTGCTCGAGACGTCGATCACGAGCATGATGTCGACGCCCTCCGCGCGGATCTCTTCGCCTGTCGCGCCCCGTTGCGGTCGCGCGAGCGCCACGAGGAGAAGCGCCACGGCAAGAACTCTCAGCGCAAACGGGACCCAGGATAGCCGCGCCCAAATCGAGCGAGGAAGCTTCGCGAGCGGGGCGACGGAAGAGTAACGCAGACTGGGGAGCCGCGCGCCCCATCGGAGGCGAGCATAGATGAGCAGCGGAACCAAGGCCAGAGCGATCAACAGCCACGGATACGCAAGCCGGGTCATGCGCTCACCTCCACGGAAGGTGCCGGCTTGGTCTCGCGCACCAGCTCATGCGCTCGCGAGAGCGCTCCTGCGGCCTCATCCGGCTCCGGCGCCTGTCGGGCGAATTTCACCAGGTCCGCGGCTTCGAGGAGAGAGCGCAACGAGCTATTCGATATCTTCTTGCGCCTCAAATCCATGAGGATTTCGACGGTCGTCCTCTCGAGATAGGGGATCTCGAACCGACGACCGGCATAGCGGCGCATGATGTCGGTCAGCTCCGTGTAGAACAGTGTGAGCTGGCCCTGCTCGATGAGGTTCTTCTCCGCGAGCCTCACGAGCGCGCGCTCCGCCTCGATATCGGGTGCGGGCAGAGGAGCCACCCACTCGGTCACGAAAGCGGCTTCCGGCTCTTTTCGATACTTACGATAGAGCGCATAAGCGACGAGAGCAGCCAGCAAAGCGGCGAGCAGCCACCAAAACAAGCTCCAATCGCGCTCGATCGGAAGCTCGACCGGACCTTTGATGTCGTGAATCTCCGTGACGTCGGGCGTCAAAGAGGTAACGAGCGAGATCGCAATGGGATCCGTCGTGAGAGTGGCGATTTCTCCCGCATCGTCTCGGTAGCTAAGCCGCAGCGGCACCAGCTCGAGCTCACCGGGTTGTAGATAAGCCGCGAGCCGGAAGTGGAGCCGGGTCTCGCTCGGAGACACCTCCTCCTGACGGTTATCGATCACCGTGAATGGAAGGAAATCGTCGGCCGGAGGCGGGACGAAGTCACCGTCGACGGGATGCGTCACCGTCAGGCTAAGCTCGAAATCCTCGCCGACCTGCACTTCGGTCTTGTCGGTGCCGGCGACGACGGACCACTCGACGGGCCCCGTCGGAGCGACGACCGGTTCCGGCTGCTCGCAGCCTGACAAGAACAGACAAGAAGCGATCAGAAGCCCCGCGGACATTCGAGACATCGTCAATGCCTGAGCCTTCGCCCTCGCATCTCGAAAAAACGCAGAAGCGGCCGGTCATAGGGAACGTCGGTGCTGATGTCGATGAGGTCGACGCCCATGCTCGCAAGCAGTTCCTGCTGCTTCGCACGGCGCCCCGATACGATCTCCCGGTAGGACTCCATCGCGACACGGTCCGACGTGTCGAGCAAGAGCTTCTCGCCGGTCTCGGCGTCTTCCAGCTCCACGAGACCCATGGATGGAAGCGACGCCTCTCTCGGGTCGGAGATGAAGATCGAGATGAGATCATGTTTCTTCGACGCGACGCGCAGGGCCTTGTCGAACCGGGAGTCCAAGAAATCGGACAACAGGAAGACGACCGCGCGTTTCGTCGTGATGCGATTGAGATACTCGCATGCCCGAGCCACGTTCGTGCGCTTCCCCTTCGGCTCGAAATAGAGCAGGTCACGGATCACTCGTAGGACGTGCCCCCTACCCTTTCGCGGCGGTATGTACATCTCGACGTCGTCGGTAAAAACGATGGCGCCCACTCTGTCGTTGTTCTTGATGGCACTGAATGCGAGGAGGGCTCCGATCTCTGCCGCGACCTCACGTTTGAACCGGGCCCGGGTGCCGAAATCGGACGAGCCGCTCACGTCCAACATGAGGAGCACGGTAAGCTCGCGCTCCTCGATGAACTTCTTCACGTGGAGGCTGCCGGTCCGCGAAGTGACGTTCCAGTCGATGGTGCGGATGTCGTCACCCGACTGATACTCGCGGACCTCGGAGAACTCCATCCCTCGGCCCTTGAAGATGCTGTGATACTCGCCCGCAAGCGCGTCCACGACCATACGACGCGTCTTAATCTCGATGCGTCTGACCTTCTCGAGGACTTCTCTCGGGAGCATGGACTGTCAGCTAGGCGCACGGGCGTGACGAGAGCACGACCGCTACGGAACCTCGACGGTGTCGAAGATTCGCTGAATAATCTCCTCGGGCTTGATGTTCTCCGCCTCCGCTTCGTAGGAAAGAATGACCCGATGGCGCAGCACGTCGGGCCCGATCGACTTGATGTCCTCGGGAGTCACGTAGCCTCGGCCGCGAATGAACGCGTGGGCACGCGCCGCCTGGGCGAGGAAGAGAGTCGCCCGTGGAGACGCGCCAAACTCGATGAGCGGACCGATATCGAGGTCGAACTCTTCGGGCGTTCTCGTCGCGAACACGATCTCGAGAATGTACTCCTTGACGCGATCGTCCATGTAGACGTCTTCGACGACCTTCCGCGCAGAGACGATAGCCTCCGCGTCGATGACGCGTGACGCCTTCGGCTGATCCGCCGTGGACATGCGCTCGAGAATCTCACGCTCCTCTTTTCGGCTCGGGTAGTCGAGCCGTAGCTTCAGCATGAAGCGGTCGACCTGCGCTTCCGGCAGGGGATACGTGCCTTCTTGCTCGATAGGGTTCTGGGTCGCGAGCACGAGGAAGGGCTCTTCGAGTGGATAGGTCGTGTCGCCGATCGTGACCTGACGTTCCTGCATCGACTCGAGGAGTGCACTCTGAACTTTGGCGGGCGCTCGGTTGATCTCGTCAGCAAGAAGGAAGTTCGTGAAGACCGGCCCCTTCTTCGGAACGAACGTCCCCTCCTTCTGATTGTAGATGAGGGTGCCCACGAGATCGGCCGGGAGCAGGTCCGGTGTGAACTGAATGCGCTGGAACTTCCCGTGGATCGCGTCGGCGAGACTCTTGACCGCGAGCGTCTTGGCGAGCCCGGGAACGCCTTCGAGCAGCACGTGCCCCCGACTCAACAACCCGATCAGCATGCGGTCGAGCATGTCATGTTGCCCGACGATGACCTTGGACAGCTCCGCTAGGAGAGTCTGGACGAAGATCGATTCTTCCTTGACGCGATCGTTGATGGCTTGGATTCCGGTTTCCATGTGCTTAATAAGGTTTCAGGTGCTCATACTGAGGGGCCCTCTCGGGCGACTGCGTTTCGTTCGAGCGGATTATAGCAAAAAGGTAGGAAGATCCCGGTAAGCCGCTGCGAGCGTGAGCGTTGCAGCCGCGGCGGCGAGGAGGGGCGAGGCGTTAGAAACGGATCCCAACGCCGAACGAGACCTCGACGTTATGGACGCGCGTATCGGTCTGGCCGAGGCCCAAGATCGCTCCGAAGCCGCCGAGGCCCAAGTCGTCGAGCCCGACGGTGGTGACGTGATCCCGGATGTCGAATCGGAGCGCGACCCGCCCCGCATTGACCTTGACTCCCCCGCCCACGTTCCAACCAAAACTGCTGGAGCTCGTCGTCAGGAGACTCGCGAGCTCGAAGCTCGTGTAGTGAAGCCCGCCGCCCGCCGTGACGAAAGGCGCCACCGGGCCGGGAAGCAAAATCAGCAACGCGTTCGCCTCGGTGTACAGAATGCTGGTGTTCGCGGTGACGAGGCCCTCGACCGCCTCTCCGGCGAGCCCGGAAGGTGTGTACGCGATCGTGCCCTCGAAACCGAAGGGAAAGCCATAGGAGCCGACCCGCAGACCGAACAGCGGACTGTTCTTGATGGACGCCTCGACGTCGAGGCCGTCATCCGTCAACACGTTGAGGTTCCCGCCGAAGTTCACGCCTCCGACGAAGAAGACGGCCCCTTCGGCGCTCGCGTCGCGACCCGCGGCACTCAAAAAGACGGCAAACGCCGCGACCAACATTCTCTTTCGCATGGCACCTCCAAAGCTGCTCGTGATGTCGTTCTCGATTCCAGAAACTATAGCCCGGAATGAACGGCCGTGGGCGAGCCTGGTAGAATGCCCGCCATGAATCTATCGGTGGGGTTGTCTGTCGCTCTCGTGGCGCTGGGCCGCAACTTGATGCGAAGCGTGCTCGCCATGGTCGGACTCGTCATCGGAGTCGCGGCGGTTCTCACGATGGTCGCGCTCGGTAGAGGCGCGAGAGAATCCGTCGCCGAGGAAGTAACCTCTGCCGGGACCAATCTGATCTTCGTCCGCGCCGGCAACTACACGCGCGGTGGCGACGCCGTCAATATTCCCTCGGGCTACGGACGGGCGACGACGTTGACCAATGACGACGCCGCGGTCTTGGCCGCGCTTCCGGGCGTCGAGCATTTCACCTCGGAGGTCGATGATCGCGCCCGGGTGACGGCCGCGCAAGACGACTTTTTCGCGACGGTGCTCGGCTGCGGCCCGGGCGTTGCGGAGGTCCACACCCTTGCACTCGCGAGCGGGCGCATGTTCGACGAGACGGAGTCTTCCGCAAGCGTCGCCGTCCTGGGACGTGACGTCGCCGACGGCCTGTTTGGCGCGGATGTCGACCCCGTCGGCTCGAGCGTAGACCTCGGCGGCAACGCCCTGACGGTTGTCGGGGTGCTCGCCGCGAAAGACGACACCTTCGACGAGCAGGTCCTCGTTCCCGTCGCGACGCTGCAGGCGATGATGGAGATCGACTATCTCAGTGGAATCACTCTCGCGACCGAGAAAGCGGGAGACGCGTCCGAGATCGCGGAAGAGGCACGCCGCCTGCTCCGAGAGCGGCACGGGCTGGATCAACCCGAGAGCGAAGCCGCCCGACCGCAAGCGAGCGGCGACTTCGCGATGGAGATGACGGGTGAAATGCCCGACGACTTCACCGTCAGGACTCAGGCGGCCAAAGCCTTGACACAAGGGCTCTACACGACCGCCGCGGCATTCGTGCTCGCGAGCATGCCCAGACTGGACGAGGTCAGCTCGGAGGAGATGGTCAACACGCTGACCCGAGCGAACAGCACGATGAGCCTCCTCCTCGCCGGCATCGCCGCCGTCTCACTCGTCGTGGGAGGGATCGGGATCATGAACATCATGCTCCTCGCCGTCACGGAGAGAACGATGGAAGTCGGTCTCAGGATGTCGGTAGGGGCACGACGACGAGACGTCCTCTCGCAGTTCCTGCTGGAAGCCATTCTTCTCAGCCTTCTCGGCGGGCTCGCCGGGATCGGCTTCGGCTACGTTTCCGCCGGCGTGCTGACTCAGTTCCTCGGATGGCCGACGTTCATCTCGGGCCAAGCAGTCTTGATGGCGTTCGGCCTCGCCGTCGCGGTCGGCGTTTTGTTCGGCTACTACCCGGCCCTGCGAGCCTCGAAGCTCGACCCAATCGACGCGCTTCGCTACGAGTAGCTCCTCGAAATGCGCGCCTATTCCGCCACGCGCTACGTCGTCCCGCTGCGCGAAGGCGGCTCCCTTCCGGCTGTCATCGACACTGACGGCGGCGGCCTGTTCGTCGTCAAGTTCAGAGGTGCCGGTCAAGGCGCAAAGGCGCTACTCGCCGAGATCCTCGTCGCGGAGATCGCGCGGCATCTAGATCTTCCGGTGCCCGAGACGGCTCTCATCGAGCTGGACGCGGCTTTCGGACGCACCGAGCCCGACCCCGAGATCCAGGACATCCTCAAGGGAAGCCGCGGGATCAACTTCGGGATGCGCTATCTCGATGGAGCGTTCAACTTCGACCCGGTGAGCGATGAAGTTCCACCCGATCTCGCTGCCGATATCGTTTGGCTCGATGCACTCGTGACGAATATCGACCGGACCGCGAAGAACCCGAACCTAATGTGGCACGGCGAGAGCTTGCAGCTGATCGACCACGGCGCAGCCGCCTATTTCCATCACAACTGGCCCGCGGTCGATGCCGAAACCGCGACAAAGCCGTTCGCGCCGATTGCCGACCACGTGTTGCTACCGTTCGCCTCGAAGCTTCAGGGCGCCGACGAGAGGCTGTCGGGTCGGTTGACCGACGAGACGCTAGAGTCCGCCGTCAACGCACTGCCCGACGACCTCCTGATGGATGCGCCCGAGGGCGTGACGCCACCCTTTACAAGCCCGCGAGACAATCGTGCCGCCTACGCTCGGTACTTTGCCGCACGGCTCTCTCCGCCACGCGCCTTCGTGAAAACCGCCGTTTCCGCGCAGGCGGCGTACCAGCCAGGAGCGCGAAAGGACTACCGTCGGTGACGGACTGGATCGACTACGAGTGGATCTCGCTCCGCGTCGTTCCGCGCGTGCACCGAGAAGAGTTCGTGAACGTCGGCATCGTGCTTCACGCACGCCAACGGGATTTCCTCGAACTACGACTGGCGCCGAAGTGGAGTGACCACGTCTCAGGTCTGGCGCCTGAGCTCGAAATCGCGCGCGTCGAGCGCCACCTCGACACGTACGCGCGGATCACCAAAGGCGATGCCGAGGCGGGTCCGGTCGCGCTCCTACCTCCGTCCGAGCGCTTTCACTGGCTGGCGCATCCCCGGTCGGGAATCCTGCAGACGTCGGCACGCCATCCCGGAAGGACTCACGATCTCGACGCGGAGCTCGCCCGGCTGGTAAGCGAGCAGTGCACGCCGTAGCCGATCGAGGGAAAAAGATCGAGGGACACAATACTTATCTCGAAATAAAAAGATCTAGGGACACGATACTTATCTCGCGGTCGGGAAGTGGAGATAAGTATCGTGTCCCTAGATCTTTTTTTCCCTCGATCTTTTTCAGCCGAGCCAGGCCGTCAGTCTCGAACGTTCGCGGATCACCCCATCCTGATTGAGGTGGTGCACACAGTAGTGCGCCCATGATTCTTCGAACGCCATCTCCATGTCCCCGGTCACGGTCGTCGTGCCTCTTCCAATCTCCGCGTAGCTGAACTCGAAGCTACCGCTCGGACGGGCCAGAGCCACATGGAACGGCTCGCCGGTGAACCTGTTAATGATGGGTCCGCCGCGGCTCGTCAGGACGCCCGGGATATCGACCGTCGCCGTCCGATTCTCCAAATCCGCCTCGAGGCGGATGGGCAGAAACGATGTCGGCACGACCTCCGAGCACGTCGAGGCGAACACGGAGAAAAAATTGCTCAAAGGCTCGCATGCACCACCCGAGATGATTGTCTCGAGGGCCGCCCGTTGAGCCTCGTCCGCGCGCTCACCGATGATGATCTGCCGCTTGCCGTTCCCGTCCGCGATTTCTCCCGGCCACTTGTACAGCCCCGCCCAACGCAGCCCCGCGAGCGGCGTGTCGTTGAAGTGGCCCTCGACAATCTCTCCGACGAACGCCGACTGACAGTAGCCGTACGTGCTCGGCAAATTGAACTGGCAGCCACAGTTCACCTCGCAATTACAGTTATCGTACGTTTCGCTCTTGAAGAGCCATTCATCGGCCATCTCAAAAACCTCCGTTCGTCCACTACGGCATCTTGTGGGGGTCCATGCTCGGGTCCATCGGCTCGGCGATGAAGGGAACGTCAATCTCGTAGTCACCCTCTTCGTCGTTGCTGAAGCTGACAATGGCCCGCGCGTCGGGGTCGTCAACGGGAGCCCCCTGGACGACCCAGGCCTCGCCGAACTCATCGATCTCGAGCTCGAGCTCTTCCGGCTCCTCGCCCGCGCGCAAGACTCTGACCCGAACGTTCGTGCCGACCGAGGCTGGAAGCTCCATACGCGAGGCATCGCTGAAGTAGATGCGATGACTCA
>Ga0315338_1002033_pt1 | contig 21877 bp, 13 predicted proteins | sample ASW8metaG_FD_204518 | JGI IMG/M metagenome (GOLD analysis project Ga0315338, IMG submission 204518) | Ammonia-oxidizing marine archaeal communities from Monterey Bay, California, United States - ASW #8 | ecosystem: Environmental > Aquatic > Marine > Coastal | place: USA: California | collected... | reverse complement strand
ATCCTAGAGCGCCCAACATGCACGTTGCAGTTAACTTTCTAAAGGTTCCCACGCTTACCCCCAATCTATTCATAGTGGCGGCCTAATCAGATGTCCTCCCGCCCAATTTGCGAAAGTCTATGCCGTCTTGTTCCTGCAAACTAGTCCGCATTGTGCCTTAGAAATGTGTGTATTCGAGCGCGCGCGCCTATGCTGGTATTTTCCTTTGATTTGCACATGCTCTGCGCTGCGTGATCATGTAAGCTTGTGATGCCTTAGGACGGGCCCTGGGACAGGGAGTATGAGATGGCGTCAGATTTGACAATCCGGGTGAATGAAGAGGACCGGCAGATTGCAGCCAGTCCTGATACGCCGCTGCTTTATGTTCTGATGAACGAACTCGAACTAAACGGACCACGATTTGGCTGTGGGATGGCGCAATGCGGCTCCTGTTCGGTTCTTGTCGACGGAGTAGAAATTCGCTCCTGTGTCACACCAGTCTTGCAAGTCGTAGGTAAATCAGTCACCACGATTGAAGGCCTCGCAGACCAATACGCAAGAGAAAAAGGCTTGGAACAACGCCCGGCTTTGCACCCTTTGCAACAGGCATTCATCGATGTGCAGGCAGTGCAGTGCGGCGCTTGTTACAACGGGATGACGGTGAAGGCTACGGAGCTTTTGTCAAAAAATCCAACGCCGACTGAATCCGAAATAAAGACGGCGATGAACGGTCATCTTTGTCGCTGTGGGACCTATCCTAGCATTCTCAAAGCCATCCAACTTGCTTCCGCCAAGATGTCGGATCCGGCGCTGTGACGGATATGAGTAACGCTCTGTCACGACGTGGCCTGCTCAAGGCAGGCGGCGCATTGATTGTTGGGTTTTCCTTTGTTGTGGCGCTACCACGAAATGCATCCGCAGCGCGGGGCGATATGGCCGGGCCACCCAATCCGCAAGAGGTTGATTCCTGGATTGCCATTCATTCCGACAACACCGCGACTATATATTTCGGCAAATGTGAATTAGGTCAGGGCAACACCACGTCCCTGTTGCAGATAGCTGGCGAAGAACTAGATCTAGAAATGAGTCAGCTCAATTCCGTTCGGCTTGACACCAATGTTACGCCAGACCAGGGGGCAACCAGCGCAAGTTCTTCGATCCATCGCGGTGGGCCACCGCTACGTGCTGCCGCAGCCGAGGCGCGCCAAGCACTCATTCGTTTGGCGGCCGCACGTTTTCGCGTTCAGCCCGGGAGTCTCATTATTACGAGGGGCGTTGTCTCCGTAGAAGGTCAACCCGCACTTTCGGTGAGTTATGGCGAGCTCATTGGCGACAAGCAATTCAACGTCAATCTATCCAGTGCCGCGCCTTATCCCCCCGCGCCGCAGATGCATTTCGCGGCAGCGCCACTAAAACCTACAAGCCGCTATAGTTTGGTGGGCCAATCCATTCCGCGCGTCGATATCCCAGACAAAGTAAACGCTAAAAATATACGCGTACAAAATTTACGTCTGCCCGGCATGCTGCATGGTCGTGTTGTGTTGCCGCGCGGGCAGCGTGCATTCGGCGCCGGTGCCAAACCTTTAAGCGTCGATGAAAACTCGATTGCAGACATTCCCGGTGCTTCAGTCGTTCGTAAGGGCGACTTTATTGGTGTGGTTGCAGAGCAAGAATGGGATGCGGTCAAAGCTGCGGATCAATTAAAAATTGTTTGGCAGGACACACCGCCACTTCCCAATGATGACCTCTTTGCTGCGATGCGTGCTTCAGAGACGACCGAGACAATAGTTGTTGATATGGGCAACACAGAGGCTGGGTTTCAACGAGCGGCCCATAGTGCAGGCGCAACTTATCGCGGACCCTATCAAGGGCATTTACCGTTTTCGCCTAATTGCGCGCTTGCTGATGCAAGTGGCGAGCAGGTGGTCGTGCAATGCGCAACCCAAAGGGTCTATGAAACGCGTGATGAAATTGCGGCAGTCTTAGGTGTAGCCTCCGAAAATGTGCGGGTGCAGTATTACGAGAGTGCCGGCACCTTTGGGCGCAGTTGCTATAATGATGCGGCGCTCGCCGCCGCAATCATGAGCGTAGAGGTTGGCAGGCCCGTCCGCGTGCAGTTCATGCGTTGGGATGAACATGGTTGGGACAATTATGGACCGGCACATCTTGCTGATGTACGTGCCGGAATCGATTCAGACGGTAACCTAATTGCCTATGAATATCATGGCTGGCAGCATGGTTGGACCGCTCTGTCTACCGTTCACGATATTGCGTTGGGTGTGGTCACGCCAGAGCGATCCGGCGGCAGCAACTCAATCACAGTGAATCCGATCAGTACCGGCTCGATGTACAAGCTGCCAAGCCGGCGCGTCGTAAGCCATGCTGTGCCGATGGTGGGTTTACTTCGTGGTGCAGCCCTTCGTTCGCCGCTTGATCTCAATTACGGATTTGCCTCGGAGCAGACGATCGACGAGCTTGCCTATGTGGTGAAAATGGATCCGCTGCAGTTTCGGCGTAAAAATATTGGCAGCACGCGCTGGTTAGATGTGCTCAATGCCGTAGCCGAATCCTCCCAATGGGACGCGCGCGTAGCGGCGTCAACACTCTCTAATGAAAGGATTGCAACAGGCCGGGGGATTGGGCTGGGTACGCATCATGTTTCCTATGGCGCTGCGGTCGCCGAGATCGAAGTCAACATGATGAGCGGCGCGATTACCGTTAAGCGGCTTTGGGGTGCGCTTGATTGTGGCCTTGCAGTAAATCCCAGCATTGTCGAAAGCCAAATCGTTGGGCAGATGGTACAAACAACCAGTCGTGCGCTGAAAGAGGAAATTCAATTCGATGACAGGAGCGTAACCAGCCTCGATTGGAACTCCTATCCGATCCTCCGTTTTGCGGAATGTCCGGAAGTTATACCGATTGTCGTGCAGCGGATGGAAGAGCCCTCAACCGGCGCTGGCGAAGAAGTAATGGGCGCAACCATGGCGGCGATAGCAAACGCGTTCTTTGATGCGACGGGCGTTAGGATGCGCCAATATCCAATGACCTCGGACCGGGTCATGGAGGTGATAGCCACAAGAAGCGTACCAAACGGCTAGCCCGGGAACTTCGTTTTTGGTGTGTTAGCGTTTGAAAATAAGAATAGTTTATTGTGCAAAGGAGCGCTCTGATGTTGATGTCTATTAGTCCGAGAGTTGGGTTGTTTGCGACAATTTCCCTGTTGTTGGCTATGCCGTTTAGTCAGGCTCAGACACCAGACATTGAGCCGATCAATGAGGGTGACAACCCTTATCTCACCATCCGTGATTGGGCCGGGCGCAACATAGACGGACGTCCATGGGGGGGCTCAAATGGTGTGGCGATTGACCGTGATGGCGTGACGGTTTGGGCAACTGACCGCTGCTCACGAGGGATTACTCCGGGGTGCCTCGGGACGAATGCAAATCCGGTTCATCACATAGACGAAAATGGACAAGAAATTATTAGCTTCGGCGGTGGTATGTTCGTTTGGCCGCACGGCATCCATGTTGATGGAGAAGGTAGTGTCTGGGTGACCGACGCGCGCGTAGCGACCCCCGAAGAACTCGATGCAATGCCGAGCGAGGGCAATAAGGGGAGCGTTGCGGTGAAATTTAGTCCTCAAGGTGATGTCCTGATGACGCTGGGCCAACCCGGGGTACAGGGAAATCCACCGGAGGCACTGACCGCGCCCACCGATGTCGTCACCGATCCTGATAATGGCGATATTTACGTTGCTGAGAGCCACACCAATGTCCTGGATCCGAATCTTATTGGCCGCATCTCTGTTTTTGATAGGGAGGGAAATTTTCTTCGAACCATCGGCAGCACGGGAACCGGACCAGGTCAGTTTCGGACACCGCATGCGATCGAGTTTGACTCTCAAGGCAGGCTTATCGTTGCCGACCGCCACAATCACCGCATTCAAATCCTCACAAAGCAAGGCGAGTATATTACCGAATATCTAGAGTTCAGCCGTTCCAGTGGTCTGGCGATCGATGCAGAGGACAATATCTATACTGCAGATTCGGAATCGGATGAGCCCCGGCACCCAGGGTGGAGCAGGGGTATCAGGATCGGAAACCTTAGCGATGGCAAAGTGATGATTTTTATCCCGCCACATGAAAACGGCTCTGTCGAAGGTGCGATGGGAGAAGGTATTGCAATTGATCCTGCAGGTAATCTCTATACCGCGGAAGCAAATTTGGGAGGTTTGTCGAAATACGTCCGAGAATAAAGGGTGTCAGGAGTACGTTGCAAAAATATTTCGAGCGCAGGCAGGCGGAGGAGTGGTTGGGCGCATGATATTTAAATTTGCTTCAGCAAGACCGCACTTTCTTCTTACTGCTTATCTGTTCACTGTTGCTGCTATCATCGCGGGCGCTGCGACAGGTCAAAACACGGAGTCCATTCCCGACTTATCTTCAAACGGGATGAGTTGGGGCGGTGCGAATGGCCTTGAGTTCCTGTCTGTTCAGGGCTCGCCTCCTGCCGTGACAGTGGATCCAGAACATCCTTACATCAACAATGCAATTAATCGTCAGACCGGGCAGCAGCAGACTTATCACATTGCAGATCTGACTAATCCAAATGTGATGCAATGGGCCAAGGACATCATGAAGGTGGACAATGATGAGGTGCTTGCCGGAAAGATCGCCTACATGCCGTCGCAATCCTGTAAGCCTTGGGGTACACCGGCCGTGCTACAGTCGGGTGGCCCTTTCATCATCATCCAATCGCCGACAGAAGTGGTTATCATCGAGGAGGGTGAACGCCTAGCGCGTCATGTCTACTTGAATGTGCCCCATTCGGTGAACCCTAAACCGTCTTGGTACGGAGAATCCGTCGGTCATTACGAGGATGGCGCACTTGTGATAGATACGATCGGAATAACAGGTGAGACCTTTGTTGATTTTTTCCGTACGCCGCACACTGAGCAGCTACATGTCATGGAACGTTGGCAGCTAAGCCCCGACGGAACGGAGCTTGATATTCTCATAACCGTTGACGACCCGGGCACCTATTACGAGCCTTGGCAAGTCATGCGGCATCTCGAGCGTGGCGAAGAAGAGCTTGGCGAGAATATTTGCCGCGAAGGCAATTTTAGACTTTTCGATTACGGCATTCCAATCGAGGAAACGCCGGATTTTTAGGTTAAACCACTGGCGTTTAGGCTCAACGCAATGCGGCGACATGTCAGCCTAAATCAAAATAAATCTACGACAAATGTTCTCCGAAGAACGCCAAGGTACGGCTCCAAGCGAGCGCGGCTGCTTCTGGGTGGTAGCGCACTTGCGTATCATCATTGAAGGCGTGTTGTGCGCCTTCATAGGTGTGCAGTGTGTAGGATTTTCCTGCGGCTTGCAGCGCGGCTTCATAGCCTGGCAGCATCGCGCCGATCCGCGTATCAAGAGTGGGGTCAGCGTAGTTAAGCAAAAGTGGCGCTTGAATTTTAGGAACGTCCTCGGCAGCCGGTACCGCGCCGTAATAGGGCACCGCTGCGCTTAACAGTGGATCAGCCACGGCGGTGCGGTTAACGACACCACCGCCCCAACAATAACCAGTAATACCCACCTTGCCGTTAGAGTCGACGCGGCCGCGTAGCCAATTCGCCGCGGCAACAGCGTCTGCTACGGTTTGTACCGGATCGAGATCGGAGGCGCGTCGATCAGAATTAAGTTCGGGCGCCGGTGTGCCACCCAGTGGCGACAGGAAATCCACGCCTAGGCCGTTGTAGCCTTCCTTGGCAAAGCGCCGTGCAATGTCTTCGACGTGAGCGTTGAGCCCGCGATTGCCGTGGACAATGATGATCGACCCGCGCCGGGCCGCGCTTTCACGCGGTCGTGCCAAATAAGTTTTTACCTCGCCTGTTGCACCTGGAAAGCTCAGCCGTTCGGTACTGATCGTTGGGTCGTCTTCGGGAATGGTGACCGCTAGCGCGTCATTGGAGAAGAACAAGGGCAGTATCGCTGCCGCAGCAGCAGTGCTGCCGAGCAGCTTTGCCGCTCGGTTTAAGAACAAACGGCGGTCGAAATGGGTGTGTTCGAAATCGTCGTATAGATCGATGAGCCGTTGGTCCATAATTTGTATCCTTCCTCGTTCCTGTCATCACCCATTAGCACTGTCGGCTCAACCGGTCGATTAATTCGCGTGCTTTGCCGAGCCTTACAGGAAATATCTTAGTTAAGGCTGTAACGCTGCGTTCTCTGCAACGATTAGGCACGGAAGGCACTCCCTGAGCGATGGCGACAGATCAAAGAAATATGGCGGTTCAACCCCTATTTTCCTGTATCAAAATCAACTATAAATTCGTGATGGCTGGTACAAAACTCGCTGGATATCTTCTCGGCATTTCTTGTGCTGTCGGTGTCGTTTCGGTTGACACTAACGTCTTTTCCCAACCCGCGAACCAGATTACGCCTCATGCCGAACAGCAGTGGGCCGTCGTACAGAGCTACTGCGTCGGTTGCCACAACACCGTAGTTCGCGCTGGCGATATCATGTTCGACCAGCTCACCGCACAGTCCGTGACTGAGCACCCTGAGATCTTCGAGAACGCTGTACGCAAATTGCGGGGCCGCCTCATGCCGCCGCCTGGCAATCCTCAGCCCGCGCAGAATGAAATCGACGCGCTGGTTAGCTGGCTGGAGAGCTCCCTCGACGAAAGTGGCGAGGCGCCTGTGGCGGGCCATGTCCCCGTCCAGCGCATGAACCGAAACGAATATGCCAATGCTGTGAAGGATCTCCTGGCCGTAGAGATCGATCCCGAGGAGCACCTGCCGGCTGAGATTGAGGTCGAAGGCTTCAACAACATTGCAGCGGCGTTGAGCGTGTCACCCGCCTTCCTGGAGCAGTATGTTAGTGTCGCGCGAACGGTCTCGCGCATGGCGGTAGGCGATCCGGTGCCGCAGGCCGCAAGCGTCTCTTTCCCGCCACCTGGCGGCGACCAGGAAGGCTATGTGGACGGCATGCCGCTCGGCACACGGGGCGGCACGAGGTTCGAGTACATTTTCCCGGCTGACGGAGAGTACCGCATCAATATCACAGACCTCGATTTTGGGCTCTACCCACGAGGGATCGAGAACGAGACTACGGTGATTGTGCTGATCGATCGCGCTGAAGTCTTCCGGGAAAAGATCGGCGGCGAAGCGGATCGCGCGTTCCTGGATAATTTCCCGGGCGGCGGTGGACCGGCTGGAGCGGAGCTCATGAAGCGGTTCACCAACATCCCCCTGCAGGTGACGGCTGGTGTTCACGAAGTTGTCGTGACTTTCATCGAGCGCTCCCGGGTGGCAACCGACGATCCAATTGCTGGTGGTTCCCAGTATCCCAATTGGGCTTTCGTCGGGTATTTGCGTCTACCGCGCTTGGTCGGCGACATCGAGGTCGTGGGGCCGTACGCGGCGACGGGTCCTACGCGTACACCCGGCCGAGAGAAGATATTCATCTGTGAGCCTGAGGCCCCCGAGGATGTGCGCGCCTGCGCTGAGCGCATCACCGCGGATCTTGCCCGGCGTGCCTTCCGCCGGCCTGTCACTACGAAAGATATAGACCGGCTGATGGCCTTCTATGACACTGGTCATGAAGAGGCTGGTGGATTTGACGCCGGGATCGAACTTATGGTCACCGCAGTGCTGGTGAGCCCGGATTTTCTCTATCGTGGAATCGCACCACCGCAGGATACACAAGACGCAAAATTCCATGCGCTGAGCGATCTGGAGCTGGCCTCGCGCTTGTCTTTCTTCTTGTGGAGCCAGGGCCCCGACGATGAGCTGCTTGGGCTCGCGAACGCGGGCGAGCTGCGACGTCCTGAAGTGCTGGGCGCGCAGGTGCAGCGTATGTTGGCCGCTCCGCAGGCCGAGACGCTGGCGACTAATTTCGCGCTCCGCTGGCTCAACCTCGATGAGATCGACCGCTTCGAGTGGGATCGGCGACTCTTTCCCGAATTTAGCGCCGAGCTGCGCGAGGATTTCGCGACCGAGATCGAGCTCTTCCTGCACAGCATCTTGCTTGAAGACGAGAACGTGCAGGAGCTGTTAACGGCCGAGCATACCTTCCTCAATGAAAGGCTGGCGCAGCACTACGGCATTACATCGGTACGCGGCGCGCAGTTCCGGCGTGTAATCCTCGAGGACGAGGCCCGCCACGGACTCCTTGGCAAGGGCGCCGTGCTGCTGGCCACGTCATATGGCAACCGGACTTCGCCGGTGTTGCGCGGCGCCTGGGTGCTCGACAAGCTCGTCGGCACGCCGCCGTCGCCGCCGCCGCCAGACGTGGAGACGGATCTGACCACGCCGGATGGCGAGCAGCCGAAGACCATTCGTGCGATGCTCCTCGAGCATCGCAGCAATCCGAGCTGCAACATGTGCCACGGCGTTATCGATCCCAACGGGTTGGCGCTGGAGAACTTCACCGTCACGGGCCAGTGGCGCGACGACGATTGGCTCGCCAATGCGCCCATCGACGCGAGCGCGGTCATGGCCGACGGTAGTCCGATCGAGGGACCGGCGGAGCTGCGCCAAGCCCTGCTGCGCCGCCCCGACCAGTTCGTTCAGGCGCTGACGGAGAAGCTGATGATGTACGCGCTTGGCCGGGAGCTCGAATATCATGACATGCCGCAGGTCCGAGTGATCGTGCGCGCGGCAGCCAAGGATGATTACCGGTTCTCATCGATCCTCGCAGGAATTGTATCGAGCGATGCATTCCGCATGCAGGCACTGGAGGAGTAAAGACCATGTATCTGACCAAAAAACATCTTTCTCGCAGGACGATGCTCAGGGGCGTGGGCGTGTCCCTCGGGCTGCCATTGCTTGATGCGATGATCCCGGCCTCCACTGCGCTCGCACAGACCGCCGCCGCTCGGAAGATGCGGGTGGGCTTCTTTTACATTCCTCACGGCGCGATCCTGTGGAACACGGCCCATGGGGCGGAGATGGATGCCTGGACCCCGAGCGGTGCTGGCGCAGATTTCAAACTCAGCCCGATTCTCGAGCCGCTTGAGGACTACAAGCACCTCATAACTTCGATCGCCAATCTTGAGAACAAGGCCAGCGTCGACTCCGTGCACAACTACAACCCGGCGACCTGGCTCAGCGGTGTGAAGCCCGATCTCGAAGCGCCGGGCCCCAGCATGTCGGCGACGATCGACCAGATCATTGCAGGCCACATCGGCCAGGAGACTGCGCTGCCGTCGATGGAAGTCTGCTCGGAGGGTGATATCCAGGCAGTCGCGTGTGCCGCTGGGTATGGCTGCCTCTACAGCTCCACGCTGTCGTACCAGAATGCAAACTCGCCCCTTCCGATGGAGGTCAACCCGCGCAAGGTATTCGAACAATTGTTCGGTGAAGGTTCTACAGCGGAAGAGCGCGAGGCCATCGTCAGGCAGAAACGAAGCATACTCGACCTCATCGCCGAGCGGACCCGGGCGCTGCAAATCGAGCTGGGTCCGGGCGATAAAGCACTTCTCGACGGCTATTTGGACACGGTGCGAGAGATCGAACGGCGTGTCGAGCTTGCACAGAACCGTGACCTCTCGGGCGTGGAGGCGCCCGAGACGCCGCTGGGCGAGCAAGATTCATTCGACGAGCAGGTGCGGTTGATGTTTGATTTGATCGCGATTGCCTATCAGGCCGATCTCACGCGCGTGGCCTCCTACATCATGGTTGGCGAAGGCACGAACCGGACCTACAATCACATCGGCGTGCCGGACTCCTTCCATCCGCTGTCACATCACGCAGATCGTCTCGATCGGATCCAAAAGCTAGTCAAAATCCAGCGCTATCACGTGGAGCGGTTCGCGGATTTCGTTTCGAAGCTCGCCAATATACAAGACGGCGAAGGCACGCTGCTGGACAACTCCATGTTGCTCTACGGCTCCAACATGGCCAACAGCAACCTGCACAGCAATTATCCGCTGCCGAACATCCTAGTCGGTGGCGGCGCTGGCGTGCTCAATGGGGGACGGCAGATCGAGCTACCCGAACGCACGACGGTTTCGAATCTGCACCTCACATTGCTTAACAAGACGGGCATGGAGATGGAGAGCTTCGGGGACAGCACCGGCGAGATCGCCGGAGTCTAAGCGCGCGGATCAATGACCATGAACCGCAGGGCAATAGTGAAAGGTGCGATAGGCGGCGTCGTGGGTCTGACCCTAGCGCCCTTCTCGCGCTACGCTTTCTCCCAAGAAAGCCTCGCCATCGTCCCGGTGAGCAACGGTTTCGTCATGCTCACCGGCGCCGGGGGCAATATCCTGGTGCGGACAGCGAGCGCCGGTCAGGTGCTGGTGGACAGCGGCGCCGCTGATTTCACTGGTGCCGTGCTTGCGCGCCTGGGCGCGCTTCCAGGCGCAGGCCGGGTTGAGACTGTGTTCAACACGCACTGGCACCTCGAGCAGGTCGGCGGGAACCTGGCCCTCGGGCAATCGGGGGCTACGATCATCGCTCACGAGAAGACGAAGGCGCATCTGGCGACGGATTATTACTTGTTTGGCGAAGAGCGGTACGAGAAAGCGCTACCTGCGGAAGCGCATCCGAGTGAGACCTTTTTCGCCAGCGGTGAGACCCTCATCGGCGGTGAGCGGGTCGAGTACGGCCACCTGCTCGAAGCCCACACCGATGCTGACATCTATGTATTCTTCCGCGACGCGAATGTGCTGGCCGTGGGCGATGCTGTCTCGCCGCTTAAGGATCCGATGCTCGACTGGTTCGGCGGCGGTTGGATTGGCGGGCGCGCCGATGCACAGGCAAAACTCATGGAGCTCGTTGATGAGCAAACGCGGATCGTGCCTAGCTACGGCCCGGTGGTTGGCCGCGCCGAGCTGCAGGCCGAGGCTGACATGTCGCGTTTGCTCTATGATCGCATGCTCGAGCTCTACAAGAGGGGGATGAGCGCAGAAGACATGCTCAATGCGGGGCTCTTGGAGGGGCTATATCGGACCTTTGATGACCCGTCCCGCTTCGCTTATGACGCCCATAAGGGCTATTGGGCGCATCACAATTCCCTTGGAGGGGATGTGCTCTGATGGGTATCGTTAGGAAGCACGCCTTACTCGCAGTTGTTTTTTGGCTCGCCGCCGCCGGCACGGCCGCCGCCGCCGCCGATGACACCCTCGCCGGTCTGATCCAGGCCGGTGATCGCGACGCCGCGCTTGAGATGATCAATGCGGGCACCGACGTGAACGCAGCCCAGGGAGACGGTACTACGCCGCTGCATTGGGCAATCTACAAGATCGACGTGGGCCTTAGTCGTGCGTTGCTCAAGCACGGAGCGCAGCCCGATGTCATCAACAGCTACGGCTCGAGCCCCTTGGCGGAGGCCGTGAAGATTGCCGATGCCGGCCTGGTTGAATTGCTGCTCGATGCGGGTTCCGACGTGGAGGTGCCGAACCAAGAGGGCCAAACGGCCTTGATGTTGGCTTCGCGCGCAGGCTCATTGGATGTCGCCGAGCTGCTGGTGCGCCACGGCGCCGATGTCAATGCACGAGAGGCATGGCGCGGCCAGACGGCGCTAATCTGGGCGGCGGCCACGGGCTCAGTTGAGATGACGCGATTTCTCATCGATCACGGCGCGGATGTGAACACCCCCGCGCTGTCGACCGATTGGCCGACCCAGACCACCGGCGAGCCGCGCAACCAATATCGTCCCACCGGCGGCCTGACACCGTTGCTCTATGCGGCGCGCTCAGGATGCAAGGACTGCGTGGCAGCGCTTCTGGATGCAGGTGCGGATCCCAACCGGCCGAATCCCGACGGCGTGACGCCGCTGATCGTGGCTATGGACAATTTTGCCTTCGACACAGCAAAGCTTCTGTTCGAACGCGGCGCCAATCCGCATGTCTGGGATTGGTGGGGCCGGACTCCGCTGTACACGGCGATCGACATGAATACATACAGTCTAGATGCCTATAACGAACGCACCGGGCCGCCTATTGTGACGGAGGAGACCACTGCGCTCGAGCTCGCACGACTGTTTCTGGACGCTGGCGTCAACCCCAATCATCAGTTGAACATGCACCGGCCCGGGCGCGGCGGGAACGCTGGTCGCTTTGCCGACGAGATCATAACCACCGGTGCCACGCCCCTGCTGCGCGCAGCCGCAGGACAAGACAGCGAGGCCGTGCGGTTGTTGCTAGATTACGGGGGGCGTGTCGACGTACCCAATGTGATGGGCGTGACGCCGCTGATAGGCGCCACGGGGCTAGGCATGGAACCTGCCCCACGCTTCAATCCCATCGCCGATGATGTGGAGGATCGGTCGATCGCAACGCTTGAAATGCTGTTGGCGGCCGGCGCAGACGTGAATTCGCGGATCACCGACGTCAAGAGCTATACCGCGCGCATGGGGCGGAGCAGCACGCTCCCGGAGCGGGGCGGGCAGAGCGCGTTATTTGGCGCAGTACAATGGGCCTGGCCCAGCGTGGTCCAGTATCTGATCGATCATGGCGCAGAAGTGGATATCGTGGACGATCTTGGCGTGTCGCCCCTTGACGCGGCTTTGGGGCGGGCAGGTAGCGTCGACAATCGGCCCTCCGACGAGGTCGCCGAGATACTTCAGACTGCAATCAACCATTAGAATGTAGGATTAGCAGTGAGTCTTGTGCCTACTTAGGGCGACATTACCTACTTAATGAATCAAATTTTGTTAACGGTGGCGAAATTGGGCGAGCCCTAACAAAACGCGTCTTCGCTCGGGCGGGTAGCCTATTGAATGAAATAGAAGCTTGCATTTTCAATGTCACACCCGAAGGGAAGCATTTCGCCATTAGCCGCATAATCCCAAACACTGGTGCCAATCGTCGGCTCTGACAAATATTCTGGATCCTCGACTACATAGTCGATGATCAATTGTGTCCTGTCATCGCTCAATCTGAACCGTTCAATTACATGTTTCTGTGCACCAGATGGAATGCCTCTCATGTTACCTGAAGGATCATCGGTGAAGAGGGTTGTGTCGACTACCAGAATGTCACCCTCCCAATACCCGATCGAATGTCCTTGATTGAGGCGTTCGCCATTTTCGGGATGGGTGCGGCCGTCGGTATAGATGGTGCGTACGACATTGAAAAATTCGCCATTGATGACCACGCGATCGTCTTCGATTGTGAATTCGAAGCGGTAGGGTGCAAGGGCCATGAGGTGCGGCGTGGAGTAGGGGATACAATTTGCTGCGGGATAATTGGCATCTCTATAGGCAGCTTGTGCCATGGCGCCCCTCTCATTGGGTGTGCCGACAGTAAAATCCATCAAGTCATTATTTCGGATTGCATCCCACACACCTTCGATACTGTCCGCACGGACACTCGACGCACGGCGGCTGGAGCGGCGCGTAAACAATTGACCATCCTCTTTGACAAGTGACACTAAGCGTGCGTGAGATCGTTCGGTGTTTCTATCGGGATTTGCGCGTACCGAAACCCGCACCCCTGGAGCCAAGGTGTCACGCGTCCAACCATCACGCGTCATGATGGCAGTAGAATCAGTTTCCAATTCCCATTCAACAGTTTGGCCTGACTCATCGGTAGTATTGACGAAGATATAGACATGTGGGTTCGCCCAATTGAACTGGCTTACCGTGCCTTCGAGAGTCATGGTTATGGATTGATCAAACATAGCGCCGCTGTGATGCGCCATCGCAGCCGGTGAGATGGGTAATAACGCAATGATCAGTGCGGCAGTTTGGTTTCTCACGAATGAATTCTCCCTAAAGGCAATAGGCGAAAGACCGTCTGTTCGAATCGCTTAGCGCGTCATACTTGCATAGGCCCGATTGAGGAAATTCGCAGGATCGCCCTTCACGTCGTCCCATTCAGCTGTAGGCCGCGCGGCGACGATGTCATCGAGGCTTGCGCCATTACTTATGAGCGCAGCCATGCGCGCATGAATGATGCGCAGCATCGAGACATATTCCACGAGACCTTGATAGTCGGACACAAGCCCATGTCCAGGTACGACAATGCTCCCAGGTTCGATCCGATCAAGCACGGCCTGAGAGAACTCGATAATGCCTAAAAGCGTGCCTCCATTATCTGCATCAACGAACGGATAGCGCGAATTGTGGAATACGTCGCCCATATGTACAACGTCCCGATCGCTGAAAATGATCGCAGTGTCGCCAGTCGTATGTGCGGGTCCGAAGTGTAGCAAATCAAGTTGTTGACCATTGAAGTGTACATGCATGGTGTCGTCATAGGTGAGTACCGGCCAGGCTTCGGGCGGGTAGGCCGGCTGATCGGTGCTAGTGCTGACGGCGTTGATGATATTGTTTTGCATCATCATCTGCCGCGCATTCTCTTGGCTAACAAACCAGGTACCTTCCGGCCCTAGTGCTATATTTCCATCGGCATGATCATAATGCCAATGGGTATTGATAACGAAGGCAATATCATGCCCGCCGCCGAGTTCAGCAATCGCAGCACGGTATTTTGGTACCATCTCAGGAAATTGATCGTCGATCATGAGAACACCTTGGTCTCCAATCGAAACGAGCATGTTACCGCCTGTGCCATAGAGCACATAGAGATCCTCAGCCACTTGCAGCGTCTCAATATTAATTTGCGAAAAATCCCTTGCTGAAGCTGGGCTGACCCCAAGGCCAACGCCAATTAAGGCCAGCACAATCGTGGCGTTTCGAATGACATTCATTTTTTCTCCCCCCTGGATGGAGCATCTTTGGCATAGCTAGAGGATTCAAAAGTATAGGAATATTTCCTCACAGGAACAGGAATGTTCCTAATCTTTCTCAGGTCAAACACTTGTGATTAAACACTTGTGATTAATGACAATTTGAGGAAAGTGAGCCCAGTGTTAGAGTACCCTCCTAGGATTCATGACCCGAACGAGATTACACCCAATACAAAGTGATAATACCCGTCAGATCAACTGGTATGACAATATTCAGGGGCTGAGTAATGAATGGTGTGAATAAGGAATACGCACTTGCGAGTGTGCCACGGCCGCCCTCGAATGTTCGCACAGCGACAATCGATGCCAATGAGGCCGTCGCACGCATATCTTACAAGACCAACGAAATTTGCATCATTTATCCGATTACTCCCTCTTCGCCGATGGGTGAGCACGCGGACGCTTGGGCAAATAAGGGTGAGACTAATATCTGGGGTGTCGTGCCCGACGTTGCGCAAATGCAGAGCGAAGCAGGCGCTGCAGGCTCCGTGCATGGATCGCTGCAAACCGGCGGTTTGACAACGACATATACGGCTTCGCAGGGATTATTGTTGATGATCCCCAATATGTACAAGATTGCCGGCGAGCTGACGTCCACTGTTTTTCATATCGCCTCAAGATCCATAGCAGCCCAAGCACTATCCATTTTTGGTGATCACCAAGACGTGATGGCGGCGCGCCAAACCGGATTCGCAATGCTCTGTTCTACCTCAGTGCAAGAAGCGCAGGACATGGCGTTGATCTCTCAGGCCGCGACATTGAAGAGCCGTGTGCCGTTCGTGCATTTTTTCGATGGGTTCAGAACATCGCATGAGATCAATACGATTGATTTGCTCGAGGACGGTCAAATTGATGCGATGATCGACAATGAGTATATTCATGCGCATCGTAAACGGGCGTTGAACCCGGAAACCCCCTTCGTGCGCGGCACAGCACAAAACCCGGACATTTATTTTCAAGCGCGCGAAACGGTGAACCCATATTATGAAGCGGTTCCCGGTATCATCCAATCCTATATGGATCGTTTTGCAGAGCTAACCGGTCGCCAATATGAGCTTTGTGCCTATCATGGCGCGTCCGATGCGGAGCGGCTGATTGTAGTGCTTGGCTCTGCAGGCAATGTCGTCAAAGAAACGATAGAGTATTTGGCCGAGTCGGGTGACGACAAATTAGGTGTTTTGAAAGTACATCTATATCGGCCATTTCCGGCTGCTGAGCTGGTTGCGAAAATCCCCGCGAGCGTCAAATCCATTGCCGTGCTCGACCGCACCAAAGAACCCGGTTCCGGGGGCGAGCCCTTATACAAGGACGTCATGACTGCGGTGGTGCAAGCCCATATGGAGGGCAGCCTTTCTTGTGAAAAATTACCGAACATCATCGGCGGCCGTTACGGGCTCTCATCAAAAGATTTCACGCCGGCGATGGCCAGGGGTGTGTTCGACGAGCTGATAAAAGAGCGTCCGAAAAACAATTTCACGGTCGGCATCATCGACGACGTCACCCACACCTCAATCGACTACGACCCAAACTATATCATCGACCTGCCAGGCGTGTATTCCGCAATGTTCTATGGTCAAGGGGGCGATGGCACCGTCGGCTCCAACAAGAACACGGTTCAGATCATCGGCCAGCAGACCGACTATGAAGCCCAAGCCTATTTCTATTATGATTCGAAAAAGGCCGGCTCAGAGACGATTTCTCATTTGCGCTTTGGACCCAATAAAATTGAGTCACCTTATTACATTCAGAAAGCCAATTTTGTTGCTTGTCACCTCTTTAGCTATCTCAACAAGCTGAATGTGCTGGAGTTTGCTGCGGATGGTGCAACATTTCTGCTGAACACCGTCCACGGGGTGGATGAAGTCTGGGATCATTTGCCGCGTGAAGTGCAGCGCGACATTATCAAAAAGCAACTGAAATTCTACGTCATCGACGGCTACAAAGTTTCCGAAGAAGCCGGGCTTGGCCGGCGTACGAGCACGATCATGCAGACTTGCTTCTTTGCGATTTCAGACATCCTACCTAAGGATGACGCAATCAAAAAGATTAAGCAGGCGATCGAAAAGACCTTCAGCCGTAAGGGTCAAAAGATCGTTGATATGAACTACGCTGCGGTCGACAATGCGCTCGCAAATTTGAAGCAAGTCACCTATCCGCAGAAAATCACCAGTTCGTTCGACATGCCTTCTCCCGTATTGCCGGGTGCGCCTGATTTCGTGCGCGACGTTACCGGCCCAATGATTGCCGGCCGGGGCGATCTTCTGCCGGTCAGCGTCTTGCCGGTCGATGGAACCTACCCATCGGGCACGACGGCATGGACGACTTCGGATCTCACAAATGAAATTCCGGTTTGGGAGCCAGAGATATGCGCGCAATGCGGCAATTGTGAAATCGTTTGCCCACATGCCGTGATCCGAATGAAGGCTTATGGCGACACCGCGCTGGATGTCGCGCCAGAAAATTTTAAATCCATTCGTCTTAAAGGCCGAGGCATCGACACCGATCAGCGCTACACTCTGCAGGTGGTTGCCGATGCTTGCACTGGCTGTGGCCTGTGCGTGGCGGCTTGCCCGGTCGATGATCCAACGCGGCCCGGTATCAAGGCCATCAATATGGCCAAGAAAGCACCGATCCTTGATCAGGAGCGCGACAGCTGGAATTTCTTCCAAACTTTGCCTGAGACCGAGCGCGGCGATTTGACAAGCTTTCGCATGCGCGAGACTCAGATGATAACACCGCAATTCGAGTTTTCTGGCGCTTGCGCCGGGTGCGGCGAAACCCCTTATCTAAAGCTCCTCACGCAACTTTTCGGCGATCATCTCTATATCGCGAATGCGACGGGTTGCTCCTCGATCTTCGGCGGCAATCAACCGACAACACCTTGGACCAAAGACAGCCATGGCCACGGACCGGCCTGGGCGAACTCGCTGTTCGAGGACAATGCCGAGTTCGGCTATGGATTTCGTGTGACGCTGGACAAGCTCGCCGAATATGCGCGTCACGCGTTGAAGGAGCTCGCACCGCAAGTTGGTGAGGAGCTTGCCTCTCAGATTCTCGTGGCCTCGCAACAAACTGGTACTGAATTGGATGCTCAGCGTGATCGCCTTGAGGAATTACGCAAACGCCTGACGGGAATTCCAGACCCCAAAGCCAAAGATTTACACGCCCTGACCGATCATCTGTTGAAGCGCATTGTTTGGATTGTCGGCGGCGATGGATGGGCCTATGACATTGGCTTTGGCGGGCTCGATCACGTGTTGGCCAATAATCGCGACGTCAATATTTTGGTCATGGACACCGAGGTGTATTCGAATACCGGTGGCCAGAAATCGAAAGCAACGCCACGTGCGGCGACGGCAAAATTCGCAACTGGTGGTAAATCCGCTGCCAAGAAAGATCTTGGGCTCATCGCCGCCGATTACGGTCATGTTTATGTTGGGCAAATATCCTTTGGTGCCGATCCAAAACAAACCGTCAAAGCAATGCAGGAAGCTGCGGCGCATAAAGGTCCGTCTATTCTTGTTGCTTACGCCACCTGCATCGCGCATGGGTTTGATCTGACCTACACGATTGAACATATGCGTGCTGCCACGGATAGCGGCTATTGGCCTTTGTACCGATACGACCCGAATTTGAAGGCCGTAGGACGGAATCCGATGCAAATCGATTCAGGCGAACCGACCATAAGCTTCAAGGACTATGCCTTGACTGAAAACCGTTACAGATCGCTTGCGAAGACAAATCCGGAAGAGGTCGACGCACTCATGGAGTCCGCTCAAGCCGATGTGGTGAAGCGTTGGCAGACCTATCAACGCTTGGCCAAAGAGGTGGTGGTCTAGTGGATATGAAAAAAATCGTTTTGACTATCGAACCTAGTCGCAATCGGATGCCGCATTTCTCGCTCACACGCGAGGAGGGCTACGCAAACCAGCCCAAAGATATGGACTGGTTGAAGCAAAATATACCCTGCCAGGATGCATGCCCCGCGCACACACGCATCCCGGATTACCTCGGTGAGATTCACAAAGGCAACTACGATCATGCCTATTTTATCAATCTGGTCGACAATGTTTTCCCTGGTGTCCTGGGACGGGTATGTTCGCGTCCCTGCGAGGATGTTTGTCGCCATGGCCGGGAAGGGTTGGGTGATCCCGTTGCTATATGTTTTTCCAAGCGTGCGGCGGCTGACCTTGGCTCGGGTAAGCTTGTTGTCCTCAATCCGCTCTATCCCAAAACCGGCAAGACCATCGCGGTGATTGGTGGCGGTCCAGCTGGCCTAGCTGCGGCCCGCGAGCTTGCACTTTATGGTCATAGCCCGACGGTATTCGAAAAGCACTCAACACCTGGCGGCATGATGAACCAGGGCATTCCTGAGTTTCGTTTGCCCCGAAACATCATTGATAATGAGATCGAGCAAATCCGTCAGCTCGGCGTTGAAATTCTTTGCAATCAAAATATTGGTGTCGATACGACCATCGAAGAGCTTCTAAAGTCCTACGATGCAGTGATTATTGCAGCGGGTACTTTAGACCCGAACATCCTAGATTTGCCCGGTAAGGATTTGGGTGGCATCCGGCATGGCCTTGATTTTCTTCTTGAGGCTAACGAGACGGGTGAGTCCGATATTGGCGAGAGGGTGATTGTTATTGGTGGCGGCTTTACTGCGATGGACTGCGCGCGCACGGCCATTCGTTTGGGCTCGGCATCGAGTGTTTATTATCGCCGCTCACGCGAAGAGATGTCGGTGACAAAGGATGAAATAGACGAGCTCATCCACGAAAAAATTCCACTTGAGCTTATGGTGGGCCCCACAGCATATGTTGCCACCCAAAATGGCCACGATAAGGTCAATAAAACGCAGTTCATCCGTAACGAGCTCGGCGCGCCCGACGAGAGCGGCCGACGCAGGCCGGTGGCTGTAGAGGGCAGCGAGTTTGATGTTGATGTCGACACCATCCTGCTCGCGACCGGCCAATGGCAGGACACTTCGTGGCTCGATAAATCCATTGCGCCAAAAGTTCTTGATAAGGATGGATGGATAAAGCGCGGCTCGCCGGTTCTAACCGATCACCCCAGTTTGTTCCTTGCCGGCGATTTTTCGATTGGCGCTTCGACATTGATCGAAGCGATTGGCCACGCCAAAACATGCGCGCGCGCCACAGATGAATATCTGATGGGCGAAACGCGCGTGCTTGATGTTGCCGAGATCACCGGCGGCTTTACGGAAACTGGCCGCATCCCGGAAATGGATGAAATTGACCGTCAGGCCAACCCAACGATACCGCTTGACGAGCGAACTTTGCACGCCGAAGTCGAGACCGGCTACACGCCCAAGACCGCGACCCGCGAGGCGATGCGCTGTTATCTCTGTCACTTCAAATTTGAGATCGACAATGATATTTGCATCTATTGCGAGAAATGTATGGAAGTAAAACCGCACGACAATTGCATCGTACGGGTGGACGATCTCAAATATGACGATGCCGGCCTGATCACAGGTATGGTCGATGCCAAGGATCAAACACCGCACAAATATAATTTGCTTTACATCGATCAGGACAATTGTACGCGTTGCGGGCGCTGCGAAACAGTGTGCCCGGTGGAGTGCATCTCGATTCAAAAAGTCACGCATAACACCGAGAACACCTGCAACGTGGTGAAATAAACAATCTGCATGTCCGGGCTCGCCGTTGGCTCAACTGCCTTCGCTATGAGCAATGAATTAGATTTCAGCTCAGTCAAGTCATTATTTGGTCGGGCGCCGATTAGAATTTTCCATGCGATTTTTTCTTACTTGGGTCTTCGTGATCGACTAATTGCCTACGGTATTTTCATCGGTAGGAAAAAATATCCAGTGTAGGCTAGTCAATAATAAATAAATGGGGAGCGGTTATGATAATTCAAAAACGCATTTGGATAACAGTTTTGATGTTAATTGCCAGTCAGTTTGGTGTCGTGTTGGCAAAGGGTGCAGAGTCAGACCAAGACGTGACCGGGCGGCTTGTCCTTCGTGGTGGTACGGTGATCAACGTGACCGACGGAAGTCTGCACCAAAATTCAGTGGTGGTCATAGAGGGTGACCGCATCACTGCGGTCACAGATGTGCACCTCGCTGAGGAACCAGGCGATCGTACACTGGACGTGACCGGACAATATATTATCCCCGGTTTGATTGATGCCCATCTCCATTATGAAGATTTTGCTGCCGAGCTGCTGTTAAACCATGGTGTAACGAGTGTTCTTGATCTCGGGAACGATTACGAGTGGATCAAGGCCCAAGCAGAGGGCATTCGCGCGGGCTGGATTCCTGGACCGCGACTTTATTTCTCCACCCCCCATTTTGACGCCCCTCCGCCTTCGGGCAGTCCGTTGCTGCTCCAGCGTGGGCACAAACATTTCGTCGACGATGTGCAAACCGCGCGTGAGGCGACCGAGCGTTACATCGCAGATGGTGTCTCGTCGGTGAAAATTTACGAGGGATTGGCTCCTGATGTACTGACCGAAATTAGCCGTATCGCAGGCGCAGCCAATGTTCCAGTTATCGGTCATTTTCGTGACGCTGAGATTACCGCAGAGGTGGGCGGTGCAGGCATTGAACATTTGAGCGCTCTTGCTGCGAGTGCTCAAGACCCGGAGTTAGTCCAGCAGGTCAGTGAGGTAAACGCTGGGCGACCAGGAAGCTTGGGACTCACTACGGTAGCCAGTGTTGATTGGGACAAACTACCAGCTGTGATCGACATGCTTGTCGAGAAGAATGTTTATCTCAATCCAACTTTGATGGGCTACCGCTCGGTTCCCCACTTCAAAGAGAAAGGCTTTCATTACGAAGATTTTGAACTGTTACTGAACGATTGGCGTCTTCGTTACATCCCACTGCAATACCGGCTCCATGTACTTAAAGAATACCAAGAGCAGGGTGTGTGGCATTGGGACGATCTCGATGAGCATGAACAACAATGGGCCATTCGCCAGTTCGAGAATGCGCTACGCATGACAAAAATGTTTGCCGACCGTGGCGGCAAGATTTATGCTGGCCCAGACTGTGCCGCCACTTGCAATTTTGGGATTGGTCTGCATCAGGAAATGGAATTGTTGGTTGATAGTGGGATGAGCACGCTTCACGCGCTTCAGTCCGCAACGCTTTATTCCGCCGAAGTCATGCGTATGGAGAGCGAGCTGGGGAGTGTGGACCTTAACAT
>Ga0315338_1002032_pt1 | contig 21901 bp, 19 predicted proteins | sample ASW8metaG_FD_204518 | JGI IMG/M metagenome (GOLD analysis project Ga0315338, IMG submission 204518) | Ammonia-oxidizing marine archaeal communities from Monterey Bay, California, United States - ASW #8 | ecosystem: Environmental > Aquatic > Marine > Coastal | place: USA: California | collected... | reverse complement strand
AGTATAATGTTGCAGCCGCGTTAGTAGATGGAGAGGTAGGTATAGATACATTTAGCCCAGAGAAGATAGATGATCCGAAAATAATAGAAGCTATGCAGAAAGTTAATAATAGAGTTATGGCTAAAGCGGAAGATGGTCTGACTGATCATTCGCATGGCCTGCCAATACGTATTACATTGAAAGATGGTAGGGTCATAGAACATCGTACCGCGAGGGGAGATATACTAGGGGCGCAAGGTAATCCTTGGGGTTTTGATAATATAAAAAATAAATTTAAAGTTAATGCTGGAATGGCTTTGTCAGATGATAGGATAAACGAGACGATTGACACGTGGTCGGATATTGGTAGCGTCTCTGATTTGGCCGAAAATATAAGGAAAACTCTGGTGCGGTAGTTTTAATAACTCAGTCGGTATAAACAGATAGGCCCTGCTACAAGCAGGGCCTATCTGTTTATACCGACTGAGTTTCTGTTGAGTTTCTGTTTAAGGTTCAATCCTGACGGAATCCCCCACATTTATAGTACCGCCGTTTAAAACTACGGCTAGCATGCCTCTCTGTCCTTGTATATCGTCGAGTAGTCCGTCACGAATGGCATTCATTTTCCCGCATGCTACGCACGGGCCTACAAGTTCAAGGGTTACATCATCGCCTACAAAAAGCACTTGACCTGCTTGGGTTTGGCTAAGATCAATGCCAGCGGTTGTTATATTTTCCTTAACTTGTCCTGGATGTAAGTCAAACGAGGTCAATGTTTCTTGATCCATAACTAATACTTGTCTGGTATTGTCAGGATTACAGCTCCGGTCGCCTTCTATACCATGTCCCGATACCGCGACTGCCGTATTTACTTGATCAGAAGGGGTTCCCTTGATTCGCGCTATGTGTAATGCGGTGACGTTCCCATTTTGCATTAATTTCTCCATATTGTGAGTGCGTTATGGTTGTGCTAACCTGAGCCACACTTATTCTTCTGGATTAAGGTTGATCAATCATACCAAATAGCCTTTTACCACTGCAACTAGAAGGGAAGTTCTGCAGAATCATATGGGTGGTACTGTAGACCATAATGGGCAGGCAGTTCTCGGAAAAGAGAGATCGATTTGCTAAGGCAAAGTCGTTTTGACTAAATTAGTGTATGGAGGAGGTAACATAATGCCGGATCTTAATTCTACGGCAGAACGAATAGCCGATATTCTTAAACAAAGCGGGCAAACTATCGCGGTATCGGAGTCCTCATGTGGAGGCCTTTTGTCGGCTTGTCTAGTATCTATTCCCGGGGCTTCGGATTACTATGTAGGCGGGGCGGTAGTATATACGAGAACATCACAAAAAGGGCTTCTCCAGGTTCCAGATGCAACGATGTCTGATATGCGAGCCAGTACAGAAGAATATGCGTTACTGAATGCCAGGACGATAAAAGAAGCTCTCGGAACAACATGGGCTCTTAGCGAAACTGGAGCAAGTGGTCCTACAGGTAACAGGTATGGAGATTCGGCTGGGCACGCGTGTATTGCTGTGACGGGCCCAGTAGAAAGAGCTCTGACAGTTGAAACGGGAGACAATGATAGAGAATCTAACATGTGGATTTTTGCTAGAGCAGCATATGATCTGTTAGAGCAGTGTATATTAGAAGCTAGCTAAACCTTATCTAGTGTGCAAGTAACCTTCAGATATTAACTTGGCTAGTAGTGACGATTAAGAAATGGCAATTAAGTGAATCTTTTCCCATTAATCAGACAACTTGGTTATCCTGTGATGATACTTCGCCAGCGCAATTTCGCGTTGGTGTGGTCCTCCAATATGATGGGTGCTATGGGGAACCAGACTGAAGCGTTAGTTTTAGGATGGTTTGTACTCACTCTAACGGACTCTCCGCTCTATGTAGGTTTAATTACCGCTGCTCGTCTATTTATGAACCCTCTCGCGTTATTCGCGGGTGCTATAGCCGATAGAGTTCCTAGGAACTTGCTCCTAGCTACTGTGGAATTCATAGTGGCTGGTACTGGCTTATTGATGCTTATTTTGATATTAAGCGGAGTGCTACAAGTGTGGCATATATTTGCAATTACCCTGTGTGCTGGTTTAGCACGGATATTTCAAATGCCTACAGTGCAATCCCTAGCTGCAGACACGGTAGAAGAAGAACAAGTGCCTAATGCAGTTGCTTTGACCAACATGGGTATGAATTTCACATTAATTTTTGGGCCATTAGCCGGAGGCCTTTTGTTTCAAATATATGGTCCGGAAGGAGCATACTTACTTATTGTGGCGCTTCACACTTTAGCTGGCGCATCTGCTTTGTTAGTTAGAGCAACTAGGTTCTCGATATCGGATTCGCAACAGTCTGTTTGGGCAACAGTTGTAGAGGGTTTGAGATATGTGAGTAAGAACGAGGCAATTTGGGCGGCACTTATTTTGGCCGCTATTATTAATTTGACAGGGTTCCCATTTCATTTCACCTTATTACCAGTTTTTGCGAGGGATGTGTTAGGGACTGGCTCTGCGGGACTTGGAGTACTAACCGCCTCATTTGGATTAGGTGGTTTACTTGGTTCGTTAGTCCTAGCGTCCATGAGGGATTTAAAACGTGCGGGAAAACTTTTAATAATATCAGTAGTAGTCTGGCATGGATCGATGGTTATTTTTGCTATGTCAACTCATTTTGTTGCATCTATGATGATACTGTTAGTATCAGGGCTTGCTTTTTCAGGGTCCATAATCTTGATAGTGACTGTTATGTTTCGTATAGCCCTACCAGAATATCGAGGCCGAATCATGGGTGTTCGAGTCTTAGCTATTTCTGCTCATACGGTCGGTAGTATCAACTCAGGGTGGATGACTGGCCTTTGGGGAGCACCAATTGCTGCCACTATCAATGGCATAGCCGGGATAGTCCTTGCGGCTGCGTTATCTATCATGACTCCTAAATTTCGTAGAACGTAGAGTCAAAAATTAGGCCCAAGACCTATTGACTGGGGGTTAAAGCCTACATATAATACTTCCTACACTTCAGAAGGAGTTCCTGGAAAGGATGCGCGTTACTTAACTGAAAATTAGTACGGCAAGGGTACCTAAGCAGCGGCTTGGGGGTTAACCCCGCCGCTCTTTCTTTTGTGTGGCACATTAAAAATTGAATAAGAAGTCTTTTTGAAATGCTGGAATTATCCAAAACCGAGTTTGGAGTTCCTAGCGTGGGTCAAATTATTAAGAGCATACGGTGGATGCCTTGGGACCAAGGGCCGATGAAGGACGCGGTAAGGCTGCGATAAGCCTCGACAAGCCGTCTAACAGGCATAGTCGGGGATTTCCGAATGGGGAAACCCGTTCCGGTGTTGAGCCGGTTCACCTCAATGTAAATTGGGGAGGTAAGTGGGGGAACTGAAACATCTAAGTACCCCGAGGAATATAAATCAACCGAGATTCCCCTAGTAGTGGCGAACGAACGGGGAAGAGCCTAAACCTTTATGACTTAGTGGCACGAGGGCCTATGTCATTTAGGGGTTATAGGGAACGCCTAGGATCACCTCGATAGATCCAGAGGAGTTACAAATTCTATTCATAGTCGAAGGACCCTGGGAAGGGCCGTCGTAGAAGGTGAAAGCCCTGTAGACGAAATGTATAGAACTCCTGGAGTTTACCCTAAGTACCACGGGGCACGGGAAACCTTGTGGGAAGTCGGGGGGACCACCCTCCAAGGCTAAATACCCTTGGTCACCGATAGCGTACCAGTACCGTGAGGGAAAGGTGAAAAGAACCCCTAGCGGGGAGTGAAATAGACCTGAAACCGTATGCTTACAGAAGGTCGTAGTCTCAATTTTTATTGGGATGGCGGCGTGCCTATTGAAGAATGATCCAGGGACTTAATGTATGAAGCAAGGTTAAGGAACTGGAGTTCCGGAGCCGAAGCGAAAGCGAGTCTGAATAGGGCGACTAGTTTCATGTATTAGACCCGAAACCGGGTGAGCTACCCATGGCCAGATTGAAGGTTCGTTAACACGAACTGGAGGATCGAACTCGTGGCTAGTACAAAAGCTTGGGATGAGCTGTGGGTAGAGGTGAAATGCCAATCGAACTCGGAAATAGCTGGTTCTCCCCGAAATGTATTTAGGTACAGCCTCGGGAACTAGGAAAGCGGAGGTAGGGCACTGAATGGGCTAGGGGGCGTGAGCTTACCAAACCCAATCAAACCACCAATGCCGCTTTGCCGATACCCGGGAGTGAGACAGTCACAGATAAGTGCGATTGTCGAAAGGGAAACAGCCCAGACCACCGGCTAAGGCCCCTAAGCGCAAGCTAAGTGGGAAACGAGGTGGGGTTCCCAAAACAACCAGGAGGTTGGCTTAGAAGCAGCCATCCTTTAAAGAGTGCGTAATAGCCCACTGGTCGAGGGGCCCTGCGCGGAAAATGTAACGGGGCTTAAGTTTGCCGCCGAAGCCGTGGATGTTCAGACTATTGTCTGGGCGTGGTAGGGGAGCGTTCCTCGGGCGATGAAGGTAAATCGTGAGGTTTGCTGGAGCGCGGGGAAGTGAGAATCCTGGAATGAGTAGCGTTAATAAGGGTGAAAATCCCTTACACCGAAAGAGCAAGGTTTCCTACGCAACGTTTATCGGCGTAGGGTTAGTCGGTCCTAAGCCGTAGGCAAGCGCCGAAGGCGATGGACAGCAGGTTAATATTCCTGCACCGCCCGTATTTTGTTGAAGCAAGGAGGGGTGCGGAAGGGTAGGCGGAGCGTGCCTATTGGACATGGTACGTTCTTTACTGTAGGCGATGATCCGGGGCAGGCAAATCCACCCTGGTAGCTGAGGGTTGAGAGAATCGGAGCCTTAGGGTGTAAGAAATTCCGTTGAACCCAAGCCGACTAGAAAAGCTTCGTGTGGAGAAATACAGGCGACCGTACCGCAAACCGCCACTGGTGCTCTGGGATAAAAGTCCCTAGGTGTTCGAGCTAACCTCCGCTAAGGAACTAGACAAAAGGGCCCTGTAACTTCGGGAGAAAGGGCCCCCCGGTGGGTGAAGTCACTTGCTGATGGAGCTTGCTGGGGGCGCAGAGAAGAAGTCCGGGCGACTGTTTAACAAAAACACAGGTCTGTGCTAAGGGGAAACCCAACGTATACAGGCTGACGCCTGCCCAGTGCCGGAAGGTTAAGGAGCGCGGTGAGAGCTGCAAACTGAAGCCCCGGTGAACGGCGGCCGTAACTCTAACGGTCCTAAGGTAGCGAAGTCCCTTGTCGGGTAAGTTCCGACCCGCATGAATGGTTGAACGACTTGGACATTGTCTCGGCGGAGGGCTCGGTGAAATTGCGGTGCCCGTGAAGACGCGGGCGACCCGCGGCAGGACAAAAAGACCCCGTGGAGCTTTACTGTAGCCTGTCATTGGGCTGGGAACTGTCACGTGTAGGATAGGTGGGAGACTATGAAGCCTCAACGCCAGTTGGGGTGGAGTCATTGTTGAAATACCACCCTTGGCTGTTTTTGGTTCTAACCTTAGCAAAACTAGGGGACAGTGGCTGGTGGGCAGTTTAACTGGGGCGGTTGCCTCCTAAAGTGTAACGGAGGCGCCCAAAGGTCCCCTCAGGACGGATGGAAATCGTCCATAGAACGCATTGGCATAAGGGGGCTTGACTGTAAGACCTACAAGTCGAGCAGGGACGAAAGTCGGGCAAAGTGATCCTACGGCACCGTGTGGAAGGGCCGTGGCTTATCGGATAAAAGCTACCCCGGGGATAACAGGCTTATCTCGCCCAAGAGTTCACATCGACGGCGAGGTTTGGCACCTCGATGTCGCCTCGTCCCATCCTGGGGCTGAAGGAGGTCCCAAGGGTCCGGCTGTTCGCCGGTTAAAGGGGTACGTGAGTTGGGTTCAGAACGTCGTGAGACAGTTCGGTCTCTATCCGCCGTGGGCGCAGGAGGCTTGAGGGAACCTTTCCCTAGTACGAGAGGACCGGGAAGGACAAACCTATGGTGTTCCAGTTGTTCCGCCAGGAGCATCGCTGGGTAGCCATGTTTGGCAGCGATAAGAGCTGAAGGCATCTAAGCTCGAAGCATCCCCCAAGATGAGGCCTCCCTCCCCGATTAATTTCGGGGGTAAGACTGCAGCGAGACTAGCTGCTTGATAGGTCGGATGTGTAAGTAGGGCAACCTATTCAGCATACCGATACTAACCAGTCGAGAGATTTGACCCACGCTAAGAGCTCCAAACTTGTTGGGTAAACAGCATAAGACTTCTTATTCTTTGGTATAAATTTGGTAGTCAGTGCGAAATTATTAATTCGCTTTAGCTACCATAACTATGGTGTCCGCTTTCTAAGAGGAGGAGGGTTCCTACATACCGACGCGGGGTGGAGCAGTGGCAGCTCGTCGGGCTCATAACCCGAAGGTCGTTGGTTCGAATCCAACCCCCGCTACCAAAGTTACACACTAGAAAAAGCCCTGGGTAAATCCGGGGCTTTTTCTTTTCATTCTGCTTAATGACTAAGATACTTTGAGGTATAGCGGGTAATGTACTGCCGGAATAGTAAACAGATTAGTAGGAGTTATTTTGGAACGTGAGCAACTGGAAAGTTCCGCTCGGAAGATACTATTGGGTAATCTGCGTCAGGGAGTTGCGGACTGGAACGGAAAGGAATATAGCTTCGTGGTGCCGTCATTGAACGGATATCCATTTCAGTGGTTTTGGGACTCTTGTTTTCATGCCATAGCCTTAACTCATTTAGACCCTAATCAAGCTAAGTTAGAACTTATGACCCTAATGGGCGGAGCTCTACCCAGTGGATTTATCCCTCATATTATTTTTTGGGAAACAGAAAAACGAGATTATTTTTTAAGTCGAAATATTGTAGGTAGTACTAACCCAAATTATAGCTCTACCATACAACCGCCCATCCTAGCATATGCGGTCGAGCGGGTTTATAAAAGCACTGGAGACGAAAGTTTCAAAGCTGCTGCGATACCAGTTTTAATTAATTATTATCGCTGGTTAAAACTATATCGCGATCCTGATCAAGATGGATTAATAACTGTAATACAGCCCGAGGAAGCCGGCACTGATTGCTCTCCCAAGTATGATAATTTATTAGATCTGCAGGACCTAAGCAATGAAGGATTCATTACCGCTCTGAAGAAACTGTATCAGTCGTACGAGCCAATACGACACGATGAAAGGCTTCTGGTTTCCTCTGATATATTCCATGTCGAGGATGTATTAGTAAATTCTATTTATGCTCTTGGATTACAATCGTTGGCTAGACTCTTAGGGAATCGGCCGGAGGCAATTGAATTCCGAGACGATGCTTCGAAAACGTTAGAAGCATTACTGAATAAATGTTGGGACCCCGACGTGGGTGCATTTTTTGATTTATCGGGAACATCAGAGACGCCTGTTAAAATTGTTACTATAAGTTCATTAATGCCGATTATATTACCTGACTTACCGAAAAGTATCGTCGAAATCTTGGTAAATAAGTGGATAACTTCAGACAAGCATTTTTGGCTGCCATATCCGTTACCATCAGTCCCTGCGTCTAATGCCAAATTTATACCTGGAAACCCTAACGGGTTCATATGGCGTGGGCCTACTTGGATTAATACCAATTGGTTCATATCTAGAGCTCTGTATGATCATGGGTATCAAGATTTGTCAGAAGAAATTGTATCCAAAAGCATCCAATGTATAGATCAGTCCGGTTTCAGAGAATATTACAACCCGTATACTGCAGAGGGATTAGGAGCCGGAGACTTTGGATGGTCGACTCTTATATTAGATATGTGACAGGAGTTAGTAGAGACGTATTCATAATCAAGATCGTGAAAATAGTTTAATTACTTTACTGATACCAAAAGGGTTATTGTCCCCTGATTTCGAGATTTCCCCGTTCGAGGAGAGGACTTCTTGGTTAGCTGAGTTTGGGTCGTCTGGTTGTATATCGGTATATTCTCCGGAGATATCAGCTTGTTCGCGAAGCACTTTCTTAACAAGTTGGTGGGTATGGTCTAGGTTGAACGTACTTCTCCTGCGGTTCTTTCCCGTGTCTTGATCTTTTCCAGTATGCCATCCCTTTTTAAATACTCCAGCGTTACCTAGACTGCGTAGAAGTCTTGTGACGTATGTGCGGGAGTTGCAGGTTGCCCAGCGTTCGGTGATTTCTTCGTGGTGCTCATTGATAGCTGTCTGAAGTGCGGAACAAATTTCTATGGCCAGAAAGTTGAAAGCAACGTGACTTACTCCGTCACGTGTCTCTAGATGATTTGCCATCACTATGAGATCTGAGACTCTTTGTTCATTCTGACCGTCATCAGGTCCTTTAGGTAGATCAATGTCACCGATTGTGGCACTTACTGTTGTACCAATAACGGGATCTGAAGAGTTGTCATTTTCAGACTCGGGTATCGACTCTTCGGGGATCAATTCTGCTTCTTCAATACTTGATATAGGAGGAGATGGGTCAGAAGTAATTTCTGAGTTAGGATCTGGCTCGTGAGACATTATTACCCAGTCTACGAGTCCAACTGTTACTAGTTTAACGTTGCCCTCTTGGGCTACGCGTTCCATTAACTTTTTGAATCCTGCGAATCCCAGCTTTTTTTCATCAAATCCGGGGATGCGTCTCATGGTTCGTTGTTTAAGTGAAGTAAGAAGGGGAGTTCGACCGGATTGGCGTTCTGCTCGTATTAGATCTTCTATTACCTTTATTACTTCTGGAAGTTGGTTCCTACCAGGATTTGTGAGTCGGTTTACTCCCCGATCATTATTGGTAGATATGGTCTCTGGTGAGGTTATAGGATCTACATCGGAATCGTATAGTATTAACCCGTCTACTTGGTCGGCGAGCCTTCTGGATGTACTCCAGGATACTCCTATTACTATAACTTTTTTGCCCATAGTCCTAAGGGTGTTTACAACATGTATAAAGTCAGAGTCTCCAGAGACTAGCACGAAAGTCTCAATGTTAGAGTAAGCGTGAGCACATTCTATACAATCTGCTGTCATTTTTACATCGACACTATTTTTAACACGAGTAGTTCGGTTTGAATATGAAGATGTACTGCCTAGTGGTAAGCGGGTTGGAACGTACACGGGTTCGATACCTGCAGCATATAGAGCGGGAGGATCATTAGTGAACTGGCTGGCTCCGCGAAGCTCGGGAGACCTAGTTACCCAGTCGGCGTATGCCTTTGCCACCACTACTCTTCCGTAATTGGATACTTCTTCTTTTAAAGCGGATACGTTAGGGTCTCTGTGCCCTACGGCTAGACTGATTTTAAAATTCTCCCAGTCTATAAATAAAGCTACGTCATTGTTTAAATCTGATATTTGGTTCATTCCTTTTAGTACTTGCCGGATTTTGATCTATGTTTAGTACTGTTAAAGTGTAAGCTTCATGTATCTAGGGAGTCAAGGTAAACAGTTTTCGGAAAAACGGCATTAACCGAGGGTTTATATCTAACTTTCCCTTTTATACTAGTCTGTTATATAGAGATTATGTTATCGCTATGCTATTATCTCTGTAACTCTTCATATTGGTAATGTAATTTGTATCTCATTAAGCATCCGTTTCCCCTTATTATTTTTCTGATTATCACCCTAATTGTCACTCCTTTTGTGATCACTACTGGTCAAGCGTATGCTAATGGCAGAGCTGCATTACTTGTATCTCAGGAAAAAGGTCCCTATAAAATTGATGTAAGTGTTTTACCCAGTCAGCCTGTGGTGAACAATACACACGTCAGCGTCTTATTAATGTCCAAGTTAGACGATACACCTATAATTGACGCAGAAGTCACTGTGTCAGCCACAGGGCCCCAAAACGGAGTGTCAATTGGCCCGTATCAAGCAGTTAATGATTTAGTACCACAATTTTTTGAAACCACTTTGCCGTTCAGCACGCAGGGATTGTGGAATGTCCAGATTACAGTGTCCTCTGATTTAGGTGAAGAGTCTATATCTGTGTTGTTTGATGTAGCGCTTGGAGGCGGTATGAACTGGATCATGGTAAGTGCTGTAGTGGTTGCTATTTTAGCTGCAGGTATATTTATATGGGATAAATTACCGCTAAATAAGCGTGGTCCTAAGACGAAAAGATAGTTTGTGCCATTTAATAACCCTGTAAGGGCCCACGTCGATGAATAATCAAGTCGTTTACTCACACCCTTTCAAAATACTACCGAGATTAATGATATTTGTGTCTCTTTAGGAGAGCAATCGTACATGGTGCTTAAGATAGCATTTCCGTTATTAGCATTCCTTGTGTCAATGTTCGTCCTTTATCCTGTTTCAGCTCACGGGGTTGGCGAGAGGTATGACATACCAATGCCATTAAGCCTTTTCATCGCGGGGGGCGCTATTACAGTGGTGTTATCTTTCGTGATGGTTGGACTCACGACTAGGGCTAATATGGAGCAACGTAATTATCCCAAGTTGAATTTATTTGGTTGCAAGGCGATTGCTACGATATGTACTGGCCCCATAACTATCTTACTAAAGGTAATGGCTGTAGCTATTTTCTTAATAGTATTAGCGACGGCTTGTTTGGGAACCACTAGGTCCGTGGAAAATTTTGCCCCTACGTTTATATGGGTTATATGGTGGGTAGGGATGGGATTTTTAGTGGCTTTGATGGGGAATATCTGGGCGCTTACTAATCCTTGGAGTATATTGTTTACTTGGGCAGAGCGATTATTCGGATATCTTGGGAATGGAGGCCGGCTGAGTTTAGGGCGTTCATATCCTTCGCGTTGGGGTACGTGGCCTGCATTTATGGGGTTTCTCGTGTTCGCATGGATTGAAACGGCCTTTATGGAGAGTTCTAATCCGTTGTTTTTGGCATGGCTTATATTATTCTATTCCCTTTATACTTTCGCAGGGATGTTCATTTTCGGCAAGCATGTCTGGTTGCGAAATGGGGAAATATTTTCCGTAATATTTGATTTTCTAAGTCGTTTTTCGATACTTGAAATAGGAGTCAAAAATTCGGAATATTGTTCGATATGTAGTTCCAGTAATTGTAGAACAGACTTAGTAGAATGTTTAGATTGTTATGAATGTTTTCAGTATTCCGATCAAAAATTATTGAATCTTAGACCACCTGTTGTTGGTTTAAATAATGTAGGTATTGTGACGCCTAGTATTATCGCGCTGATTATGCTTCTGCTAGCGTCAGTAACTTTCGATGGCTTTAGTGCAACTCCTGAGTGGGTGAGTGTTCAGAGCTATGTTATTACTATGGTTCCGTATCTCACGTCGCCTTTAATTAACGGTATAACTATTTCCAATACAGGCGGACTGCTCACTTTTCTGGCTGTGTTTGTATTGGTCTATAGGTTGTTCTGTTATTTTGTGGTTAGAATCGTATCCGATGAGACCCATACGGCTGGATATGTGATGAGTATTTTCGTATTCACGCTGGTGCCGATAGCTTTAGCGTATAATTACGCTCATTTCTTGGCATTACTCTTAATTCAAGGACAACAAATAATCGCGTTAGTGTCAGACCCATTCGGTCTTAATTGGGACTTATTTGGCACTGCAGATTATCTTATTAATGTCAAAGTGATTAGTGCTAGGTTCCTGTGGTTTTTCTCGTTGGTGGTAATAGTGCTTGGTCACATTGCCGCTGTATTCTTGTCTCATATAAGGGCTCTGTATTTATACCAGAATCCTTCTAAAGCTCTCAGAAGTCAGATTCCTATGTTAGTTCTCATGGTTCTTTATACCGTGATCAGCTTGTGGATAGTTTCACGTCCTATTACAGAATAGGTTGCCGGTAAGCAGGCGCAACTTAACGATTGATGGAGGGTGTGAGATCGTTGCTCCATGCTTGAAACAAAGATTTTACCGAGATATGCAGGTTGTTCTGTATATCTAAATATTCTCCACCAGTGGTTCCTATTTCTAGTATAGGTACATTTAGATCAAGTGCCAGTTGGGTTAACTTATTTCCATTCTGGGAAGTAGTAGACGCTATTACGCGCGATTGCCTTTCGCCGAAAAGCACCATGTCCCAACGTTTTGAACGTTTATTCCACTCAGGGCTGGACTTGAAGCCTATGCTATTTGGGATGCAGGATTCCGACAGCGCTATGGCGATTCCCCCGTCAGAACAATCATGGCATGAGACCAATATGTTATCTGCAATTGCTTTCCTGCAGAGAAATTGTATTTGCTTCTCTAGTACTAAGCTTATTGATGGCCTGCCAAGCACTTGCCCATGAATTAAGTGCAAATATTCACTGCCAGCTAGGTCCGATGATCTCGGGCTTAAGCTCGTTGAACCTATCAAGAATACTTTGTGCCCTTCCTCAGCAAATCCAGTTTTCACACTTTGTCTAGCATTATTAACTAATCCTAGACCTCCTACTATGGGAGTTGGATAGATTGCTTGCCCGTGAGATTCATTGTAGAGGCTTACATTGCCGCTTACGACAGGAACTGCGAGTACTCTGCATGCTTTAGCCATCCCCTTGATGGCTTGTTCGAGCTGGTAATAGACATCTGGTCGTTGAGGGTCACCAAAATTGAGGCAGTCTGTAAGAGCTAATGGTTCAGCTCCAGAACAAGATAAATTCCTGCAGACCTCAGCTACTACTATTTGCCCTCCTCGGAAGGGATCTAGGTAGCAATAACGTCCGTTACCGTCTATGGATACAGCAATAGCTTTTTCGGTGCCTTTGATCCTTATGATTGCTGAGTCAGATTCTCCAGGCCCTACTACTGTGTTGGTTTGGACCTGATGGTCATATTGTTGGAAAACGCTATGCCTACTCCCTATATTAGGAGAAGACAACAACTTTATCAGGATGTCCTCTGGGTCGTATTGTGGTATCGGAATGCTTGACGATATAAGTTTTTGCCTATCAATTTGTTCTTGCGATGCTACACCTTTGAGTCGGTATTTAGGTGCTTCCGAGAGTTCTTTTATAGGCAAATCTGCTAGTAAGGTTTGTCCTTCAACTATACGAACCCTCGGCTCAACAGATACCTTTCCGATGGCGCTATTCTGGACTTCCCATTTGTCCATTATTGAGCGGATGCTATCTACATGTTCTTCCGGAATAGACAACAACATTCTCTCCTGAGATTCAGAAAGCATGACCTCGTATCCTGACATAGCCTCTTCACGCCGGTGTACCATGGCTATATCCAGATCTAATCCTCTTCCAGCTTTGGCAACTGATTCTATAGCGGCGCTAGTGAGACCAGCCGCTCCGAGATCTTGTATGCCTGCAACCTTACCGGTATCTAAAGCTTCAAGACAGGCTTCTATCAAAACTTTTTCTAGAAAGGGGTTGCCCACTTGAACCGTCGGTCGGAGTTCTTGTTGATCTTCAAATGTTCGTGAAGCTAATCCAGAAGCGCCATGAATTCCGTCTCTACCTGTGCCTGAACCTACTAATAGTAAGACGTTATTTGGCGCCCCAGCATCCGATGTCGCTATTTTATTTATTGGAACCAACCCAACACACATGGCATTAACCAAGGGGTTTTGGGAATACGATTCGTCGAAGTAGATTTCTCCCGCTACGTCAGGGACACCTATGCAGTTCCCATACCATGATATACCGCTGACAACACCTTCGAACAAATGTTGATTATGAGGGTCTCGCAAATCGCCAAATCTGAGAGAATTCAGTAGTGCAATGGGCCTAGCGCCCATTGCAAGTATATCCCTTACTATTCCTCCAACACCTGTAGCAGCTCCCTGAAGCGGTTCAACTGCGGATGGATGGTTATGGGACTCAACCTTAAATACAATCGCTAATCCGTCACCGATATCGATAGCACCAGCGTTCTCGGCGCCTGTTTGGGATAATACGCGCGTTGATGAACTAGGGAATATCCCAAGTAGTGGCCTAGAGTGCTTGTAGCCACAGTGTTCACTCCATAAGGCACCAAATAAACCTAATTCTACTGGATTAGGTTCCCTTCCAATCTTACCGAGAATTACATTGTACTCTTCCCTGGTTAGTGCAATTTCATTTAAAATTTCTTGGGTGACAGGCATTTATTGCTCCGGGAACTGCGAAATTAGGGTTCTACGTTTCTACTTTGACTGACACTCTAGGGTGGTTAGTTCGCTGTTTAGAGGGTGCTCCCTATTATTACCATCACTATGCCTAATACTGCCAGGCCAGTGCCCAATACTATCCATTTAGTCACTTGCTCCAATTTATTAAGGAATATGTGCGCAAATACGAGGGTTACTAGGGGACTTATGGACGCTATAGGCGTCACTATCACAACACTGGACATAGATAAAGCGGTAAATAGACTTATGACTCCTAGAGCGGACGCTAGTCCACAGAATATTATAAATATTAAGCCAGTTTTTGCTGTTGAGATAGCCCTGATAGCACCACGACCACCAATTGGTGCCAATAATAACATCCCAAAGAACATGGCTGCGGCCGCGATAAGAAATGGTGATCCATATGATTCAGTTAATGATTTCGCCACGAGTGTAGAGCCTCCGTATGAAGCCGCTGCACCTAGTCCAGTTGCATAGCCAATAATGGATCTTTTGTCTAAACGCCAGCTCTCAGAAATAAGATGATCAGCACTGCTCAATATTAATCCAATAACAACAGCGACAGTCCCAGCGGCCACTAATGGATGTAAATATTCCCCTAATATGATTACAGCGAATATGGATGCGAACATTGCGGAAGAACCAACGAATGGGCTGGATCTGGATGCGCCTATCAAGCTTATAGAAATGTGGTTTTGTGCCCGGCCTCCGATAAAATTGAGAGCACCGTGGCCCATAAATGCAAAAAGCGCAATCAGGGGCAATGTTTGTATGTCGTCAAAGGCGAAACTAACAGCAATTATAGCAGCGGGAATAAAGCTTATCACAACAGATATGAAGGCAGTGGTAAGTGGATGTATTCCTCTCATACCTGCCCTGGCAAATACAGCAGAGCTACCGAATCCGATAGCAGCAATAAAGGCTAGTCCAATTGCTAGCATTTAAATATTCATCTCGTAACGTGAGAATCGATAATCGATTGGAATATCAGATTCCCATCAGTGCTTCCTAGCAATTTCTCACAGCTTCGTTCGGGATGGGGCATCATACCTAATACGTTTCCTTCGTGATTTATTATACCCGCTATGTTATGGGCAGATCCGTTTGGATTGGAGGTGGCAGTCGTATTACCCTCTTTATCACAATATCGGAATAATATTCGTCCATCGCTTTCTAGTTCTGCTAGTGTAGTTCTGTCGGCATAGTAATTTCCTTCGCCGTGTGACACAGGTATGGTTAGTATCTGGCTTGGAGTGCAGTTGTTAGTAAATGTGCTATTTGTCGTCTCGGTAAGTAAGTTCGTCCATTGGCATCGGTATTGGAGGTGTTGGTTTCTTCTTAGTATCCCCGGTAATAATCCTGATTCGCATAAGATTTGGAATCCGTTGCATATACCGATGACGACTTTTCCTGACTTTGCAAAGGTCTGCATAGCTTGCATAACAGGCGAAAATTTAGCTATCGCACCTGCTCGCAAGTAGTCACCGTATGAAAATCCGCCCGGTATAATTATACAATCATAGGAACTAAGGTCAGTCTCTTGGTGCCAAACGTATTGTGCCTGTTGGCCGAGTATGTCACTTACCACATAATGACAGTCTGTATCACTCCATGTCCCCGGGAATACCACCACACCGAATCGCATATCTATTTTCCTATCTCAGGTTTAACATCACAAGTCTGATAACAATTGTGTGACTATAATATTGACCTGAGATCCATCTGCTTTTCCTTTGACTTGAGGCATCAATCTACCCATAACCTTGCCTTTATCGTTTGCAGATACAGCTTCGACTTCTCTTATCACATTTGCGATTATAGCAGTCAGTTCATCTGGCGACAGTTGTTCTGGGAGGTATTCTTCCAATATAGCTAGAAAAGCTGATTCTTTGTCTGCAAGGTCCGCTCGATTTCCCTGTTCAAACATCTGAAGGCTTTCGCGTCGCTCTTTCACTTGCTTCGCGATTACATCTATTACTCCAGCCTCATCAAGGTCTTTTAGCTGGTTTTTCTCGGTGAGTTGAATTTGGCTCTTCAAAAACCGTAATGTTTCTAATCTTGGTCTATTGTGACTACGCATCGAGTTTCGGATATCTTCTTCTAATTGTTCTTTTAAAGCCATATGCGCACCATAATCATCGAATTACACTCTAGTATATGTCAGGCCATTGCTACAAGTATATAGGTCAATTACTACCATCAATAAAAGGGTTGGGCGTAGTTTTATGAAAGATAGTTATGCTCTAGTACTCTAATTAACGGATACAGCCGAAATAACAATTGGAAGACTTGGCACTTATCGAGTTAATCCAGGTTACTATTTGTACTTTGGTAGCGCTTTAAATGGGCTGGAACGTAGGGTTGACCGTCACTTAAGATCTGAGAAAGCTTTGTATTGGCATATTGATTTCCTTAGTGCGGTGGCTACAGTAAGGGAAGTGTGGAGAACTTACTCACTAGAAAATGCAGAATGTTGCTGGACAGAATTAGCTGAGACAATTGCCGAAGCTAGTACGCCGGTATTGAAGTTTGGCTCATCCGACTGTATATTTTGCAAATCGCATCTAATTATGGTGACTTATAAGACTCAGGTGAACTTAATAACACGTCGTATACAGGAATATTCCCGTAGTAGTGGTTTAGCATGCAGGGATATCTTACGACCATCATCCACAGAAATATAATATTGATATCTAGATGGTTTTACTATGCCGGATAAATACGAGAAAGAAATAGAGGATATATTGGAAGATCTTGGTGAGGAACCGAGGAGTGTTTCACATCAAGCGCCGAGTCGCCCTAGCTCAGACGACAGTAAGCTGATGGCTCGTTTACCTAAGCAAAGCTACGTAAAATCGCAGGGTACAATCACTCCGGTTAAACTGGTTATCGTAGGAATCATTGCTTTTATAGTCGGTTGGTTGTGGTTTAGGCCTCTGATTTGGGTGTCATTAATATTATTTGTACTGTCCTATTTATTAGTCTTTAAGAAGACCGGCATGACCGCTGGGAAGTATGAGAAAAAATGGCGCGGAAAGGTTATTGAAGATGAAAGGTCTAGTATATCTAAGTTGAGAGATTGGTTAAGGAAGCGGAATCAGTAATTTGCAAAATTCGGATTTGTTTACCGGTTGAAATGCTCGGATAGAGCGACTACTAAACTACCCATATGAGGATGCTCAGGTTCAACATCTACTTTTATACCGCATCCCTCCAAGCGCTTGGAACATACTGGTCCTACTGACCCAACTACGAGCGGTCCACATAAATTCTTCAGCAAGGATTCTTTTTGATGATTGCGTTCGGCTATTTCTAGGAGATTAGGCACCTGTGGTTGGCTAGTAAATGCTATAGCGGATATATCGCCCTTATCTATGTCGTTAATCATATTCATTACAGGAGTTTCATCCTCCGGTAACCCCCATGAATACAGAGCTACTTCAGTGACATCAGCGCCAAGGTCCGATAAGTTTTGGGAGAGTAAGCTGTTGGGAGCGCCGTATTGCTGGATAGCCACGCGTTTCCCGGGGAATGAGAGGCCGTTAATTGCCACAATTAGATCACTGCTTGTATACGGTTCTGGTGGCATGACATCAATATGTATTTTATATTTCCTCAGTACACTTGCAGGTTTTGGGCTTCTGGAGATTACTGTTGAATCGTCCAGTGCGTGTAAAAATGCTTCCTTCAGACCCATTGATTCGGCAGTCTCTATTAAGGCTGTCGTTCCGACACCTGTCTGAAGAACAATAGCGTCTATATATCCGGAACACATATCGGAAACTAGTTTTTGTACGTCAGGACTGTTCTTTAAATAGACTTCCTGGAGTACTGGTGCAGGATATGGTATTCCTCCATGCCTAGTAATGAGAGATCCTAGTTGACCAGACATTCGTGCTTCTACAAAGGCTATCACTCTGTTATCTAAGGATGAAGTCACAATCTACCCTTATACTGCACATTCACCTTCGCCACGTTCGAGTTTGTACAGGTCTTGTCTTTCCCAGTCAACATATATATCAGAACCGGGCACCGCTGCTTCTCCGATTTCCTGTGCTCTGGCGGCTATAGTAGTAATTTCTTCAAGACCTACTCTCTTCAGGAACTGGTTAAACAATTCATCCTCGTTCTTTCGATTATCTTTATAGTGTGTAACTATGTTTTTAACTACAGATGGAACCAATTTAGCGGGAACCTTTACTTTGGGTATTCGGGTTCCTATTTGAGAGTCTTCTACGTTACTGTCGCCATAGTTGCCGCCTAGGAATAGCTCAAAAGAAGGAATTTGATTTCCATCAGGACCTTTCATTGCTCCACCATGGAATCCAATGTTTGCTATATGATGCAGTCCACATCCGTTAGGACATCCACTCATTTTTATCCGAATTTTCTTGACTCCATCATCTTCTAGTAATTCGTCCCATGTCCCTAATTCGGACCTTATGGCTTGTGCGAGGCCCATTGAGGAAGTAATACCTAGTTTGCAGCTATCTGTACCCGGGCACGATACGACGTTAGTTATCTCGTTTGCGCCGCCCTCCGAGAGTTCGATATCTTTCAGAGCATTCCATACCGTGTGTAAATGACCGTCCGGAACCCATCGTAATACTAAATTCTGTTCTTGAGTTGCTCGGGCGTTGTCTCCCGTGTATTGACGCATGATGTTAGCAATTCCTCGGAATTGTTCAGGGCTTAAGTTTCCACGCTCTGGTTTTATGTGGACTAAATTGTATCCGGATTGTTTCTGCGGTGTTACGTTACTAGCTAGCCAGTATTTGTATTCTCCGTCAGAGCTAGTCCCATTAGCAGATGCCGCCACTAATGCCGGCGGAGTGTCCTTCTGAACGTCTTCAGCCTCCATGATTGGTTTAGGATCAATTGGTCCGATATTAGCTAATTCAGTTTCGACCAAAGTTCGGAATTCATCTAATCCAATACGATCTATGAGAACTTTTAGTCTGGCCATCATACGGTTTTTTCTAAGCATGTCTGAATTGTTAAATACTGTCCAAATTGCTAGTCCAATCCGCAAGTAGTCTTCTTCGGGTATGAACTCGTACAGAGGTTTGGCTAATCTCGGCATTATTGAGGTACCGCCTCCTACGAACACTTTAAATCCTCGTTTGGGCCCCTCATCTGTTTCCTTGATTTGCGATACGTAGGTCAGGTCTTGTATCGCCGCCATAACTGTATCGTGACTATCGCATCCAGTGAACGCTGTCTTAAATTTTCTCGGGAATCCTTGTGTAATTGGGTGCCGGACGCCGAACCGTACGTAAGCGGTTAAATATGGAGTAGGGTCAAATATTTCGGCAGGGCATACTCCTGCATCAAAGGGACCGACTACGTTCCTGACGGTATTTCCGCAGGCTTCACGGCTGCTTAGACCGACGGTACCGAGCCGTCTCATTATTCCAGGACAATCTGGTAGAGGTATGTGATGAATTTGTATGTTTTCTCTAGTCGTTATGTGGCCCTTTTTTAAAGGAGCTGATTCTTCTACGATATCTCCAAGAGCGTCGGCTGCCTCAGCCGTTAAAATACCACCAGGTAGTTTGATTCTAATCATTTGTACGTCGGCTTGTCGTTGGCCGTAAATGCCTTGCTTTAGTCTGAAAGGTGTAAATACAGCATTATCTTGTTCCCCTGACAGAAATTTTGCTGATTCCGCCTCAAAGCGCTGCACTTCGTCTTCCATAAAAGGGATGATCCCTTTGGAAGATTTGGTCAGCCCTATACTATTGTCATGGATCTGATCTTGTGTCTCGTTAGTTCGGCTGGTCAACTATGGTTCCTCCTAATGTTCTTGAACAAATAAAAACACCCGCACAGTAAATTCTGGCGGGTGCAGCGGATTAGTCTCGGATGTAACGAGCTATCTGCCCCCTATTTAGGGGGACAGGTACAGAGGCAATTACTTACTGATAGAACTCTCATCACCTAGGAGTCTATCCTCAACCCCGTTTTTTGTCAATGAATATGGTGGCTTATTTGAGTCTTATCCAGATAATGACACCAATTGCCCAGTCACCAAGAATATTACCCTTTCTGCAATGTTAGTCGCCCTGTCGGCTATACGTTCAAGATCATGGGCAACCCACATTAGGTACGTGGCGCGCTGGGTTGTTGTAGGATCGCTAACCATTAAATCTATTAGATCACGGTAAATTACGTCGTAGAGATTATCTACCTCGTCATCAGCGTCGCATACTTGCTTTGCTAGTACGGGATCTCTTCTTACCAGAGCGTCCAGGCTAAGTTTGAGCATGGTGCTCGCTTTATCTGCCATCCGTGGTATATCCACAAGGGGTTTGACTGGAGGTTCGTCTCCCATCATTATCCCTATTTTACCGATCCCTTCGGCGTAGTCACCCATCCGTTCCAATTCAACTGATATATGTATTACCGACATTAAAGTACGTAGATCTATAGCTATTGGCTGCTGGGTGGCTATAAGATCAATTGCTTTTTCTTCGATTTGGTTAGTTTTTATATCAATTATGTCGTCTTGGGAGACGATCTTATGAGACAACTCAATGTCTCGGTTTTTTAAGGCTTGTATCGAATCCATTATCGCTTTTTCGACTAAGCCGCCTAAGAGTAAAAGTTCCTCTTGCAAGAGTTTTAAATTTCGGTCAAAGTCAGCTCTTACCATATAAACTATTTCCCTCCTTGCAGTCTTTTAATTAGCTAAAATGATACGTAATGATACGTCTGGTATAACTACTTAGACCCTTGATAAGTTATTTAGACGGTGCCATTAGCCATATATGCAGATAATGGGCATTATTATACACTACGCCTGTGCAAATTTACTATTAGACCGCAACACGCATTATAATAATCCGGAAAGGCTTTAAATTTTATACCAGCGATATAGCGGGAGTGCGATTTGAGTCGAGAGTTTAAATTAAGTGTGGTAGACCAGTCTCCTATGCGAGAAGGAGGAACTCCAGGGCAGGCTTTGCGCGAAAGCATAGATCTGGCTGTTGCTGTAGAAGCTATGGGGTATAAGAGATATTGGGTTGCAGAGCACCATAATTTGCCTAATTTTGCAGGAACGAGCCCTGAAATGTTGATAGGGCAAATAGCAGCCCATACTAATTCAATTCGAGTGGGTAGTGGCGGTGTTATGCTGTCCCATTATAGTTCTCTTAAAGTCGCTGAAAACTTTCGCATTTTAGATGCTCTTTACCCTGATCGCATTGACCTTGGCATAGGGCGAGCACCTGGAAGCGATCAGCTTACTATGTCAGCGCTGGCGTACCCTGCGTATCCAAAGGGTATCGAACACTTTCCTCGTCAGATCGCGGATGTTATCGGATATTTATCAGGATCATTGCAGGAAGGTCATCCGTTTGCCAATGTCGTTGCCTCGCCTGGGCCATCTGAAACGTTACCTCAAGTATGGTTATTGGGGTCTCGTTACGAAAGTGCTTATATGGCAGCTCAAATGGGACTGTCTTTTGCGTATGCACATTTTTTTGGCATGGGTCCGAGGGATGGTCCTGAAATAGTTGAGGGATACAGGAAAAACTTTCAGCCATCAGAATATCTATCAGAACCCCAGGTAAATGTTGGAGTGCATGTGCTATGTGCTGAAACTGAAGACGAGGCGGTGCGTATTTCTTCAAGTCGAAACTTGGCGCGATTATTTTCGGTGACTGGTAGAGCAAAGGGAATCCCAAGTGTTGAAGATGCCCTAAATTATGATTATTCGGCTGACGAGGAAGTATTTGTTCAGCAATACGCTCGTAATTGCGTTGATGGTGATCCTAGTCAAGTTAAAGACAAGCTACAAACTATATCGGAAAGATACGAAACCAACGACTTAAGCGTAGTTACTATATGCCATTCTTACGATGCCCGAGTCAAGT
>Ga0315338_1002031_pt1 | contig 21918 bp, 17 predicted proteins | sample ASW8metaG_FD_204518 | JGI IMG/M metagenome (GOLD analysis project Ga0315338, IMG submission 204518) | Ammonia-oxidizing marine archaeal communities from Monterey Bay, California, United States - ASW #8 | ecosystem: Environmental > Aquatic > Marine > Coastal | place: USA: California | collected... | reverse complement strand
ATCCATGCGTTAAATGTTGAAAACCTGCCGATCAATGAAGAAGTCTCGGCTGCTATCTGCGGGTTCAATATGTTTGGGACAACCATCGGACGGGCGATTATCGTCCCACTCTACGAGCAGATGTGATTTAACTCATCGAGCATCCATTGCTCTTATCGGAAGATACCGTATCTTTTCCTCTACCGGGCGCCACACGATCACCCTTCTCGGATCACTTGAAACTATTCATCAACTTCTAACAGTTGCATTTCCAAACTCTCAATTTCTTGCAGTGATTTACCAGCAATACCTTGTAGGTCCCCATACATGCCTACTGTTGATTTCATGACACGGTTAATCTGTTCGTCACGCTTAGCCCACTGCTTAGTGATGACCTTCCTTTCGCGTTCAAGGTCAGCCTGCATTGTTGAAAATGCCTCGACGATAGCCTCGATACGCTGCCGGAACCTTGAGCTTGTAAGATAGTCATAAACCATCTCAGTTTTAGCTTGTTGCCCCTGGATCGCCTGCCGGGACTGTGCAACTTCTATTAACGACTGACGAAGAAGGGTCGCTACTGGAAGAACGAGCCGTGGGTGAGTAACACAAACACCATCTATAGTCTGAAATGTGTCTAAGCCCTTTGGCAACGACTGACTGACGATTACCGCAATGTCTGCCTTGGCTGCGCGTTGGTCTTCGCGTAGCTTGGGTAACCAACCATCACTCCAGTTCTTCGTGCGTTTGGATTCCCACAGAATCATCCCACACGGCTGTCCGCTTACTGAGACAACGCGCTGCACCACATCACCGCCAAATTCACCCTTTGGAACCGGCTCAATAACGTCAAGCGAGAATGCACTCCTCAAATTGTCCTCAAGCTCCAACTCTTGAACTTCGCCCTGCAGCTGTTGTGATCCTTGATCCGCCTTTTTCATTAAGTCTTCTATTTTGCTCTGCATAGAAGATATTGTCTGGTCCTTTTCGGCGATATTCAGCTTTAACGACTCCTCGGCCTCCCGCTTCGCTCGTTCACGCGTTTCTATCAACTTATCTTTTATGCCTTTCTCAACCGTTAGTTCAATTTCCCGCCTGGCGTCATCTAACTCACGCTCCTTCTTAATAATGTTCGCCTGCGCTGACTGGGCTTCAGTAAGTTTTTCCTGATTGATTTCTATTACAGTCTGTAGTTCAACCAGTTCTTTTTCTTTTTGAGCCAAATCAGACGATACAGCTTTTTTTGCCTTCTTCGTCTCCTCCTTAATAATTCGAGTCCGCTCCTTGATAAGTTGATCTTCGACTTTGATCGAAACCTCATCATCCAGTGACCTTTTTGCATTAGCCAGTTTCTCTTTGGCGACGTCAACCTCATTTTCACGCCGGACGACATCCATGTCCTTTTGGGCCAACAGTTGCTCAAATCTATGTCGGGTCGCTTCAACCAAGGGAGCAGCTAACGATTCAGTGAGCTTGATTTCTTGCTTGCAATTCGGACAAGTGATAGTTGGTTCTGACATGTAAGACCTCCCAACAGTTTTGACCTATGTGGTCTGAAAAGCATCGTGGAACAACCTCATCATACGGCGAGTCTGAGCCTGTTCACCACTTATCTGATTATTTCTTAGTTCCAACAGCCCGTCCAGATAATGCCGCCAGTTTAGTGAACAATGGCGTTTTGGCCGTAATTCGGACCGTCTAACTTGCAACACACCGTCCCCGCACACTCGTGAGATACTCCCCAAACCAACGGCTTACAATCATCTGCGACAGGACAGCCCTTTGAACATACGACCGAATTGATACACCATGTCCAGACAGAAGCCATTGCAATTGATCTATCACCCGGCCAGCAGTGCCTCGATGCGGGTGACGCTGTACTTACGGTGCCGCGGCATAGCACCCGGTACGGTTAAACTGGTAAGTACCGGACTCAAAACGGATCATCGCGGAATTCTCGTTTTTACGCTGCCAGATAACCATCCGGAAACACAACGTCTGGGTACCGACGACCTGATCGCCTTAAATCCTGAAGGTCGAGTACCCATTCTGCTGCTGCCCGGCGGGCGCAAGATGACACAGTCTGGACCGATAATCGACCTAATCGAGTCAACCCTCGAACCCGACGACAACATGGCGTTACTGCCAACTGACCCATGGCTTCGCGCAGAGACCCAGCGCATTATGTGGATTATCGCTGCCGATACACAACCCTATCAGAACATTCCATTTATCATTCAGGCCATGGGCGAATGGGGAATGGTCAAGACTGACCCCACCCGCCATCCATTGCGACTGCATTTCATCCGCCGCGAGTTCAGCGCGATCGAGCATCTTCTGATGCGATGCGCCGGCAATTTTGCGGTAGGTGATTCGGTCACACTGGCTGACTGCTTCCTTGTGCCCCAGATACGAAACGCCCTGCTGGCTGAAATCGATCTCCCTTCTGAATTTCCAATTCTCTCAACTATCTGGAACAATCTGCTCGACGTTCCAGAGGTACGGGCAGTACTGAACGATGCTGGTGGCATTGTTCAGCCCCTGGTTTATGAAGCTGAACAGTTCGAGGTGTACAACGCATGAAAACTATTGATTGGTTTAAGTCATCAATACTGTTTTCCGACAAATACCGTGTGGGGTGGACCTGGGCGGGCTGCTTTCTCCTGGCGGGCTGTCTTGCACTGACCATTTATTTTTCGTTCTAACCAGAAGATAGTTTGACTGCTCAATGAAACCCCATGCGCCCCTGAAGCTGGAAGAATTTCAGCACGCCCAGGACAACATTCGCGGTGCCGCGGTACGCACACCGCTGGTTCAGTTGAATGTCGACCTTGCGAATACCGAGATCTACCTCAAGCTCGAGAATCTGCAACCGATCGGTTCATTCAAACTTCGCGGTGCAATCAACGCAATGCGCAGCGCTCACCCTGAAAAGCTTGAAGCGGGTGTGTGGACAGCTAGCATGGGCAACATGGCTCAAGGCGTTGCCTGGGGTGCGCGTGAGATGGGCATCAAAGCAACTGTGGTGGTGCCCGAAGATGCGACCAGATCCAAACTTGCCGCCATGGAAGAACTGGGTGCATTCATCCGGAAAATTCCCCGGGACGCGTGGTTCGACCTGATCTTATACAGTCACGACTACCCCGGCATGGCAGGGCTCTTCATTCATCCAGCCAGTAACCGTCATGTCATGGCTGGTCAGGGCACCATCGGCCTTGAAATTCTGGAAGATCTTCCGGACGTCAATGCTGTGGTTACCCCGTTTGGGGGCGGCGGGCTCACCGCCGGTGTCGCCTCGGCGATCCAACTGCTTAAACCGTCCACCCGTCGCTATGCGTGTGAACTAAACACTGGGGCACCCCTAGCACCCTCACTTGCGGCCGGCCAGCCCGTGACGATCACTGCCGAACTCACCCCTCGGTACGCCTCGGGCTTCAGCGGCGCACCTTCTGTTGCGGAAGAAATGTGGCCAATCCTGAGTAGCGTCGTCGACGACTCACTACTGATGTCGGTTAACGAACTGGCCACCACCATCAAACTACTGGTTGAACGCAATCATATCGTCGCCGAGGGTGCGGGTGCAGCAGCGGTTGCCACCACCCTGGCTGGCCGTGCCGGTACCGGCAAAATCGCCTGCGTCGTCTCGGGCGGGCACATCGATCTTGATGAACTCAACCAAATCTTAAGTTCCGTTACGAACGATTCACCAAAGAACAATTTTAAGTGAAACCGAGACCAGGCTGCCTCAAAACCGCCCGCTATAAGTGAGCATAACGTGGGTGTCGTGCAATCCTTGGTAATGTTTACTGTCAATAGTGTGGGTGAACGCGGTCCTGAGGGTGCTGCCCTGGTTCAGTTGATGGGTAAAGCCAACGGTCAGGTCAGTCTGCCGACCCGTGGGGACCAGATCACCGATAACCCCATCAAAGACCAAGCCACCACGCTCGATCCGCATCGGCTGAGAGACTGAGAACAGAAGCTGCTGGTCGGGATTTAAGCGATAGCGGGTGGCTATATTGAATCCCATCGCATGGATGTCCCTTATCCCCCGGACATAGCCGTAACTGCCCTTGCCCTTCGCATAGCCATAGGTGATCTGCCCGTCGGTGGTCCAGTTACCCAGTATTTTGCTGTGCCTGATGCCCAGATACCGGGTCTTGGGACTTTTCACATGCAGCAATCCGCCAGGGTGCAGGCCCAATAAACTGCTGTCCGTCATAAAAGATAAGTGCGTATCGCCATAACGAAGGCCATAGGCCGAGTGATGCATTGATTCGGTATCATCTGCGCGGAATCCTAAGGTAATTGCACTGTCCGGGTTTAAGCCCAATAGATCGGTCATCTGGATCTGATCGAATGACTGCAGGTCGGCATTGTTGGTCAGAGAGTCGGCCAGCTGATTGATTTCGACGTCCACAAAGCCGAGCTGCCAGTTCACAAGCGGCAGAAACCGCATGGCCCGTTCGTGTACACCATCCTCCCCACTATCCCCAACCGAAGCGGCATTACTGGTGTCGTTGCTGACGACCGCAAGACAGCTGGCCGCAGACAGGCCGGTATAAGTCCGACCTTCACTCAGACCGTAGTTGCAGTAGTGGCTTTTACCCCAGTTGACTTTATTCTGGCCCGCACCGGCGCTGTAAGCCGCTGAAAGATCCCTATAAGCCTCGACATAACCCGCAAATGCAGCAACCGCCACACTACTGCCAGAGGTGGCTAATGATACCGATCTACCGCCCGAGGCCAGTAACGTACCAAAAGTACCGTCCTGGTAGACAACAATCCAGTCTAGTCTGTTGTCGCCATTGGCATGTACGGGGGCCAGCATCCCTTTAAGGTGAGCCTTGGGGATACGGGCAAAGATCGGAGTCTTCAGCCGGCTGAAGGTGCCATTGCCGTTGTTCAGCCAGATACCCCCATGCTGGGTCCCCACACTGCCACCATAGTTGTCGTAATGATTAACAAACAGGTCTTTATGACTATCGCCATTAATATCTAACAACCTGGGTGGATGTCCTTTTGAATGAGTACCGACAACCGCACCAATATTGAATACTTGTTTTAGATGTAATTTACCGCCACCTCTAGAATAAACCTTGACATAACTATTCTGGGCGCAATCATCACCACATTCGCCATATAGGATCAGGTCATTACCATTTTTCAGCATTAAGCGGCCGTACATTGACCCTGGCCCGCCTGGCAGTTTCTGTATCACGGTAAAATTCCTACCCCCATGGTTTTTCCATACGGTTATCCCACCGTGAGGCACCACACCACCGCCACTTAATTGATGAGCAGTTGGCCGTGCTTCTCCAGCAGTGATCATTTCAGGATACCCATCACCATCTAAATCTAGAAATGCGCCCGTGAAAGAGCCGGTATTGCCGGACCAGACCCCTAAGTTCTGCGGTATGCCATTACCCGGGTGGCTCCCCCATTGCCCTGCCTGGAAATTAGAAAATATTGAAGTCCCTGCCTTAAACGTAATTAAGTCAAGTTTTCCGTCCTTATCGATATCATCAGTAATCGCGTGGTGCATGACGGCCCTGGGCCCAAACGGTACACATACCAAACCCGTACAATTGAGAGGCTGCAATACTTCATCCACAAATATATTGCCGTGACCTACAATAATTTCCCGTTTAGAAAAGTAATCCCCATACCATTCTGTTGTCAGTGTATGTATTGGTGCACCGCCCACCCAGGTGTGGGTGTACGACCCATCTGAATTACTCAAAAAAGCATGGGGTTGAACCAGTGGTACTTTTGAGTGATCTCGATTCCACGAATAAACGGATGTCAAACTTAATACGTCATGACGCCCATCATTGTTCCAGTCCCGGGCGACATAATTGTTGTGGTCATAGGTATGGCGCCAAGACACGTCGCCATGGCCTGCAACAAAGACGTAACGACTGCTAAGCTGGGCTAATAAGGTCGTTGACATCAACCCGGTAAGGAGCACAAACAATATGGTCAGAAAGCGTATGATCAGCTCCCGTTCCTAACAGTTCAGTTACTTAAATCTTCCCGATGACGACTGAGCCGCAGCAGTCACACTCAACATTCTAGTGTGGTACCGTCCGCATCGACGATCTTCTCGCCCGCAAGCACATAGTCAACGATCAGGTGGATACGATCTTCGCTGCCACCATTGACAACACCGTGTTCCCGCCGATTGTTGATCTCCCAGAGTTCACCGGCTTTCATATGCACCTCGGTATCACCCACCGAAAACAGGTTCTGTTCATTGGTAATAATCGGCAGATGCATGCGGTGTGATTTTGATAACGTCTCGCCCTGGTCAACATGGTGCGGTATGCTGCCATTGGTTAGAAGCTTGACCAAGATCATCCGGACAAAATAACCCCGACCATGCTTCTTTCGCAGGCGCTTAGCTTTTAGGGTCTGTTCGAACTGTCGCCGGATGAAGATCTCAATTGGCTCCAGCAAAGCTTTATAGGTCTCATACGAGGGATGGTAGGTAGGGTCACGATGACGGCCGTCTTCATCCATGATCAGCCGAATGGTTTGCGTCTGCTTGTGCACCTCATAAGTTTTCTGGCGAAAGGCATCAGCGGTCCAATCCGCGTCGGTAATTTTCGCCGCGTGCTGTGCAAAGCGAGCGACGTCAATGTCTCCGATTTTTCTCAGATCACCGTCAAAGTTCATCGCTTCCCCTCACAAAAACCAATTACTTCACTTTACGAAAGCCAACGATTAGCCTACCGACAGATATCTTAAAACTTCTCGATAGATTCAGGGACAAGTATACCTGGTTCGTTCATTTCGATTGCCCAGTGCACCCTGATCACAAGAACCTAAAGCGCACTCTCCCATTTCCCTTCCGTATAGGTACCTGCCACGGTCCCCCACTGGCTGTAGACCGTGCCAGTCCACTTTCGGTTGTTCTGCCAAGTACCCTCAAATCGGAGTCCACCAGCCCACGTATAGACCCCGTACCCGTGGAATTTACCGTCCTTGAACTCACCCTCGTAACGCTCTCCACTGGCAAACTTAAACACGCCCTTGCCGTAGTATTTTCCCTCGTGAAAGGCACCTTCGTATTCATTGCCATTTGAAAAGAAATAAGTACCCTGGCCATGGAACTGATCGTTCTGGATCTCCCCCACATAGCGATCCGCGTTAGCAAAGGTTTGCGTTATCGTCTCAGCAGTGGCTATCGGCTTAAGGACGCTCAATAACACACATCCTACGCATAGGATAAGGAAAACAATCGACTGAATGCTTCGGATACTTATACAGCTATTGTTAATCGGTTGTCGCAATTGTCAATTCTGTTGACCTGCCTTCGATAAGGCGAAATGATGCGATCACGATATTTGACGAGCATCTCCGCCACGGCTATTGGGTCGATCCACAGCAGCCAGCATATTTCCCATTGCGTCATTTTACGCTTATCACAGAAATTCATCCCAACACAGACGCGACAACCGAGCTGTCAGATCATGGGCCACGGTATGACCCGGCTCGCCCGTCGGCAGGCCAGCTGGCACGTTGTCGGTATAGGCGCTGATCAGGAACAACGGTACATCATCGGTATAGACAATACCCGCATCGTTATAGTTCTTAGCTGTAGTTCCGGTCTTATGCGCCACCTTGGTTCCTAAAGGCAAGCGGGCGGGTATCCGGTCTCGCAAACGCTGCCAGCTCAGAATGTCAATAGCCAATTGGCATAACTCCGTCGTACATCCCAGGAGACCGGCACTTTTCTCATCACCCACACCCTCCAATATGATTTTTAGCAGCAGAGCGACATCTGCTGGTGTAGTCGAATTGGTTTGATCTGCGGGTAGATACCCCGCCATACCGATAGGTGGAATACCATATCGGTGAACCGTCTCTTCCATACCGATAGACTGGCACAACGCATTGATCGCTTCGAGACCTACCAGGTCTGCGACTGCCCCGGTGCATGTGTTGTCGCTCACGATAATCATCATGACCAGAGCGTCGTGAAGCTGAATCACAAAATCACTCCGTAAATGCTGAAAACAACCGGAATCGTTGTTCTTGAAACGAGATGCCATCGTCATAGGCTGGGACAGCGAGAGCTCACCCTCATTCACCGCCTTTAGTGCTGCCATCATGATCGCAATCTTACGGGTACTGGCCGATGGCACCACAATGCTGCCATGACGTTCTAGCACAGTACCGGTTCGCAGATTTTTGACATACCAACCCGAGTGAAACGGCTGTTCATCACATAATCGGTTAAGTTCATTTTCTAGGCTAATTGATTTCATTTATCAAACCTCCTGTTCTTTATCTAATCTGTAACCTCAGTTATCCTACCCCAAAGCATAAACAAAACGACTTAGGGAGTCGCTAATGACTGCATCACAACAATCAGCCGAAACGCACCTGTGCCGCCTGACCGAAGCCCAGGTGGAGCAGTACCAGCGGTGCGGCTATATAAAGAACCTGTCGGTTATTGATGCTTCCGAGATTTCAACCCTCCAGGCGTCATTTGAGAAACTGGCCGCACAACTACCCGATGGAACCGATATTAATCAGGTTAATATGTGGCACAAGTGCAGTCGTACGTTCTACGATCTTTCACGCCACCCAGCCATTCTGGATTATGTTGAAGACCTGATCGGACCAGATTTTTTCCAGTGGGCCGGTCAGTTTTTCGTGAAGTATCCAGGAGATGGATCCGAAGTACCCTGGCATCAGGACGCCCAGTATTGGCCACTTTCCCCGCAGCAGACAGTCTCGGTATGGCTCGCGGTTTACGATACGGACGCCCACAATGCCGCCATGCAGGTGGTATCCGGCAGTCACCGGCGGGGACAGTTTGTCCACCACACAAACAATAACCCCCATCTTGTACTGGATCAGCAAGCTGATATCTCAAATTGCCAACCCGAAGACATCGTCACTATCGATCTCAAAGCTGGAGAGATTTCACTTCATGATTCAGGGCTTTTACATGGTTCAGGTCCAAACCAGTCGCAGCGTATGCGCTGTGGTATGACGATGCGATTCGCCCCGACCTGCGTGCAAGCTGACCTTTCTCAATGGCCGACGTTCGAAGCCTATATGGCACGCGGCATCGACAGCCTGCACTTAAATCCGCACGGACCTGTCCCGACAGGCGAAGAATTTCCAGTACGAAAATTTCAACACTCATCCGAGTTTGGGTACAACTAACCCACGACTGTTGGCAACACGACAAATCATAATTACACGATGAGTAGTTTAGTTAATCGTTATGACCCTAGAAATATCGAGACCATGGAACTGGTCTATGGTAAAGGGTACATGTCGACCGGCGGTGACGCTGAAGTCGCACGAATCGTGACAGGCATCAAAATTCGTAACCAACAACTGCTGGACATCGGATGTGGGTTGGGTGGCGCCGCCATCTCGCTGGTCAAAGATCATCATGCACGTCAAGTGGATGCTCTGGATATCGACAACAATGTCATCAGCCGGGCAGGTGAACTGGTTAAAGCAGCAGACATGGACCATCGTATCACCCTGACACGGTTTGACGGTGGTACGCTGCCTTACCATTCTGACCAGTTCGACGTGGTGTATCTCACAGCGACCAGCTGTCACCTAGAGGATTTATACGGTTTTGTTTCCGAGATCCACAGAGTATTGCGCTGCGGGGGCTGGCTAGTCGGTGGCGAATGGTTCAAGGCAGCAGACAATTCTGCTTACAGAGATTGGGACTCCCTGCTAAAAGAAAGAGGCCTTAACTTCTATTTTGTCTGCCAATCGCGTTTCGAAACAACCCTTTCGAAGAGTGGCTTTGGGTCAGTGTCTGTCGTCGACCGAACCCAAGCAACGACAGACCTTGCCCGGGGCTACCTGGACCGTGTGAACACAGAACTCAAAGTCACCCTGCAGGAAAAACTTGGCCACAAGGATCTTGATAACTTTCTCAGTTGGACCCGCGGGCGTTACGAATGCTTTGCCCATGGTGGTATGGCTTACGGCCATTTTCGAGCGTGCAAAGCTGAAACCTGATCTGGAGTTCCGCTGTGCCCGGTACACTTCAGCACCAACCACTAGAGAAACATTCCCTGTAGTGTGATCGCCGTCTTTTAAGCGTGGTGGCACAAGTGGCTACGAATAGGCTGCATCCTGTCGGTCGTGCCAACGCATCACGAGTGGTAGAAACCACGGATTTCCCGTATACAAGGGATGGCTGCGAAAAGCGCGATCTGCAAAGACTGTCTTGGCTTCTGGCAAACCCAGTACCTGTTTCGCTGCTTTATCGCCGAGATAGGTGCCCATCGGCAGTCCGGCAAAACAGTACCCCAGCGCATAGTGCACCCCATTGTGCATGCCCACATGCGGCCACAAATCGAATGTGCCCGCACATTGGCCGCTCCAGATTCGTGAGATTTTTACCTCGCTCAATTCAGGGAAGATAACGTCCAGACGGCGCTTCAGTTTTTCGGCTTTCGTAGATAATCGGTCAACTGGGCCACCGGTATAAGCACCCATAAGCAAACGAGGTTGATCTGGCGCCTGGCGGATATACACCAGGTTGTTGTTGTAATCATGAAACGTTCGGTTGTTAGGCAGAATCTGGGTAATCACGTCTTCGGACAGAACGTCAGTCGCGATCATATAACCGTGAAAAGGGATCACCCGACGCCGCAACCAGGGTACGACACGGTCGGTGTAGCCGTTGGTAGCGACAATCACATCTCTAGCTGTCAAAACACCCCGTGTCGTATCAACTTGAAAGCCCGTCCCGTCAGGCCGAATCGCAGTCACTGGTGTATGACCGATTATCTGCGCCTTGGCCGATTGTGCAGTATTCAGCAACCCAAGATGGTAGAGCCCTGGGTGAATGCTGCCAAAATCCGGCATCAGTGCACCGCCAACATAGCGACCCGAGCCAATCTCTTCACTTTGCCGAGATTCGGAGATCATCTCAAACGGATGACCAAGATATTTATGCCGCAGTTCGAGTTCGTCGCTCATCAACCCAAAATGTTCAGCGTTCAGTGCACCCATAAATCGGCCACAACGTGTCAGATAACAGTTAATATTTTCCCGTGACACTAAGCCGAATACAAAATCAAACGCGGCATCGAGTTCGCGATAAACCTGCACCGCATAATCAAGACCGTGAGCTTGTAGTAGCGTACTAAAACTGTGTTTAAGTGTTCGGCCGACAAAACCCGCATTACGCGAACTCGCTCCATAACCAGGAGCCTGTGCATCCAATACCACCACCTCCCGCCCTGCCCTAGCTAACGTCAGCGCGGCCGATAGTCCCGTAAACCCGGAACCTACTACAACAACATCGGCGCTGTCGGGTAGGTCCTCCACCGTGGACTGTGCAGGCCGAGGCGCGGCATGCCACCACCATGGTTCCTCTAGAAAGTCGTTCGCTAGAAGATGATCATCCATCACAACTTAGTCTTTAGTGTCTGCATCAAAGCATTTCTAAAAACATAATTCTTCAACACTAATCGGTATCCACGTCCCAGTAGTTTGGGAGCCCGTCTTCACTGTGGCTGATATGAAACCGCGACAATGCTGCAACTTGCCTTTCCAACTCTGGGGAGCTAAGACTACTTTGCGCTGGATCACGCACCCCATGCAAATAGTCTTTAGGATTCATGTGATCAACAACGCCGAGACTGCTCGAGCCCAACGAATATCCGATCAGCTCCTGAATCTGATCGGGTAACTGTCGAGCCAACTCCGGCGGCACGGCCATATACTGATTCTCTTCTTGCCTCAACCAGCCCAGGTTGTAATGCAAGGCAACACCACTGCGCGGATGGTCCGCATGGTTCGCACCGCCGCCGTGGATGGTATTTCCGGTATATATCAGCACCGAGCCCGCAGTCATTTCAGTAGCCACAACTTCTTCAGACTTTGGCACCCGATCACTGGACCAAAGATGCGACCCCGGTACCAGGCGGGTGCCACCATTTTTCCGAGAAAAATCACTCAGCGCCCACATCGTCGCCACAGTTAACGGGGGGCATGGACTCGCAATCGGATAGAGACCAATATCTCTGTGTAGAACCTGCCGGGTTTCGCCCGGTTCAATATGCATCACACCGGTATAGTGCACACGATAGCGGACACAATGAGGCAGCAAAGCATCGTCCGCCACCGCCAGCACTGTGGGGTGAACCAATAACGCCTGAACAGAAGTCGACTTCGCAAGCAGGGCCCCGTACCGCTTGGTAAGGTTGCCATAAAACTCTTCATGCCCATCATGTGCTTTTTCAAAATAAGGTGCTAGATCGGCATTTACGGCGGCAACCGTATCGGCGTCGACCGCATCACGCACAACAGCATACCCATCCTCCGCAACCGCCGCAGCAACAGCTTCCGGAGATGCATCACCTGCAAAAGTATTTTTTAGTTCCATCACTATCATTCCTTTTCGATTTGCGTTCAGAAACTGTACCTAGTCCACCGGACCGCCCGGGGGCAATTTTTGTGCAGTGTCTAGAATATCGTATACCCAACGCGTGGCCGGTGAATACACATCAATAAATATTGCCTTTTGGTCACCGATAATTTGGCCACCATGCGGTACATTGCTGGCTGCATACCAGCCATCGCCAGGGCCGATTTCTCGAGTCTCATCACCCACTGTCAAAAGAATCCGTCCACTGAGTAGCAGACTGAACTGCTCATGCGGATGTGAATGCATGGGGTAGGTCGACCCAGGTTCGTAAACTGCCCGGATCAGATGCATATGTTCGCCACTGATAATCTGAGCTTCACTGCCATCTTCATCAAACCCGTAGCGATCAATTTCGTCCCAGCTGAAAATCTGTCTGGTCACATTTCAGTACCGTTTGAGTTTTGCCCATTGCTCTGATTTTTCATTCCAAATGACCCCTTTCTAACCCGTTTCGCCAATCAGACCCACAGCTGAAATTCCGTGAACAGCGGCAGCTTCGTCATTGTCCGACGTATCGCCCGATATCCCAACCGCGCCCAAGAGCTCCCCGGCCTCATCACGGATCAGAACACCACCGGGTACCGGTACAAAATTTCCCTCAGCCAGGCCGTTGACCGCCTGAATGAAGTAGGCTTGTTGTTCGGCACGTGCCATCAGCGCCCGCGTGCCCATACCCATCGCAATGGCCGCATTGGCCTTCCCCTGAGCAATACGGGCCCGCAGCGTACTGACGCCATCTTCAGAATACACCACGACCAGGGTAGCTCTTGGATCCAACACCACCACACTGACGGGTTTTAGAGCCAACTCCCTGGCTTTGGCCAGACTTGCGGTTGCAATGGTCTGGGCCTGTTCAAGCGATATGGCCATCCTCAACTCCTCAATTTGGATTCAGTTCGGCACGATGATAACCGAATCTACCGTGACCCAAGAACCGGGGTCTACACAACCGAGACAGCACTTTGAATGCTCATCCAATGAGCCTCTAAGGCACTACAATGTCTCGATGCCTCTTTCCCATTTTCACCCAGCCGTTGCAAGCTGGTTCAACAGCCAGTTTGATCAGCCCACCGAAGTACAGGTACAAGCCTGGCCCGCTATTCAGGGGGGTTCACACACTTTGATAGCCGCGCCCACTGGATCGGGCAAGACCCTGGCGGCCTTTCTTGCGGTCATTAACGAACTGGTGCATGACGGTGAACTGTTCGGCTTGCCTGATGAAACCCGTATTTTGTACGTTTCTCCACTCAAAGCCCTGTCTAACGATATCAACCGAAATCTTGAAGCGCCACTGGCGGGTATCACACAGGAATTGCCTTCACCCAGTCCGCTGTCGATCCGATCAGCCGTACGCACCGGCGACACACCACAAGCTGAACGCGCCAAGGTGCGCCGGCAACCGCCGCACATCCTGGTCACGACCCCCGAATCGCTCTTTATTTTTCTAACTTCCGAGTCTGGACGCCGAATATTGCAAACAGTACGTACAGTCATTATTGACGAATTACATGCAGTCGCGGGTAACAAACGCGGTGCACACCTGTCTTTATCCCTGGAACGTCTGGATGCCCTGTGTGTCACACCTCCTGTCCGAATCGGGATCTCTGCGACCCAGAAGCCAATCGACCGCATGGCGGCTTTTCTGATTGGTAACCGCCCCGACAACGATGAGTGTCGGATCATCGACACGGGATTCGTGCGTGACCGAGACCTTGCCATTGAACTGCCACCGTCACCCCTTCAGCCTATTATGCCCGCCGAAGTCTGGGGTGAGATCTACGACCGCATGGCTGATCTCATTGCCGAACACCACTCCACCTTGATTTTTGTCAACACCCGCCGCCTGGCGGAGCGAGTCTCCCGACACCTTGCCGAACGCATGCAGGAACGCGGACTTCCTGCCAGTGGCGTCACCGCACACCATGGCAGCCTTGCCCGGGAGCACCGTCTTGATGCCGAGCAGCGCCTTAAGAATGGGGAACTCAATGCACTGGTAGCCACAGCTTCACTCGAACTTGGCATCGACATCGGAGATATTGACCTTACCTGTCTGCTTGGCTCACCCCGGGGCATTGCCACTTTCCTTCAACGCGTCGGTAGATCCGGTCATGGCGTTAAGGCTCTCCCTAAAGGTCGCTTATTTCCACTATCGCGTGATGACCTGATGGAGTGCACCGCCCTGCTGGATGCTGTGCAACGCCAGGAACTGGATGCTATTCAGCTAGTGCGACCCGCCTGGGACGTACTCGCCCAGCAGATTGTCGCAGAGGTCGCAGCCGAGGAATGGTGTATCGATGACCTGTATACCGTACTGTGCCGTGCCTGGCCCTACCGCGAAACAACACGCGAGCGGTTTAACGAAATTATCCAGATGCTCGCTGATGGCTATACCACCCGCCGGGGTCGACGTGGGGCACATCTGCATCTGGACGCGGTCAACGGCCGCATACGTGGAAGACGTGGTGCCCGCCTTACTGCTCTAACGAACGGCGGCGCGATACCCGACCAGTTTGATTATGACGTTGTGCTGCTGCCCGAGGAGTTTCCCGTTGGCTCGCTGAATGAAGATTTTGCATTCGAGAGCCTCCCCGGTGATATCTTCCAGCTGGGCAACACAGCCTACCGTATCATCCGGATCGAACTGGGCAAAGTCTATGTCGAAGATGCGAAAGGGCAGTCTCCCAGCATTCCATTCTGGTTTGGCGAAGCCCCGGGCCGCAGTGATGAATTGTCGCTTGCGGTGTCGAGGCTTCGGGCACAACTGGACCATCAACTCAGCACATCGAAAGATGGCATAGCCCGAACGAGAGATTGGCTGCAGCGCACGATCGGCTTGACTGCAAACGCTGCAGGACAGCTTGCGGAGTATGCAGCCCTCGCCAAAGCCGCCCTGGGTTCCCTGCCAACTCAGCAGCACATTATTCTCGAACGGTTCTTTGATGAGATAGGTGATACGCATCTTGTCATTCATTCGCCGTTTGGTACTCGACTGAATCGCGCCTGGGGCCTTGCAATCCGGAAAAAATTCTGCCGGCGGTTCAACTTTGAACTACAGGCCGCAGCACTAGACGACAGCATCATCCTTTCACTGGGCCCTACACACAGTTTTCCGCTAATTGAAGTGGTTGATTACCTGCGACCACACAGCGTGCGGGAAGTGCTGATCCAGGCATTGCTCAACGCACCCATGTTCCCAACTCGCTGGCGCTGGGTTACGACGACAGCTCTTGCCGTTCGGCGGAATCGAAATGGTAAGAAAGTGCCTCCACAATTCCAACGTAGCGATGCCGATGATCTGCTGGCTGTGATCTTTCCAGACCAGCTCGCGTGTGCCGAAAATATCACCGGTCAACGCGAGATTCCAGATCATCCACTGGTGGCCCAGGTGTTGTCCGACTGTCTGACCGAGGTGATGGACGTTGACGGCCTAGAACGACTCATCAGCCAGCTTAATGATAAAGATGACTCGACTACCCCTATAAAGATAACCGCCCGTGAACTCGCATGTCCGTCGCCATTGGCCGAAGAAGTGATCACGGCCCGGCCCTATGCCTTTCTTGATGATGCACCGGCCGAGGAACGCCGGACCCAGGCAATACGCAACCGCCACCTGTTCGATATTGAAGACGCTGCACAGGTCGCGGAACTCGATCCAACAGCGATTGAAGCCGTCCGCGCTGAGGCTTGGCCCGACCCACAGAACGCCGATGAACTCCACGATGCACTGGTGTTATCCGGGTTTCTTGAAACGGGCGAGATCCGTGATTCGCTGCCTGAGTGGTTCGAGTTTTTCCAACAGCTGGTGCTCGAAAAACGCGCAACCGCGCTGTCGCTCGCGTCGGGAACCGTACTCTGGGTCAGTGCAGAACGGCTGTCACAGCTGACACAGTGTGTGAGCGCAGGCTACTCGTTGCAACCGGTAATCACACCTGTGAAAACCGCTACTGAACAACTGGAAGATCCAGAGTCTGCTGCAACACAGGGACTGGTTGAAATTATCAGAAGCCGACTCGAAACCTTGGGGCCTGTCACCGCAACAGTACTGGCCAAACCAATGGGAATAGACAAAATACCTATCAGTCGGGCACTACTGACACTTGAGACCGAAGGATTCGCCATGCGCGGGCTGTTTCGCGTCAACTCGATCAGTGCCTGTGAAACCCGCTTTGGCGACAGAGAAGAATGGTGTGAACGCCGTCTGCTGGCACGCATCGGCCGTTACACCATCAAAACCCTGCGCAAGCAGGTCGAGCCAGTACCTCCAGCCGCGTTCATGCGCTTTGTACTGCAGTGGCAGGGTCTTTCCGGTGAAAGACAACGCGGGCCTGAGGCACTGCGCGACGCACTCTATCGATTACAGGGTTTTGCGGCGCCCGCTGTGGCTTGGGAATCATCCTTGTTGCCACACCGAATTTTGGGATACAGTCAGAATCAGCTCGACCAACTGCTCACAGCCGGTGAGTTTATGTGGCTCCGCCCCTTTACACCTGTCAAAAGCACACGCCGAATTGGGCCAGTCCGAAATACGCCGATCATGTTTTTTGAGCGCAATCAGATCCAGAGCTGGTTGCCCTGGATCACACACCCTGATCTGAGCACCGGCAAGCTTACAAACTGGGCCTCACTATCGGGTCAAGCCAGCCGCCTGCGAGATGTGCTGTTATTAAACGGTGCATCATTTTTTCCCGATCTGATGTCTTTGACCGGACTGTTCAGGAGCCAACTCGAAGAGGCCCTGGCAGAACTTGTCGCCTGGGGTATCGTCACGTCGGACAGTTTTGCCGGTCTTCGCGTACTGATCGCACCCGCATCCAAACGACCCGGTGGTGGACGCGGCCGCCGACACCGCTCCAGAACGGTGGAGGCGGCTGGCCGCTGGTCTCTGGTTGAACAGACACTCTCCCATCAAGATATCCTGTTCAGCGGATCCCAGAAAAAGGACCCAACAGTGCCTGTTCAGAATCTCCCAATCGAACCCGAACAGATCGCCGTGGCTCTACTCGATCGCTACGGAATCGTGTTCCGGGCACTGCTAATTCGTGAACACCGATCACTTCCGTACTGGCGGGAACTGGCTCGTGCTTTTCGTCGGCTCGAAGCCCGAGGTGAGGTTCGAGGTGGCCGCTTCGTTAACGGATTCAGTGGCGAACAGTTTGCATGGCCTGAAGCAGTAGAACGCCTGCGCGAGTTCCGAAATCCAGACAATCAAACCGACACTTCACGACCGGTGATTGTGTCTGCTGCCGATCCAGTAAATCTTCATGGCATCACCACACCGGGAGACAAGATTGCTGCAGTGTCTGCTAATCGCTTGCTCTACAAAGATGGTGTCAGTATCGCTCAGCTGGTTGCCGGCAAATTTCGCTGGCAGTTGTCACCCGATCCTGCGACCGAATGGTCTGCCCGACAACTATTAATTCGAAACGATCCGACAACATCAACTGTAACCAACTTGCCTCGAACTGTTTCGAGTTAGGTACGGACGTCGAGCTCTCCTTGCCCGAATAAAAAGTCAACCTCTACGGTCCAAATTTTTCCATTGTGCCGCAGTAAAGTGATACCGCCAGCTGTGAACCGGCCGGTAAAAGATTTGTGTTCAACCTCACCCCACAGCGACCTGTAGTGACGCTGGATCAGATCGCGAAATGCGATGGTGATGTGCGGCTGAAAAGCTCGCAACGTCTGTTCGCCAGAATCGACGATCTGATTCTCGGTCAGTGTTGTAATCAGATCGTGCTGAATTGCGGACAACATCTGGTTTTTAACTACACGGACAAATACCACTCGGGGTGAAAAACAGCCAAAACCACCCAACTCAACGGAGAAAGGCAGGTAGCTCGAGGCAAACTCTGTCAGTACCTGCTTGAGACTCCCGACCTGACCCAGCGGCAGTCGAAACGGTGCTCGCAACGTGATGTGCGGAGGTGATCGGAGGGCTGCACGGCTATGATACGTGGCTTGTGCCCTAAGCTGGAGTGTCTTTACCGCATCCGCCAGCGGTGAGGGCAGCACCACGGCAATGTAGTAGAGTGCCTTCAAACCCGATACACCCGGGAGTCCCCTTCGGCTAGCAAGTTCAAAACCAACCGCAGGGGCTGGCTCTTGATAGCCCTCTCTTGAATTTATCCGGCAGCTTCACCTGCGGATCGCGTAACCCACTTCTGAAACACTGGTGTCCTGGGTGGCTCTAACGTGGTATCCGCTTTGCAACGCGCTTTGAGTTCCTCAACGGTTCCGCCAAAATTGAATAAATCTACCTTGCCGCGTTCAGAAGACATCTGCCGACGTAGATTCTCGGTGGTAGATTCATCAACAGACAGATCCAACTGCAGCACCACGCCGTAGCGTCGCGCACCTTCGACGCTCACCAGTCCCCGTTGCACATCGAGGGAAACTTTTTCCGCGTCACGTTCAAGCGGATCACCCCATCCACCGCCACCCCAAGTATTAAAATAGAGTGTATCACCCGCCGATACCTTTATCCGGTCACACTTGGATTTCATCCACTCGTTTTTACCATCTGCCCGAACCATAAGCTTGTTGCTGCGCTGACCGGGCAGACCACCATTCACACCCCAGGGATGAGTCAACCAGCGATCATCATGAATCGAGATTTCACCGGGTTCCAGGAACTGGTAACCCATCGATAAACCGTTGCCTCCGCGATGTAGTCCGGGGCCACCACTGTCAGGTATGGTTTCATAAGTAACGATCCGAAGCGGAAAGTACGCTTCCAGAAACTCATTGGGCACGTTGGTGAAGGCCGGCCACAGTGAGTGACCATCGGGACCGTCACCTGCCGGGCGGCCGGGTATGCCACCAAAACCGATCTGATAGAGCTGGTACCACTCTCCATTTTTGTCGTAACCCGAATACATGAAATGCGGACTGTCCGAAAAACCAGCCGCACAGAGCGCATCCGGTGATCCCTGGCCCAGCAGACCGCTCATGATGTCAAAAATCCGACCCAGCATATGGGTCCGCGAACTCAATGCCGCCGGACGGATCGGTTTAAGAATAGAACCACGTGGAATTCGCACATCAACCAGATCATAAAACCCATCGTTGAATAGAATCTGCGGATCGAACAAATTGATAAAAAATGCGCCCAGGAACATCTTGAACATTTCTTCATTGAGTAGAAAGTTCACTGAACTGATGGATTGTGGATCAGTACCCTCGAAATCGAAGATAACTTTTTCACCTTCCCGCCACATCGCACAACTGACCTTATAGGGTCCCATTCCCATGCCATCGTCATCGATATAGTCTTCGAAATACTGTTTGTTTTCGGGGACAACCATATTCAGGATCGCACCCATGGCCCGCTTGTTACGATCGAGCATTTCCACCATTGCAGCGACCAACTCTTCAACCCCGAAGCGGTTTGCCATCTCAAGAACCCGGCGCTCAGCCAGTCTCAGTGCAGCCACAATGGCATTGAAATCAGAACGGTTCCATTCAGGCAAACGGCAGTTTCTAAGAATAAGTTCGAGTATTTCGGTATTCAACTCACCGTTACGAATTATCTTGACCGGCGGAATCTGTATACCTTCCTCAAACACCTGTGCCGCATCTGTCGGCAAACTGCCCGGCACCTTCCCTCCGATGTCGGTCATATGCCCGAACATCGCTGCCCAGGATACCAATCGGCCATCGATATAGATCGGCATCATCATCAACCAGTCATTGAGGTGGCTAACTGCTCCATTGCATGTGTAGGGATCGTTGGTTAGGAAAACATCCCCCTCCTCTATAGTGCCGTTATATCCCTGCTGAAACCCCCAGAAAAACGAGCCGAACTGACCAACTACCATTTTGCCCTCATGATTTGCAATCATGGGGAACGCATCATGTTGTTCTCTTATTCCGGGTGACATCGCCGTTCGAAACAACACAGCATCCATCTCACTGCGTGCGTTTCTGAGGGCATTCTCGATAATATCGAGTGTGACCGGATCAACAGTTACGTTTTGGAACGGTGTTGAATTACTTTGTATGACTTGTGCAGGCATTGTTACTCTCTTATAACTCGGGCATCAATCCAGCCGGATCAAGAGGTTACCGACCGGGTCGACTTCGCCGGTACATCCCGGCAGCACCAGTGTGGTTGAATCCATCTCGGTAACAATCGCAGGACCACTCACACGATCGCCCGCTTTCAGTAGAGCTCGGTCGAATATTATTGCATCGTGGTGTTGACCATCGTAGTACACCTTGGACTGCGCGTACTTGGCTGCAGATGGATCGCCGTTACCGCTGGCAAGTACCTGTGCTTCCGCTGCACTTTCTCTACCCTGGACAAGGGCACGCAACGTATACAGTTCACGCTCGGTGTCCAATGCAAATGTAAACAACTGCTCGTGCATCGCATCGAAGCGGTTTCCCAGTCCCTCAAGGCCACCAGTTTCAAATTCCTCTGGCGAGACCTCGAGTGTTAGGCGCATTCCCTGTCCGGCATAGCGAAGATCAACTTGGTACACCGTTGACTGATCTGACCTGGCCACACCCTCCGCATCCAAAGTTGCCGCAGCCGAGCTTGCGAGCTCTTGAAGAATACCCAGTGTTTCTGCGTGACTCGTCTCTGAAAACCGTCGAACAAAGGTGCGTGATGCCTCGTCACGGACACGGGTCGTCGCATCACCATAGGCACAGAGGACACCGGGTCCTGGCGGAATAATCACCGGCCATGAATTCATCAGTTTTCCCAGTGCGTTAGCATGCAACGGCCCAGCTCCACCAAAGGCCACCAGTGCAAAATCACGTGGATCAAATCCCTGCTCTACCGAGACAAGCCGCAGTGCCCCAAACATGTTCTCGTTGACGATTTTAACAATACCTTCTGCAGAATCATGTGTCGACAAACCCATGGCCTTGCCAATTGCCTCAACGGCGGCCTCGGCTCTGCCGGCGTCCATGTCCATATCACCACCGAGCTTCGCACTCGCAGGCAGATAGCCCAGTACTACATTGGCATCCGTGACCGTGGGTTCAGTGCCGCCCATTCCGTAAGCCGCAGGACCGGGCTCCGCACCTGCACTCTGCGGACCGACCCGCAGGGCTTTAGTGAGTTCCGGCACATAGGCGATCGAACCACCACCGGCACCAACCGTACGCACATCGATCGACGATGAACGGACAGTGACATCGGCTACCCGGGTTTCACGCCGGGTCTGCGCAACACCGTTCTGAATCAATGCAACATCCGTTGAAGTCCCACCCATATCAAAAGTCAAAAGATCTGTGTAGCCGGCTTGCCGGGCCATCCAAACTGCCCCCGACACACCGCCTGCCGGACCACTCATCAGTAGATTGACCGGCGCCTCTTTGGCGGCCTGGGCAGATGCCAAGCCACCGTCTGACCGAAGAATATGCAACTGCATGCCACCCATTCTTCGATTGAGTTCTGCTTCGAGATTCTCGATGTAGGTCGACACCACCGGTCTGATATAGGAGTTGACGACAGTTGTCTCGGTACGTTCATATTCATACATCTCGGGCACGACTTCAGATGA
>Ga0315338_1002030_pt1 | contig 21930 bp, 21 predicted proteins | sample ASW8metaG_FD_204518 | JGI IMG/M metagenome (GOLD analysis project Ga0315338, IMG submission 204518) | Ammonia-oxidizing marine archaeal communities from Monterey Bay, California, United States - ASW #8 | ecosystem: Environmental > Aquatic > Marine > Coastal | place: USA: California | collected... | reverse complement strand
AAAAATGCAAGCACGGGCCTTAGAATGTTATCTAAAAGAAGTTATGATCTTGTCATCGTCATGATGCGGATCGCTGATATGGATCCCATCACATTTGGAGAAAAGGTAAAGTCTGACTACCCGGATAAACCTATTATTTTACTAGCATTTGACGAATCAGAGATTACAGTCTTACCACAGAAACGACTTGAAGAAACCATCGACAAAGTCTTCATTTGGTCAGGAAATGCTAATCTCTTCCCTGCGGTGATCAAAAACATTGAAGACAGAATGAATTTGGAGAGAGATTATAAGATCGCAGACATACGTGCAATTATCATTGTAGAGGATAATCCCAGATACTATTCCATCATACTGCCATTGATCTATCGAACAGCTCTCCAACATGCCAGGAATTTGATTAATAAAAGCCTATCTGATACAGATAGACTTTTACTTTTCAGGGCACGGCCAAAGATCATTCTTGTATCCACTTTTGAAGAAGCCGTGACCCACTATGATAATTATCGCCACAACATCTTGGGAATTATATCTGATGTCCGCTTCCCAAAAAATGGAGAATTGGATCAATACGCAGGAGTAAAACTTGCTGAATACATTCGTGAAAAAGATTCAGATATGCCAATGGTGCTTCAATCAACCAACCCTAACCACGAAAAGGATGCCAATGAGGTCAACGCGTCCTTTATCCATAAAGAATCAGGAACACTCCTGCAAGATTTAGAAGACTTCATCGTAAACAATTTTGGTTTTGGAGATTTTATTTTTAGAGATCGCCGGGGCAAAGAAATATTCCGAGCCAGCAATCTTAAATCACTTAAGGATTCACTAAATAAAATACCTGAAAAAACCCTGAAATTCCATGCATCAAAAAATCATTTCTCAAACTGGTTGGCCGTTAGGGGTGAGTTCTCTATTGCATCAATTATTCGACCTCTTAAGATAAGTAATTTCAATTCTTTAGACGATTTACGTAAACTAATAATTGAACAAATTGATATTGTAATCCAGGCCCATAATGAGGGTCGCATCGTTCAATATTCATCAACCGCAAAAGATGAAACCCTCAATTTTGTTAGATTGGCTACTGGCTCTCTTGGTGGCAAGGCCAGAGGTCTCGCTTTTGCTAATAATTTATTATCTGAATCCAAAATTGGTGAAAAATATCCGAATCTCGATTTAAGAGTACCTAAAGTTGCTGTTATTGGAACCGATGAATTTGATCACTTCATGGATGAGAATAAATTATGGAAGATAGCCTTTTCTAAAAAGAAATCAGATAAAGCCATCATCAAAGCATTCTTGAGAGGGAAACTTAATAAGGAATTGACTAAAACACTCTCAAAGTACCTTTCCGATGTAAAATACCCTATCGCTATAAGGTCATCTAGTTTGTTAGAAGATTCTCAATACCAACCGTTGGCTGGTATGTACGCCACCTATATGCTACCCAATTCGGATAAATCAAAAACGGAGCGGTTGGATCAACTAACTAAAGCCATCAAACTTGTCTATGCCTCAACATATTTAAAAGAGCCTAAATCCCTCATCGCAGGGTCTATTCACCGCCATGAAGAAGAAAAAATGGCTGTTATAATCATGGAGTTAGTCGGGAAAAAACACGATAATTTATTCTACCCATCTGCCAGTGGATCCGCTCAGAGTTTCAATTATTATCCTGTTTCTTATATGAAACGGGAAGAAGGCGTAGCTTATATTGCTTTAGGACTAGGAAGAACTATCGCTGAAGGTGAAAAATCACTGAGATTTTCACCTAAATATCCAGCTATTACTCCCCAATATTATTCTGTCAGATCTACCATTGATAATTCTCAAAATCAATTCTATGCGTTAGACCTGAAAAAGGGATCACGCCTTCTCAAGCACGGCGAAAAAGAAAATACATCTTTATTTGATTTGGACACTGCTGAAAAACATGGTGAACTACACTGGGCTGGTAGTGTTGTATCTGAAACAGATAATGTAATACGAGATTCACTCAGGCATTCAGGTACAAGGGTGATAACATTCCCTTCGCTATTAAAATGGAAATCCGCTCCTATTCCAGAAATATTAATCGACGTATTAGCTATGGGTGAGAATGCTTTAGGTTGTCCAATTGAAATTGAATTTGCTCTTAATCTTCACAAAAACCAAAAAAGAAACCACCAATTCTGTCTCCTCCAAATAAAACCTATGGTCACTGGAGGACTTGATCGTGTCTTGGAATTTAAATCTATCCACAAAAAAGATATTTTATGTAAAAGTACAGTCGCTCTAGGAAATGGGCTAATAGAAAATATCCAAAATATTGTCATCGTCGATCCAAAAACATTTGATGCATCTCAAACACAGACCATTGCAAAGGATATTGAACATATAAATAACAAGATGCCTAAGGGTGAACAATATATTTTAATTGGGCCCGGTCGATGGGGATCAGCTGACTCTTGGTTGGGGGTCCCAGTCGAATGGGATCAAATATCTCAGGCAAAAGTAATCATCGAATATGGTTTGGATGATTTTCCTGTAGATCCATCCTTTGGCAGTCATTTCTTTCAGAATGTTACCTCTATGAGGATTGGCTACTTCACCATCAACCATAAGAAAAAGAAAGATCGCCTGGATCTTAGCTGGCTCAATAAACAGAAAGTTAAAGCCGTAACCAAGCATACCAAATGGATTCATTTGGATCGCTCATTAACGGTTACCATTGACGGACAAACTGGTGAAGGTACTATAGTAAAACCATTGGATCCCATCCAGGAGGACATGGACGAACACGAAGCTTCAGGGATATAAAAAAGCCCCGCCTTCTATGTTACAAAGCAGGGCTATTAAATGTAATATATAAGATTCAGCTTGGGCTAAACAACTCCTTGATCCATCATGGCATCAGCTACTTTTATGAATCCTGCAATATTTGCACCCTTAACATAATCAGTATAATCACCGTCTTTACCATGGGTTACGCAAGAGGTATGGATGCTTTGCATAATTAAATGAAGTTTTTGATCTACCTCTTCTCTCGTCCATGAGATGCGACTGGAGTTTTGGCTCATTTCTAAACCTGAGACAGCCACGCCGCCTGCATTAGCTGCTTTTCCCGGACCGAAAAGAATTTTACTACCCAAGAAGACTTCAACAGCATCTGGATCTGAGGGCATATTGGCGCCTTCCGCAACAGCAATACATCCATTTTTCACCAAGGTTTTTGCTTCTGCTTCATTAATTTCATTTTGAGTCGCACAAGGCAATGCCACATCACAGGATATACTCCATGGGCGTTTACCCTCCAAATAGTTCCCACCAAACTCATCGGCATATTCTTTTATTCTACCACGTTTTACATTTTTCAGATTCATAACGTAATCCAATTTTTTCCCATTGATACCTTCTGGATCATGGATAGTACCACCAGAATCAGAAAGAGTAACCACTTTTCCGCCTAGATCATTAACTTTTTCAGTGGCATACTGTGCTACGTTTCCTGAGCCAGAGATAGAAACTGTTTTACCTTCAAATGTTTCATTTTTGGTATTTAGCATTTCATTAGCGAAATATACGCAGCCATATCCGGTAGCTTCAGGGCGAATCAAACTACCACCCCAGTCCAGTCCTTTTCCGGTCAATACGCCCGTAAATTCGTTACGAATACGCTTATATTGGCCAAACAGGTAACCTATTTCGCGACCACCTACACCAATATCCCCAGCAGGTACATCCGTATCAGGACCAATATGACGACATAATTCTGTCATGAAGGATTGACAAAAACTCATTACTTCATTATCAGATTTACCTTTCGGATCAAAATCGGAACCACCCTTACCTCCACCCATTGGCAATGTTGTGAGGCTATTTTTAAATACTTGCTCAAAACCTAAAAATTTGAGTATACCCAGGTTGACTGATGGATGGAAACGAAGACCACCTTTATAAGGGCCAATGGCCGAATTAAATTCAACACGAAATCCGCGGTTGACTTCTATATCTCCACGATCATTTCGCCAAGGGACCCGAAACATAATAACTCGTTCCGGTTCAGTAATTCTCTCTAGGATTTTAGCATGAACATAATCAGGATGATCCTGTAGGAAATCCCAGAGGGATTCAACAACTTCACTGACGGCTTGGTGAAATTCTTTCTCACCATGATTTTTGGCCTCTATGTGGCCCATAAATTCTTCAATTGAATTGTACATTAGCTCTCCTAACGACGATACGGCTTAAATTGAATATGGTATTTTTTATTGTTTAAAAACTGGCGGAAATTAAAAGGGAAAAAGGGAAAATTCGCACATAATTTGTTTGAAGAAAGATATTTAAGTAAAGTAATTTTCCGAGCTTTTTTAAGATGATATGGCGGAGTAGCTCAGCTGGTTAGAGCATCGGAATCATAATCCGAGTGTCGGGGGTTCGAGTCCCTCCTCCGCTACTAAATTATCGTGAATTCATGATCTATTTTCACGATTAATTAGTTTCGTTCTTATTAAGTATCAGCCTTATTTTTAAGCAATTAATTCCAAAGGAGATAACTGAAATGAAAAAAATCAGTTTACTAATAATAGCTATCACTACAATTTCATCTGCACAACTCCGTGTTGGGATAGATGTGTCAAGACAATTATCTTTAAGTGGTTTACCAGCTGAAACAGCCGATGGAATGGGATTTACCCTCGGATATGAACAAACGCTTTTTAGTCTAGTAGGCTTAGGAGCCGAATATTCAGCAGCAGGAGATGAAGGTATTGACATGCTATATGGATATGCTGTTGCTAAGTTACCTCTTGGTTTTCCAATGCTAAGAGGAATTGCTAGAGCTGGGTACTCTTTGCCAATGGGCGATGCAGCTGATTTCTATGACGCTGGCTTAGCATATGGTGCAGGTTTAAGATTCAAGCTTCCATTGTTTCCAATAGGATTAGAAGCATTATATACAATGCATAATCTTGAAATGAAGTCAACTGGAGATGATCTTGGTGACATGCTTGCTTCACTATTAAAACTTAAATACAATGTTATGACACTGACTGCAACATATTCATTCTAATTAAATTCTATCAAAATAATAAAAATCCCCTATCTATCATCGATAGTTGGGGGTTTTTATTTTATATTTATTTTATCTACAATAGTTTGACATTTAAGAGCTGCACCTTTTTCAATCATTCCTAAAAATATTTTTTTCCCAAATTCATCTTTCCTCTCAAATCGCCGTTCCAATCCTATAGGCGATTCACCTGTGATCATTTTAAAAAAGACGCAAGCTGCTAAGTAAGTACCCACAGCAGAAGGATGTTTGTTATCACTTGTAAAGATAGGTATGGATGGATGCGCTTTCTGAAAAAGCCTAAATGCGGTTCCAACTGGTGCCATTCTTGAATTAGTTTTCTTTGTAATCGATTTCAATGAATTCTGAATTGGGTCACTACCTTCATACTTTTGTTGATTAATAGCAGGAAACATCCATGTCCCATAAATAATTACTTCACTTTCCTTTGAATGGACCAATTTGATGAAGCGGTTAAAATATTCATGTGACTCTTTTTGTTTTAATAAAGGATTTGAACTATAGTCTTGAAGAATAACTATTGAAAAAGATTCTTTATCAATCAATGATCTTGTTAATAGACTTCTTTCGCTATTCCAATGATCTTTAAGAGTTGCACTTCCTGCTGTAGACTGATATATATTTAATGAAATCCCTCTTTCTTTAGCCATAGATTCCACTACGGATGGAAGATTCCAATAATAAGTGAAGCTGTTCCCAACAAATAATATTTTCTGATTTTCTTGGCTTTGAGCGAAGATTGCCCACGTGAATAGGGCAATTGCTATCAATTTCTTAGCCATTTGGATTATATATATTGATTTAATTTTTATCATTAATTATTTTATTAATATTAATTAGAAAACTGTTAGACTATTAAAGAGACTAAAATTCCGAAAGGAAAGTTAAATTGGAATTTTAATTTTTTCAGACATCTAATAGCTTTAATTTTACCTATAAGCGGAGCAAGCACATCATCTGTTTGATGTAAAGAAATAATCCGATTAGGTAAAGTAGGAGATTATCCATGTTGAAAAAAATTACAATCTTAGGATTTCTGTCGGCTATACTATTGGCCAGCTGTAACGAAAAGCAGGAAACGCCCTTTAAGATCGATTATGAAAAATACGAATTAGATAACGGATTAACTGTCATCCTCCACGAGGATAAATCAGATCCAATTGTTAGTATCGCAATTCAGTATCATGTTGGATCTAACCGAGAGATACCTGGAAGGACTGGGTTTGCGCATCTTTTTGAACATATGCTTTTCCAGGAATCCCAAAATGTCGGACAAGACCAGTTCTTTAAAAAAATTCAGAATGCTGGAGGCACCCTTAATGGAGGAACCAATAAAGATGGCACTGTTTATTATGAGGTTGTTCCAAAAAATGCATTAGAGACTGTTCTTTGGCTAGAGTCTGACCGCATGGGTTGGCTCCTTTCAACTGTAACCCAGGCTGCATTTGAGAATCAACAAGAAGTTGTTCAAAATGAAAAACGTCAACGAGTAGATAATCGACCTTATGGACACTCCAATTATATGATGATTAAAAATATGTATCCTGAGGATCATCCATATAACTGGACTACCATTGGTGAGTTGGAAGATCTCCAAAATGCCACCCTAAAAGACGTTCGAGATTTTTATGAAGAATGGTATGGTCCAAATAACGCTACCATGGTTATTGCTGGGGACATAAAAAAACGAGAAGTAAAACAATTGGTTGAAAAGTATTTTGGAGAGATAAAACCAGGCCCAGATAATGGCGATCCAGAACCGATGCCGATACAACTTTCTGAAACCAAAAAAGTTTATCACGAAGACAATTTTGCTCGGTCTCCACGTTTGGCCATGAATTTCCCAACTGTTGATCAAGGTCACTTTGATGCAGCTGCTTTAGAACTGTTAGGGCAACTTTTGGGCGAAGGTAAAAAAGCACCATTATATAAAGTAATTGTTGAACAAAAAAAACTAGCACCAAGCCTTTTCTCATATAGTAACACCCAAGAAATTGCAGGCACCTTCAATGTGACTGTTACTGGCTTTCCAACAACCAATCTTACAGATGTAGAAAATGCGGTCCATGAAGCATTTAATCTCTTTGAATCTGATGGATTCACCAGTGAAGATTTGGAAAGATTGAAAGCAAAATATGAAACTGGATTTTATAATAGTATTTCATCTGTATTGGGTAAGGGTTTTCAACTTGCTCGCTATAATGAATATTATGGATCCCCAGATGCAATCTCAGAAGAGCTTCAGAAAGTACTGGATGTGAATATTAGTGATGTCAAACGAGTTTATGAAAAGTATATTAAAGATCAGAATTACGTGATGACTAATTTCGTTCCTAAAGGAAAACTAGACCTCGTTGCTGAAGGTTCTGTTCTATTCCCTATTCAAGAAGAAAAGATTGTTGAAAACATTGATAAAGTAGCTGGTGAAGGTGGTATGGATGTTGCTCAAATTCCATCATCTTTTGACCGATCTGTTGAACCACAGACTGGATCACAGCCCCGCTTAAATCTACCAAAAATTTGGAAACACGAATACGATAAAGGTGTTTCTATCTATGGTGCCAAACATGATGAATTACCACTTGTTAGTTTTGGAATTACAATCGAAGGTGGAATGCTGCTTGACAGCCCCAACAAAATAGGAGTAGCCAATCTCATCACCGATATGATGATGGAAGGAACAGCAAACAAAACTCCCATTGAATTAGAAGAAGCAATTGATGCCTTGGGTTCTTCAATAAATATGTATACAGGAAAACAGTCAATTAATGTTGAGGTGAATACACTAAAACGTAATTTTGAAGCTACACTTGCACTAGTAGAAGAGATTCTATTTGAACCACGATGGGATTCAACAGAATTTGACCGGATTAAGCGCGAAACTGTTGAGTCTATTAAACGTCGCTCTGCAGTACCTTCCTCTATAGCATCAAACGTCTATAATAAACTCAATTATGGCAACCATATTCTTGCGAATTCAACAACAGGAACAGTTTCATCTGTAGAATCAATTGATCTGGATGATCTAAAAAACTTCGTCAGTAGCAATTTCTCCGCTGATCTAAGTACGATAAGCATTGTGGGAGATATCAGCCGTAGTGAAGCTATTAACGCCTTTAAAGGGCTCGTAGGTCGCTGGGATGTAAAGCAGGTTTCATACCCCGATTATAAAATGCCTGAACCAAATAGTAATGCTACAGCTTATTTCGTTGATGTACCAAATGCTAAACAATCTGAAATTCGGATAGGTTACCTCAGCTTAAGGCGCACTCATCCTGATTTCTACGCGAATACAGTAATGAATATGAAGCTCGGAGGAAATTTCAGTGGCAATGTAAATATGGTACTCCGCGAGGAAAAAGGATTTACCTACGGCGCCCGAACCGGATTTAGTGGTTCTAAATTTCCAGGTACATTTACAGCATCATCTGGCGTTAGATCTAATACCACGGAAGAATCAGTCAATATTTTTAAAGATATTATGACTAACTATCGCAACCCCATTGAACAAGCTGATTTAGAATTCACAAAGAATGTAACTTTGAAGTCTAATGCCCGCCGGTTTGAAACATTGGGAGCACTCCGTGGAATGATCTCAAATATTGCGACCTATGACCTCCCTTTTGATTATATTAAAGATCAGGAAGATATAGTGCGAAATATGACGGTAGAAAGCCATAATGAATTAGTGAAAAAATATATTCGCCCCAATGAGATGATTTATCTCGTAGTTGGAGATGCAGCCACTCAACTTGATGGAATGAAGTCCCTTGGATTTGGTGATCCAATTCTACTAGATGCAGATGGCAATCCTTTGAAATAATTCTAGAATTTAATCCAATTTAAATAAAAAACCCTCCGTGTCAAGCAGAGGGTTTTTTATAAATTTCATTATGAATTTATTCCCTTCAATCAATGAATGGATCCTATTTGCTGCCATATTCCTTGGTATATTTGGCGTTTTAGGTATCTCTGAATGGATCCGCAAATCATTAGGAAAACCACCGGAATCCACACGAAAATTTGTCCATATATTTGTGGGGTTAATTGTTTCTATTTGCCCATTATTATTTAAATCAAATATTCAACTGATTACTCTATCTTCTTTATTTACAATAATTAATCTTATTTTAATTAAGCTGGATAAGTTTTCCAGCTTACATGGCACCTCTCGCAAAAGTTATGGTACAGTTTATTTTCCCTTATCCGTATTTATCCTATCCTTTTTCTGGTGGGATAAGCCCATATCTTTGATTTTGTCTATATTGGTTATGACCTTGGCTGATCCGATTGCCGCTACTGTTGGACAAAAAAGCCGTACTACATTTATTCCTTGGCGTGATCATAAATCTCAAAGAGGATCCTTGGCCATGTTTGGAGCTAGCGCAATCATTATCATGCTAGGAACAGATATTTTAGCACGTATCTATGGAGCAGCTTTTTTAATACCTATACCTGTACTTGTTGGCGCCAGTTTATTCACTGCGTTTGCAGCGACTTTGGCTGAATCGGTTAGTTTCAAGGGGACAGATAATTTATCTACGCCAATTATCACATTTTTATCATATGAAATCTTCCTCATAAACTACACTCATGGAACACTCTCCTCATTATTGATATGGACATTCTTTTCTTTGGTTATATTTGGATTGGCCTGGAATAGACGTTCACTATCCTCAAGTGGTTCTATTAGCGGTTACTTGATTGGAATAATGGTTTTTGGAGCTGGTGGATGGCTATGGATCACGCCATTGGTTTTTTTCTTTATTTCTTCATCTATATTATCACATTTACATCAAAAAAAATATGCGGAACGAAATATACTGCAGGTTTTGGCCAATGGGGGCGCTGGCGCATTATTTTCTATTTACTATTTCTTTTGGCAATTCCCACCTGCCATAGTCCTTTATCTTGGTGCAATTGGTGCGGCAACAGCTGATACATGGGCTACTGAGATTGGATTTTATTCCAAATCTAAACCGCGACTTGTTTTCTCAAAAAAGATTGTTGATCATGGTGTTTCAGGCGGCATAACATTTTTGGGCATTGTTGGATCCATATTGGGAGCACTTATCATTGGTATTTTAGGCGAGGAGATACTCGGTATGAATGATCTTCTCATCCCTCTCTCTGTGGCAGGGTTGGTAGGCTCTTTAACGGATTCCATTTTAGGCCGGTTTATTCAAGCTCAATTCAAATGCACTAAATGCAAAAAACAGACAGAAGATCGTTATCATTGTGATGAAAAAACGATACGTATATTCGGATCCCGATGGATCGGTAATGATATGGTTAATTTTATCAATACAATTGTTGGCGCAGGTGTAGCTTATGTCTTATGGATGAATTATGGATAAATCACATCGTTACCAAAATGTGTTAAATACATCTTATGCCGTCCTTCAGGATTACCCTATGGATATTATTGGAAGGATGTCCATAATCTCATCGATATTAAAAACTGAATTTAGTGAATGGATATTTTGTGGTTTTTACCGCGTTGTAAAACCCAATCTATTAGAAATTGGGCCTTATCAAGGCAATTTAATCGCCTGTGGGCATATTACCTTTGGTCGAGGCGTCTGCGGTGCCGCTGCAACTAATAATAAATCGATTATTGTAGATGATGTTTCATCTTTTCCTGATTATATAGTTTGCGATGATCAAACAATCTCCGAAATTGTTGTTCCTGTTATTAAAAATGATAAACTTATAGCCATATTGGATATTGATGGTGACACAGAGGGTCAATTCGATAATGAAGATCAATCCTTCTTAGAAGAACTAGTAACTCTTATATAAAATAAAAACCCCGCAAAATGCGGGGTTTTCAAAAGACTGATGTTTGGTTTTCTTAGATCACTTTATAAACGATCAAGCCAACCATGACAATCAATGAGACAAAAATTAGCGAAACACCCATGTTTCCTTTTTTAATTTCTTCCCACTCGTCAATATCTGTTGAGAGCCAATCGAAAACTTTTAGAGAGATACCAACACCTAAACCAAAACCAATCGCTGCTGTGATCGCCCATAACAATGAACGACCATATTGTGCGAACATGCCACCCCAACTGGTAGGATCTAACATTCTTCCTCCTTTTACAATGTTTGAATTGAATCTTTTATCAAACGCATAAACCCAGCTGTATCCACTTTACCATCACTCAGTTGACGGATTTGGTCAGCAGTTGCTTTTGCTGTGATAATTGTACTTTGTCTTGATACCGGTATCATTACAGTTACTTCCGTATTGCCAGGCACCAATGCATTATAATCTGGTTTCTTCTTAGCGAATGATTCCTGATGTTTGATCGCCTGTCCGACGGAAATGAACCCCACAAGCATCACCATTTCAAAATTATTCCGAAGGCTTTCCATTTCAATTGTGAAATGATATGAACCATCTTCATTTTTGGTGAGGGACATTTTTTTCTCATCAATGGATACACGGTAAAATTTACAGGTATTAGACACCTTTCGATAAAAGGCATAATTCGCAAATGCGAATTGAGTGCTCATGACGATAATAGCGGCCAATATAATAAATTTTCTTAAGATCATTTAATTACCATTTATATTCGTTAAAGAAGCGCGATTTTACAGGAAGACGCTTGGAATAGTCAAGCGCCAAATACAACTTCTCCATTCTTGATTACTTTCTGTATCGAATGATTGGAAACATGATATGGAATATCTAATAATGAATCTAAATCCCATAAAATCAAATCGGCCTTTTTTCCTACATCAATTGAACCGATTTCACCTTCTAAACCTAGTGCTTTAGCTCCATTGTAAGTAGCCGACTGATATGCCTCTTCTACCGTCATCCCCATGTGCATACATGCTAAAGTTATAATAAAGGGCATAGATTGGATATGAGAACTGCCAGGATTGAAATCCGTGGCTAAGGCAACTGAAATTCCCGCATCGATAAGTTTTCGGGCTGGGGCATAGGATGTTTTTCCGAGAAAGAATGTGGTCCCAGGCAATAGTGTTGCAACAATATTATTTTCTGCTAAATTGTTAATGCCTGCTCCACTAACCGCCATTAGGTGATCAGCAGAAAAAGCTGCCACTTCTCCAGCCAGTTTGGCCGCTCCCGAATCTACAAACTCATCTGCATGAAGACGCGATTTCAAACCATGTTTTGTACCTACTTCCAAAATTTTCCGAGACTGTTCTACAGAAAAATATCCCTTTTCACAAAACACATCATTGAATACAGCAATCCCTTGATCTGAAACGGCAGGAATCATTTCATCACAAATAAGATCTATATATGCATCATGATCATCCTCGTATTCTCTTGGAAAGGCATGTCCACCCATAAAAGTAGGTACCATATCAATTACGTGAGTCTGGTTTACAGTTTCAATTACATCAAGAGACTTGAGTTCAGATTCTGTTTCTAAACCATATCCGGATTTGGCTTCAATTGTAGTGGTACCAAAAGTTATAAAGCGATCCATTCGACCAGACACTTTTTCAACTAAGACTTCTTTAGATGCACGCCTAACACCTTCCACACTAGATATAATTCCGCCACCTTTTTCTGCTATTTCTTCGTAAGACGCCCCGGCTAACCGCATGGCATATTCTTCATCTCGCTTATTATAATAAACAGGATGAGTATGGGAATCTACAAACCCAGAGGTGACCATTTTACCTCCACAATCAATGGAATGATTAGAACGCCCTTCGCCAATTGTAACTACTTGACCATTTTCAATTAAGACTGATGTGTCCTTAATAGATTGGACCCCATCCTCATTGGCTGTAACAAGTTGCCCTATATTATTAAGAAATAGTGATTTTGGATTATTGATTATATCTTGTTGGTTGCTCATCCTTTATTCACTATCACACCTTTGTAATCATTGGAATATCTACGTCCCATTTTTTTGCATTTTGGATAGCATCTTCATAACCTGCATCCGCATGCCGTAAAATACCTGTTCCAGGATCATTAGTGAGTACGGTTTCTAGTCTTTTTTCCATCTCAGGAGTTCCATCTGCGCAAATTACTTGCCCAGCGTGAATCGCTAATCCCATACCCACACCTCCACCATGGTGAATTGACACCCAAGTCGCTCCACTAGATGTACTAGTAAGTGCATTAAGCAAAGGCCAATCAGCTACTGCATCAGAACCATCTTTCATAGCTTCCGTTTCTCTATAAGGGGATGCCACAGATCCACAATCCAAATGATCCCGACCAATCACAACTGGTGCTGACAACTCCCCACTAGCCACCATTTGGTTTAAGGCTATGCCGAATTTTGCTCTCTGAGTATACCCAAGCCAGCAGATTCGTGATGGTAATCCCTGGAATTGAATTTGTTTCTGTGCCATTTTAATCCACCGTTTTAGAGTCTCATCTTTAGGAAATAATTCTAAAACTTTATCATCTGTCTTATAAATATCTTGAGGATCACCTGAAAGAGCTACCCAACGGAAAGGGCCCTTACCTTCACAGAAAAGATCGCGTATATAGGCTGGTACAAATCCCGGAAAATCAAATGCATTTTCAACACCGGCTTTTTTCGCCTGGCCACGAAGATTATTCCCATAATCAAAAGCGATTGCGCCCTGAGCTTTTAAATCAAGTATTCCTTGACAATGTTCTGCCATAGCACGGTAGCTTTCCTTGATATATTTATCTGGATTTGATTTACGTAAGCCCAATGCTTCTTGATATGTCATTCCATTTGGAACATAGCCATCCAGTTCATCGTGGGCAGAGGTTTGATCGGTTACCATATCAGGTACAATGCCTAATTTCGCCATTCGAGGTACAATATCAGCTGCATTCCCTTGAAGTCCAATAGAGAGTGGCTCACCATTATTCTGCGCATCTCTTGACATAGATAGCGCATCATTAAGTGAATCTGTTGCCACATTAAGATATTTTGTTTCCAATCGTCTCTGAATACGAAAAGCGTCGATTTCGATACAAATGGTAACGCCATTATTCATTGTAACTGAAAGCGGTTGAGCACCTCCCATACCACCTAAGCCAGCAGTAACAACTAGTTTTCCCCTTAAGTCAGAGTTATAGTGCTGTTTTGCAGCTGCAGCAAACGTCTCGTAAGTACCTTGTAAAATTCCCTGTGTACCAATATAAATCCATGATCCAGCGGTCATTTGACCATACATCATAAGACCCTGTTTATCCAATTCGTTAAAATAATCCCATGAAGCCCAGTCAGGTACAAGGTTCGAATTGGCAATGAGTACTCTAGGTGACCATGTATGTGTTTTAAGTACTCCAACTGGCTTTCCTGATTGGACCAATAATGTCTCATCAGGCTCCATCCGTTTTAATGTATCAAGAATTACATCATAACATTCCCAGTTACGAGCGGCCTTCCCTTTACCACCATATACAACAAGATCATCTGGATTTTCCGCAACTTCGGAATCAAGATTATTTTGAATCATACGGTATGGTGCTTCGATCTGCCAGTTCTTACAAGAAAGTTCTTTACCTCTTGGTGCAATTATGGTCCTTTTCGACATCTTACCAAATCCTTTTAATTCGTAAAAATATATTCAAAATTTAACCAATGCAGGATAGACTCCATAACTAAAGGATATAATATCTAACCTCTTGGGTAAAGAATTTTCTTAATCGGCCGAAAATACCGAGGCTTCTGCACCATTACATTATAGGAAAAAAATGAGACTCCTTTAAATCGTGTCACACGAGTATATTTAATCTTATCAACCACATGACGAGCAGACTGGTTATAAGTGGCAATCCCCATGACAATTTTCTTTCTGTATTTAGACGGAAGATTATCATACATAATATCGATATTTGCCGCAAAGTCTTTCAAGTCCTTTGTATAATTCATCACCACCGCTTGGTCTAAATACCCCGCTGCTAACCATACATCCCATTCCTGGTAATAGCGTTCTCTTGCTTGATATAAATTCGGCTTAACTGCTGCAGACAATACCATTTTAGGACGTACTGTTTCTATCAAATTCTTTGCTTCTCGGACCAAATCTGTAACTGCTTTGCGTCGATGATTACTCCATTCAATCATATGGGATTCATCTAATTCAGTTGTAGAAAAAGCTTTCAATCCGTTGAGTTTTTGATAATAAGCAACTGCACTAGGATTTTGACCATATTCAGAATTATGGAAACGGACATAATCTAAATGTAGTCCATCAAGATTATAATTTTCTATAAGGTCCTTGAAAACAGATAATAAATATGAATTCACTTTTGGATGATTTGGGGAAAGATAGAATCCTTCATTTCCATTCTTTCCACCATTGAATTTTTTCATCTCTGAACTCACAATTAAAGGCTTACTGCTATTTTGATCCAGCCAATTCGGATTCGTAAATATAATATGATCTTTTTGAACTGGTTTAACTCGAGATGACCATAGTAAATAAGTATTCACCCATGCATGGACATGTATCCCTTTAGCTTTCGCTCTAGGGATTAAATATGCTAAAGGATCAAAACTGGTATCCTTTATAAGATTAGACTTGGGAACTACGTTTGAATTATAATATGCATCTCCTCTACCACGAACTTGAACCAATATGTGATTGAAACGATTGAATGTAGCAAACTGAATCATTTGGTCAATACTTTTTTCAGTAGTGAGTGTATTACGAACAACCCAAAGATAACGTGATTCAAATTCACCGCGCTGAGGTGTTGATGCCAGATTCAGGGAAAAAAGAAGGGCAACGGAAACCGCTGCCCTTACATGTATTTTTTTAGTCGTTTGAATCACAAAACTAATCTGATTTTTCAGCACCTTCTAATGCTTCAACACTTTCAAATTCCACAAACTCGATTAAAGAGACAGAGGCACGGTCATTATCACGAAAACCCAGTTTAATTATACGAGTATACCCACCATTGCGTTCTGAGTATGTGGGTGCAATAACGTGCACCAATTCATGAACTACATTTTTCCTAGGCAATTTTTTGGCAATTTGCCGAATAGAATTCAAATCACCTTTTTTCGCCTTTGTAATCAAAGGTTCAATAAAGATTCGTAATTCTTTCGCGCGGGAATCCGTAGTTTTTATCCTTTTATGTTCAATTAAATTGGCTGCCAAGTTGCGAAGCATCGCCTTCCGATGTGAAGGGTTTACTCCAAGTTTTCTACCTTTCTTCTGGTGTCTCATCACACAATCAAACTTCTAGCTTCAAATATTTATCTACATCCATTCCAAAGCTAATACCCATTTCATCTAATTTTTCAACTAGTTCTGTTAGGGATTTGCGACCAAAGTTTTTGTACTTGAGCATTTCTCCTTCTTCTTTGCTAACCAATTCATAGATGTATTTGATACCAGCAGCTTGAAGACAATTATGACTACGAACAGATAGTTCCATTTCATCAATAGTCAAATTCAACAAGTTTCGGATCTTGATTATCTCTTCACTAATCTTTTCTGTCACTTCAAGAACTTCAGGTTTAGCAATCGCTTCTACGAGACGGAGGTGATTCATCAATACGGTTGCAGAATGACTAATTGCATCCTGAGGTGTGACAGAGCCATCTGTTTCAACTTCAATGCTTAAAATTTCAATTGGATCTTTGGCACCTGGAACAGGTTGAACATTGAAGGTAACTTTAGTTACTGGGTTAAAAATACTATCGATTGCCAACGTGCCGATAGGAGCATTTGGCAATTCGTTCTCTTCAGAAGGTACATAACCTTTACCAACTCCAATACGAATTTCCATTTGAATTGATCCTTTTGCATTCAACGCAGTGATGTAATGATCTTTGTTCAATACTTCAAACTGATCTGTTTCATTTTGGATATTCGCTGCAGATAAAGTCTTTTTACCCTTTAGAGTTATAGTAATGTTATCCACATCAGAATCAGATAATTTAAACCTAACACCTTTTAAATTCTGAATAATATCAGCCATGTCATCTTTTACACCAGGAATAGTGGAGAATTCATGAAGTACGCCATCAACTTTAACGTTGGTGATCGCTGCGCCGGGTAAACTAGTCATTAAAACACGACGCAGAGCATTACCTACTGTAACACCATATCCTCTTTCCAACGGTTGAACAATAAATTTACCATAAGTGTTTGTGAGAGATTTATTTTCTGTTTTGATCTTTAGATCATATTGTTTTTTAGCCATAAATAATTACTGCCTTATTTTTACTTGGAGTAAAGTTCTACTACCAATTGTTCATTGACCGTGAGTGCCATTTCATCCCGTTCGGGAACGGCAATAAATGTTCCGGTCATTTTTGCTTTATCTAGTTCCAACCAGGGCAATTCAATATCGCCCTTAATTCTTTTCATTGATTCCATAATGAATTCCATCTTCTTGGATTTATTACGTACTTGGATAATATCACCCGGTTTTACCGTTGCAGATGGATAATTGCATTTTTGATTATTTAAAAGGAAATGCGCATGACTTACCAATTGACGCGACTGCGACCGGGTAGATGCAAGACCAAGTCTGTATACCACATTATCCAATCTACATTCTAATAGTTGCAATAGATTTGTACCGGTCTCACCTGTCATTTTTTCTGCTTTATGAAAATAATTCCTAAATTGACGTTCTAATACCCCATACATAGCTTTGATTTTCTGTTTTTCTCTTAACTGAATACCATAGTTGGATAGGCGACGTCGACGTGTTGGGCCATGCTGTCCAGGGGTATATGGTTTTTTATTAAGCAAATTATCATATTTTGGATTTCCAAAAATATTTTCTCCGAACTTCCTAACTAGTTTGCCTTTGGGTACGTTAGATTTTGCCATTATACTCTCTTATTAAACGCGTCGTCTTTTGGGTGGACGACAACCATTATGTGGTAAGGGTGTAACATCCCGAATAGATGTTACTACCAATCCAGCTACAGCTAATGCTCGAATAGCAGATTCACGACCAGACCCAGGGCCTTTCACTTTTACTTCAATTGACTGCATACCCAATTGGACTGCTTCTTGACCAGCTTTTTCTGCTGCTAAAGTTGCTGCATATGCAGTACTTTTCCGGGATCCTTTGAATCCGCTGGTACCTGCAGTAGACCATGCTACCACATTGCCAAATTTATCAGTCAACGTAATATGAGTATTGTTAAAAGTAGCCTTTATGTGAGCAATGCCTGCTCCATCGACCGACCCTTTTTTCTTTTTCTTTTTTCTATCTTTAGACGGTTTAGCCAATTCTATACCTACTCTTTCTTTCCGAGTCCAATTGTACGTCGTTTACCTTTACGAGTTCTTGAATTCGTTTTGGTCCTCTGGCCATTCACAGGCAGACCACGACGGTGGCGTAACCCTTGGTAACACCCAATATCCCTTTTTCGCTTGATATTCATTGAAACAAGTGTTCGTTGTTCACCTTCCACTTTAACTTCGAGCGCTGTGAGGGCATCCCGTATGGAAGTAACTTGTACATCTGATAAATCTTTTACCCTTGCATCATGATCTACTTTAGCCCTTTCGCAAATTTCTATTGCAGTCGTTAATCCAATACCATGGATATAACAAAGCGAATAAGGGACTTTCTTTTCCCGGGGAATATCAACACCTGCTATACGCGCCACAATAAACTCCTAACCTTGTCTTTGTTTATGTTTTGGATTTTCACAGATTACAATCACCACACCTTTCCGGCGAATTATTTTGCACTTAGCACAAATCTTTTTGACTGAAGATCTAACTTTCATAACTACCTACTTATTCCTATAAGTAATACGGCCTCGAGACAAATCATAAGGCGAAATTTCAAGTTTAACTACATCACCAGGTAAAATTTTAATGAAATGCATTCGCATCTTTCCACTTACATGAGCCAATACTTCGTGTTGATTATCACCAATCTCCACTTCAACTCTAAACATGGCATTAGGTAATGTTTCTTTAATTATCCCTTCAACTTGAATGGCTTGCTCTTTAGCCATCCTTTTCTACAACCCCTTTACTCAAAATTTCTGGGCCATTAGCTGTAATAGCGATTGTATGTTCAAAATGAGCGGAAACTTCCCCGTCTGCTGTCCTGATTGTCCAACCATCTGAATCAGTTTTTACCTCTTTCGAACCTAAATTAATCATTGGTTCTATTGCAATACACATACCTTCACGCAACTTATAACCCTGCTTAGGTTGACCATAGTTTGGCACCTGTGGTTCTTCATGCAGTGCGGTCCCAATACCATGGCCTACCAATTCACGCACCACTGAATATCCAAACTCCTCTACATAAGATTGGATTGCATGACCAATATCTGATACATAATTACCTGGAATTGCTTCTGCAATACCTCTCATAAGAGATTCATGAGTTGCATCCATTAATTGTTGTTTATCAGCTGATATTTCACCAACGGCAAATGTTCTGGCATGATCTCCAAAATATCCATTTTTTTCTGCACCACAGTCAATACCCACAATCTGACCGCCTTCAATAATGCGATCATTGGGGATACCATGCACCACTTCATCATCAACAGAAACACATAGTGTTGCAGGAAAACCCATATACCCTTTAAAAGCCGGTCGGGCACCTTGAGAAAGAATAAAAGCTTCCGCTTTGGAATCCAAATCAATAATACTCGCACCTGGTTTTACATATTCAGAGAGCATATTAAGTGTATCGGCAACAATTTGGCAACTGGTTGCAATGAGGTCGATTTCACGTTTTGTGCGAATGCGAACCATTACATACGCCTCCTACCTCGGATTTTACCTTTGCTCAAAAAACCATCATAATGTCGACTCATAAGATGGGCTTCAACCTGCTGCAATGTATCAAGGGCCACACCAACAATAATTAGTAGACTAGTCCCACCAAAAAATGAGGCCAAATCATAACCTATATCCATGGCCTGCATGAGTATATAAGGGAAAATTGCAACCAAAGCCAAAGCAAAAGAGCCAGGCAATGTTACACGAGACAAAATATTATCAATATACTCTGCAGTTTTCTTTCCGGGTCTAATCCCAGGGATAAAGCCACCATGTTGTTTCATTTGTTGTGAAACCTGCGTCGGGTCGAATGCAATAGCTGTATAAAAGTATGTGAAAAAAATGATCATTAATCCAAAAACAAACCAGTAAAAAGGATGATCAAATGAAAACCATCGCATAACTCCTAACATAAATTCACTCTCACTGAAAAATGTGGCAATCGTACTCGGAATGAACATAATAGCCTGAGCAAAAATAATTGGCATAACACCTGCTGTATTTACTTTTAAAGGTATGTGTGTGGATTGACCACCATACACTTTACGACCCACAACACGCTTAGCATAAGAAACGGGTATTTTACGGGTACCTTGTGTTAATAGTACTACAAAAGCAATTACAGCAAACATAATACCCAGCAAAATTACTTCACTTAAAATACCTCTTACCCCTTCACTAATAAGAGAAATTTCAGTTACGATAACATTTGGAACGAGAGAAACAATACCAACCATAATGATCAATGAGATCCCGTTTCCAATACCTCGTTCTGTTATTCGTTCACCAAGCCACATCAATAAGATTGTACCGGTAATCAAACTGATTGTGCCAGTAAAAATAAAACCAAAACCAGGATTGATTACTACTGACTGACCCCCAGCAGACATGGATGGAAGAAAGACGGCTACAATCCCATAAGCTTGCATTGCAGAAATCAATACAGTTAAATATCGGGTAACTTGGGTAATCTTTTTTCGACCAGCCTCACCTTCTTTTTGCAGCCGTTGAAAATAAGGTAGAACGGTACTCATCAACTGAATAATAATTGAAGCAGATATATATGGCATAATTCCTAGTGCAAAAAGTGTCGCTTTTTCAAATGCACCACCTGCAAATAGATTATAAAGACCTAAGAGCGTATTCTGATATCCTTGGAATGCAGCGGATAGCACATCTGAATCAATACCAGGCAATGGAATGTGAGCTCCTAAACGAACGGATACAAGTACACCCAGAGTAAACAAAATCCGTCTACGTAACTCAGGAATTGCAAATATATTTTTAAATTTATCTATCACTATTGTTCGGTTATTGAACCGCCAGCTTTTTCAATTTTTTCTTTAGCTGATGAACTGAATGCATTAGCTGAAACATTTAATTTTTTGGACAATTCACCATTGCCCAATACTTTAATAGGTCGCATAGCGTATTTTACTAATCCATTATCTTTCAATACATTAGCATCCACGGAATCCACATCCAATTTTTCAAGGTCACATACATTCACCAGTTGAAATTCTTTTTTGAACAAAAAATTTGAGAAACCACGTTTTGGTACTCTACGGTGCAAAGGCATCTGACCACCTTCGAACCATGGACGGTGTTTTGATCCAGAACGCGAATGGTACCCTTTCTCCCCACGACCGGCATTCCTACCTAAACCAGATCCATGGCCACGCCCCACACGTTTTTTACTATGCGTTGCACCATTGGACGGCTTTAATTCACCAAGTTTCATTAGACTTCCTCAACTTTCACCAAGTAATTCACTCGCTTGATCATACCTCGCGAAACAGGAGAATCTACTTGCTCTACCGATTGATGAATTTTACGAAGACCTAACGCTTTCAAAGTCATTTTGGCTTTCTTTTTGTATCCGATTGAGCTTTTGATCTGAGTTATTATTATTTTTTTTGCTTTAGCCATAATGATTAAATAAAAACTTCTTTGACTGTAATACCACGTTTAGCTGCAACACTAACAACATCCTGCAATTCGGTTAATGCTTTCATAGTTGCTTTTGTCACATTCATCTGGTTATTGGAACCAAACCGTTTGGTTAAAATATTCTGGACACCCACCTGTTCCATAACGGCACGAACTGCCGCACCAGCAATAACTCCTGTACCAGGTGC
>Ga0315338_1002029_pt1 | contig 21941 bp, 17 predicted proteins | sample ASW8metaG_FD_204518 | JGI IMG/M metagenome (GOLD analysis project Ga0315338, IMG submission 204518) | Ammonia-oxidizing marine archaeal communities from Monterey Bay, California, United States - ASW #8 | ecosystem: Environmental > Aquatic > Marine > Coastal | place: USA: California | collected... | reverse complement strand
TTACGTGCAGGCGCATTACAACCTTGGTAATGTGCTCAAAGACTTGGAGAGATTGGATGAGGCCGTTGCCAGTTACAACAAGGCTCTCACCCTCATGCCCGATTACGCCGAGGCGCACAGTAATCTGGGCGTTTCGCTCCAGGAACTGAGGAAGTTGGATGAGGCCGTCGCCAGTTATAACAAGGCCATCGCGCTGAACCCCGATTTAGCCGAGGCCCATGCCAGCCTGGGCAATGCCTTAAAGGAAATGGACCGGCTGGAAGACGCCGTCGCCAGCTACCGGAAGGCTATCGCGCTCGACCCGGACCTCGCCGGCGCACACACCAACTTGGGGCTCGCCCTGCAGGATCAGGGCCGCCTGGAGGACGCCGCCGCCAGCCACCGCCGGACGATCGCGCTGAACCCCGATTTCGCCGAGGCGCATAGTTACCTTGGTAGCGCGCTCCAGGAACTGGGGAAGTCAGAGGATGCTTTCACCTGTCAACGACGTGCAGTTGCCCTCGATCCCCAGAACGACTTGTTCTGGGGCGGATTGGCGGCGTCTTTGGAAACTCTTTCGTTCACTTCTATTGATGACAATTTCTGGCAAGACCTATTGCAGTTGCTAGATCGGCCTATGGTGAGTCCTTCCTACGTAACTCAGCCCATTATCAGCGCCCTTCGATGTCACCAGGATTTCTTGCGGATTCTTGAACTGACAGACCCCAGGAAAGCAGAGATTAGAATTTCCTACGGTGACATCGCTGAGCGGCTATCGGCGATCCCTCTTTTCCTACGAATCATGGGTCTGAGCCATATCAACGACCTGGAAATAGAGCGGATGCTGACGGTCTTGCGTCACGCCATGATGAAGGAGACGGAGGCAGGAAAAACGAATGAGAAAGGCCTGCCATTCTCAGCCGCATTGGCCCTGCAATGTTTTACCAACGAGTATGTCTTTCCAGAAACAGACGAAGAAAAGGCAGCCGTCGAGCAGCTTCAGCAACAGATCGCAACGCTGGTGGAAAAAGAGCAGGAAGTGCCCCCATCCTTTGTTGCCACGCTGGGCGCCTACAGGCCGCTCTATAGTTTCCCCTGGGCCCAGGAATTGTGTGAACGCGAGTGGGCCGGCAGCATCAAGGAAATGATTGAGCGGCAAATATCGGAACCGCAGGAAGAGCAGTCTTTGCGTGATCAAATTCCCCGCCTGACCCCTATACAAAATACAGTCTCTCAATCCGTACGCGAGCAATATGAAGAAAACCCATTCCCCCGTTGGGTTAAGACCGGCATTGGAGACAAAGGCAGGGCTATTGGTGCTGTTTTGCAGATGGCTCCACTTCGTCTTGATCTCGGAGACTACCAATCTCCAGAGAGCCCGGAAATCCTGGTGGCAGGTTGTGGCACGGGCCAGCATGCCCTCACCACAGCCTCCAGGTTCTCGAACGCGCGCGTGTTCGCCGTGGACTTGAGTTTGAGTAGCCTTTCCTACGCCTTGAGAAAAACAAAAGAGCTCGACTTTACGAACATCGAGTACGCGCAAGCGGACATTATGGAGTTAGAGAACCTCGGGCGGCAGTTCGATCTCATCGAAAGCGTTGGAGTCCTTCACCATCTTGGCGATCCTTTGGCCGGCTGGCGGGTCCTTGTAGACCTGTTGCGTCCAGAGGGATTGATGAAGATCGGCCTATACAGCGAGATCGCACGCCAGGATATCGTTAGTGGGCGCTCCCTGATTGCCGAGGAAGGGTATACGTCGTCTCCAGAAGATATTCGCCGATGCCGCCAAGACATCATAGCCATGGCCGAAGACGGAAACCGGAAGATGGAAAGGATATGCAATGGAAAAACCTTCTTCAGCTTAAGCGAATGCCGTGATCTGCTCTTTCACGTCAAGGAACATCGCTTCACGCTGCCGCAAATCGAGGCAACCCTTCAGGCTCTTGACCTGAAGTTCCTCGGCTTTGAAATGCGGGACAAAACAGCGCTGAGGAAGTTCAGAAAATCTCACCCGAGTAAGGACGCGCTGGCCTCGTTTGACCTGTGGCACGAGTTTGAACTCAAGAACCCCCATACGTTCGGGGGCATGTATCCGTTCTGGTGTAAAAAAATGTAGGTTGGGCAGTTCAACAAACGTCCGCTTTGGGTCATAAGCAGACCTATTCGTCAGCCCTCAGAATGTCCGCTTTCGGGGGTAAAGCGGACGTAGATCACTAGGTCGCTGAATGTCTGCTTATAGCCATAAGCGGACATCAGGACGCAACTTAGAAGTCCGAAACTTCCAGGTAATCAGCGGTCGTTTATGTTTTCTGCTTAGCACTTGGGAGTGGTCGTCGTTCCGGTGCGGTGATTGAATCCGGATAACGGAGCGCGGGGACCAGGTCATCGCCCGCCTCCTCGGAGGTTTCAACCGCACGATCCTGTCGTGAGGGTCGTTCGGGTTATGCAAACGTAGAGGCAGCTTTCTCAATCTCCTGTATTTTCTCAATGCCTTGCTTCATATCGGACATGATGAACTCAGCGAGCCGGGTGGGACCAACTGACTCCTCGGAGGGGAATAGCTGATCCCATGTGTTCATTTTAACGCTAAGAGAGCACAACGCACCCCCGATGGTGGTGTGGTAGTTCGTAATCATTCGTTCCACTTCACGGAATCGCTCGGCAGTGAGATTGTCCCACATGTCCTGGGTGTAATGATCGAAGTGTTTGAAGCGGGCATTGAGGGCCATCACCAACCCTTTGATTGTGGAATGTAAGGTGACGCAAGTATGCATCAGGTTTTTGTCGTTCTTGAGCTGATAGTTGGATTGGATTTCCTCCAAACTCGTCAGAAAATTGTCGATGATAGGTTCGATTTCTTCCAGGCAACGCCTGTAATAGGCAAATGAAAGGAAGATGTCGCCACAATCCTCCAAGAAAACAGGCACCTGGTCGATCTCGATCCCCAGTTTGTCTGCCATGATCTTGAGCTTCTCAATGGCCGTCTTTAAGTCAGGGTTCTGGAAAAGGTTGATTACATCCTTGAACTCTTTGATGGACATGTCGTCGCTGCCGTAGATCTGAACGATTAGGGGATGGGTGAACTCCCTCATGTAGCTAGTGAGTTTCTGGTTTTTACTATTGGAGAGCTTGAGGTCGTCGTAGTTTTCGATCTCTATACCGTGGGCGCGAAGGAGGATCCGAAGGCTATAGACATCGTAACTATTCAGCCCAGCCAACTTGTGCAGAACAACCATGTCGGGATGCGATTTCTCCCACCCAAATTCCTTGCCTACTGCCCTAATATCCAGCTGCCCACTGCCAGTGCTTATGCCTGAAAAAATCTCGACCACGCTCTTCAATCGGACGTTCTTGATCAATAGCGCTTGTTTCAGGGCGGATGTCTCGAAGGGAATGATTGACAAAGGCAGGATGTGAAGAGAATCCCTGTCGAAATCCTCGATCTCTCTTTTCTCGGACTCTGGCTCAGACATAGGGACTCCAAGGAGCGGAGTGGGAAACCGATTTCTCCACTCCTAGCCATTTCATAGTACAGAAATATCCCTCATAACTTAATGAACACTGCCTCCCTAAAGGACTGATCTGCCCCCACGAACGATACCACTTTTTAAGTTAGATTAGATGTCGAGGGAAGGCCTGTTCCCGTCGTCAACGACGGCCGGGAATTTCCGATATCCTGATTTTTTTTAAGAGAAATACAAAAACGACCGTAGAAACACGGCCAGCAAGGGCTGTATCCCAAACTGGGGCGAATTCATCGGGCGAGACCTTTTTGGGCTTACGACTCCCGGATTTACGAAAGTCTGTAACGTGTTCGCCTAGGCGGTCTTGGTCGTCACGATACGGCCAGGAAGCTCTTATCCTTATCCTTGTTCTTGGCCTGTCGTGCCATCCGTAACGGCATCCGCCACAGTCGAAGGCTCGACCTTTGGATTGCTTTCCGCCTTGCCCCCGCTTGCGTTGGACTTCTCGAGAGCCTTGGGAGCAATTTGTACTTTCTCCGTTTCGCGCTCCGTTGCGCCCGAGCTGGCATAGGCGGCTACCACCTTTTTCGGCGGGTACTGGAAGGCAACCTTGCCAGTTCCGGTGTCGCGGACTTCCGTCACGAAAACGCCGGATTCCCCGTCAATGCTGCCCTTCGGCGAGACGAATTGAGGCGACACGTCCTTGGTCGATTGAGACGCGTTATCGGTTTCTGGAGGCTTGGAAGGCCTTGAGGTCGGCGTATAAACCATCCGGCCTTCGGTGGGTTTAATTTCTTCCATTGCACTATCCCTTCTTTCAAGTAACCTTTTTCCTATTAATCCAAGTTTTGTTTACGGCGCTGGTTGTTCAGGGGGCCGACGTTCCAGCCCCAGGGAAATGTTTCTGTTGATGTCAATCAATGTGTCCAACAGCTCCGGTTCCCGGGTCCCTATCGCCTTCGCCGTCTGCTTGTCGACGAAGATGCTAAGACTGACCAGATTGGCCTTAATCCCTTCGGACAACGGGTTTTCGGCCGTCATTTCTGACTGGATCACGGTCCAAATCAACTGATTGTAAAGCAGCGTTTCCTCGAAAATGTCCTCTTTGGGAAACTGCTGAGCCTTCTTCAGGCGGTCCGCCGCCTGACGCAACACAATGGCGTCGGCTTCCGCGGTTAGGACTTCCCGGTTGGTGTCCACGGTATTCTGGGTTTGCTGATAACCGATGATCGCCGCCGAGGCCTGCTCGCTCATAATTTTATTTCCGCTTTGCACGGCGTCAGCTCCTTGTTTCCAACTGGTTGGCAACATCCACCGGAGGGGCCTTTTCCGCCTGTGGGCTCACATCCGCCGGGACATCGGTGTCAGGGCGGCGGTTAAAAAGAGTTTTTTCATACTCGATCAGCTTTCGGCCCTGCGCCAAGGCTTGGTAGTCCGCGCCATCCAGAATCAGCTGACCGATTTCGCCGATGATATCTAGCCCAATACAGCCAGGATCCAGGTCGATGAATTCCCGAATAAGTTTAAAAAATATCTCGTGGTTTTGTCTGCTGTTGTCAATTCCACCGTCCATGTAGATCAGTTGCACGACGAAATAGATCTGCTTCGCCAGGGTATCGGCCTTTTTTTCCGTCATGATGTGTTTTTCGCGCAGAATCGTCGTCCGATTTGCGATAGTCAAAGACGCAATCTTATTGCCATTCTGTACGGCGGCACCGCCGATGATGCACTTCTCGTGCGCTTTCAAATTCAGTTTAAGAACCATGATCCGTCCTTTTCCAAACCGGCGGGAGGGAGGCGGGCGGCGAGATCGCCGCCCACCTCGCGCCGTTAGCTTATCTAAACAGGGCCAAGATGCTCTGTTGGGAAGTATTAGCGATAGCCAGAGACTGAACACCGATAGCCTGTCTGGTCTGCAGGGCCAGCAGTTTGGCTGACTCTTCTTCCAGGTTGGCGTTGACAAGCTTGGCGGCACCGGTTTCTAGCGCGTTCACCAGTTCGATGGTGAAATCTTCACGGGTCTGAATGACACCCAGGCTGGTACCGAAAGTGGATGCAATGGTTCGCAGCTCGGTGATCGCTTTGTCCACGTCCGCCAGGGCAGAAGTGATGTCACCCGCCGTCTCGAAGTCGTAGTCGGAGGCTTGCTGGGTGAATTTCAGGCCGGTGAGAACCCCGTTGGAATCATTTTCCAGGGACTTGCCCGTGATGGTCAATTTTTCATCGCCCGTAGCGTTGAACTTCACGTCGAGGGTCTCCGAAGCCTTCAGAAGGTTCGTGCCTTTGTAGCTAGCGTCGGAGATCAACCCGTTGATCTGCTCCAGAAGCGTCCTGAAGTCGACGGTCAAGGCGGCAACCTGGGTTGCGGTACCGAACTTGGTGAATGTCGCGTCCACACCGGACGTTAGGGTGTTGGTCCCGTCATCCAGGAGTAAGGCTGAAAAACCCGTACCCGAGAAGTCAACGGCCACGCCCTCGGCGGCCTTGATGTCGACCTTCGACGTGGTGGTGTTGTAAGTCACCGTCAGCCCGGTATCGGCCGCACCAACGGAAGTCACCAGGTCGGCAATCGTGCTTGCCACGCCATCGTTACCAGCTTCGGCGGTAAAGGTATTCGCGCCACCATCAGTCACGGTCGTGATAATCGTATTGTCGTCGGCAAAACCGAACGTGGCCGTGAGTATGTCCGTGTCCTTGTTCTCGGTCCCAAAGGTCACGGTGGCAGCGTCAGCCACAATCGTGGTACTATCTTTTGAGAAAAGACCATTCGCGGATAATTCAGAAGCCCCGAAGAAAGAGGCCCCTATACCATCTGCAAGTTTTACTTCGCTACCGCCGTTGTCGGCGGTGATATCGATCTGCTTGGTGGTGGCGTTGAAAACCGCCGAAACGCTGTTTAGCGAATCTAAAAACGTCACCAGACTGGCGACCGTACTGTTATTAGCAATGGTAAATGTTGAGGCTTGCCCGTTGACGGTTGCAACAAGTGTATCAGAGTTGTCAGCATTACCGACGGCTACAAGTGAATTGCCTACCGCCGTCGCGGCGGAAAAAGCCGTGGAAAGCGTGGTGGTGCCTGTAATGCTTACGGCTTTTTTGGAAGAAAGCGTGTTGACGCCAGCCGTGGCCGCTTCGTCGGCCTCCGTGGCTTTCGCCTTGGCCTGTTCAACCAAGCTGGTGACGGCCGTAAGGGATTTGTCCGTCGATTGCAGAAGGGAGACTGCCTGACCGATGCCGTCCTTACGTTGATTGAGGTCACCGGCGCGGGCGGTCAAGCTCCTTGCGGCAAAGAACGCAGCCGGGTCATCGAGAGAGGAGTTAACTTTTAAACCGGTCGACAGACGGTTCGAGGTCAGATCCAAAAGTTTCGTTGTATTCTGCAGAGAAAGAAGGTTCTGACGAATACTTGACGAAAGAGTAATATTATTAGCAGGCATTGTGGGTTCCTTTTCTAAGGATTTAGCGGGATTCTACCCGCCCCGAAACGGCTTTCACCACCGTGGTTCAAGCGGCTTCAACATTTCCCCTGCAACACGTGAAGGAGAAACAAAATGACGCAAGTAAAAACCAGAAAGTAAACGCGCGAAAACCCGCTCGCTCCTGAGCCTCACGGCACCGGGAACAAAAAGGCACAAACTGAATCGTTCGTCACGCAAAGACATGAGCATTCTTACTCATCCTTCCTTCTGGTCATCGCTACGCCAACTTCTAGGCTCAGCCAATTCTCGGCTGGACAGGCACACCCAGACATCCGTTCTCGGACAAAGACGAGGTGCCAGACGAGCGGACAATATCCATCCGCATCTTCAGAGTCAATAATTTTTTTTACGGATTGCTGTCAGCCCCCATGGGCTATGACTTCTGGGCGATGCTTTCTGGCCGCCCCGCAGAACAGGGGAAATAAAATAGGCCGTGGCTTTCGGAACAAGTCATGCCTATGGTCTTGGCAACGCCAAGGTCATCAGACACAGGTAATCCCTTCAAAGCCTGTACGGCGCCGACATCCATACCTGGGGCGACCTGGACCTCCGCAACGACCTCAACGGCGTGGCCGCGTTGACGGTCGCTCGGGAACTGGTGATTTCCTTTTCCACCTTCGGGGCCGAATTCGCGGGCACCCTTGGCGTGCCGACGTTGTGCTTTTCATCACGCGCATGAACGGAACTTTGTTCCCACAACAGCACTGGCAATTCCGCCTAAATGCCCGCCATCCTTTACGTCACCAAAACCCGGGACGAGCCGTGGCGAGACGTCCTGGAGGAAATCGGATAGCCAAAAGCGTAAGTTCCGTGGGCCAGGGCCAGCATGAGATCAGCCACCAGATGGTTGAGAAAGACACCCTCTTCTCATTTCCGGGGCACTTGATTAGGGTTGTTACGAATTGGAGCTTGCCGGGGAAAGTGAGCAAATATGAACAGATCAGAAAACGGCGTTTCCGGCCAGAATCTCCAGGCCCTTTTTCAAGACGGGCTGCGGGCGCACCAGGCCGGGCAATTGGCGGACGCGGAAGCCGCCTACCGGCGGGTGCTCGGGCTCGATGCGGACCATGCCGACGCCAACCACCTGCTCGGCGTCATCGCCCATCAGGTTGGCGATCACGGAGCCGCCGTGGAACTGATCGGGAAGGCTATCCGGCACGACCCCTCCACCGCCGCCTATCATTGCAACCTGGGCAATGCGCTTCACGAACTGGACCGCCTGGACGAGGCGGCGGCCAGCCAGCGCCAAGCCATCGTGCTCAACCCCGACTACGCCAAGGCGCACAACAACCTCGCCAACGTGCTGCTGGCACAGGGGCGCTCCATTGATGCCGTCGCCAGTTACCGGAAGGCCCTATCGATTGCCCCCGACGATGCCGAAACCCACGCCAACTTGGGCAATGCCCTTCACGAACTGGACCGCCTGGACGAAGCCGAGGCCAGCTACCGCAAGGCGCTGGCGCTCGACCCCGACTACGCCGAGGTGCACAACAACCTCGCCAACGTGCTGCTGGCCCAGGGGCGCTCCATTGATGCCGTCGCCAGTTACCAGAAGGCCCTATCGATTGTCCCCGACGATGCCGAAACCCACGCCAACCTGGGCATAGCCCTTCACGAACTGGACCGCCTAGACGAAGCCGAGGCCAGCTACCGCCGGGCGATCGCGCTGAACCCCGATTACGCCGAGGCCCATGCCGCCCTGGGCGTTACGCTGAAGGAGATGGGCCGCCTGGAGGACGCCGCCGCCAGCCACCGCCGGGCGATCGCGCTGAACCCCGATTACGCCGAGGCGCACAACAACCTGGGCGGCGTTCTGATGGCGCAGAAGCGCCCGGACGAAGCCGTCTCCCATTACCGCAAGGCGGTATCTCTCCGTCCGGAGCTTTTCAAGTTGCACACCAACCTGGGCGTTGCGCTGAAGGAGACGGGCCGCCTGGACGCCGCCGCCGCCAGCCACCGCCGGGCGATTGAACTGAACCCCGATTACGCCGAGGCGCACACCAACCTGGGCGGCGTTCTGATGGCGCAGAAGCGCCCGGACGAAGCCGTCACCCATTACCGCAAGGCGGTGTCTCTCCATCCGGAGATTTTCAAGTTGCACACCAACCTGGGCGTTGCGCTGAAGGAGACGGGCCGCCTGGAGGACGCCATCGCCAGCCACCGGAAGGCGATCGAACTGAACCCCGATTACGCCGAGGCCCATACCAATTTGGGCAATGCATTGAAAGAGGCGGGCCGATTGGAGGACGCCGCCGCCAGCCACGAAAGAGCGATCCGCCTCAAACCGGACCTGGCCGAAGCGCATAACAACCTGGGCAACGTCCGTCAGGAACAGGGCCGACTCGACGAGGCCGCCGAAAGCTGCCGCATGGCGCTGGCGCTCAATCCTGATTACGCCGACGCGCTGAGCAACCTAAGCAGCATTATCTATTATCAGGACCGGCTGGAAGAAGGGGAAGCCGCCTGCCGCCGGGCCATCGAACTGAAACCCGATTACGCCGAGGCGCATTCCAATCTGGCCCTAATTCTGTTCCGCAAGGGGCACCTGAAGGAGGCCTGGGACGAATATGAATGGCGCTGGCGCATACCCGAACACGCCCTGTCCGCCCGCGCCTATCCCCAGCCACGCTGGGACGGTTCGCCTTTGGAGGGGAAAAGTATTTTGCTATGGGGCGAACAGGGCATCGGGGACGAGATCCGCTACGCCGGCATGATCCCTGATGTACTTGAAACCGGCGCAAGCGTTTCCATCGTCTGCGACGAAAGGCTCGTCGATCTTTTCGCCCGCTCCTTCGGCGGCGCCCGTGTTTTTGCCGCCCCGTTCACGGAGAAGGACGCCGGGGTGGACGCGTTCGATTGCCAATGCCCCTTCGGTAGTCTCGGGCAATTTTTCCGTCCCAGCCTCGATTCTTTTCCTTCCGGCGAGGGCGGTTATTTGAGGGCCGACCTCGATCGCCTGGAGTTTTGGAAAACCCGGCTGATGGAGAAAAGCGACCGACCCAAGGTCGGGCTGTCCTGGAGCGGTACCATAAGTGATCCCCGACGGCGCCCATTGCGCGACCGCGAGCACGCGACCATCGAGGAAATGGCGCCGGTCCTGTCCATCGGCGGGCTCGATTTCGTCAACCTGCAAAGCCACGATTGCAGCGCCGACATTGAACAGGCGAAAAGCCTGTACGGCGCCGACATCCATACCTGGGACGACCTGGACCTCCGCAACGACCTCGACGGCCTGGCCGCGCTGACAGTCGCTTTGGACCTGGTGATTTCCTTTGCCACCTTCGGAGCTGAATTCGCAGGCGCCCTCAGCGTGCCGACGTTTTGCTTTTCATTACGCGCATGGGCGGAAGCCTGTTCCTACGACGGCACCGGTAATTCTCTCTGGCAGCCCGACATCCGTTACCTCACCAAAACCCTGGACGAGCCGTGGCAGGACGTCCTGGAGGAAATCGGCCGGATCACCCGAAAGAAATTTTCCTTGTAACGAAATGGGCGAAAAGCCCTTCCAGGAATTCGCCTACATACGGCGTATGATTAAAGTTTCTAGGAGTTTCCGGGCAACTAATAAACCATCATTCAGGTCGAACCGATCGTTTTCGTCCTAGTCAAAGAAAACCACCTGGCTTTGGGTCCTCAATTCGCAATTAAAATATTCAAGCATGCCGTTTACCCCATCGATGACATACCTCCTAACACCTCACGGCGTTATCTTGGACAGCCCCAAAAAATAAACATTGTGAACTTAAAATTACAAATTCGATCAATCCACACCCCTTAGGACCCAGCCGTCAGGGAGGACAAGGCTTCCTGATAACAGGCGCAAACTTTGTCCAGATCTTCCGCCGTATGCGCCAGGGAAACGAAATTGATGCCGTTGGCGCCGACATGGACCCCGGAGGACAACAGGCGGCGATAGAAGTCCCGTTGGTTCTCGTAAGGAATCTCCATCATATCCCGTTCGCGCCGGGAGCGGACCGGCTTGTCGGTGAAAATCGTCCGGAACATGGAGCCAATACCGATCACATGCGCGGGCACCCCGTTTGACAGGCAGTAATCGTTCAGCTCCCCCCGGACGGTTTCCCCGGCGCGTTCCAGCCGGGCATAGGTTTCTTCGCGGGTTTCAGACAAATACCGCACCACCGCCATCCCGGCGGCCACGGTCAAGGGATTGGCGGAAAACGTGCCGCCGTTGTAAAACCGCGGCTTTCCCCCACCATGGTCGGTGGTGATGTAGGACAAGACCTCCGGCGCTCCGGACACCACGCCGATGGGCAGGCCGCCGCCCAGGGTCTTGCCGTAAGTGACAATATCCGCGCTGATGCCAAAGCGTTCCTGCGCGCCACCCAGGGCAAGCCGGAACCCGGTGATGACCTCGTCGAAGATCAACAGAATCCCCGAGGTCCGCGTCACATCGCGAAGGTCCCGCAGGAACCCTTCAACGTCGTCGCGAGGGTTGGACCCCTGAGCAGGTTCTATCATGACCGCGGCCAGGTCGTCCTTGTTGTCCCGGATCAGGTCGAACGCCGCCTCGGTGTTATAAGGCAAGAACACCAGATTTTCTAAAACCTCGTCCAGAATCCCGGCCGATTTTGGCATCATCGCCGGCATGTTTTCGCTGTCCCGGGAATAGTCTTCTTCGACCAGAACCTGATCGTGAGACCCGTGCCACCCGCCGGAGAACACACCGATCTTTTTCTTGTCCGTCACAGCACGGGCAAGGCGGATTGCGCGCAAGGTCGCCTCCGACCCGGTGCTGGCGAAAACGAACTGGTCACAGCCGGGGATCGCGCCCCCCAGAAGCTCGGCGAAGTCTTCGGCATAGGGGTTGGCCACCGTAAACAGGCTGCCATGGCACATTTGTTTGTTAACAGCCTCCACCACCAGCGGATTGGCGTGGCCCAGAATGCAGGTACCACCGCCCATCGCCATATCGATATAGGTTTTGCCGTCCGTATCGGTGATTGTCGCGCCCGACGCGCTCTGCATCCTCAGGGAGGAGCCGGAACCGCCATAGCCCTCATTGAGAACACGGGGGAACGCATTTTCCAGCATTACTGATCTTTTTCCTTAGCGCCAGCCGTCAACATCGGCTCATTTTCCGTAGAATTCGTTCCAGGCGTCCTTGTGGACCTCGCCGTGGATGGTGCCGACGGCGTTACAGCCCTGGCACGGCCACAACCCGCGTTTTCCATTGCCCAGCATTTTCCGGTATTTTCTCAAATTGCTCGACGTCCAGACGTCCAGCAGGCTGGTCAAAAACACGTTGCCTGATTTGACCCGCCGGTTCCAGTCCTGGGTGCACAGGAAGGCATCCCCGTTCCAGTCGATCATCATCATGTAGTGGGGGTAATAACACGGCTTGTCGGTCTGCACTTCGGGTTGGTGGCCGACGCTGACGGTGCCGGCCCGGTTGGTCAGCTTGACGCCGAATTCGTCGTCTACCGAATACCATCTGTCGCGCAGAATGAAGACGTCTTCGGGCGCGCCCGCCTCGTTAAACAAAGACGTGAATTCATCGATCTGGTGCGGGCCGTCGTAAAGGCTGAGGATGATCTTGCCGATCCCGGCCTCGATCAGGTCCCCGATCAGCCCTGGCGTCAACGGGTCGCCGTTGGTGGTCACTTCGGTGTTGGCAACGGGAGAAAGGGCCCTGACCATGTCGACGGCGTTTTTGCTCAGCAACGGCTCCCCATATCCAGCCAGCATCACGGTTCCTTGATAGGAAAGGTCCTTCAATTCGTCGGCCATTTTCCGATAACAGGTCTCGGGCATCGTCAGGTTCTGGTTCGGCGCAATCGATGGATCAACCTTGGGACAGAACGTGCAGGCACGGTTGCAAGTATCTATGGGGCTGAGCTCCAGCCAGTTGAATAGGGGCACTCCGTCGGCGGTTTTCTGGACCTTCTGATCGACTAGGGTGGAAACCCGTTCGATGTTCTTGTTTATGGTATCCTTGTAACTCATCCCTTAGTCCGCCTTCCGACGGAAATGCAAAAGCCGGTGTTTTCGTCCAGAAGCGGCAGGAACGACTGTTCACTCTGGTAATAGAAATGGAACACGAAATCAGGCATCGCCGCCTGACAAAGTTCAAAGAATTCTGATCTTGGCATTTCGTTGATGTGGTACGGATTCGTCACATACGGCTTACCGTCTTTGTAGCGAAGCATCGGCGACGACATCACGACGACACCGCCCGGCTTCACCCAGGATGCCATCAGTCGAAGAAACAGCGCCGCAACTTCTTTGGGAACATGTTCGATGGTTTCGATAGACACGCCAACGTCGAATGAATTGTCATCAAACGTAAGGTTTTCGATACCCTTTTGATGAAATTCAATGTTTTTGTCTTTGTAGTGGTGTTTGGCAAAATTGATGGCTTCTTCCGAATTATCGATGCCGACGACTTTGCCAGCCCGTTCCTTTAGCAACTTGCTCCCGTATCCGGCGCCGCAGGCGCAATCCAGCACCGAAGCGCCTTTTCGAATGAAGCCTTGAGCGAACTTGTAACGAGCGAAATGCTTTATTTCATTGTCGTCGCTCGCCGCGTCCACATCGTTCCAGCCTTTCGATGTCCAATCGATTAGCGGGTAAATCCGTTCTGGTGAAAAGATGTTGGACAGGGTGTGAAAATCTATAAACCCGACGATCTTGTTATTTTCATCAATGACCGGAAGGATGTTGAGCGATTCCTTATCCATCTTTCTGTAGACGTCGATCAGATCCGTGTTCGCCGACATGCATATGGGATTCAATGTCAGAATGGTCGAAACGGATTCAAATTGATCAAAATCAGGAGACACCAGCCTGCGGCGCAAATCGCCGTCGGTGACGATACCGACCAACTCCTTGTCATCATTGAGGACGAAAACACAACCGATTTCGGTCATGCGATTCAGGACATCGTGAATGATCGCGTCCTCGCCGCAGCTATGAGGCTCGAAATCGATTGACATGTATTCCTGCACAAGCATTTGCCGTTTGCCCCTGAACTTTATAACAAGTCAAAACTTCGTTAATGCCTCCGCCCACCTAACTGAGGGAACCTAACGCTTGGCGCTCTCTTTTTACAGTAGCGATGATCTTCTCTGGATCGATGGTCCAGGAGACAAGAGAAGGGTTTGAGCTTTTTATTTGTTTCGGAGATGAAGCGGTTGATGGCGGCCTTGGAAAGTTGCAGGGCCTGTTCTTCCGCAAGGCTCCATTCATCCTGGAGCGCGACGTCAGCCATTTCGTTTTTCTCCGCATGAAAGTAGAAAGACCGAAAGTAAGGCCTGCCTCTTTAAAGATAGGTTAACGCTGGAAACTAATATCAACGGAAAATTCAGAAGGACAACTGGCAAACCCTCGACGTTGAACTATGTTAACGAAGCGGAGTAGGTTGAACCTCTCTGGCTAAAATCCATTGGCAAGGAAAGTAAGCGGTGCCTTTAAAACTAGATTTCAAGTCAGGCGACAAACTGATCATCAACGGAGCGGTGGTGGAGAATATCGGCTCCAACGCCAAAATTCTCATCCATAACGAATCGGCGATCCTGCGGGAAAAGGAAATTTTGTCCGTCGCCGATACCTCGACTCCGGCATCCCGGGTCTATTTCGCCCTACAGTGCGCCTACATGTTCCCTCACAAAAAGGACGAGCAAATCGGCTTGTTCACTGAATTTCTCAAGGAATTCGTGACCGCCTGCCCGAGCACCAAACCGATTGCCGATGAAATTGAAAAACTCGTCGCCGAGGACAATATCTACAAGGCACTGAAGCAAACCCAGAAGCTGATCGCCCATCAGGCCAAAGTGCTGAAGAGCCTGGAAACGGGCATCGAAGAGGCCACCGAGGAAGCTATCGACACCGAAGCCGTAGGCAGAGAGGACGCGGCGGAAGAACGGGAAGAAGGCCGCGCCGAAGCCGAATAGGCCTTTCCGGCCGTTGGTCCTCCTACGTTGGCGTCACCCACTCAGACACGCTGGATGCTGGAAAAATGAAGCTTTTCGGCAAGGATCTCGACCGGGCCGGAGGCGCTCAGGGCTTCCCCGTCGGCGGTTCGAAGCGCGTCGGCAGTGATGATATGGGTTTCGACGCCTTCCGGATAGCCTTTGTCGTTGGGAACGGAGGCAAACCTGGCCCCGGCGCCCCGGAAGGCCGTCAAAAGCCCGAAGTCAGCAAAAAATTCCCCCTTTGGATGGTCAAAAATTGCCGGGCGGCACCTCTTTTTGCCCTCGGTAGCCCGTCTTTCTGAATTTTTTTCCTGAAATTTCAAATTGTTACATGTTTTAGCCGAAGTTGGCCCGGCCTTTGCTAGTAAAGGGCGGACTCAAGCGCATATGGAGAAACCATTACTTTCGGAGATTTTTCCTCCATGGATGACCTGCTAATCAAAACGAATACAGTTAAAGACGCCGCCACCTCAGGCCCCAACGGCCGCGACAGCGCCTCCGCGCTGGCCGGGTTGGCCGGCCCCTTCCAGAACCTGCTACACCGGGCCGGCGCCCGCATCGAGGACGGCTTCTCGATCCTTGCCGACCGTACCGATCCCGGCGCCCCCGCCGAACGGGCCGATCATGTTCAACCCGACGATGACTACGGCCGTCAACAGTCCGACGACCCCCGCGACCGTTTCGACGATCGCGGGGGCAGCGACAATCGCGCCGACAATTCGTCCGACACCCCTCGTGCCGAGAAGGATAACGATTACGGTCGCGAAAACGGCAGCGAGCACAGAGACGAACGCGGCGACGTCCACGACGCCAACCATGGAGAAAGCCACGCCGACGAACGCGGCGACGTCGACGACGCCAAACATGGCGAAAGCCACGCCGACGAACGCGGCGACGTCGACGACGCCAACCATGGCGAAAGCCACGCCATCGAACGCGGCGACGTCGACGACGCCAAACATGGCGAAAGCCACGTCGTCGAACGTGGCGACGTCGACGACGCCAACCATGGCGAAAACCACGCCGTCGAACGCGGCGACGTCGACGACGCCAACTATGGCGAAAGCCACGCCGAGGACCGCGGCGACGCCCACGACGCCAACCATGGCGAAAGCCACGCCGTCGAACGCGGCGACGACAGTGCCACCCGGGACAATACGCCCACCAACGACGACCAGGGCGACGATCAGCAAGTGTCCTCGGATGACGGCGAGACCTACGCCAAGACATCCGAGTCGGATGGCGAAACCAAGACCGCCGACAACGAAACGGAAAACCCGGACGGCGCCGTTCAATCCGCCGGCACCGATGGGCTGGTTGCCCAGGCCGGCGTTTCCACCGAAACCACGGACAAGGTACTAAGCGGCCTTTTGGCCGGCGGCGAAGCGTTGAGCGAAGAAGGCGTCGCTTCAGAGCAGGGTAAAGTCAGCAGCGCCGACGGCCAGGCGACGGCGTTGGAAGCCATTGCCGCCCCGTCCGAAAATGCTTCCAAGACGACGCCCGTTTCTTCCGACAAGTCGGACGGCCCCCAGAACCACCATAAACCCCAGGCCGCCGCCAATGCTAGCGACCAGACCAAGGCCGCCGCCAACCAACAGTCAGCGATCTTTGGCGATGACGAGTCCGGCGCCGCCCAGACCACGGTCGAAACCCAGGCTTCCGGCCTTGCCAAAGCCATCGGCGGCGACAACCGGACCCAGGTCTCAGTGACCGTGACCAACGAAGCCCAGAACCTGACGTCGAGGCCGAACGCCGCGTTGACCGCCAACACCGTGATCAGCGGCGAAAGTTCCAGCCAGTCGTCCAACAGCCAGAGCGCCGGCAACCATACCCAGAGCGGCGGCAACCAGAATCAGGCCCAACAGGCCCAGGCCGCCGCCACCCAAACCCAGGCAGCCCAGAATCAAAGCGCCCAGGCGGCGCAGGCGGGCACCGGCGCCAAAAGCCTGGTGCAGGCGCAGGCGATTTCCGGCAACGCCGGCAGCACGGCCCATTCGGGCGGCGGCGAGGGTGCCGTACAGACAGGCACCGGGGGCGTTTTCGGCAGCCAGCAGACCCGGGACCAGAACGCCGTCAACCAATCCGGCAACACCCAGAACCCTGCCCGCACCGGACGTTCCATGGTCGAGCAGGTTACGGTCAAGATCACCAAGGCGATCCAGGCCGGCAACGACAGGATCACCATTCAACTTCGTCCGGCGAACATGGGCCGCGTCGAGGTGAAGATGGAAGTCTCCCAGGACAACCGGCTGAACGTTCAGGTCATCGTCGACCGGCCGGAAACCCTGGATCAGCTTCAGAAGGACTCCCGCGAGCTTCAGCGCGCCCTTCAGGAAGCTGGCCTGCATGTGAATAACGAAGACTTAAACTTCAACCTGCGCGGCGAGGAAAACCATGCCAAGGAAGGCGACAATTCTTCCGGCCGCGCGGCCAGTATCGAAGACGACGTGGTCCTTTTGGACAACGAGATCATCGAACAGGCCGTGATCTCATCCGACGGGCGTGTCCTTTCCAAGGGCCGCATCGACGTAAGGGCTTAAGCGCGCCTGACAGGGAGCGACCAGGAGTAGAATAGATGCTTATCGGCAATTCATTAGATTCAAGCAACCTCATCGAGGGCACAAAATCCTCGGAGTCCAGCGACAAGCTCGAAGAGGAACTCGGCCGGTTCCTCAACCTGCTGGTGACCCAGTTGAAGAACCAGGATCCGCTCGATCCTCTGGACGCCAACGAGTTCACCGCCCAGCTCGTGGCCTTCGCCGGTGTCGAGCAGCAGATTTTCGCCAACGCCAACCTGGAAAAGCTGCTGAAGCTTGAGCAAACCAACCAGATTTCGGCCCTGGTCGATTTCATCGGCTCGACGATCGAGGCCACAGGCCGTACCGTGCCGCTACAAGACGGTCAGGCGGAAATCGGCTACACCATGCCCCTCAGCGCCAATACCGCCACCCTCACCATTACCAACAGCGCCGGCCGGACGGTGTTCCAGGGCGACGCCGACACGTCTTCCGGCAAGCACGTCTTTGCCTGGGATGGAAAGAACAATTCCGGCATCCTGCAGCCCGACGGCGCCTATAACGTGCTGATCAGCGGCCTCGATTTTTCGGGCAACCTACTGGAGATCACGCAAACGGTCTTCGGCCGGGTGACTGGCGCCGGAGTCGAAGGCGGCCTGGCAAACTTGTTCTTGGGCGACGACATCACCATCGCCCAGGACACGGTGCTTGCCATAAAGGAGACCAAGACCGCTTCGGCAGGGCCATAAAAATTAAGGAATTTTGAGCGGGCGGCGGTTCGCCGTCCTGGATCGAGATAACAAGATTTTAAGGCCGGACCGCCGGCCAGAAGAGCGAAGGAGAAAGAAAATGACATTATTTGGTGCATTGAGTTCAGGTGTTTCCGGACTGTCCGCGCAGTCGAGTGCCATCGGCGCCATCTCCGATAACATCACCAACCTGAGCACGATTGGCTACAAGAGCACCCAGGTCGATTTTCAGACCCTGGTGACCAAGCAAACCTCGGCCACGTTTTTCTCGGCCGGCGGCGTGCAATCAAGGCCGCGTCAGGACACCGGCACTCAGGGATTGTTGGCGTCGTCGACGTCAGCAACCGACATCGCTCTGGCCGGCAGTGGCTTCTTCGTCGTCAACGAAGCGGCGCAGGCGACCATCTCCGACGAATACCTGTTCACCCGAGCCGGCTCATTCTTCCAGGACAACGAAGGATTCCTGCGCAACACCGCGGGCTACTTCCTGCAGGCCTGGCCGACAGACCCCTCCGGTGTGGTTGTCCCGGCCAACACGACGTTGACGATTTCCAACCAGAACGTTATTTCGAGGGACTTTCTGGAATCGGTGAACCTCAGCCGGGTCGGCGGCACCGCGAAGGCAACCAACAATATCTCCATCGGCGCCAACCTGCCGTCCAACGACGCCGCCGGGACATCGCGAAGGACCGACGTGCAGTTCTTCGACACCTTGGGCAATGCCACATTTCTCAGTGTCGACGCCGTCAAGGCCGACGCCGACAACAATTGGGATGTCGTCGTCAACCCGCCGTCGGGAACGTCCGTCCTTACGCTTGAGGATGCGACCTCCCCTACCCCACTCGTTTACGACAGCATCGGGCAGCTTGAGTTCATCTCCCGTCCGGCAGCAGGCGCCACCGTCGTCATCGACGGCATCAGCTATGTTAATTCTACCACGGTGGCCGAATCGGCGACTGTCCAACGATGGGTTACCACCGGCAACACAACTATAACTGATGATGTGAAAGACCTGGTGGACGCCGTAATTGTCCAGGATTCCGACTTCGAAGCCGCCGGTGGCCGGATCGTGGTGAAGACCGACGAACCCGGCACCATACTGTTCAAGGGCAAAGGCGTCGACGAAATCATTGTCAATCCAGCCAAGCTGCTGGATGCCAATGGTGTCGGCGCGACCAAACAGACGGAGCAATTCACGGTGAAGCAGCAAGCCGCCAAATTCGCCGACGAGACACAGTTTTCCTTCCCGACAATTCCGGACGCTGGTGATACAATCACCATCAATGGCATCCTATATTCGTTCGTCGATGGCGCGGCGGGCGCTGGGACGACGCAAGTCCGGAGAAACACCGGCGGCGAAACGACCGCGACAGTGCTCGCTGCCCTCGAGGCGCAGATCATAGCCAACGACCCCGAGTTTACCGCCGCCAAGGTGCGTACGCGGGCATCAAACCTAACTATCGCCGGCGGGGCTTTTGTCAATGACACCCTTGTTTTGTCGTCCAAGTCCGACGGCACCTCTTTTACCGTCGAATTCACAGGATCACTCGTAGCGGGGGGCGACAACCTCGAAAACGTTAAGAAGGTGCCGGTGGATTTAGCCTCGGGGGTCACGGTCAACACCGATTACGCCGTCGTCTTCAATGCCGACGGCATCCCGAGTGCTTTTAACGTCAACACGATGGAAATCATTGGCTACACCAACGGCGCCAATGATATGAGTGGCTCGGCCCCCGGGGTCGATAAGATCACGCTTAACCTGGGCACCGTCAAGGAAGCCAACGGCCTGACCCAATTCGGCGGATCGTTTACGCCGGTCTTTATCTCCCAGAACGGCTCGCAGTTCGGAACTTTCGCCGGCGTCTCCATTACCGAAGAAGGGCTGATAACGGCGTTGTTCGACAACGGTGAAACGCGGCCTGTTTTCCAGATCCCGGTCGCCACCTTCGTTAACGTCAACGAGCTGGGCTCACGGTCGGGCAACGTCTGGAACGCGACCCAGCAGTCGGGTGATCCGACGTTGCGTATCGCCGCCAGCGGCGCGGCGGGCACAATCAGTCAGACCACGCTGGAGCAATCGACCGTCGATATCGGGCAGGAGTTCACCAAGATGATCGTGGTGCAAAGGGCTTTTTCGGCCGCATCCAAGATCATCACGACGGCCGATGAAATGCTCGAAGAGCTGCTCAGGACAAAACGTTAATAACAGTTCCACAACCCACCGTCCCAACCCACCGGGCCCGGTATCGGCAATCCACCGCCGATACCGGGTCCATCCCTTTGAGGCCCAGGGATTTCACCGCTTTCGGCTTCTCCGCCATGGGCTCTGGCGCCTCGGGATGGGGGTTTGGCGGATCCCAGTCCCCGTTAACCCTCTTCTTTAGGGTTTCCTTAAACCCCCCCGGTTATGGTCATCGGCAATGGTCCACGTTGCCAATCAAAGCGACCACACGAACCGATGACAAAACACAAGACATGCTCTTCCCGCCGCGCCCAGGGCGGTTATTTGCAAAGCCAGGGGCTCAGCCCCGGCCACGAAGCGTTGAGCCCCAGCGGCACCCCGATGACCATCGACGACCTCCCGCCGCCCGGCACTGGGCGGTGGGTGATCCGCCGCAAGGCCGAAGTCGTCGCCGGCGTGCACGGCGGCCTGATTACGCTCGAAGAGGCGTGCCGCCGCTACCGGTTGTCGGTCGACGAGTTCCGCTCGTGGGAAAAGCTGTTGCAGGCCCACGGCCTGCCCGGCCTGCGTATCACCCGGATCAAGAAATACCGCCGCCCGCGGGGCTGTTAACCGGCCCCATCGGTCACATCGCCCCGTGACAGTGCTTGTACTTGCGCCCCGAGCCGCAGGGACAAGGGCTATTCCTTGAAATTCTCTCCGGCGCGGCGAGCCCCCCCTCCGACGCGGTGCCGCCGCCAAAGGGCGGCAATTCCTTGGGCGCCGAACCGCCGAGGCCGTCGAGGGCGATTTCCTTGAGGTCTTCCAGGCGTTGGAACAGCTCCAGATTTCAGGCTTTAAGCCTGGCTCGGTCGGGTGGTGGCATTATGTCTCTTTTCCCCACTCGTCCCCCCTCTCGTTCTAGACCGGGAGCCGATGAGCGGGTGTGTGCCCGATTGTGACCAACCGGCACCGGTTTCGCAATTCAGGCTTGGCCAAGGTCAATCCGGGAGAAGTAGGCAAAAATTGCCCATCTGTTAACATCTTCTTCACGATCCGGAATCTAACATGTCATTGCAACGGAAGGATCGCCGCCGAAGTGGGACTAGGCGGCTTTTAAATGATTTCCGATAACGCGTCTTGGACGGGGAAACGACGGTGGAAACACTCATTCACGCGCTGCGTAATTTAGGCCCGGTTCGCTTGGCGATCATGGGCGCCATCATGCTCGGCATGATCGGGTTTTTCATTTTTCTGACGACACGGCTGGCGACGCCTAGCATGGTGCTTCTTTACGGCGACCTGAATGCGAACGATTCCTCGCGGATTACCAGCCAGCTCTCCAGCCAGAATATCCCCTTCGAACTGCTCCAGGGCGGCTCGCAAATCATGGTGCCCAGCGACCGGGCGCTGAAACTTCGCCTCAGCTTGGCCAGCCAGGGCATTCCGTCCGGTGGCTCCCTCGGCTACGAGCTGTTCGACGATAAGCAAACCATCGGCACCACCAGTTTCGTGCAAAACATCAATCTGTTGCGCGCCCTCGAAGGCGAGCTAGCGCGGACAATCCAGACCATTTCCTCTATCCGAAGCGCCCGGGTTCACTTGGTTTTTCCCCGCAGGGAGCTTTTCAGCCGCGAGAAACACCAGGCCTCCGCCTCCATC
>Ga0315338_1002027_pt1 | contig 21967 bp, 23 predicted proteins | sample ASW8metaG_FD_204518 | JGI IMG/M metagenome (GOLD analysis project Ga0315338, IMG submission 204518) | Ammonia-oxidizing marine archaeal communities from Monterey Bay, California, United States - ASW #8 | ecosystem: Environmental > Aquatic > Marine > Coastal | place: USA: California | collected... | reverse complement strand
GAGACCTTTTGAGCCGCGCGTGACATTAGCAATTGGTAACACTCTGATAGTAGCCGAATTTCTAGATTCTTCAAAGATGTACTTTACTACTTGAGCAGAGTCAATTGGGGGTTCGGTGTTTGGCATACAACAAACTGTTGTGAATCCTCCAGCCGCGGCTGCTTTGGTGCCAGATTCTATGGTTTCTTTGTATTCAAAGCCAGGCTCTCTGAGGTGACAATGAAGGTCAATGAACCCAGGTGTTACAATTAGACTGGATGCGTCCAGATTAAAAGTGCCTTGCGGAGGCTGGATAGGATTATCGCTGATTTCAAGAATTTTCCCATCATTAATGAGGATATGCTTAATGCCATGAATATTATTTTTAGGGTCTATAGTGAGTCCATTGGAAATTAAAAGAGGTCTTGTCATCCTGTTTCACCCTGGGTATTAATAATCTTTGATAATATTGCCATCCTTATTGCTACACCATTTTCAACTTGTTTTTGAATAAATGAGCGGCTGCCATGAGCAACGTCTGAAGCTATTTCGACTCCTTCATTCATTGGGCCAGGATGCATAACGATTGACTTTGGGTCAGATAATTTTAGCAGGTCTTTTGATAGACCAAATCTTGTAGAGTATTCTCTTAGACTTGGTAATAACCCTAAATTTTGTCTTTCTGCCTGGATCCTTAATGGCATTATTACATCTGCGTTTTGGACGGCTTTAGAAATATCTGTTTGGCATTGAATATTTTTAAAAGGGAAGTGAGGTGATCCCGCACTATCTTTGCGGATACTAGTAGGAATTAATGTAGAGGGTGCGCAAATGGTGACGTTTGCACCCATTGTAGAGAATCCAATTATATTTGATCTTGCGACACGGCTATGCAAAACATCCCCAATAATAGTTATATTGAGTTTTTCCAAATGACCAAAGTGGGATTTAATGGTATATAAATCTAGGAGAGCTTGGCTAGGGTGAGCATGTGTGCCATCTCCGGCGTTGACAATTTTTGTTTCCTTTAGAAGTTTCGCAAGAGACCATGGGGCTCCAGAATGGGGATGTCTAATTACAATTAAGTCCGCATTCATTGCTTGCAAGGTAAGTGCAGTATTCTGTAAAGATTCTCCCTTTTCGGTACTGCTACCTTTTGCGACTATGTTTAGGACGTCTGCTCCTAAAATTTTGCCGGCATGTTCGAATGAGACTCTTGTTCGAGTACTTGGTTCGTAGAAGAGTAAGATGATAGTTTTCCCGCGAAGCATGTCGGTTTTTTTGTTACTACTGCGGAGTATTTTTAGCATTTTGTCTGTGGAGTCAAAAATCTCTTGGATTTCTTGAGAATTGAAACTGTCGATATCAAGCAAATGTTTCGGAAATACTTTATTTGTTGACTGGTTGTTGCTTTTTAAATCTTGAGTCATTGAAGGGATCTCCAATGATGAGGTTTTATGATGAAAGGGTAAGGCGACGGCAGGAGATTTAAGAAGTGCGTTATTCGTAGCATTATTGATTTGGCGGCCTCGCGGAATCGAACCTAATGTATTGCAGTTGCGAGGTACATCGAGTAATACTGTACCTTAATAATTGTAACTGATTAACTCTGTTGTCGCAAATTTTTGAATGCTTTTTCTAGCTTAGACATCTTGACTCTTCAATTGCGGAGTTCTTAAAATATCAATATGAGGCAAAAGTGAATAGTTCAATACAAATTTGTGATCATGTTTGGTCAGCTGGTGGGTTAGTTTTTAAGGAATTGAAAAATCAACATGATATATTAGTTTGTGGATTTTCTGATCCACATTCATGGAGACTGCCCAAGGGAAGACCAGATGAAGGGGAAACACCTCGTGAAACTGCATTAAGAGAAGTTCAGGAAGAAACCGGCATTGTGGCCGAAATTGTAGGTTATATTGGTAGTATAAAATATTCGTACATAGATCAATTTACTGAGAAAAGATTTTATAAAACAGTCTATTTTTATCTAATGCGTCCAGTGGGAGGAGATATCTCTTTTCATGATGATGAATTTGATATTGTAAAATGGATGTCTTCGAAACAAGCATTGGAATTTTTAAAATTTGAACACGAAAGAGGTATTCTTGAAAAAGGTCTTTCAATGGAATCGTAGAAGTCGTTCTGAACTTTCTACTCAGGAAAATTTCATCATCGATGGGGCTAAGGTTGTCTTGAGGCAAAAACGCATAGAAGATGCGTTTCATGATTACCAATGGAGAATTGATCCCGAGCTTTCAAAGCTGGACGCAACCTTTCCACTAAGAGTTCGATACAAGGAATTTGTGAGATTTTCTCTAGACGAAATCGAATATCCAAGCAGACGCTCTAGGCGTCTGGCAATAGATACTAAGGATGGAGTGCATATTGGTAATTGCATGTACTATGATTTGGATGAAGGGAGGGGGCAAACTGAGCTAGGCATAATGATTGGCGACAGGGATTATTGGGATGGTGGTTACGGTACTGATGCAGTGGTCACCCTAGTGGGGCATATTTTCAAAACCATTTCTTCAATCAATAAAGTGTACTTGCATACTTTGGAGTGGAATTCTCGTGCACGGAAGTCATTTGCAAAAGCGGGGTTTGTCGAAGTGAGAGAAGTCAAAAGAGATGGTCAAAATTTCGTATTGATGGAGACAGTTCGTTCAGAATCACATTGATAGAGAGTTCTAATATACCTATTTTGACTTGTAATCATCTATTATATTTCGGCTTTGCTGAATTTCTGTATGCTAAATACCTTGCAGCTACAACTCTAGTTGCTTACCCTATAAATTGGACTATTTTTGAGAATCTTTTTCCTAGTTGCGAAAAATGTTAGATCATTCTATCAATAGGAGACTAAAATGAAGTTAAAAAGAGCGAGAGTTACTCACTATAAAAGCATTGATGATTCAGGCTGGGTGGATCTCGATTTGATCACATGTATGCTTGGTAAGAACGAATCAGGGAAAACGGCTTTCCTTAGCGCCTTGCGTCGATTAAGTCCTGTGATGGGAGATACTACAGTTTTCGAGTTGACTGATTATCCTAGAAAGGATTTTGTTCAGTATAGAAGGCTTCATGAAGAAGATCCTGCAACTGCCGTTATGGCTGAATTTGAGCTTAGCAGAGAAGAAATTCAAGAGATAGAAAATGAATTTGGCCAACAAGCATTAAGGTCTTCGATTTTAACGGCCTCCAAAAATTATAAAAATCAACTCATGTGGACATTTGAATTTGATGAAAGCGAATCACTTAAAGATTTGATTAGTAGGTCAGCTGATTTGCCTCAAGAAGTTCGAGAACTCGCTCAAGGGGTTCAGAGTGTGACAGAATTACGTGAAGTTCTTAAAACCCGTGCTGAAGCTTCTTCAGAAATTGCAGAATTTCTTTTAAATTTGCCCGAACCTTTTCAAAGTACGATTAAAGAGTATGTTGTCGAAAAATTCCTAAACAGATTTATCCCGAGATTTGTCTATTTTGATGATTATAGTTCTATGAGAGGTAGAGTTTCGATCCAGGACATGATGGAACGTATTGAAAGTGGAGACGAGCTTGATGATGCTGATAGATCATTTATGTCTTTACTGACAGTCGCAGGTATAGAATTAGTAGATTTGGCTGATCAAACAAGTTTTGAATTTGTCACAGCTCAGCTGGAAGCTGCTGCAATAAATATTTCTTCTGAAGTCTTTAGATTTTGGAATCAAAGCGATCAACTGAGAGTCCAATTTAGTTTAGGGGCCGCCAATCCTAATGATCCCGCACCATTGAATAGAGGCTCGATTCTCCATTTCAGGATTTGGAATGATCGGCATCAGGTTTCAGTGGGATTTGATCAGCGTTCAAAGGGATTTGTGTGGTTTTTCTCTTTTATTTCATATTTTGCGCACTTGCAAATGGAGGAAGAAGCAAATTTAATTTTACTTTTAGATGAGCCAGGTCTTAATTTGCACGCAATGGCTCAAGCCGATTTCCTTAAATTTATCGAAGAAAGACTGTCTACAAAAAGTCAGGTAATTTATACTACACACTCCCCATTTATGATTGATAGTAATAATCTTCAACGGGTAAGAATGGTTCAAGATCTCATTGATCGAGGCACCATAATTACGAGGGATACAGTTAGCAATGACCCTGATACTGTTTATCCGTTGTTGGTAAGGCTTAGCTATGAAACAGCTCAAACACTTTTCTTAGCTCCACATTGTTTGATGGTAAATTCTTCAGCTGACTTGGTATATATCCAGGTATTGGGGGAACTTGCTGCGGCTCAAGGGAAAACCAGACTTGATCCAAGATGGGTAGTGATTCCAGTTGGAGGCGCAAATAATTTGCCTACCTTTGTATCCTCACTCGGAGAAAGGTATATGAGTGTTGCAGTTTTGATGGATGTTAGCCCAGGCCATCGGAAATTACTTGATGGTGTGAATTCTAATGAACATATTCGTCGTGACTCCCCTATTAAATGGGTTCAGGTGACTAGGACTAGGGATGCAGACGTTGAAGATTTATTTGACCCTCAGTTTTATTTAAAATTGGTTAATGCCGCATATTCTCGCGAATTGGATGAACCATTAACGATGAAATCAATTTCTGAAAGTAATCCAAGGATTTTACAAAGGGTAGAGAATTTTTTTAAAAAATCTGATATTGCTGGTGGAAAATTTGAACCGCATCGGCCTGCAGAATATCTGTTAAATAATTATCACACTTTACAATTTGAGATAGATGAAACAACAGTTGATCGTGCAGTCCAATTATTTGATAGGGTGAACGGATTGATGGGAGATCCTGATTATCAAAACACTATTCCTGGATCCGATCCGATTGATTCTAATAGACCCTCTGGGTTTCTAGAATCTTTGGGGAACTAATATACTAGAAGATTTGCTTTCCAGAAGAAATCATTTAATAGAAATTAAACATACTCATGACTGAGGAAATTCATTCTAGATCATTTGGGAAATGGCCCTATCGTTCAGCACTAGACCATATTATGGGTCTTGCGGATTTTGAACGATCCACTCATTCTCCAAACCATTCACATTTCCATTTGGAGAGAATGGATGAATTACTGGGATTTTTAAACCACCCTGAAATGGATATGCATTCGATACATATTGCGGGTACTAAGGGTAAAGGTAGCACGGCCGCATTAATTGCATCCATTTTACAACAGGCCAAATATAATGTTGGGCTCTATACTTCTCCGCATTTACATACTGTTAGAGAACGGATTCAAATTAATCAAGTACCTTTAACAGAAGAAGAATTTGCTCGTATCACATCTGAAATTTGGGATGCTGTGGAGATTTTAGTACAGAAGGGAAAATTTGGGCCTCCGACTACCTTTGAAGTTTTAACGGCTATGAGCTTTTTATCATTTCGACAAGCCAAACTCGACTTTGAAGTTATTGAGGTAGGGCTTGGAGGGCGCCTTGATGCAACAAATGTAATTCATCCACTTGTTTCTGCAATTACTTCTATTAGTCTTGATCATACAGCAACTTTGGGAGAATCAATTAAGAAAATTACAAAAGAAAAAGGCGGGATTATTAAGAATGAAATTCCCGTGATTGTGGCATTTCAATATTTTGAAGAAGTTTCTGATATTTTGCAAAAAATTGCTGAAGAAAAATGTGCTCCATTTTTAGATGTAGATAAAATGATTAACACAGAAAATCATATTGTTCATCCCACACTGCAAGAGTTTGATTTGGTTTCACCATTAGAAAATTATAAAATTAAAACTCCATTAATTGGTGATTATCAAATTGAAAACATATCTACAGCTGTTGCTTGTGCTGAAATGTTAATTTCTAAAGGATATTCAATTGATAAAATGGCAATTGAACGGGGTGTTGAAAATGTGAAATGGCCAGCTAGATTGCAAGCATTTTCGGTTGGGAATCAAAGAATTTTGGTCGATGGAGCTCATAACCCTTTTTCTGCTTTTAGATTGATTGAATCAATTCAGCAACACTTCAAATTTCGGAGATTGTTGATAGTTTTTGGGACTATTGCGGGCCATGATACCGAGTTGATCCTTAAGAATTTTTCTCATCTTTCCCCATATCTGTTTTTAGGGAAATCGCGACACCCAAAATCAACAAATCTTGGTAATATTATAAGGTCAGCAAGTTCGTTAAATTTGCCTGAGGTAGCAGAATTTGCTACCGTTGGTGATGCATTGCAGGGAGCATTAGATGAAGGCGAGAGTGAAGATTTGGTTTTAGTTACTGGGTCCTTATCGGTAGCAGCTGAGGCAATTGAATATCTTAAGGATATTCCACCAGAAATTTATCCGAATATTTCGCGACCTAGGGAAAGTGTTGAAAATATTTAACTGGAGGAACAAGTGGGGAAAAAGAATCAACGAGTTGTAATTACAGGAATGGGATTAGTCTCTCCTTTAGGAGAAACTGTTGATGGATATTGGAAAAGTTTAGTGAATGGGGAATCGGGTATTTCCTACATGAAACTTGCGGATCCAGATGGTTTCCCTTGTAAAGTTTCTGGAGAGGTTTCTGATTTCGATCCGAATAATTATATGGATTTGAAAGAATCAAAAAGGTTGGCGAGATTTTCACAATTAGCGGTTGCTGCTGCTGGTATTGCAATCAAAGATTCTGAAATAAAATTGGATGAGCAGGATTCCGGGAGATTAGGGATAGTAATGGGAAATGGAAACGGTGGTTTCCCCGAGATGGAGCAAAATGCAAGAATCTTGGTTAAACGTGGTGGGATGAAAGTCAGTCCATTTTTTATTCCCATGATTCTTCCCAATATGGCTGCCGCAAATGTTAGCCGAATTTTTGGAATCAAAGGTTATACCAACACGGTTGTTACTGCGTGTGCTGCTGGCACACAAAGTATCGGTGAAGGGGCTGAAGTTATAAGGCGAGGGGCTGCTGATGTAGTGTTTAGTGGTGGTTGTGAGGCTGGAATTAGTCAGTTGGGATTAGGGGGATTTAATGTTATTCGTGCCCTTACACGGAGCAATGATCTTCCAGAAAAAGCAAGCAAACCATTTGATGCAAATAGAGATGGTTTTGTTCCAGCAGAGGGTGCAGCATTCCTTGTTTTGGAAAACTTAGAACATGCAATAAAGCGAGACGCTAATATTTTAGGAGAAATTTCGGGGTATGGAGTTTCTTCTGATGCTTACCATTTAGTGCAGCCCGATCAAGCGGGCAATGGCGCAGCAAGGGCAATGGAATTGGCTATCGATGATGCTGGTTTAGATAATTCATCTATAGATTATATTAACGCACATGGAACTTCTACACTTCAGAATGATTTGACCGAAACGTTGGCTATTAAAAAAGTTTTTGGTGAAAAAGCATTCAAAGTCCCCATCAGTTCTACGAAATCAATGATTGGGCATGCACTTGGTGGTGCAGGAGCATTGGAGGCAGTCGCAGCTGTGAAAACAATTCAGACAGGCAAAATCCATCCTACGATTAATTACTCTTTGCCTGACGTAAATTGTGATTTAGATTATGTTCCGAACGTTTCACGTAAAAAGGTTGTTGATACAGTTTTATCAAATAGTTTTGGATTTGGTGGTCAGAATGCGTGCATTATTATTAGCAGATTTGACGATTGAAAGTAATAAGGTTTAGTGAGCCAGCCTAAGAATTTCTTCAACTTCGGATAATAAATCTGCAGGTTCCATTTGTGATGCAAGAATGTCCTTCATGAATATTTCAAGAGCCATTGAGTGGCTACAAGTCTGGTTAGAAGAAAAATAATTACAATCACATAACCAAGTGCCATGATCGAATTCAATTTTGTGATTAGAGTTTTCACCCTGGAATTCAATTTTACATTGAAGGATTTTGATACGATCGGATTGCTCAGCATAGTCTTTTGCTTTGGTAATTTTTCGAACTATACTTGAGTCCATCAAAACCTCCCTCGAGCTGATATCAGAGTGATAGCATCATGTTAGAACATTGTGTATTAGTAAGCAAGAAACGAAACTGGAATAGTTTATTCTTCTACTCGTATTAGACTTCCTACATAATTCACTACATCAAGTTCATTCATTTGCTCGATTGCCTTAATCATAGAAGATTCTTTGGCTTTATGAGTCATAAACACAATTTCGGCAGTCATATCAGTTTCGTCGGTCTGTTTCTGGATCGCTGAGGAAATACTAATGTTTAAGTCTCCAATTAATTTAGCTATTTGTGCGAATACCCCAGGTTTTTCGACGACATTGACTCGTAGGTAGTAATTCGTAAGCAAATCGTCAATAGAATTAATTACTGTATTTGAAGTTGAATCAAATGAAGGTATGGCCGTATATGAGGAACTTTGAATTGAATGAGATGTTTTTATAATATCGGCTACTACAGCACTAGCGGTAGGCCTTGATCCAGCTCCCGCACCATGGAACATTACCTTGCCTATAAGGTCGGTCTCTACCTCGATTGCATTCAGCACGCCGGAAATGCTGGCTAAAGGATGATTGGTGTGTAGCATAGTGGGATGGACCCTAATTTGAATTCCATTTTTATCATTATTAGCAATGGCCAGTAGCTTAATTGAATAACCTAGTTCTTTGGCATAAATAAAATCTAGCGGGTCAAGTTTTGTAATGCCTTCACAAAAAATGTCAGTTAAGGTTATTTGTTTTCTGAAACTCAAGCTTGAAAGTATAGCAATTTTATATCTAGCATCAAAACCTTCAATATCATTAGTTGGATCAGATTCGGCATAGCCTAATTTTTGAGCTTGAGACAACGTAGTTTGCAGATCAGCACCCTCTTGTTCCATCTTGGTTAAAATGTAATTTGTAGTTCCATTGATTATGCCTCGTAGAGATAGTATATCGTTAGAGACTAACTCATTTGATAGCGGTCCGATGATAGGAGTTCCTCCGGCTACGCTTGCTTCATAAGAAATATTCACCTGGTTCCTGGATGCTAAATCGAATATTCTAGAACCATGCTTGGCTATAACTTCTTTGTTAGCTGAGACCACATGTTTTTTGTTTGAAAGACTTTGCAAAATGTAATCTAGCGCAGGTTTTTCTCCACCTATTAGTTCAACAATTATGTCAATTTCAGGATTGTCTATTAGTTCACTAGCATTTTCTGTGATTAAATTAGGATTAATATCGAAGGAGCGCGATTTGGTTTTGTCCCGGACCGCAACACCGCATACGTCGATGTTAATGCCAGATTTTTCAGCCAAATTTTCTCTTTGGTTGATTAATACATCCGCAACCCCACTACCTACAATTCCTAATCCTAATAGTCCGATTTTGATTGAAGGTTTCTTATCCAAATTTCGAACCTATTCACTTGGAAGTGGTAATGGTATATCGGCAGAAGAAATATTTTGGTTGTTTGAAGGACTTGCGGCAAGCCTGATTTGGTTCACGACCCATGAATAGATTTCGCTATTAAATTCTGACTTAAGTTCATGTTCTTTCGTTTTATCATTAATCCAGTTTGTTAAAGCTGTTTCTTTAAGAATTTCAAAGTCTTTCAGGTCAAGTTCCCTGCTTTGATTCCTCTCGGAAATCACAAAATAAATAAATTCCTCTTGTCTGGTCGGGTCTAAAAATCCTGCTCGCTCGCTTAATTGGCCAGGAGCGAGGTCCCAAAAATAGCCTTCATGTTCAATCATTATATTTGAAGGAACCCAACCTAGATCTCCGCCGTTTCTACGAACGCTAAGATCTTTGTCTCTGGAGAATTCTCTTACTATTCCAGATAAAACCAAACGTATGTGTTCGGGATCTTGGGAGTCACCGATTGCACCACGCAGTTTTGATTGCATAATATCAGTTTCATCCCCAGCAGACATGACTATCCTATGAAGTCGAACCTGTTCTATGGGGTTTTCCACCCGATGGGAAATTGCCTCTTTTGCTTTTTGTCGTAAGAGACCACTTTCAACTATCCACCGGTGTTCTTCCTTATCAAGTTGGACCCAATTCAAATATTTACCTAACTCTTCATTAAATTCTCGACGAACTTGTGAGTCTGACTTGCCTTTGGAAGAATCCTCATCTGGAGCAAATGTATTCCAAATTTCTTCATCAATTTCTGTTTCAGTGACAGAGATTTCTAGCTCTGGAGATAATACTCGAAGCATTTCATTGTCGCGGAGTTCTTGTAGGGCCAGGAAAACATCAGATCCCATGTTAAAGGGGGTACCATATAATTCTGCTTCTTTGAATTGTGCGCGAACAAGTTTTACTAAGTCTCCTCTAGAAAAGGACCTCTCATTTATTTGGATCATGGTTTCTTTAGGGGGTGCAATAAACTTGGTAGAAAATTCTTGCCAAATAATGAATCCAGCAACCAATAGCAGCACAAGTGCCATCATAGACACCATCAAAAAAAGACGCTTTCTTCTAATGGAAGCAGCGGGGTCATGACGTGGATCGATTGATTGTTGTGTATTTGAATTGTTCAAAAGTAGCTCTACTAAAAAATACTTAAATTTTGTTGAGCAGAAGAATCGAATCTAATCGAAATCGTGTCATAAAATGCTATCTGCCCTAGGCATTCGATGACTAGGATCGAATGGCAACAGTGCCAGATGTCTTGCTCTTTTGATAGCTAACGCAAGACCTCTTTGATGTTTGGAACAAGCTCCAGTTCTTCGTTTCCCTTGAATCTTCGAATGATTAGAGACAAAACCACGAAGTTTTTCAGTATCTCGATAATCTATGTAATCTATTTTGTCTACACAGAACGAACAAACTTTACGCCTAGAAAAAAATCTAGGTCTTTGTCTGCGTCCTTGGGGTCGAGGCGAACTCGAACCTTGCGCTGTAGTCATTTTTGATTTTCCTTTCTTCTTCCCCTTATCAATTTACCAAGGAACATCTGGTTCGTCTTGAGGGGGGTTTTCAGGTGCAAATTCTTCCTGATTTGTTGGAGTAAAAGACGTTGTGTCATCCCGTGGAGACAAGAATCTTACCTCGGAGGCACTTATTTCATGACTACATCTAGGCTGTCCATCCATACCTGTCCATTCGCGATGAGTGAACCTGCCCTCCACATAAACTTTCCGTCCTTTTGACAAGTATTGGTTACATAATTCTGCTAGTCGATTCCAAGCTGAAACTCTAAGCCATTCAGTCTCTTCATGACGTTCTCCATCAGAAGAGGTATAAGTACGACTTGTCGCGACGCTAAATGAAGTCACGGGTGTACCACTAGGTGTGTACCTAAGTTCAGGTTCACTGCCTAAGTTGCCTATAATTATCATCTTATTCAAAGTCATGATGAAATACCAAAATTCCTAAGATCTCATTACGAGATGTCTAATTATTTCTTCTGAGGCGTTGAGAGTCATGTTAAGTTCTTGTAAGTGAGACGAATCCATAGAGAACGTTGTTCTTACATAATTACCCTCTTGGAAATGTCTTATTGGGTAGGCCATTTGTCGAAGGCCCCAATTGTCCTGTTCGGCAATCTCTCCACCGTTATCTACAATGAATGACTTCACTTTATCAACAGTGACATCAACTTCGGCATCACTCGATTCTGGAGTAATGATCATTACTAGTTCATAGTTTCTGCTACGCTCGGCTATCAAGCTAATTCTCCATAGTTTTTAAAATTCTTAGCATCGGATATTATACCATGATTAACATGCCTCGTTCAATTCTGAAAATAAGAATAGTGCAAGGATCCAAATTATAAACTGATTGTTAATTTAATCACAACACAATTGTGATGCTAAATCGATAAAATCCGATGCGAATATGTCGATCCAATCTTCTGGGGAAGAATCAATTTTTCTACTTATCCCGTGTTCGAAAGGTCTTGGCACAAAACAAGTTTTCATTCCTAAATTATTTGCTGCAGAAAGATCATCTTTGTGGGCTGCTACCATCATGATTTCATTTCTTTCTAGACTTAACAATTCTGCTGCTTTGATATAGGCTTCAGGATCTCTTTTGTAATGTCCTGATAGCTCTGCAGACAAAATGCAATCCCATGGTAACTTGCCCCATTTAGCCATATTGGTTAAAAGTGATACGTTTCCATTGGATAATGTAGCTATAGTAAATTTTTTCTTGAGCTTCAACAATCCTGTGATTGCATCGGGCCATGGATTCAATCGATGCCAAATTTTGTTAAAGTGTTCAATTTCTGATTTATTGAGATTAGTGATTTCGTATTTTTGTAATAATTTAAGCAAAGAAGACATGTGAAGATCATCTAGCTTAGTCCAAGGTATTTCTCCATTGCGAACTAGATTCATTGACGGACCATATTCTGAACGCCACTCGTCTGCGAATTCCTCCCAATTCACCTGTAGATGTCGAGTCTTATCCCACGACTTACATTCATTAATAATACTTCCTCTCCAATCTACAACTGTCCCGAAAACATCAAAAGTGAGAGCTTTTATGTCCCTGAAATGATTTACCATTCTGTTTTCTCCAAGTAAAATTGTCCCTAAAGGAGTTTAACAGTTTTAGAAAGACGGGTTCATGACTGGTTAATTTCTTAGAATTTTTGAAAAGGGATACAAATGTTTCTTGTACGATTGGTAATAACGATGGCTTATGGTGTTAACATTTTTTTGACACGTAATTGTCATTATATTTCGGCTGCCATTGCGTTCTATACATTATTTTCTTTTTTCCCACTGGTTCTCGTAGTGACGTTTTTTCTTCAGGGTATTACTGGTGAGAATGTAGACGAATTAAATCTTGCAAAAGGCATTGCAGGAGTAGTACCTGTGTCCACAGGATTTCTTGTGCAGACTGTTGAAGGTGTTGCAGGTTCTCGTGCTGTTACAGGATCAGTTGGTTTGATTGGGCTAATTTGGGCATCTACATCAGCATTTACAGCAATTCGTAAAGGTATCAATACAGCTTGGGGAGTACAAAAACCAAGGGCATTTCTTAGTGAACGGTTATTGGATTTTGGTTTGGCAATTGGCGGAGGATTAGTTTTAATGGTTCTACTTTATGTTAGCCCTGTCATCAGTTTGATCTCCGAATTGAATCCTGAATTTTTAAATCGTACTGAATTTGTTTCTGCTGTCTGGCTTGTCACACAAAAATTGATCTTGCCTGTGATATCGTTCCTCGCGTTTTTATTACTTTATAAAGTTCTTCCAAATTCTTTGGTTTCTTGGAGGGATGTATGGTTGGGTGCCTTGATTACATCTTTGGTTTTTGATTTAGTTAATTGGACTTTTGTGTCATACGTGACAAATTTTCCAGTTTATGACTTGATTTACGGGCCTATAGGTGCTGTGCTAGCTCTACTTGCATGGGTTTATATTTCTGCGACAATTTTACTTTTCGGAGCTATGGTTACATCATTTTATGTTTCAAAAGGTAAGGGGTTGAATGACTTAAATCGACTCAAGATGCATTTTAGGGAGATTTCTTATGTGTCTGTTCAAGACTTCCCAATTAAAATTACCAATGGATTATCAGGAAAATGACCAATTCAATTTTTTAAGGCTTCTCACCTGAAATAATAGCAACTGTCCCGAGTGCCTTCTTTTTAATTTTGATGTTTTCGAATCCATTTTCTGCCATTATCGTAGCAAGTTCAGTTGCAGTTAAAAAAACGTCAACTGATTTTGGGAGATAAGAATATGCTTCTCGATCCCCAGTAATAATTTTACCCATCAAGGGCATAATCAAATTCAGGAGTGGAGGAATAATTTTTTTTAGAGGGTTCAAGCCCTCCATCCTTAGGATTTCTAAAATGACCAATTTCCCTCTTGGCTGAATCACTCGACTCATTTCTGCAATCGCAAGTGGAACATCTATAAAATTCCTGGTTCCAAAACCTACTGTTACACAGATGAATTTTTTATCATCGAATGGTAGATGATGTACATCGCCTTTGATTAAGTCGATTTCATTCACCAAGTCTAATTCTTCAATTTTCTCATGCGCGATAGCAAGCATTTCTCTGGAGAAATCTAACCCAGTGACTTTCGATACAGAGTCATGTTTCAATAAATCAAAAATAAAATCTCCAGTTCCGGTAGCGACATCCAAACACTCCCCGCTCAACTTATTAGAAACAGCTTCAATAGTTGCTTCGCGACGCCAATTTTTGTGTCGCCCGGCAGACATTAATGAATTCATTAAGTCGTATCTCTTTGAAATGCGATCAAACATTTCTTCAACATATTTAGACCTTTGAGAGCCTTGAAGATTAGCCATTTCGGAATTCTTTCTTTGTTATCTGACTCATTGCCTTTGGAATGATAGGGAGAAGATCACTGGCTATTATACCTGAGTAGCCATGCTCTGGATTAGCCATTTCTGCTGAAAGCCCGTGCAAATATACACCCGAAATTGCCGCATCTAACGGTTCAACTTTTTGAGCCAATAGTCCACTAACTATTCCTGCTAAAATGTCTCCAGTTCCTGCAGTTGCAAGACTAGGATTTGCAAAAAGGCTTATCCAGGTGCTTCCATTGGGTGAACCGATGACTGTGAATGCTCCTTTCAGGATGACGATACAACCCCATTTGATTGCGTAAGATCGGCAGATATTCACACGATCAAATTCAATTTCTTTTATTGGTTTTCCTGTTAGGCGGGCCATTTCTCCTGGGTGTGGTGTCAGGATCGAGTACCTTGTAATTTTTTGGTGCCAATTTGGATTTTCAGAAAGAATGTTCAGGGCATCTGCGTCTATAACCAATGGTATTTCTGGCAGTTGATCTTCTAGAAGGATATTTTTTGTTAGTTCACGCGAATTTTTAGATAAACCTAGACCGCATCCGATTAAAATCGAAGTATAATTTTTAAAGTTCCTTTGAATCAAAGTGAACGCATTAGATGCAAATTCAATTTCTGGATTTTCGGTCAGAGGAAGATAAATCGCTTCTTTCACATGAGATGAAACTATTGGATATATTGATTCTGGGATTGCCATTGTTGTTAAGCCTGCCCCCGCCCTTTGAGCTCCTATCGTAGCTAATGATACTGCGCCAGTAAAATTTGTAGACCCTCCGATTATTAGAGTGTGGCCGAAGATTCCTTTATGTGAGCTGAGTGGCCGAATAGGTAATTTTGGTGATACAAGTTCTTTCGAGATAATTGACGAGAAAGCACCTTTAGAATCTATCGTTGAAATTCCGATATCGATAATTTCATTTCGGCCTCCAAAAATTATTCCATTTGTAGAGCATAATCCTAATTTAGTCAGCCCCAGTGATAGGGTGATATCGGCCTTTATAGTTGATTTGTCAGCTATTCCAGAGTCTGGATTCAAACCGGAAGGAATATCTAATGCTACTATTTTTTTGTCTGAATGATTTTCTCTAACACGATTTACAGACTCAATAAGTGAGGAAACCGGAGGAGTAATTGATTTATTTAAACCAATACCATAAATGGCATCCAAAATTAGATCTGATTCAGTAAGCAATTTGTCTATCAGTAAATTTTGATCCTTATAGTTACCGAGTTCATAGAAATCTACACCCGACTCTTTGGCAATTTCATATAGTTTTGTCCCTGCAACCTCAGAAATAGTTAGCCCTAATGACCGAAATCCTAAGTTTTTTAGGTGGGTGGCTGCAATTAAACCATCGCCTCCATTTTTACCCGGTCCTATAAGACTTAATATTGTGCCGTGACCTAAGATCTCAGCTACTCGTCTAGACACCGAAATCCCTGCTTTTTTCATTAGCATTTCACTAGTAACACCAGTACGAAAGGTTTCTTTTTCCAACCTTTTCATTTCATTCGAGGAGACTATTTTCGAAAAACTTGTTTCCATTATTTTCTTTTTCCAAATTAATGGTGTTATTTGGTTTTGCTTGGTAGTGTATTGGAGTTTGTGCTTTCGCAAACAACAGATGCGATTGCATATTCTTTTGAGTGGGATAAAGATAATGCAATGCTGGAAATGCCGAGGTCTTTTGCACGGTTTGCTGCTTTTCTGTGAAGTTGGATTATAGGAGGCTTACCTCGTCGACGAATTATTTCAATATCGCGCCATGGGATTCCTCTAATACCAGTGCCCAAGGCTTTCATCATTGCCTCTTTTCCTGCAAATCTACTTGCAAGCTGTTGAGCTCTTCCTCTGCAATAATCGATTTCTAAAGGTGTGTAAATCCTGTTTAAAAAACGAGACCCATATTGTACTGATATGCGTTTAATTCTTGGAACTTCAACAATATCTATACCGTTCACAAGCAATGTATCACCCCTACTTGTTTATATTTGATTCGAATAGGATTTCTGGAATTAGATCTTCCCATCCTAAGGCCATTATATGAATTCCATGGCAGGCTTCTTTGATCTCTTGGATGATTTCAGTTGTGATCTTTGCTGTTGTTTGGCGATTGTTTTTGGAGGATTCTAATTCCTTAATAATTTTGTTTGGCACAGAAACTCCAAATAGATTTTCATTGAAAAAATTTGCCATTTTTGCAGATTTTAAGATCATTACTCCAGCAATAACTTTTGCTCCGGTGTGTTCAATCCTTCGCATGAAACTGAGGAATTGTTTCACATCATAAATCCCTTGAGTTTGAAAGAATATTGCGCCGGAATCCATTTTTTGTTCTAATCGGGCGATCTCCGAGTCTAGGTCTTGAGCAGATGGATTTACTACTGCACCAACGCAAAAAGATGGAGAACCAGAAAGTTTTGAACCTGATAAATCATAGCCTGAAGTTAATGTTGATGCTGCCTTAATTAATGATACAGCATCAATATCAAAAACTCCTTTAGCATCTGGATGATCCCCCGCTTTTGGATTATCGCCTGTCATACAAAGGATGTTTTCAATTCCTAGTGCATGTGCTGCAAGCAAATCTCCTTGTAGTGAGATTCGGTTTTTGTCGCGACATGCTACTTGTAGAATTGATTCAATATTATTAATTTTTAGTTTGTGTGCCGCTGCAATGGGTGCCATGCTCATTTTGGCTGAATGTGAATCTGTTAAATTAAATGCATCTATCGAATCTCTAAGGGTTAAAGCTTTTGAGATGAGTGGTTCTAGGTCAGCGCCCTTTGGGGGGTTTAACTCTGTTGTTATAATAAATTGATTTTTAGAAAGTTTCTCTGAAAACAAAGAGGTCATAATATTCTCCATGAGAATATTATAATCCTCAAATTGTTCCGATGGCAAAAATTTGAGCAAGTATCTTGAGGATATCGGTATATAATCTATATAGAAAATTTGGAGGATTGATATGGTCGCAAATCGAATAAATGGTAAAGAAATTGCAGAGAAAATTCGTGAAGAAATTGCAATTAAGGTCAGGAATTTAAAAAACAATCATCAAGTGATTCCCGGCTTAGCTGTAATATTGGTTGGTAACGACCCGGCTTCCGCTGTGTATGTTAGGAGTAAAGAAAAAGCTGCGATAGAATTGGGAATGAAAAGTGAAGCAATTATTATGCCTGAAGAAACTACCCAAGATGAGTTAATTAATCAGATCAGATTGATTAATGATGATGAAAGTTTTCATGGTGTATTAGTGCAACTCCCATTGCCAAATCATTTAGATGAAAATGTTGTGATTGAATCTATTGACCCCTTGAAGGATGTTGATGGATTGCACCCTGAAAATATGGGAATGCTTATGGCCGGTAGGCCAAGGTTTGTATCGGCCACACCTGCAGGCATTCAACAGATATTAATTAGAACAGGAAATGATCCGGGCGGTAAGAATGTTGTGGTTTGTGGACGGAGTAATATTGTCGGAAAACCAATTGCTAATCTTTTAATGCAAAGGGCTTCAGGAGCGAACGCTACTGTGACTGTTTGCCATACTCGAACAGCGAACCTTTCTGAAATTACTAAGAAAGCGGATATTTTAATTGCGGCTATTGGGAGTCCGCATGCCATATCTTCTGAAATGGTTAAAGAGGGTGTGGTAGTAATTGATGTCGGCATCAATAGAATTGATGCCCCTGAGAGGCCTAGGGGGTATCGTTTGGTAGGTGATGTAGATTATAAAGCAGTACGTGAAAAAGCCTCTGCAATTACACCAGTACCAGGAGGAGTTGGCCCAATGACCATAGCAATGTTATTGAATAATGCCTTGCTAGCAGCTGACTTATCAATTCAAAGTAGAGTATGACAATAGTATTAACTCCAGATCATTTTGATTATCACTTACCGGAAGATCTGATTGCTCAAACTCCATCCGTGGAAAGAGACCAATCTAGGTTGATGATTCTCGATCGTTTAAAAGGCCAATACAAGCATTCGAAATTCGATCAACTCCTGACTTTTTTGAAGCCTGGGGATGTTTTAGTAATGAACCAAAGTAGGGTAATTCCTGCGCGTTTGTATGCTACTAATCTGGATTTAGACAAACCAGTAGAGATGCTTCTCTTGAGGAAAATCAAGAATGGGGTATGGAAATCGTTGGTCAAACCTGGTAGACGGATGAAAGTAGGGGCCCGTTTTGAAGTATCCAACAAAAATAAAGTAATTTCGGGAGAAGTTTTATCTATTGAATCTGATGGCGAGAGAATAATCTCTCTGGAAGGGGAACAATATCTTGAGTCGATAGGAGTGATACCTCTCCCGCCATATATTAATGAAATTAATCCGGATCCTGAGCGTTATCAGACTGTATATTCAAAAGAAAAGGGTAGTATCGCGGCACCTACTGCAGGATTGCATTTTACTTCTGAGATGATTCAGAGATTGCAAGGCAATAATGTGGAAACTCTGTTTGTGACACTTCATGTTGGATGGGATACTTTTCGTCCAATTACAGGGAGACTGGAAAAACATAAAATGCATTCAGAATTTTGGGCTGTTGATAAAAATTCAGCAGAAAGAATTCGACTTGCTAAGGATCAAGGAAGAAGGGTAATAGCCGTGGGGACTACTGTTGTTAGATTGCTAGAAAATGCTGCTCAGATTTCCGGAGATGGCCGATTAAGTAGTGGATCGGGTTGGGTAGATTTGTTTATTAAGCCTGGGTATAAATTTCAAGTTGTTGATGCATTGATTACGAATTTCCATTTGCCCAAATCTACTCTGATGATGTTAGTTAGTGCATTTTCAAGCCGAGAGATTATTTTGAATGCTTATTCTGAAGCAGTTCGTGCAAAATACAGATTTTTCAGTTTTGGTGATGCGATGTTTATTTCCTAAAACTGAAAAATGCATTTTTTGTCCAAAACACTATAATGTGTAAAATGATTGATTGGAGGTTAATATGTTTGAAAAAATTGCAATTTTAGGTGTTGGAGCTATTGGAAGTGTTATTGGAGCTCACTTAACCAAAGAAGGCCTAGATGTGACTCTGATAGATCATTGGGGACAGCATATTGATCAAATGAAATCTCAAGGTCTGACAATAACTCATGAAGATGGGGATTCATTTAATGTGCCTGTTAAATCAATCCATTTAGGAGAAGTCAGTTCTTTGGGAACCCAGTTTGATTTGGTTTTCTTAGCCGTAAAATCATATGATACTGAATGGGCTACTCACTTTATTCTTCCCCATATCGCTCCTAATGGAATCATTGTCTCTGCTCAAAATGGGATAAATGATGATTTGATTGCGGAAATTATTGGGTTTTCTCGTGAGTTGCCTTGCGTGATGACATTTGGTGCTGGATTGTACGAACCTGGCCATGGATTGAGGACAGGTGACAGATCAAAAACTGCATTTATTATTGGCGAATCTTCTGGAATCAATACACCAAGGATTGAGGCTATTGCTAATATTTTAAGCAATGTGGGGATTTGTGAAATTTCTTCGAATATTTGGGGACACCGCTGGGCTAAATTGGCTGTTAATTGTATGGCAAATCCAATGTGTGCTGCTAGCGGATTGGGTTCTAAGGCTTTACGACAAGACCCCAATCTCACAGAGATATCAATTGGGATTGCTGCCGAAGTTGTAAATACAGGGACTAGTTTAGGTGTGAATGTGGAAAAAATTTCAGGAGTAGATTCTTCGCTCTATCAAGCTGCGTCGACTGATATGAATGTGATGGAAGAAATTAAGACCCAATTGGCTGCCGATGCGGTTAGATTGGGGGAAGGTAGACCATCAATGGCGCAGGATGTGATGAAAGGAAGACGAACGGAAATTAATCATCTTAATGGATATGTTGCTAATCGAGGTAATGAGCTTGGAGTGGAAACCCCAATTTGTGAATCTATTGTTGAGTTAGTCCAAAAGGTTGAAAAGGGTGTAGTAGTACCTGATGTGAATATTTTTAACGGGATAAATATGTAAATTGGAAGTTTTTTGTACTGCTCTCTAAAAATAATTTCTGATGCTTTGGAATTTAGTCTCGGCAATTGCCTGAATGAGACTAATAGGGTAGGAGTTGATCAGAGTATAAAATCAGTAGAAACTCAGTTACAGAATTGGACTGCTATATTCATGAATTATTCTGATATTGAAAGTCACCATGTGATTCAAGAATTCCAAGACGTACAAATAAACGACATTTCTATGTTATTAGAGAAATCAAAACATTCAGTAATGGAAGCTTTAGAGGAAATTTTTGGTTTTATGAATGTCGAGATTAAGCATGGAGTTTTAATTCCTAGAGTCAAGAATTATTTAGATTCCAAAATAGTAGATTTGAAAATCAAATTTTTGGATTTTAATGATTTTGTTGAGGCTTTTAGATCTTGTAAAGAAGAAATGCAATGTCTCAAAAACATTTTGTCGGATCCCGCTATTGATATTCGTTGGATTTCAACTTGGTTATTAGAAAATTTGCCAACAATTCAGAAGAAACGATTTCAAAATTTTCTGGATATAGAATTTCCAGGCAGGTTGTGATTTATGGGATTCCATGATGCGATAAAGACTTTAGAAAGTCCTATTGAGGCAATGTACTTGATGCATAAAGTTTTTATGGGTCACTCCGATCATACTTTAGATTTGGCATCCAAAGTTGAAACGGGAGGATCTACTATAAATGATGTTAAACAATCTTTGGATATTTGGATCAAACATTTGCTTTATCATGTTCAGACCGAAGATGATTATATGACGGGACCACTAAAGGAGAAACAACTCCAAGATGGCAGAATGGTTTTAAAAGAAAATGTCGGAGAGCATAACGATCTTAGGGAAATGAGTGCGCATTTATTTGAAGAGATAGGTAAAGATGCTCGTAAAGATCTAATGGAAGATGTTCTCGCAATGGACGATCAAAATCATGAGGAATTGATGAATCAATTACGAACAGTTGATTCCGTGATACTTGAGGCATTAGGTCAAAAGACTATTTTGCGAAGGAGTCTTAGGCATCTCTATAGGAGCATTTCCGATTTTAGAGTGGTGGAGTTTGACCACTTTGAAAATGAAGAGTCTTTTGTTCTTCCTTTAGTGCATGACCAAATGTCATATGCTGAAGAATTGGAATGTGTTCGAAAGCTTTTGATAGATGATGATTCTGAGAATCCAACATGGATACTAGATTTTGTGCGAGAAAATCTGGTAGATTCTGACCGAAAACTTTTAGATCAAATTTCGGCCAAATTCCAATAGTTCCTTATTAATTATCTGGGTTTATCGATCTTTTATTGAATTGGTATAAAAACTGAATTATCATACGTCCAAATATTTCTAATTCATGTAATTATTTTTGACCTGTTTACGGAGTAGAACGAAATGAGTTTTGACTATATTGTTGTGGGTGCTGGATCAGCAGGATCCATTATTGCTTCCAGATTGACTGAAGATTCAAATGTAAACGTTTTGCTCCTGGAAGCAGGCAATGATTACGAAGATTTTGATTCATTGCCGGACGGTGTGAAGACTTCGTATTTTAGCGCATCTGAAGATGTGCTAAGCAGTGAGCATAACTGGGGATATGTCGCTAAAGCAACAAGTAAATATACTGATATGCCTGTTCCCAGAGGCAAAGTAACTGGTGGTTCATCAGCAATTAATGCTCAAATCTTTCTACGTGGTGAAGCTGATGATTATGATAGATGGGCTAAATGGGGAAGTGACGAATGGAGCTATGAAAAGTGTCTTCCCTATTTTAGAAAACTAGAGACAG
>Ga0315338_1002026_pt1 | contig 21970 bp, 19 predicted proteins | sample ASW8metaG_FD_204518 | JGI IMG/M metagenome (GOLD analysis project Ga0315338, IMG submission 204518) | Ammonia-oxidizing marine archaeal communities from Monterey Bay, California, United States - ASW #8 | ecosystem: Environmental > Aquatic > Marine > Coastal | place: USA: California | collected... | reverse complement strand
CGCAGTATGCACTGCGGCCCGTAAACTCACGCATATAGGATCGGGTCAGTGAACGTCGGCCCAAACGCGTTTCTTCACTGCAATCAAAAGGCCCGTGAACACGACCAGGAAGATCATGACCTTTAGACCCATCTTCTTGCGCGCTTCCATGTTCGGTTCCGACGTCCAGGCGAGGAAAGTCACGATGTCCTGTGCTTGCTGGTCTACCGTCGCCTTTGTGCCATCCGTGAACTCGACACCGTCATCCGACAGAGGCGGCGCCATTGCAATCTGGTGCCCGGGGAAAACCTTGTTGTAGTTCATGCCTTCCATCACCGTGACGCCTTCCGGCGCATCGGTAAATCCGGTCAAAAGTGCGTAAAGATAGTTCGGCCCGCCAACCCGCGCCTCGACCATCAACGACAGATCGGGCGGCAAAGCGCCGTTATTGCCGGCGCGGGCGGCGTTGTCGTTCGGGAACGGCTTAACGAAACGGTCCGACGGAAGCGCCGGACGGTCATACATCTCACCTTCGTTGTTCGGGCCGTCCTGAACCTCGTTTTCTGCCGCGAACGCCTTGATCTGTGCCGGTTCGTAACCTAGGTCAGCCAAGTTCCGGTAGTACATCAGATTCAAGCTGTGGCAGCCCGAACAGTTTTCCTTATAGATCTGCAACCCGCGTTGCATCGAAGCCCGATCATAAGTTCCGAACAGGCCTTCGAATGACCACTCACGCTTGGGAATTTCAACACCCCCGGACGCCAACGCCGGGCCCGCCAGCGCCATCATGACGGCTGCAGCCGCGCTTATCATCGCTTTTCGCATTACGGCTTCTCCATCTTGGCGGCTGCGGCCCCCGCGGACGCGCCTCCCCCGCCGCCGGTAACCGACTCGGCGATACTTGCCGGCAACGGCAAGGGCGTTTCTATCTTCCCGAGAACCGGCATCACGACCAGGAAGTGAATGAAGTAATAGAACGTCCCAAGCTGGCCGATTATCAGAGCAGCGCCTTCCGGAGGCTGGGACCCAACCCAACCCAGCGCGATACAGTCGATGAAGAATATCCAGAAGACATATTTGTAGATCGGCCGGTACTTCGCGCTGCGCACCTTGGCGGTGTCCAACCACGGCAGGATGAACAGGATCATGATCGACCCGAACATCAGTATGACGCCCATCAGCTTCGCCGGGATGAACAGGACATCGAAGGTGATCGACCGCAGGATCGCGTAGAACGGCAGGAAGTACCATTCCGGAACGATATGAGCGGGGGTCACCAGCGGATTCGCTTCGATATAATTGTCCGGCTCGCCGAAAAAATTCGGCGCGAAGAACACAAAGAAGGCGAAGAAAAGCAGGAAGAAGCCCGTTCCGACTGCGTCCTTGGCCGTGAAGTACGGATGAAATGGTACGGAATCCTGCGGGCCTTTCATCTCGATCCCGTCCGGATTGCTCGACTTCGTCATATGCAGCGCGACGACATGCAAGGCGACGACCGCGAAGAGCACGAACGGCATCAGATAATGCAGCGCGAAGAAACGGTTCAAGGTCGCGTTATCGACGGCGAACCCGCCCCACAGCAATGTCACAATCCAGTTGCCGACAAGGGGAATGGCGGAGAACAGGTTGGTGATGACCGTGGCGCCCCAATAGCTCATCTGGCCCCAAGGCAGCACATAGCCCATGAACGCGGTCGCCATCATCAGCAGCAGAATGACGACACCCAGTATCCACAGCAATTCCCGCGGCGCCTTGTATGACCCGTAGTAGAGACCGCGGAACATATGGATATAGACGACGATGAAGAACATCGACCCGCCGTTCATATGAATATAACGGACCAGCCAACCGTAATTGACGTCCCGCATAATCCGCTCGACGCTGTTGAAAGCGTAATCGACATGCGGCGTATATTGCATCGCCAGCACAATGCCGGTTACGATCATGGTGACCAGAATGATCGACGCCAGCGCCCCGAAATTCCAAAAATAATTCAGGTTCTTCGGCATCGGGAACTGACCATACTCATGGTCCATGTAGGTAAATACCGGCAGACGCTCATCGACCCACCGGATCACCGGATTCTTCCACTGCGGCGCAGTATTCATCGATGCCCCCTACCCAATAAGAATTGTTTTATCATCGACGAATTTGTACGGCGGCACCGGCAAATTCTTTGGCGCCGGTCCCTTGCGTATCCGGCCCGACGTGTCGTAGTGCGACCCATGGCACGGGCAGAACCAGCCGCCGAATTCGCCTTTCGGGTCGGTGCCCTTCTGGCCCAGCGGGATACAGCCCAAATGCGTGCACAGCCCGATCATGATTAGCCATTCCGGTTTCTGAACACGATCGCCGTCTTTCTGTGGATCGCGAAGGTCTATTGCGTCGCCCTTTTCGGCTTCTGCAACTTCGGCGCCGGTTCGCTTACGGATAAAGACCGGCTTACCTTGCCAGACAACCGTAATCGACTGCCCTTCTTCGATCGGATCGAGATTTACTTCGATCGTCGACAGCGCCAAGACTTCAGCGGAAGGGTTCATGGTATGGACCAACGGCCAGGCGAAACTCGCCACACCGACAACGCCCATACCGCTGGCCGCGAGGACTAGAAAGTCGCGCCGCCCAGCGTCATCGTCACCCGTATCGGGCGACGTCGCAGTATCTGCCATTATGTACCCCCTCACTCGCGCAAGGCCCCGTAGAAACGAGGCAACCGGCGCATCTTAACCCAGCCGACTCACGAAGCAAAAACCTTACGCAAGGCATCGCCTGCCCCGCCACCCCATAAAACGCGACAATTCGTCGCGAGAATGCCCCGATATTCGGCAGCCAAAACAGGCGCGAAGGCGTGACCAGCCGGTTCACTATCGTATAATGTGATTCGGGCGGCTTGCAAAGCCGCGAACGTGAATTTTGGGGAAATTTACGGGCGATTCATGCGGTTAGCTCTCTTTCAGCCCGATATTCCGCAAAATACCGGCGCGATTCTCCGGCTCGCCGCCGGAACCGGCGTGGGCATCGACGTCATTGAACCCTGCGGTTTCGTGTGGTCCGAGCCGCGGATGCGGCGCGCCGGGATGGACTACATCGATCTGGCGTCCGTGACACGCCACGTATCGTGGCAAGCTTTCCAGGACACTCGGCCAACGCGGCTTGTTCTGTTGACGACCCAAGCGCCGATCGTATTTACGGCGTTTAAATTCGAACCTGGCGACACCCTGTTACTCGGCCGCGAAAGCGCCGGCGTTCCAGACGATATTCACAATGAAGTCGCCGCCCGCATCGCAATTCCCATGATCCCGGAGGCACGCTCGCTCAATGTTGCGCTGGCCGCGGCAATGGTGTTGGGTGAAGCGCTCCGGCAAACCGGCGAATTTCCGGTACAACAACGAGGAAAATCAGCCGACGATGGGCATGGAAGCTAAAAAGTCCGAGGCGCAAAGCTGGTTCAAGACGCTTCGGGACCGGATTTGCGCCGAGTTCGAAGCGATCGAGGATACCGGCCACCGGAGCGACACCGCAGCAGGCCGTTTTGAACGCAATCAATGGCAACGCCCAACCGAGGACGGTAGCGAAGGCGGCGGCGGCGAAATGTCCGCGATGCGGGGCCGCGTCTTCGAAAAAGTTGGCGTCAACATTTCCACTGTATCCGGCGTTTTTTCCGAACAGTTCCGTAATGAAATCAAAGGCGCCGGTGGCGACGGGCGGTTCTGGGCATCGGGGATTTCGTTGGTCGCCCATATGTGCTCGCCACGGGTCCCAGCCGTCCATATGAACACCCGCATGATCGTCACGTCGAAACAGTGGTTCGGCGGCGGCGCAGACCTGACGCCGATGACCCCGGTGGACGAGGACACGGAAACTTTCCACGCCGGCATGCGGAGCGCCTGCGATCGGGCCGACGAAAGTTACTATCCCAAATATAAGAAGTGGTGCGATGAATATTTCTACCTGAAGCATCGCGAGGAGCCGCGCGGGGTCGGCGGTATTTTCTTCGACGATCTTGGCAGTGGCGATTGGGACGCGGATTTCGCATTCGTCCGCGATGTCGGATCATCGTTCCTGGAGACTTACGCCACCATCGTCCGCCGCCGAATGGACGAGTCCTGGACGGACGACGAGCGCAGCCATCAGCTCGAGCGCCGAGGCCGTTATGTCGAATTCAACCTGCTGTTCGATCGCGGCACGCGGTTCGGTATCATGACCGGCGGGAACCCAGAAGCGATCTTAATGTCCCTCCCACCGGAAGCGCGGTGGCCCTAACGGAGAAATCCAACGATGTTTCTTTTCAAATCGATACGTATGGCTGTCATTTTCGTGTTCGTGGCCACAGGGATCGCGCAAGCGCAAGATCTGACGCCAGCGCATTTCTATGGAACGTTCCAGGGCAGCGGCTTCGCGGAGGACAAGGACAGTATTTATTTCGGCACGACGGTCCGCGACCTGGACGTCGTCATCGCGCCGAGCGGCAGCGGCTTCAACGTCACCTGGACGACAATCATCCGAGGCGGCGGCGACCCGTCCAAGCCCAATGTGCGGCGCAAGACACAGACGGCGACCTTTTCGCCGACCGGCCAGACGAATGTATTCCGCGGCGCGCCGTCGGGCGACCCGCTGACCGGCAACCCCTATGTCTGGGCCAAGATCGAAGACAACACGATGACCGTGTTCATCCTGACCATCGGCAAGAGCGGCGCCTACAACATGCAAAGCTACGCGCGAACCTTGTCGGGTTACGGCATGGATCTCGTCTTTTCCCGCATCCGGGACGGCGAGCCGGTCCGCGCCGCGCGCGCCAAGCTGACCAAGGCGTCAAACTGATTGAACTTACTCATTTGATCTAGGTCATAGCCCGACCATGCGTCGCACTGCTTGAATTAGAGAAGCCAAGCAGTCAAATTGAGTAAGGAGGGTGAGGCCGTGACAATCCGTGTAATTTTCGCGCCGCTAGCCGGACGCGCGTCCGACAAATCCGTGTTGGCCGCGGCACAATGTGTGGCCAAACGGTTCGGCGCCCATATCGATGTTGTATCCATGCGATCCGATCCGCGCGATGCGATTCCGTATTTGGGCGAAGGCCTATCCGGCGCATTCGTCGAAGAGTTCATTTCACAAGCGGAGAAGGAAACCGAAATAAAAGCGCGGCAAGCACGCCTAGATTTCGACAGTTGGCGCGATTCCACCGGGTTCGCCTTTGCGGAATCGTACGCCAAAGCGATCGAGTTACTTGGACCGGAAAACTGCAGTCCAAGTTGTTCCTGGCGTGAAGTCGCCGACGCGTCAAGCCATAGCGCGGCCAACTACGGCCGGCTGGCTGACCTGATTATCGCGCCGCGCGGCGATCTTGACGGTGACGTCGAGAATGAAGCCGGCTTCGAAACGAACCTGCTCCATAGCGGTCGGCCAGTTCTGCTCGCGCCGCCGGTGCCGCAAGAAGATTTTGGCGGCCGTATCGCTATCGCCTGGGACGGCAGCGCCGAAGCTGCTCGGGCAGTCGGCGCAGCACTACCATTCCTCGCCGCGGCGGATACGGTTACCGCGATCTCCGTTGCGGAAGACGGCAAAACCGAAGCGCCCCTGGAGGCGTTGGCCCGCTACCTTTCCTGGCACGGCATACAAGCCGATACACGGAACGTCGCACAGGGTTCGGTCACGATCGGGGAAGCGTTGCTAGGCGCTGTGCGACACGATTCCGCCGACTTTCTGGTCATGGGCGCCTACAGCCACAGCCGTGTCCGCGAACTCGTCTTCGGCGGCGCAACTCGCTATATCCTGGACGATAGCGCGATGCCGGTTTTAATGACCCACTGATAGCGGTCGCAGTTTGTCGTTAATCGGCGCGCGCCAGCGCCTCGACCCGGCGCGCATTCGCTGCCCAGGTATATTTCTTGTCTTCGATCAGGGCCGCCGCCGCGCGGCCGAGCCTGCACCGCAATTCGTCGTCGCGGCACATCCGCACGACGGCTTCCGTGAAGGCGTCCGTGTCGGTGGGATCGAAAAGCAGGGCGTCTTCTCCGTCGGTCAAAACCTCTCGGATATTGTCCTGGTCCGGCGCGACGGTCGCACGGCCAAGCGCCATGTACTCGAAAAGCTTCAGCGGCGACGCATAGGCGACGACGCTCGGCTGCAACGCGATGTCAAAGGTCGAGACGTAATGGCTCACCCGGTCGCGCGGCACCAAGCCAAGGGTCGTCACTCGGTCGCGAAGTCCTTTCGCCCTCGCATAATCCTCCAATTCGACACGGGCGGGGCCGTCGCCAACAACGACGAAATGCAAATCTTCCCGTTCCGGCATTGCGACCATGGCATCGATAACTCGGGTCAAGCCGTGCCAGGAACGCATGAAGCCCGTGAAACCGAGAATAACCTTCCCTTCCAATCCCAGTTCGCGGCGGCCTTCCTCGCCGCTCGCATCGGCGGAAAACATCGTCGTGTTGATACCGTTGGGGATGACCTGGATCCGCGTTTCCGGAACGCCGGCGTGGCGAACGTAATCGGCTAGCTTATCGGTGACCGGAAGGACCCTGTCGGCATCGCGCCATACCCGGCCTTCTGCCCACCGCCCGAAGCGGTGCAACGCGAGCCCATCATGCGCGATGCGCTCATCGACCAAGGGAGCATTAACTTCCAAAATATAGCGAACGCCGTAGCGCGCCTTCAGCCATTTGCCGGCCATCAGAAACAGGCTGTAGCGTTCGTACAGAAAATCCGGCTGATGCCGGATATAAGCTTCTCGCAACCGTCGATAGGCAACGAACGAGTAGCAATATTCAAGAAGCTCGTACAACGCCGGCGGGATGAACTTTTTGATTAGATCGAACCGGCCGCCGCCGGCACCGAACTCCGCTTCCTCTCGGGTTGGCGGCGAGACCACGACAACTTCGTGCCCTTGCTCGCGGAAAGCGTTGATCAATTCCGTGATATGGACGTCCTGACCATCCTTCGAGACGGTCCTATGATGGTACAGGATTTTCATCGGCTGGCTTTATCACGCGGCGAGTCGGGGCAGAACCTGCCTGAAAACACATCGCGAATCCAGCGCTGTATCGGCAGCCCGGGTTGCGCCGGCAAATGGCATATAAAGATTTTCAGCGGACCGGTTGGCAAATATTTGCTACAGTTCCCTTGTAGGCTGCGCCCCTCTTGGCGACAGCCAGTCACGTTTGTAGATCAGGGTACATGACCATGAAAGACGTCCAGGAAGTCAAGAAACTGCTGGAAGAAAGGTTGCAGTTCTTGAGTGCGAAGGTCGACGAAATCGAAGGCGACCTGCGAGAACCGTCAGATCCGGATTTTGCCGAGCACGCAACGGAGGCTGAAGCCGATGAAGTCCTCGAGGGCCTCGAAAATGCGGGTCTGCTTGAAATCTCGCAGATCAACGCGGCGCTCGCGCGTATCGAAGCAGGAACCTATGGCGACTGTGCGACCTGCGGCGAGCCTGTGGGGGAGAAACGCCTGGAAGCCATTCCCCACGCGGCTCAATGCATTTCCTGCGCATCGAAATAATCAGTCTATCCGTCAGATCACAGGTTTAACGCCGCAGTTTCATGACTGTTGAAATCGAACGAGTCGGGAGCTTTCACATCCCGGGCCGCGCCATCAGTGTGAGCGGTATACCGCCGCGCGAGGATATTCTGACGCCGGGCGGCCCGGTCCGGAGGATCGACCAGAACGGCGCGCACGAGATCGAGCAGATGTATGTCCAGTATGTCCAACTCGCCGCGCCGCGAGCGCGATATCCTTTACTGATGTGGCATGGCGGCGGCATGACGGGTGTCACATGGGAAGATACCCCCGATGGCCGTCCCGGCTGGCAGATGGCGTTCCTTCGATACGGACACGATGTCTATATCTCCGACGCGGTCGAACGCGGCCGCGCCTCCTGGTCCTGCCTTCCCGACGTCTATGGCGGGCCGCCTTTTGCCCGCACAAAGCAGGAATGCTGGGAAGGCTTCCGGGTTGGGCCGATCGGTTCGTGGCACGCGGAGGACGGCAAACACAAAGCGTTCGAGGGTCAGCGGTTCCCGGTGGACGCCTTCGACACATTTACGCAACAAACCGTGCCGCGCTGGACGGTAAACGATGCCGCGACCCAGAGAGCGTATGGCCGCCTGGTTGACCGTACCGGCCCGGCAGTCGTGATGGCGCACAGTCAATCTGGCAATTTCGCGTTCACCGCGGCTTTGCACGCGCCGGACAAGGTACGCGCCGTCATCGGCATCGAGCCCTCGGGGACGCCGATGCCGGACACCGCCGAAATTTCCAAAGTTCAGGATATCCCACACCTCGTGGTCTGGGGCGACTTTATAGAAGAGGGTACGCGTTGGCCCGGTTACCAGGGGCGGATCGCCGCCTATGGCGACGCGTTGCGCGCGGTGGGTGGCAGCCTGGACATAATTGACCTGCCGTCCCTGGGCATCCGGGGCAACTCGCACTTTCCGATGATGGATGACAATTCGGATGCGGTCGCATCACTGGTTCAGGAATGGATCGAAGCGAAAGGCTTGATGCGATGAGAGCACCCGACTACGTCAATCCGCGCACCGGTGCCACATGGCCGACCACGGAACCGCTTTGGAAGGCGCCGGACGATGGCGGCTACGTCAATCTTTCTCCGGGCAAGGGACTCACACCGGACGATATCGATACCGCGGAGCATTCACTGTGGCGCTACCGCACCGCGGTGCGTCTGCCCCATCCGCCAGAAGCGACGCTTGGCGCGGGATGGACACCTCTCCTGGCAGCAGAATGGAGCGGCATTCCGGTCCACATGAAGGCGGACTATCTGATGGCTTCCGGGTCCTTCAAGGATCGCGGTACGGCGGTCATGCTGAATTATCTGAAACAGGTCGGCGTGACGTCGTTCCTTGAAGACTCCTCCGGCAACGCCGGCGCCTCCGCCGCGACCTATGCCGCGGCACTGGGACTCGATTGCCGCATCATGGTCCCCGCCGCCGCGCCCGAGGCGAAGAAGATCCAGATGGCGGCGATGGGCGCCGAAGTCGTTGCGATAGATGGCAGCCGGGACGATGTCGCCGACGCCGCGCTGGCTGAATCCGAACGCACCTTCTACGCTAGCCACAATCACCAGCCCTTCTTCCTCGAAGGAACCAAGACCCTGGCCTTCGAGCTTTGGGAACAGCTTGGTTTCAAGGCCCCGGATTGCGTAGTCGCCCCGCTGGGCCAGGGCAGCAACATCATGGGCAACCATATCGGGTTCACGGAACTGCTGGCCGCGGGACAGATCGACCGGCTGCCGCGCATCTACGCCGTTCAGGCCACTAATTGTGCGCCTTACCACACCGCCTTCCAAACCGGAGACGAAACCCCGGCACCATTTTCTGCCAAACCAACGATCGCCGACGGCATCGCCTCCGCGACACCGGTGCGGTTGCGCGAAGTGCTCGCCGCGGTTCGCGAGTCTGGCGGCACGACGCTAGTCGTCACGGAAAACGAGATCGTCCAGGGCTTCTCCCAACTGGCGCGGCTCGGGTTCTTCGTCGAACCGACCACCGGCGCTGTCGGGGCCGGTCTAACCCGGTTGATCGAAGAAGGCGCGATACAGTCTGGCGAATCCGTCGCTGTTGTCTTGACCGGATCGGGTCTCAAAGCGGTGGAGAAAATTGGCGCAGCGCTCGACCTGACATCAAGCTAAGCGTTCTATGTCACCCATCCGAATCGTCGCCATCGTTTGCACCGCGCAGGTCTTTGCCCAGATTGGCGCCTTCGCGGTTCCAGCGCTGTTGCCGACCTTCATCGACACCTGGCAACTGACAGGCACCGAAGCGGGCTGGATCATCGGCGCCTTCTACGCCAGCTATACGCTGACGGTCCCGATCCTGGTGTCGTTGACCGACCGCATCGACCCGAAACGGATTTATTTAGGCGCTGTGATCCTGACGGCGGTCGCGGCGCTCGGTTACGCCGCGTTCGCGGACGGTTTCTGGTCCGCATTCGCCTTCCGCCTGATCGCGGGCATCGGTTGGGCGGGCACCTACATGCCAGGCCTGAAGGCAATGAGCGACTTCGTCGAAGGCCCGCAACAATCGCGTGGCGTCGCGTTTCACGCCGGCAGCGTCGGCGTCAGCGGCGCGGCATCCTTTATTATCGCCAGCACGATCGCGAGCTGGTTCGGCTGGCGCTGGGGGATTGCTTTCGGCGGCGGTTGCGCGTTCGTCGCCTTTCTGATCATGGCGTTCCTGCTGCCGGGCCGGAAGCCGAAACCACCCGAAGACAAGCAGGCGGGGTTGCTCGACTTCCGCCCCGTCCTGCGCAATCGCTCGGCACTCGCTTATTCTCTCGGCTATTGCTTCCACACCTGGGAAATGAACGCCCTGCGCGCCTGGGTCGTGACCTTTCTCACCTTCGCCTTGGTCACTTCGGGTGGCGAGACGATCCTTCTGGCACCGGCCGCTATCGCGACCGTGCTCAGCCTGGCGGGTGTCTGGGCCAGCGTGTCCGGCAACGAGGTGGCGCGGCGGATCGGGCGACAGCGTTTCATCATGTGCGTGATGCTCGCCTCGATGGCGGTCGCGGCGGTGATCGGGTTCACGTCGGCGGTGTCCTATGAACTCGCCGCCGGTCTCTGCATCGTCTACGGCATCCTGATCTGGGCCGACTCATCGTCACTAACCGCCGGAACCGTCGGCAGCGCGGCGCCTGGGCAACGGGGGGCGACCATGGCGGTGCATTCGACATTGGGTTATTCGGGCGGTTTCGTCGGACCTCTGGTGATGGGGGCGATCCTCGATCTTGCCGGCGGCGAAAGCGCCTTCGCCTGGGGCATCGCGTTCGCCCACATTGCCGCTGTCATGGCGCTCGGGCTTTTGGCGATAATCGTCCTGCGGCCGAAGGATCTGGCCGGTGACCGCAACGCCGGCTGACCGACGCCATTGACAAGTTTCTTCCGGCTGCCTTCTGATGGCCGGGTGTGAAAAAGGGAATCATCGATGATCGAGAATAGCCAGAATCTGATCCTGAGCGGCGGTAAGGTCGTCACGCTCGACCCGAACTCCACGATCGCCGACGCCATTGCCGTATCGGGCGATCGCATCGTCGCCGTGGGCGATGCCCCCTCCGTAACGGCGGCTGCGGGCGCAAACGCCAAACATATCGATCTCGCGGGCCGCACGGCCATTCCCGGCCTGATCGACGGTCACGCCCATATGGACCGGGAGGGCTTGAAACTGCGGTTGCCCTCGCTCGCCGGCGCGACCTGCATCGGCGACATCCTGGAGCGGATCGCGGCTGAGGCGCGCGATGCCAGACCCGGCGAATGGATCGTCACCATGCCGGTCGGCGACCCGCCCTATTATTCCGGCGTGCCCGGCAATTTGCGCGAGGGCCGGGTGCCAACCCGTCAGGAGCTCGACGAGGTCGCGCCCGACAACCCGGTCTATATCCGGGCCATCTGGGGTCATTGGCGCAATACACTGCCCCTCGTGTCTATCGCCAACAGCGCGGCGCTTGAGATCGCCGGAATCACCCGCGACACGATCCCCCCGGCGGCGACAATCCAGATCGACAAGGACCACGCGACGGGTGAACCGACCGGTGTCATCCACGAGTTCAACTACAAGCCGCTCGTCGAGCACACCCTAATGTCGGTCATTCCCCGCTTCACATTGGAAGACCGCATCGCAGGCCTGCGAGATTCGATGCGCCTATATAACGCGGTCGGCACGACAAGCGTCTTCGAGGGACACGGCATCGCGGCGGAAGTCCTGGCCGCCTACCAGGCACTGCGCGACGAAGGCCCCATGCCGGTCCGTGCGCATCTAATGTTCAGCCCCTCCTGGCCCGCGCCGGACAGCGATGTCGTCGGCGGCCTGCTCGACAGCTGGGGCGCCTGGCTGTCGGGGCGCGGCCTGGGCGACGCATATCTCCGCGTCGGCGGCCTCTATACCGAATCCGACTATTCCGAAGAGAACCTGCTGCGCACCGGCACGTCACCCTATTCCGGCTGGGCCGGCTTCAACTACGATGCCGCCCTTCCCGAGGACGTCATGGTCGACATGATGATCGACGCCGCACGGCACGACATAAGGATCGGCAGCTTCACACCGAACATCCTGGATCTGTATGAAAAGGTCGACAAGATCGTCCCGATCGGTGGCAAGCGCTGGGTGATTGAACATATCGGCGTTCTAACGCCCGACGAGATAGCCCGCATCCGGGATCTTGGAATTGTCCTGACGGTTTATACCGGACGCTACGTCTACCAGGACGGCGCCATGCATACGCGCGAGTTGGGCGCGGATGCCGGCCATCTCGCGCCGCTGCGGTCACTGCTCGACGCCGGCGTCCATGTCTCGCTGGCCACCGACAATGTACCGCCTTCCATGTTCCATCCGGTCTGGCACGCGACGGCGCGTATCGCCGAAGAAACCGGCGCGCCGATTTCACCGGAACAATGCCTCAGTCGCGAAGAGGCGCTCGCCTGCGCCAGCCGTGAAGGCGCCTATCTGACATTCGAGGAAAATGTGAAAGGAACGCTGGAGCCCGGCAAATTCGCCGATATCGCGGTCCTGTCGGAGGATCCCTTAACGATCGAAGAATCTCAAATCCCTAACATTACGGCCGACCTGGTGCTGACCGGCGGTGAGATCGTCTACGCCGCGGACTCGAAATCGTCGGCGTAGACTGCGGGCAGCACCTCGTCGATCAACAGCCTTGTGTGTTCCATCATCTCCGCGTCGCTGTTACCGATCGGCCGAAGCACGAATTTGAACGCGCCCGCGGCGACGAACTCGCGCAGCTTTGCAATCACATCCTCGGTCCCACCGATCGCGAAATAATCCTTCGCGTTGCGTTTCGTGCGTTTTTCGAACGCCTCGATCTGCTTTCGGGTTGCATCATCCTCGCCGTCGCCGAAGCGGAACGGAAAGGCGGCGCCGAAATGATCGGCATCGATCGGCCGGCCGGCTTCCGCCGCCGCCTGCTTGATCCCCTCGATAACCGGCCCGACGATTTGCGGCGTCTCCAAACCGGCAAGCCAGCCCGTCCCAAATTTTGCCGTGCGCCGGATCGCCGCCTCGCTCGAGCCGCCGAGCCAAAAGGGAATCTTTTTCTGCACCGGTTTCGGTGAGATGCAGGCCTCCGTGTATTGATAGAATTCGCCCTCGAAGGTGACGCTGTCTTCGGTCCAGAGGCGCTGAATCAATTCAAGCGCCTCGTTCGTGCGCTTGCCGCGCGCCTTGGTCGGGCGTCCCGTCGCCTTCCAGACCGGCGCCACGTTATTGCCGATCCCGAAAGCCGGCAGCAACCGCCCTTCGCTGAGATAATCGATGGTCGCGCATTCCTTGGCCAGCAGCAGCGGATCGCGCAGCCCCACCGACGCGACATTCATGCCGAACTTGATCTTTTTGGTCGCCCCCGCGAGGGCCGCCATGGTGCTCATGCATTCCAAAAACGGTTCGCGGGACACCATTCGGTCGATCTGCCAGATCGAATCGACGCCGCCTTCCTCGCAGAGTTCAATCCAATCCCAGAAGCCTCTCGCGGAGCCGAACGGAAACTCCGCGATGCCCAAGCCAACGCCGACGCCCATGGTCTGTCCCCAGAAGAATTTCGCTACCGCCCGACTTTAAGGCCGGGCGGCGCGGCGTCAATCCTTGTCGGTGCCGATGGATTATCCAAAGCCGCGGACAGTGGGGTAAATTTGGGCGCGGCGCCGAGATGCAGTGGTTGAAGCGAAATATATTGAGTAGTTGGCGCACGCAACTAAGCTATTGCGATGTCTCCGACAAAGCCGCCCAACCTCCGTTCCGGATCGATAGAGCCCAAATGCTCAACAGCCAGTGAACCACCAATTATTGGGCGAATTCAGTCATGACGCCAGAGTGGCAGGTTGGCATCGACGTTGGCGGGACGTTTACGGATGTCGTCGCCCTGCATCCTGAGCACCGTGAGTTCCGAACCGCGAAGGTACAAAGCCGTGCTGCGGAACCGCAGGAAGGCTTGCGCGCAGCGCTTGCCGCGGTCGGCCTCGAATGGAGCGAAGTCGCCGACCTGGTTCATGGCACCACTCTGATTACGAACGCCATCGTCGAGGGCCATTTAGCGAAGGTTGCGCTGATCACGACGTTTGGTTTCGGCGATTCCCTCGCGATTAGCCGACAAAACCGGCGTTATCTTTACCGTCTCGACTTGGCCCCGAAAGCGACGCCGCAGGTACCGGAAGAGCGCCGGATCGAATTATGCGAACGGTTAGATGCCGACGGCGCCGTCCTGACCGAGATGACCGATGAAGCGTTGTCGGATGCCGTCGAGCGTGCGCTCGCCTGCGGCGCGGAAGCAATCGCCGTATCCTTGCTGCACGCCTATGCAAACGCCGACCATGAGGAAAAAGTGGGCGAAGCCTTGCGGAATTCGCCTCTCCCCGTCGCCCTTTCGCATCAAGTCAATCCGGAAGCGCGGGAATATGAGCGCTCGGCGACCACAGTGTTAAGCGCCAGCCTCATGCCGCGCGCCGGCACCTATCTCGAAAGGCTCGAAGACGCCACGCCTGAGGATAGCCGGTTGCATCTGTTCCATTCGAGCGGCGGCATGGCCTCCCCAGCGGCGCTGCGCGAATTGCCATTGGGCCTGGCCCTTTCAGGGCCAGCGGCCGGCGTTGCCGCCGCCTGTAATATTGCCGGCGATTTGGACATCGAGAACGCCATCAGCTTGGACATGGGCGGCACCACGACCGACGTCTGCCTTATCACGAACGGCCGGGCCGAAATTTCGGTGAACCGCAGCCTTGGCGATCATCCAATGCGCCAGCCCATGGTCGCCATCGAATCGATCGGCGCCGGCGGCGGGTCGATCGCCCGGTTCAATCACGGTGCGGTCGAAGTTGGGCCTGACAGCGCGGGCGCCGTCCCTGGCCCCGCCTGTTACGGTCAAGGCGGAACGGCACCGACGGTAACCGATGCCAATCTCGTGCTGGGATATTTGGAAGCCGGTCAACGCCTGGGGGAATCCATACGGCTCGATCCCGAGGCAGCCCGGCGCGCCCTCGAACCGCTGGCCGGCGAGGCCGGTGTCACTGTCAACGAAGCCGCGTATGGCATTATTCGCGTTGCCAACGCGTCCATGGTGCGGGCGCTGAACCGCGTGACGGTGGAACGCGGCATCGACGGTCGGTCCTGCGATCTGCTGGCGTTCGGTGGCGCCGGGCCGATGCATGCGGTCGCGCTGGCGCGCGCGTTCGGAATCGAGCGCGTGATCGTTCCCGCCGCATCGAGCGTCTTTTCCGCCATCGGCTGCGTTACGGCGGATATGCAGTACGCGCAACAGCAGACGCTACGCATGGCGAGCGCTGCCTGGGATATCGACCGCCTCACGCAGGTGCAGGACAGACTCGTCACGCGATTGGCCGCGCCCTTGCGCGCGGCAGGCCATCGCATGGAAGACATCGTTACCGATTTTGTCGCGAGCGTTCGCTATAGCGGCCAAAGCTACGCCACGGAGATCGCGGAACCCCGGCTCAGCGATCCGGACGCGCTCGGCGCACAGTTTCGCGAGATCCACAGCCGCCTTTACGGCTTTGCGACGGACGAGCCGTGGGAACTCTTTGCGCTACGCTGCACGGTATCGGTCCCGCGCGGCATCGAAATCAACGTTCGTCCAACAGATTCCAAAAATGGCAAATCGAGCAAAATGGCATCCTGCTGGTTCGGCGGCGCGGAGCCGGTCGACACACCACGCTACAATCGCGAGACGATCGGGTCGGGCCAGTACATCGCCGGGCCGGCGATCATCGAGGATGCCTGGTCGACGATCGTCGTACCGCCCGGCGCTACGGCCAGCGCCGACGGTCAAGGCCATCTGCATATCGACGTTGGGGGAGAAGCATGAGTCCGGCCGTCGACCCGTTCACCCTGGAGGTCATTCGCAACGCCTTGACGTCAATTGCCGAGGAAATGTCGCTCGTCGTCATGCGCTCAGCACGTTCGCCTTTGCTACGCGAAGCCGGTGACCTGTCATCCGCCCTGACCGATGCAGACGGCAACATGATCGCGCAGGGCCGCGACATTCCCATGCATCTCGGCGTCATGTGCTTCACGGTGAAAGAATTCCTGAAACGAGTCCCGGCAGAGCGGCTCACGCCGGGCGATGTCTGGTTCTTGAACCTGCCCGAAGTCGGCGGCAACCATCTTCCCGACGTGAAGGCGATCCGGCCGATCTTCATTGATGGCGTGCTGCAAAACTTCGCCGTCAGTCTGGCGCATTGGGCGGATATCGGCGGCGCGGTGCCGGGCAGCTATGTCGCCTATGCGACCGACGCCTGGCAGGAGGGCTTGCGGATTCCGCCGGTTCGCCTGTTCACTGCCGACGGCCCGGACCGCGAGAAACTCGACTTCGTCCTCGCCAATGTGCGCGGGGCGGCCGAACGCGAGGGCGATATCCTGGCCCAGATGGCGGCGACCCGCTCTGCCGAACACAGTCTGTTGGATATTTACGCCCGCCATGGGCTGGAAACGATCGACGCTGCCGTCATCGCGCTGCATGACCGGGCGGAGGCGCAGATGCGGGCCGCCATCGCCGACCTGCCGCAAGGTGAATTTCGCGGCGAGGACTGGCTCGACGATGACGGGATCGAGGACCGTCGGATCGCCGTCCGTGTCCATATAGTATTGAAGGGCGAAGAAGCGGTATTCGACTTCTCCGACTCGGATGACGCAGCGCGCGGGCCAATCAATTCGACCCCTTTCATCGCATCCGCCGCCGCATTCTATGCCATGAAGGCGCTCGCCGGTCCGGACATCCAGCCGAACGGCGGCTGCTACCGGCCCTTGACCGTGATCACACGACCCGGGTCGATCCTCGAACCCAGCATCGATTTGCCGGTCGTCGGCGGCAATCACGAGACCTCGCAGCGCGTCGCGGACGCCATTTTTCGCGCCCTGGAACCGGCCATCCCCGAGCGCATCACCGCCGGCGGCGCCACCACGTCGGGCCTGCTGCTGTTCGGCGGCAAGCGGGCCGACGGCGCCTGGACGACATTGTACGAAACCCATGGCGGCGGCGAAGGCGCGCGCAACGACCGCGACGGCGCGCCGGTCATCCGCGTCCACCTTTCCAACGTCATGAACACGCCGGCCGAGATCATCGAGGCCGAATATCCGATCCGGATCGAGTGTCAGAGGCTGCGGCGAGGCTCCGGCGGCGCGGGAACGCACCGTGGCGGCGACGGGCTGCATCGCGAATATCACGTCCTGGCCGACGAGATGTCATTGACGACGATGTTCGAGCGGCGGATCATTCCGCCCTACGGCCTGCAAGGCGGAGAGGACGGTGCACCGTTCCGCGTGGAACTCATCGGCCAAGACGGCACGCGCCGCGAATTGCCGGGTAAAGTTAATGTGCGCCTGCAACGCGGCGACACGGTTGTAATGGAAAGCAGCGGCGGCGGCGGATACGGCCCGCCGGTTGGCGACAAGACTTAAACGGGGAGAAAGACCATGAGACTCGAGAACAGAATCGCCATTATCACCGGCGCGGCAAAAGGTATGGGCAGCGCGATCACGCGAACGCTTGGGCGCGAAGGCGCGGACTTGATGCTGGCCGCCCGTGAAGTCGCACCCTTGGATGAAGTTGCCGAAGAAGTTCGCGCGATGGGACGGCGGGTCGAAACGATCTCGGTCGACGTCACCGACCCTAAACAGGTCGAAGCGATGGTCGCCCGCACCAAGGAAGCTTTTGGCGGCCGGATCGACATCCTGGCCAATGTCGCCGGCACCACCGGCCCAATCGAAACGCCGGTGCAGGACATTGATCCCGACGATTTCCTTGAAGTCATCAACATCAATATTCGCGGCACTTTCCTGCCGATCAAGTACACCCTGCCCACCATGATCGAACAGAAATACGGCAAGATCATCAATATCGGCGGCTCATCCGGCTTGCGCGGCTACAAATACCGCACCGCCTACAGCTCGTCGAAATGGGCGCTGCGCGGTCTGACCCGCACCGTCGCGTTGGAGGCCGGACCGCATAATGTGAACGTCAATATCGTCATGCCCGGCATCGTCCACACGCCGCGCATGGACAAGCTGTGCGAGGAGAAGGCCCGCGTCCGCGGCTGGACCTTCGAGCGGGTCTATCAGGAGTATGTCGAGGAGATGTGCCTCGGCCGGGTGACCGAACCGGAAGACGTCGCCGACGCGGTCCTCTATTGCGCCAGCGACGAGAGCAAGAACATGACCGGCCAGAAGATTTCCGTCGACGGCGGCTGGGACGTTTAGGGTCCGCGAAAGGGACAAATATGCTGCGCGAATTCGAACTCGACCTGCCGAACGATTTGCAGGAGACCTTGGCCTGTCTGCCCGGCGGCACGCCATTGGCCGGCGGCACGAACCTGCTGGTCGATCTGCGCGCCCGGCGGGAATCCGCTGAGCGGCTGGTCTGGCTCGGCAATATCGATGCCTTCCGCAAAATCAGTATTGAAGACGGTCGCGTGAATATTGGCGGCGGGACGACGGTGGGAGATATCTTGCGGCATTCAGATATGCCGACAGCAGCCCCCTCGCTCGATGCCTGCGCGCGGGTCTTCGGCGGACAGATGGTGCGCAACCGGGCAACGATTGCCGGAAACGTCTGCTCCGGGTCTCCCGCAGCGGATATGGTGCCGCCGCTGCTGTCCCTAGACGCTGAACTCTGTCTCGCCAGCGCGGCTGGTATGAGGTCGATCCCTCTCGACGAATTTTACTCCGGGTTCAAGAAGAACAAGCGCAATCGGGACGAGCTTATTACCGGCCTGTCCTGGGCCGCACCAGGCCCGAACACCGCGAACCGTTTCTACAAACTGGCTCGGCGCAAGGGCGATGCGATCACCGTAGTGGGAGTCGCGGTCACGGTCACACGCGATGGCGACAAGTGCAGCGACGCGCGGATCGCGCTCGGCGCCGTCGGCCCCACGGTGTTCCGCGCCAAGGAAGCGGAAGCGATGCTAAACGGCGAGACCCCGACCACGGAACTGATCGATACGGCCGCACAAAAGGCGATGGACCAATCCAGCCCAATCGACGATTTGCGGGCTTCCGGCGACTACAGGCGACAGATGGTCCAAGTCCTGACGCGGCGCTTGCTAACCGAGGCGTGGCAAGCGTTGGGCGAAAAGGAGAGCGGCCGATGAGCCTCGAAAAAGCGGTTTCCGTGACAATTAATGGGGTCGCCCGCCAGCTATCGGCGCCGGCCAACGAAACGCTGCTCGACTGTCTGCGACGGCACGGCCATTTCGAGGTCAAGAGCGGCTGCGAGAAAGGCGATTGCGGCGCCTGCGCCGTGCAGATCGACGGCGAACCGGTCGACAGCTGTTTGACCCTGACCTGGATGGTGGAAGGTCGCTCGGTAACGACTCTGGAAGGGCTCAACGACGCGGACAGCCCACATCCTTTGATCGCAGCGTTTCTCGAACAGGGCGCGGTGCAATGCGGCTATTGCACGCCGGGCATCATGATCGCGGCCGAAGCGATGCTGCGCGAAACGCCCGATCCGACGGACGAAGACATCGCTATCGCATTGAGCGGCAATCTGTGCCGCTGCACCGGCTATACGAAAATCTTCACCGCGGTGAAACAGGCGGCTGAAGTATTGCGCGCGGGAGACGGCAATGACTGATCAGGAAACCCCGTATCGTCAGGCCGAAGCCAATGTCGTCCTGCGGCAAGTCGGCAAGCCGTTGGAGCGGACCGACGCGAAGGGCAAGGCAACCGGACGGACCCGCTATGCCGGCGATTACACCATGCCCGGCATGCTGCATGCGAAGGTGTTGCGCAGCGATATCGCCAGCGGCCGACTGAAGCATCTCGACGCCTCGAAGGCGCGGGCCCTGCCGGGCGTCGTTTCCGTGTTGACGGCGCAAGACCTGCCCGACCGGTTGGCAGCAACCGACATGCCGGGGCAGACGGGACAGAAACGTGCGTCGACCGACCGGCAGATTCTGGTGCGCGAGATCATCCGCCATCACGGCGAACCGCTGGCGCTGATTGCCGCAGAGACACCGGCCCTCGCCGACCAGGCGTTCGATCTGATCGAGTACGAGATCGAGCCACTGCCGGGCGTCTACGAAACCGACGCCGCGCTCGAGCCTGGCGCCCCGATCGTGACCGAACCCGACAACGTCGTCGGCGAATACAAAATCCGCAAAGGCGACACCGAAAAGGGTTTCGCCGGAGCCGACCACATTATCGAAAACACCTTTCACACCCAGTTCATCGAACACGCCTTCCTCGAACCGGAAGTCGGTCTCGCCTGGGTCGACGAGAACGGCGTCGTCAATATCCGTATGTCGACGCAGGTCATCGAGCATTTCCGCTTCATCGCCGACGCGCTGGGCGTACCGCACAACAAGGTCCGCATTCTCGGCGCCATGGTCGGCGGCGGGTTCGGCGGCAAGGAAGACATCACCGTCGAGCTGTATCTGGCCCTGCTGGCGCAGACGACACGGCGCCCAGTGCGCCTCGCCTATACCCGCGAAGACTCCTTCGTCGGGCATGGCAAGCGGCACCCTTTCTCGGTGACGCACAAGACCGGCGTAACCAAGGACGGCAAGATCACCGCGCTAGAAGTCACGATCAGCGCGGATTCAGGCGCTTATGTGTTCCTTAGCCCCTATGTGCTGCTGTACTGCGCCGTCGCGGCACCCGGCCCGTACCGGGTCGAAAACCTCAAAATCGACGCCGCCGCGATTGCCACGAACAACATGTACACCAGCGCTTTCCGGGGCTTCGGCGCAGCGCAGGCCTGCGTCGCCTACGAAGCGCAAATGGACGAAATCGCCAAGACACTCGGTATCGACCGTTTCGAATTTCGGCGGCGCAACTTTATGCGCACTGGCGACAAGACAGCGACGGGACAGGTCGTCGAGAGCGCAATTTGGGCCGACGAATGTATGACCCAGGCGCTGGAAGCGCTCGGTGAAAAAGCGGCCGATAAGGGTCCGGTCAAGATTGGCCGCGGCGTCGCGACCTATCAACAGAGTTATGGCCGCATCACCTGGTTCCACGACACCTCGGAGGCCTGGGTTGGGATCGAGGTCGACGGCACCGTGATCGTACGCTCCGGCGTGACCGATATCGGCGCGGGCCAAGCCTCGGCACTGGGTCAGATTGCCGCCGAACTGCTCGGCGTCGGGCTCGACGATGTGGTGATCTACAACAGCGATTCCGCCGTCACCCCGCTGGCCGGCACGACGACCGCGACCCGGGCGCTCTACATGACCGGACGCGCGGTCCATACCGCGAGTACGAACCTGCGCGAGCGCCTGGTTGCGTTCGCGGCACAGGAACTCGACGCCCAGTTCGACGAGATCGATCTGGCAAACGGACAGGCGTTCGTCATCGACGACCCGTCTAAATCGATGACGCTGAAGGATCTGGCGTCGCGCGGCGCCTCGGAAGGCCTGGAACGTTCCGAGCTCGCCATGTTTCGCGCGCCCTTCACCGACCCAATCGATCCCGAGACTGGACAAGGCCCGGTCTTCCCCGATTTCACCTATGGCTGCCACGCCGTAGACGTCGCCGTCGATACGGAAACCGGCGAAGTCACGGTGCTAAAAAGCGTCGGTGCACACGATATCGGCCAGGCGATCAACCCGCAGGCGGTGGAGGGCCAGATCGAAGGCGGCGCGCTGATGGGGCAAGGCTACGCGTTGAGCGAAGAGCTGATCTACCAGGAAGGCAAGCTGGTCAGCCCCAGCTTCAGCGAGTACCTCATCCCCACCTCGATGGATATGCCGGACATCCAGTGCATCATCCTGGAATCGCGCAGCGGCCTCGGCCCGTTCGGCGCCAAGGGCATCGGCGAACCGAGCCTGACCCCGGTCGCTCCGGCCATCGCCAACGCCATCGCGGATGCCATCGGCACCCGAGTTTTCGACCTGCCGATTACGCCTGAGAAAATCGTACGGGCGTTGCGGGAAGCGGACAGTATTTAATCTATAATATTGGAACAGATTTTCCCTATTCGACGCGAAGAAAGCTCTTGCATTTGAGAAACAAAA
>Ga0315338_1002025_pt1 | contig 21995 bp, 17 predicted proteins | sample ASW8metaG_FD_204518 | JGI IMG/M metagenome (GOLD analysis project Ga0315338, IMG submission 204518) | Ammonia-oxidizing marine archaeal communities from Monterey Bay, California, United States - ASW #8 | ecosystem: Environmental > Aquatic > Marine > Coastal | place: USA: California | collected... | reverse complement strand
ACGACAAACCTGAGCTACCCAACTGCCGGGCCAGCGCAGAACGAACTGCTGGCTACTAGGAGAGGGGAAACATTCGGTGTTTCATCCGAAACATTGGGTGTTTCGGGGGCACTTTTTTTAGCTAGGGGCGTGTTTTTCGCTTCGAACCGCCGGGTCGTTGGATCTCGGCGTTGCTATAGATCCCAATCGATCCGTTTGCCCGGTCGATAGCAGTAGACGGCACCGCTTCGATGGATCGAGTTTTGGAGGTGTGCATGAAGTTCAACGCTGTGGGACCCGATTCTCTCAAGGGCCCGGCTCAGAGCTCGGTTGGTGCCGACCTGAGCCGAGTGATGTTGTCGAGCATCCATACGGGGCTTGCCCTGAATGCCGTAGTTGGCATTGCGATATTGCTGGAGCTTATCTATCTCGATCAGGACTTCCCCTGGGTCGCCGCCGGTGTCCTCGATAAGATCTTTCCGCTCGAGTAGCCGATCGAGTTCGTTTTGTACGGCGACATAGGTACGGCGGTCTCCTCTCTCGATAGGGCTTTCCATTCGAGTGTTCAGCTGCAGCGTGTCCCTAGTTCTCGCTTCGAGAGCCAGACTGGAGTCATCGTCCGCCACGTCATCTCTCTTGCCGGTTGTCCTTGCGCGCAATTCTGACAGCGGAAATTCTTTGCGGGGATGTCGGAGGAGGTAGTGAATGAATTCGAAACCAATGAGGGGACGGAAGTTGGGCAGTCTTGTGCCATTCCAAGAAAACAGCCAATTCTCCCCATCGAACTTGAATGTGTTGGCTGGGCCTGTCGAATTCGATACGGGTTTTCCATTCGCAGCGTTCCGTGTCGCAACGTCAATTTCCGCGGTCAGGCGGTCCAGCATAGGTTCGAGCCGAGCAGAAAGTTCGTCGTCGTCGAGGTTAGCGGTTGCGACGCCCCCAAAATCATTCTGTCTCACGCAGGCACGAAGACAGTCGGTAAATGCGTGGAAGGACGCGTCGCAGGAATACCATTGTTGGGGAACACGAAGAAGTCCGACTTTGGTTCGCCGCGCTCCAGAACGAAAGACGATACAGGGAGGGTCCCCGCGGGACAGTCCGTAGTAGTCCCGAAGCTCCTCTGTTTCGATGCGGCGGTGATGCGCATCCTGCTTTGTCTTGACTCGGGTCTCAACATACCGAGCGCTACTCTGCTGCTGTTCTTTTCGATAGCCATCGCTGAGCAGGCTCTTTTGAACCGGTCCGCTCCCGAACGGATCACCGAATGAAAGCAGCGCCAAGCGATCACCGAAGTCCTCATCTATCTCGATTGAATACTGGTCAAACAGTTCGGCGAGCTTCTTGCTCTTTCCGTCAAGGACGAGGTATCCGATGAGCATTTGCCGGGCCTCTCAGTAGAAAGCTATTTCTTGTTCTTTGTTTCACCAGCTTTTTGGGGGCTGCCACCCGACGTTATCGTTGGCTTGCCATTCGCGTCAGTCTTGACGACTATTTCTAGCGCCTCCTTCGCAGACGCGATCTTTCCGTAGCCCCGCTTGCCGTTTGGGTCGAGAGTGACCTGCTGCCCGTCGATCTCAATTGTGAGAGTCCGGCTCTCGTGCTTGCTCATCGAATCCACCTCCATGTGGTTCCAGCCCGAAATGGCTTTACATCTTTGAGATTCGCTCATGAATCTGTTTCCAGCGACGGCGCTGGCTGCACCAATCCAGTTCTGCCCCAGCGGCCCGCGCATACCGCCGAACCGAACATTTGTAAAATCTAACATCGCTCGATCGCAGGTCAAGCATCGCCTCTTGGATATCTGGGGCAAAGTTAAGTAGGTTCATCACCTGGGTGATTCGAGCCCGGCTCACGCCGCCGAGCCTCGCCAGGTCCGCATAGTCCGCGACAACGCCGTTCCTGATCAGCCCATCGAAGTGAATCGCCAGCGCCATGAGGCGTGCCACGCGCGGCACCGGAGCCACCGCCTTGGTCGGTTCTGGCTTCGGGCCCGATCTCAACCGTTTCCGGCCCTTCGAGGCACCTTTAAAGTGCACATCAAATTCAACCGTGTTCATGCTGCTCCTTTCTGAGTCAGTGCGACGATCCCGATCGGTCGGAATGTCATCGCGAGGCTACCTTCGGCCACGTTGTATCCGATCCGTTCGACCAATAGGCTGATCATTCGCGTCTGTCGAGTGGGGGAGAGTCCCTCCCAGGCCAGCTCGAACCGCTCCAAGGCTTCGACGACTACCGTGTGATCGTTTTCCGTTCCCAGCTGTGCGAGCACCTCGGCCTGGACTGTCGGGTCGCTGCCGATAGACCGTATTCTTTCCACGACGAACCGTTCGATTTCACCAGCCGGAATCGACCCGGTTGGGCACGCCTCAGCACCTCGCTTCTGCTTGTTCTGGCAGGTGTAGTACCGATACCGACGCTCGCCCTTCTGGGTGTAGGTGTGGCCCATCGGAACATCGCAGGCCGTGCACCGCAGCAGGCCCCTGAGCAGCGCCCCATGCTTGTTCCGACTGGCCCGCCCTCCGCTTCGTCTGTTTCGTCGGAGTAGCGTCTGAGCCCGCCGCCAAACTCCAGGCTCGACGATGGCGTCGTGTTCACCGTCGTAGACCTTGCCCTTGAACGCGACCTTCCCGACGTAGGTAGGATTCGTTAGCAAATACGAGATTGTGTTCTTCTCGAAGGCGTTCCCGCCGCGTGCATGGCCTTTCTTGGTCGTCCACCGCTTCGTTCTCCAGCCTCGACCGTCCAGCTCGTGAACGACTTCGAGCAGGGACTCCTTCTCCAAGTACAGATCGAAGATCCCACGAACGTGCTCGGCTTCCTCGGCGTTGATGACGATCCGCCCACCATCAGGATGTACGTCGTAACCGAGTGGCGGCATACCCCCGACCCATTTGCCCTTGCGACGAGCCGCGCCCATCTTGTCGCTGGTCCTCTCGGCGATCAGCTCTCGTTCGTACTGGGCGAACGTCGCCATGAGGTTGAGCGTCATTCTCCCAACCGGCGTCTTCGTATTGAATTGCTCGGTGACGGAGACGAAAACGCACCCATGCTTCTCGAACTCCTCCATCGTTCTACCGAAGTCCACGATCGACCGGCTCAAGCGATCGACCTTGTAGACGACAACGCAGTCGATCTTCCCAGCCTGGATGTCACGAATGAGCTTCTTGAAGGCTGGGCGGTCCATCGTGCCACCGGAGAACCCGCCGTCGTCGTACCGATGGGGGAGGCACCTCCATCCCTCGTGCTGTTGGCTCTTGATGTAGGCCTCAGCTGCCTCCCGTTGGGCATCGAGCGTGTTGAACGCCTGGCCGAGCCCCTCCTCGGTGGACTTCCGGGTATAGATCGCGCACCGGACACGGGCCTTCTTCTCGTGGGATTTCACGCGCGTTTCTCCTTCTTGGTGAGGCCCCAGAAAAGCATCCCGTTCCATCGGGTGCCGGTGATCGCTCGAGCCACGGCTGACAATGAGCGGTAGATCTCGCCGCGGTACTCGAACCCGCTGTCGAGAACGGTCACCGCGACGCTTTCGCCTTGGTACTCGCGCTCGATGACGGTGCCGGGCATGGGCAGCCTGCGGTCCCTGGTCGGCTTGAACGGCCTAACCTCGGTATGCGACTTCGGGGCCAGCAGCTGTAGATCCGTGTCCCTGGCTAGCTCCTCAGCGCGTCGTCGGGCCCTTTCCGAGAGTCCGCCTTCGTCCCGCGCCTGGAGACCCCATGTGATGCGCTTTCGCAGGAACACCTTGTGGCGGGAGCGAGTTGGTTCCCCGAACACCTCCGCGTACCTGGCCCTCAGTTCTCCAATCGTCATGTCGGTCAGCTCGTTAACTTGCTTCTGAATGTGCGGTTTCATGCTCGCCCTCCCCCCGTGTGTCTCCGCCCGTTAACTCCTCGTCACATGGACGCGTGGGTGGGCGAGACACATCCAGTCCCTTGTCCGGGAATGAGGGAGATTCTTGCGGGCCCAGCAGCGTATCGATGGAACGGACGCGCCTTACGCCGGTGGCCAAGATCATCGCGATTTCGGTCAACCGCTGCTCGGCCGACATTTCGCTGGGATCTTCGAGGAATTGCATGCTCGCTCCGGTGCGCCCGGAACGAAGGGAGGGATCTCTGCAGGATGCGACCGATGGATACAACAAAGGCGTCGTGGTTGCCGGTTCGCAATCCCACAACGCCTTCCACTTCGTGGTCGGGTCGCTGTCTGGTATCTGTCGTTACCTTCTACAGCTGTATGATCGCATGGTTTCTCCGGTTCGTAAAGGGTTCGAGGTGGGGAATACGTATGATTCCTATCTCGGAAGTTCCCCACGCTAGATTCAAGCTGACCTCCACGGAAAGAGCGACTCTTGCTGCTTCGGCGGAGGACCTGGTCGAGGTCTTTGAGGAACAGGTACATCCAGAACGCCCGTAGTTGCCTACCCGGCTTGCAGCGGATGGCCCCTTTTTCCACGGCACTTGCATGCGGGAGTCCCGCGCCAGTCGCATCGCGACCGGGACCGCAGCTGATGCAAAGTAGTTATTGGACTCGGGGGAGTACTTCATCGGAGGAGGTCAATTGGTGGAGTCAATACTGGGCACGTTGCTTGGTGCTGTACTGGCAATCTGCACGACGATCGTGATCGAGCGGACCCGTCAACCGATGCTGGAATTGAGCATCAAGGCCCCAGTGGACAACCCCTACGGTGACAAAATGCCGGCAAGGAGCGCCAGATTCCTGGGCGTTGAGATCAGCAATCAGAGGCTACCGAGTTTGTTTCGATGGATGGACCGCTCGCCTGCCAATCAATGCCGGGGTGAGATTGGTTTTCATCACTTGGATGGGCAGCCAGTCTTCGACGAGACGATGGTCGCAAGGTGGACAGGCACACGCGAACCTAGACATCCCGAGATCTATGTACCAGATCCAAGCGGGTCGAACGGCTACAAGAAGTACGGCACGATTTTTGACGTGGAGAGGCTGGAATTGGTCCAGTCTTTGGATATTCACGTCGGTTCCCCAAAGGCGATAGACATTGCAGCGAGATTCGACGAAGAGGATGAGTCCTACGGCTGGTCAAACGAAAGCTACTTTTCCGAGAAGAAGTGGCGGCCGGAGAAATGGAGAATGGGCAAGCAGATCTACTTGGTGCGGGTTACTATCCACAGCTCAGGCCGTGCCGGCGAGGGCTTGTTCCGGCTCGTGAACGACACGGGCATCTCTTCCTTCCGGCTCCTGGCGGCTAGTCGCGATGATCGCAAGAAGATCGAGAGTTGGAAAAATGCCACATAACTCGGCATGCGGCGAACGGTCCCTTTGTCACGCGCTTGTTCCAAGCGACGCGCCAACCCTGCGGGCCGCGTCCGCAGCTGATGCAAAATAGTTAAGCGCCGAACGAGGGACGCAGACAGGCGACGAACATGATCGATCCCGAGAACTACACAAGACGCTACTACGAGGCGCTTCGCGGCATTGTGCGCGCGTTGCCAGACGGCGCCATCCCTCCGTTCCTGTCCGAGACTTCCTTTGTGGTCGGGTACTCCGATAACGAGGGGAAGCTAGCGATTCAGCTACTTAGCCGCGGCAAGGCTCCCACTATCCAACTGAATGGGAACGTGATCGAACCCAAGTCTAAGACTGAGCCTGGCAATTTGCTTCTCCGTGGTACGAGAATCGAGCGCTTGCTGTTTCCCCACGATGGCGACGGCACCACTCCATCGATGACTATTGACCAGAGAAACATTGTACTGGACGGCGTTGCATTCTCCTCGAAGCAATACAACGATAAATACTGGTCCGATGCGACGTTCTATCGTATGTGCGCTGGCGACATCCCGTTCACCGTAGGAAAGAGCGGCGCGCTTCTCGCACTAAACATCTTGTGGGGCGCAGAGTTATCTGGAGTCCGCGACGAGAAAGTTATTGAGTACCTTAAGCTGTTTGGCTCCGATGCAGTTATGCCCGCCTCCGCCGAGAAGGTTCAGGATGAGGCCTTTCGTGATTTCGGCCACGCAGCGGCCAAGCTAGGGAAGAAGTTAGACGACTGGAAGTTTACCGATTTCATCAACGGGCTCTCGGGGCCTGTGGAAAGAAACGTTCTCCTTCTGGGTTCATACAGGGACAGTGAAGAGTTCGAGCAGCTTAGGTCGACACTTGCAGAGCTGGGCTATAACGGCTTCCTCCTGAAGGACTCACCAGACCTCCCAATCCAGTCAAATCTCGAGAAGCTGCTTTCTGCAATTATCTGCTCCTGCTTCATTATCGTCTTAGATAAGCACGCGTCCGGGCATCTCGCTGAGCTGGGGAACATGCTGCAATTCCGATTCAGACCAGTGATTATCCTTAGAGACACATCGACACCCACGACGGCGTTCCTCGAAGACCAAATCCTTGTGGATGAGAACTTTCGTGTAGTGATAGAGCCAAATCCAACGGGTAGTAACCTATTGCCGAGTATCCGGTGGGCGAGGGAAATGCTCGCGCAGAAAAAGGAAGACTACAACGCCATCAACAGCTGGAGGGGTCAGCAACCGGCGAGAGCCAACGAGCAGGACGGCGCCTAACTTCTGCTTCGAACCGCGCTTCTACCGGCGTACGGACTTCAAGCGGACGGCGTTAGGCTCACTTCGAGTTGAGCGATAGGAGGTGAGCACTGGCACGCAAGAAGGGCCGGACAAATCGCAAAGTTCGATGCCCAAGGGAATGTCCCTCCACCGCAGGCCGGACCTCTTAGTGTGCGAAGAGTTGCGAGTCGTCCATCAGCGTGGTCGGACGTTCGCAAACCGTCCAACCCGCCCCCCAAGTCGGAAGAGTCCGTTGATCACCCCGATGTCCGGGACGCTCTTTATCGCGGCCATTGTCTACTTCAGATGCACCGCGCGGTTACTGTCGATTGGTCGTCCGTCAAGGGACAGCTCGTAAAAGTAGCTACCGGAGGCGATTTCACGCCCCGCGTCATCTTTTCCGTCCCAGTCGAGCTGATGCTCCCCCGCGACCGTATCTTCCCTCAATAGGGTCCGAACGTGGCGCCCAGCGGCGTCGTAGATACTTAGGTCTACGAAACCAGACGATTTCAGTTGGAAGGCGATTGTGGTCTTCGGCTTGAAGGGATTCGGGTGATTCAGGAGCCGCTGATTGCCCACTCTGGCGGTGGGTATGGGAGTACTCGACACTGGCTCGCACGCGATCGGTGTTTCGACACCCCCCGTGTTGTTGTCCTGATCACCGTCGAACTGGGCTGCCCGCACGACCGCGGAGTTACCAAGGATGATCTCGTCCAGACTGAGGTCAACCATGACCTTCACCGAATCGCCCGTATCGATGGAGCCGAGATCACAAGTGAGTATTGCGCCGATCATCTGGCACGAGCCCTGCTCAGGAGTAGCCAAGATGAGACTGGTTCCCGAAGGGAGCTGGTCCTCGACCACGACACTTGTAGCATCTCCTGGCCCGAGGTTGGTAACGGTGATCTCATAGGGCACGGTGTCGCCAGTCCCGACCTGGCTTTCGGAGCATGTGGTTGTTACAGCTAAGTCCGCATTCATGTCTGTTACGTAGACAGTGAGGTCGTCGAACTGATCTCTGGAAGAGGAAGACCCCAGAAAGGCCTGGTTGAACCGGTCGCCGGTGAACCCGAACTCGTATCCGAATTCGATTTCGGTGCCGTTTATTGTGATCTTGTAGCGATCGAATTGGAGATCGACCTCCAAGTCGTACCAGTTTCCATACTCCAAAGGGTAGCTGTGACGCCTAATGCCGAGGTACTGGCTGTCTCGGAAGTAGTTGACCGCAATGTCGTCCGGGCCGGAGGCGAGCTGAAAGACAATCACGTCGGCGGAGAAACCATCGACGACGGAAGCAAAACTAACGTAGCCTCCGGTCCCGGACATTGGTCTCATGCGTACCGTGGTGGAGTTGACACGCAGATTCTCGGTCTCTGCACGGATCCAGCAGTTGGGGACGCCGACGATCTCCAAGATACCGTCAGTCTCAGTCACAGATCCCGTGCCGCCTTCGGTCCATACCGGATCGAGAATGCCATCGTCGAAGTCGTCCTGGAACCAGACACCAGTTCCGGCCTGGCAAAGGTCCGACCCGAATCCAATGATCATGAGTAGTGCCAAGAGTCGAAGCATTGGGAGTCCTCCAAAGGCTCGCTGTGCAAAGCTGAGTGATTCTGATGGGTGCTCAGCCCGCAGAGGCCGGGGTAACACTAGGAGGACGATCATACACCATTTCGCGAACCGTCCAACCCGCCCCCCAAGTCGGAAGAGTGCGGCTGAGGCGAGTGTCATGATAAGCTCAACGGGCTACTCAAGCTCTACTTTCGACCGGCTGCGTGACCGTCATGCGACTTTCGGCACACTTCGGGGAGTCGAGATGAACCGTTTCCCGACAATCTGGTTGTTGGCGCTGTGCATCATCACAGTCGAAAGCCCTGTGCGCGCTGCCCCACCTCGGGCGGTCGAGCTGGGTGAAACCAATCAGGCATTTGCCGTTTGGTTCGATACCGGTTCCTCGGTAGCTTGGCTAGCGGGCGCGGATTCGCCTGGGTCTGGGCGTGAGCCGCGTGTCTGGTCTGTCGATGCTTCGGATGTGACCACGACCTACTTTCCAGAGAGTCTACTGCCAGCCGGAGCCGGAGCGGTGAGTGCTATTTCCGACAACGGCCTGTTCTATTGCGGTGAGTCCAAGTCAGTAACAACCGATCCGCACGAGGGGACACTCTGGCGGGCCGGAGAGTGGGGCAGCCCCGAAGGGACCGGCGTTGTTCCCGGTGGTGGTAACGTCTCTTCGTCACGAGGCGTGGCCAACTCTGGTACCACCGCGGGAAGTTCAAGCGGTCTCTACGGGTTCAGAAAGACGATCGACGGTGCAATCGAGCAACTCCCTGGCCTCCCCGGGGGCACAGGATTCGGCGTGGCGGAAGATGTTTCGTCCGATGGTTCTGTCATTGTCGGTTCCACCCAGAATACGTCGTTCGCAAATGTTGCGGTGAGGTGGGTCGAGGGGGGATCAGAAGCCGAGCCCCTGGAGGACCCGCTCAGCCTTTTCGCTGACGCCCTAGCAGTCTCACCCGACGGGAGCATCATCGGCGGTACGGTCACTACATCGACCACGACAGCCCCATGTCTTTGGATCGATGGCGTTTTACAGGTTCTGGTGGACTCGCTCGGCCATGAACTAATCGGCCAGGTGAACGAAGTCACAGACGACGGTTTTGCTGTCGGGACGGCGCTATTCGGGGCGGACCAAAAGGGGTTCGTGTACCACCGGAACTGGGCGAATGCCATCACGCTCGAAGACTGGCTAGAGGACGCTGGGTTCGCTGACCCGCCTCTACTCACTGAAGCCCGAGACGTTTGCTTCGACGGAGCCAGCTACCACATTGCCGGTGCTGGCTTGACCTTTTCCTACTACATAGTGACGGATGCGGTCGAGGGAACGAGCCACGTGATCTCGGAGTATGAGGTAGAGGGCTTCCGACCACGCATCTCTGTCTGGCCCAATCCAGTCCGCCACGAAGCCGTTGTTTCGTTCACTCTCGATCGACCACGGCACATTCAACTTTTTCTCTCTGACGCCCGAGGGCGCCGTGTTGAGACGTTGATGGACGATTGGCTCACCACGGGTTTCCACCAGACAACTTTCGGCAAGCCTGAATCGTCCGGCCTGTTCTTCATAGGCTGGGTCTCCGGAACCGAACATGGAGGGACTCGCGTAACTGTCCTTCGCTAGTCGTAGTTCGCAAACGGTACTAACTGCCCCCCAAGTCGGACAAGTTCGTTAACCAAACCGGCTACGGAGAACCAGAGAACAGAGAGTCGGCGGGAAATCGGGGTGGATGACGCGAGGGAGAGCGGGATCGGTCAGTCTCTGTCACCAACCAGAGAGCCGACAAGCGAAGCGTGCATCCGCATATCTTTGTGGGGCTTAGCGATATAGAAAGGCCCCAGCGGTCATCACCACCGGGGCCTCCGTCAACCAAAACGCGGCTCATCGTCCGCTATCAAGATAAATGGCTCCCCGGGTAGGACTTGAACCTACAACCCTGCGGTTAACAGCCGCATGCTCTACCATTGAGCTACCGAGGAACAAACTCGAGCGCGAGGTTGGCCTCACGCGAACAGGTATTGTAGGAGAGACCCCTTCCGAATGTCAATTGTCCGGTCTCTTTCCAAACACAGAAACTCTCGTATCGCCTAAGTCTCAACCCGTCAGCACATTACAGATCGGTACGGACTCCCGGGCAATCATCCCTCACGCTTCCAGCGCGCATGAGATCACCGCCAAATGTCGCCCGGTTCAGACTCCCCGGGGACTGGAACCAGTGACCGTAACTCGAGACCAAGCGAAAGCTGCCGCTGTGGATTCGGTCCCCACCATTCAGTTGAAGGCTGAAACCAAGCCACTTCCGGTCTCAGGCTCAGCTTCGGAATCGGGGTCGGAACCCGGAGTCCCACACTTGCGGAAATCGCCGTCTCCCCCTCGGAGGTTTCAACGTGATACGTCCAGCTCCCGTTTAACTCCCAGCGCGGAGCGATTGGGTAAGTTCCAACCAGCGTCGGATGTAGTTCGACTCGGCTATCGCCGTAGTCCGAAAGCACGACGGTGGCGGGAAGCTGCACGGTCAGTAGCTGCGACACGATGCCGATTCTTGCATCAAGACCGAGAGACGTTCCCAGCACATCTCTCTCGGCCACGGAGAGCGCTACCCTCATTCCCAGGTCTAGCCGTTCTTTGCTCGTCCCCATCCGCCCACGAAATTCGAAGTTCGTCCAAGCGTAATCGTAGCGGCTGCCCTGTCGGGAGAAACTACTCCCTTGAGCTTCCATGCGGCTGATCGCGATCGTTGAAGCCTGCACTCCCTGCGGAACGATCGGCGCTGATTGGAGTGACGAAAAGGTTAGACAACCGGAACTCATCAAAGCGATCGCGCAGACGAACATCCATACACGCATGTGTGCCCCTCCACATTCGAAGGTAGCACACATGAGTTACAGTGCTATTGGTCGCTCCACTCTTCTTTGCGTGTTTGTACTCCATCCGAGTATAAGAATTCCAGACGCGACGACGTCGTCGATACCTGACCCGATCCACCCCGCGCAAACCCGACGCACAACCCCGTATCGAGATCTCGGACCATCACGACCGACGCTGTGGACTCATCCCAACTGAAGTCGACCAGATCGCCTCCCACCTTCGTAAACTGAGGAGCGACTGCGGATCGATTCAGCCCCATTCCCCGCGCCTGGAGAGACTCGTTCCGTGCTCGTTCCACGCCGTTTTCTACAACTCGAATGACGGTTGTTTCAGTCTGTGTTCCCGCGGACATTGGTACGGAGAAGCAGAACCCGCCAGCAGTGGGGTCGTCCAGGTGAGTCGGCACCTTCAGCCCAAAGCTCTGTGACCAAAGTACGGACCCGGCGGCGTCAAGCCCTTCGACCCGAAAGGGCCCGTCCTCGGGAATCGACGAGTATGTTTCGATCGAGAAGGACGGTTCCAGAATGATCTCCCCGTTCCGGCGAAGTCCCCAGACGAGCAAGCAGGACTCTTTCGTAGCTCGCGCCATTGGTCGCCCGATCGGGCTTCCTTCCCGGAAGGTGAGGTTCTTTTTGTACGTGTAGTCACTGATCCACTCTGGACTGCAGTAGCTCATGTGATCCTTATACGTGCTCTTGTCTTTATGGGCTGAAGCCCAGAGATCGTAGCCGTAAGCGCCGATCTCTCCACCGGTATATGGATAACTTGGGTCGGCCCCGCTCTCTCCCCCGGTGCACTCGGTGTGTCCGTAGTTGAAGTTGTGACCGAGCTCGTGAGCCATCACCCACGACCCACTGTTAAGGTAGTCCCAACCGATAGCGATCGGCGCGCCGACCCAGCCGAGACCGGCCACGCCAGACGTGTAGGGAACGTCGAAGACGCCGTAGTAGTAATCGGTGCTTCCGTCCGTTGTTCGTTGGGCTGTCACCTCATTCAAAGCGGTATCCCAACCGCCGCCACCGGAGAGCAGAACAGCGCTACTGACCATCGTGCTTCGGACGGTCACGTTGTAGTCCGGGATCGGTTGCATCCGCCTCGTGTAGTCCATGAACGAAGCCGCGTTTCCGACCGTGACGTTTCCGGTTCCTTGCGACGTTTGGACGGGGACGAGGGTCATGTTCAGTTCCATCAGATCGCGCACATCCAAAGCATATAATCCCGAGTTCGGCCAGGCGTTGTTGGAATCGCTCGACTCGGCAATGCTACTGGTTGGATCGACGTCGACCTCGACCTTGTATCCGGGTTGGAGGAGCGATCCGGGGATGAGCTGATTCCACGAGCTGTTCAAGGTCCCTTCCGTTACGGAAGTTGGGACAGAACTGCCCGGCGCCGTGATGGTGTAGGTTTGGAGCAGGCTGCTCGAGGCGTTGTAGATCCGCACCCGAACGTCCGGAGTCTCGCTGTTCCCTTCATTCGCGATGACGAAGGCTCGAAGGAGACCGTCGCGATCAGCGACCAGCGGGACGTCGAAGCTCAGGTTCTGAGTGGCCTGAGTGATGTAGACCGACGGGATTGTCAGGTCGAGACTGGCCGCCCCTGTGATGGTCTGGTCGTACTCGCGCGTTCCATCGAAACCAAGGTCGTCGGTCGCCTCCACCGTAAACGTGAAGTCACCCGACCCGGTGGGCGTCCCGGAGAGCGTTCCGCCGCCCGACAGACTGAGACCTGACGGTAGGCTACCTGCACTGATCAGGTACGTGTACGGACTCGTGCCTCCACTCGCGGTGAAGTCCTCACTGTAGGGTGTTGAGATCGCACCATCGGGAATCGTCGATGGATTGACCGTGATCGTCGGAGGAGGACACGGGTTCGGCGAACAATCGGTTCCGGCCCCTTGCCACGAGGCTCCGCAGGCCGCATCCGTTACGACCGTGCACGCACCGAGTGCTGTACAGCATGCTCCGGTCGGCTGTGGGCATGGATTCGGCGAGCAATCGGTCCCCGCCCCTTCCCATGTGCTCGGGCCAAAGCAGGAGGCTTCCTCGGTTACGGTGCAAGTTCCGTTCGTCGCGCAACATGCGCCGGTCGGTTGTGGGCACGGGTTGGGTGAGCAGTCGGTGCCCGCGCCTTCCCAGGTGTCGCCGCCGGTACAGTCGACTTCCGTGGAGACGACGCAGCTGCCGTCGGGATCACAGCAGGCGCCCGTCGGGAACGTACAGGGATTAGGGTCGCAGTCGGTCCCCGCGCCCTGCCAGGTGTCGCTGCCGGTACAGGCCGCATCGGTCGTCACGGTACAAGCGGCAAGTGTCGTGCAGCAGGCTCCGGTCGGTTGCGGGCAGAGGTTCGGAGTACAGTCCGTTCCCATGCCTTCCCACGTACTCGGTCCTGAACACGCAGCCTCGGTTGCCACGGTGCAGGATCCATCCGTGGCGCAGCAGGCTCCGGTCGGTTGCGGACAGAGGTTCGGAGTACAGTCCGTTCCCATGCCTTCCCAGGTACTCGGGCCCGAACAATCCGCTTCTTTCGTCACAGTGCAGGTTCCGTCCGTCGCGCAGCAGGCTCCGTCCGGTTGTGGACATGGATTGGGTGAACAGTCCGTTCCCATCCCTTGCCAGGTATCTCCGCCCGTACAGTCGTCCTCGGTCTCGACGGCACACGTTCCGTCATCGGCGCAGCAGGCGCCGGTCGGTTGAGGACAAGGATTCGGAGAGCAATCGGTCTCGGCGCCTTGCCAGGTATCTCCACCCGTGCAGTCGTCCTCGGTCTCGACGGCACACGTTCCGTCATCGTCGCAACAGGCGCCAGTCGGTTGGGGGCAGAGGTTTGGGCTGCAGTCGGTGCCCATACCTTCCCAGCTACTTCCGCCGGTACAGCTTGCTTCGGTCACGACCGTGCAGGAACCGTCCGTCGCGCAGCACGCTCCGGGCGGTTGTGGACAAGGGTTCGGAGAGCAATCGGTGAAGGCACCTTGCCAGGTGTCGCCGCCCGTACAATCGTCTTCAGTCGTGACAGCACAGGTCCCGTCAACGCTGCAACAGGCGCCAGTCGGCTGTGGACATGGGTTCGGGGAACAATCGGTGAACGCTCCCTCCCAGGTATCGCCCCCGACGCAGTCGGCTTCCGTCTCGACGACACAGGTTCCGTCGACATCGCAACAGGCGCCAGTCGGCTGAGGACAGGGGTTCGGGGAACAGACGGTTCCTGGCCCTTCCCAATCGTCCGCACAGTCGGCATCGGTTGTGACCGTGCAGGTGCCGGCGGGGACGCAACACGCGCCGATTGCCACGCAGAGGTTGGGAGAGCAATCGGTGAAGGCACCGTCCCAATAGCTCGGGTCATCGCAGTCATCTTCTTCGGTGATGGTGCAGCTCCCATCGGTCGCACAGCAAGCACCGGTCGGTTGCGGACAGGGATTGGGTGAACAATCAGTTCCAGCTCCGTCCCAGACGTCGCCACCGGTGCAGTCCACTTCGGTCGTGACGCTGCAGCTCCCGAGGGGCTCACAGCAGGCACCGATCGGGACGCACAAATTGGGAGAACAATCCGTGTTCATGCCCTGCCACATACTCGGGCTGTCGCAGTCATCTTCGATCGTGACTGTGCACGAGCCGACCGGTGCGCAGCAGGCTCCCGGTGGTTGTGGGCACGGGTTGGGCGAGCAATCGGTTGCGTGGCCCTGGTAGACTTTGGTGCCACTGCAGGCGTACTCCGTCGTGATTGTGCAATCGCCGGTCTCTTCGCAGCAGGCACCAGTCGCGACGCAGAGATTTGGATCGCAGTAGGTGTTCTCGCCCTGCCAATCACTCGGGGAATCGCAGTCATCATCGGGGACGAGGGTGCAACTTCCGTCCATCGCACAACAGGCGCCGAGTGGCTGGGGACACGGATTGGGCAGACAAACGGTGGCGGCGCCTTCCCAGACGTCCGGCTCGTCGCAGTCATCTTCGATCGTGACTACGCAGCTGCCGTCCGCATCACAACACGCTCCCGTTGGAGTGCAGGGAATCGGCGCACAATTGGTTCCTTCGCCGAGCCAGTCGCTGGGCTCGTCGCACTCCGCAGCTGTCGAGATGGTGCAGAGTCCGAGGATATTGCAGCAGGCACCGGTCGGTTGGGGACAGGGATTGGGCGAACAGGCCGTTCCAGCACCTTCCCAGGTTTCGGATGGGTCGCAGTCGTCTTCGATCGTGACCGAGCAACTTCCATCTTCGTTGCAACACGCTCCGGCCGGCTGATCGCAGGGGTTGGGTGTGCAGGTGGTGGTTGCGCCCTGCCAGACCTGACTCGGTGCGCAGTCGTCTTCGGTGGCGATCGTGCAACTCCCGTCCTCGTTACAGCAGGCTCCGGTCGGTTGCGGACAAGGATTGGGCGAGCAGTTCGTGCCCGAGCCTTCCCAGACGCTCGAGCCACCGCAGCCATCGGCCGTCGTCACGGAACAGCTACCGTCCTCGTCACAGCAGGCGCCGGCCGGTTGGGGGCACGGATTGGGGGCACAGTCGCTGCCGTCTCCGTGCCAGTCGTCTGGAGCATCGCAGGCCTCTTCGACTTCGACCGTACAGTCTCCGTCCGCCGTGCAGCAGGCACCCGTCGGTTGGTTACATGGGTTTGGATCGCAACTTCCGGATTGGGTCCAGGTGTTGTCGCAATTGTCTTCCTCGGTCAGGGTGCAGCTACCGTCCCCGTCACAGCAGGAACCTTCCGGCTGTGGGCAGGGATTGGGATCACAGTCACCAAACATCGTCCAATCGCCAGAGCACGCGGTCTCCAGAGTGACCGTACAGGTGCCATCGTCGCTGCAGCACGATCCCGTTGGTTGTTCGCATGGGTTTGGTGAACAGTCTTCGAACATCGTCCAGTCGTCGTCGCAATCGTTGGCGATGGTGATCGAGCAGCTACCGTCCGCGTCGCAGCAGGAGCCGTTCGGCTGATCACAGGGATTTGGGGCGCAGTCGCTGAACATCGTCCAATCGCCCGAACACAGAGTTTCCAGCGTGACCGTGCAGGATCCGTCGTCCTCGCAGCAGGATCCGGTCGGTTGCTCGCACGGGTTTGGTGAACAGTCGGCGAACATCGTCCAGTCGTCGTCACAATCTGCTTCGAGAGTGACGCGACAGCTTCCATCGTCCTTGCAGCAGGAGCCGGACGGTTGCAGACACGGGTTGGGGGAACAGTCGGCGAACACCGTCCAGGTGTCGTTGCAGCTGGCTTCCTCGGTCACCGAGCAGGTGCCTTCAAGGCTGCAACACGATCCTGTCGGCTGCGGACAGGGATTCGGATCGCAGGAGCCAAACTTCGTCCACTCGGCGGCGCACTCCGTCTGGAGGCGAATCGTGCAGTCGCCGCTCTGGGTGCAGCAGGATCCGATGGGTTGGTCGCAGGGATTGGGATCGCAATCGCCGAAGGCCTCCCAGAGTCCGGAGCAGTCCGCCGCGAATCCAATCGAGCAGGTTCCGTTTACCGCACAGCAGGATCCTGCTGGTTGTGGGCAGGGATTGGGGTCGCAGACCGTCCCGTCCCCTCGCCACGTGCTGGAAGAAGAGCAGTCGTTCTCGGTCGTTACGGTGCACCCACCGTCGTCGGAGCAGCAGGCGCCGGTCGGGATGGTACAGGGGTTGGGGTCGCACGATCCGGACAGGGTCCAGAATCCGACGCAGTCGCGCTCGAACGTCGCCGAGCAGCTTCCGTCCTCTGCGCAGCAAACACCGGTCGGTGGGGGGCAGGGGTTTGGGGAGCAGAGGGTGTCCTCGCCCTTCCAGACATCAACGCCTTCGCAGCCCGACTGCGTCGTGACCGAACATGTTCCGTCGAGGTGACAGCATGCGCCCTCCGGAACCACACACGGGTCAGGATCGCAGTCCGTGTTGGCGCCCTGCCAAACGTTCGGAGCTGCGCATTCATCTTCGATGATGACCGAGCAGCTCAGCTCGCCCGTGGCAGCCTCAGAGCAGCACGCGCCGGTTGCGATTTCTACGCCGGTTCCATTGGCGGAGACAGTTCCAGCCTCGTCATTGCCCAACGAGATGATGCACGTTTCGGTTCCGATGGAGGTTGGCGCGAATCGGATCGTGATCGCCACGACTCCTTCGGCATCGAGTGAATAGGTCCCGCCTCCCGAAACGACGCTGAAGCTGGCGCAGGAGAGGGAGACCGACCCTTCCAGCGGACTCTGCCCTTCGTTCGTCAGCGAGAAGGTCCGTTCTGCGGACTGCCCGACTTCGACCTCGCCAAACTCCAAACTGGATTTGTCCAGCCGTGGAATGGCGGGATCGACCACGCCCTCGGAGACACATCCGATGAAGGGAACGGTCGCCAGTAGGAGTGCGAAAAGCCAAAGAAAGGTACCGGCGAAGGGTTTGGGTGCGCCGTAGCTCATGTTGTTCCTCGAGTTGGATGGGACGGTCGTTTCCGGTCGAATCGGGCGCGATTCGGGCCTCTGCTCTTCCTCGTCAGATCGGGCAAATGAGAGGGCAACTTCAGATTGCGATTGTGTGGTGAATCATGGGCCAGGGGCTTGCGTGTTCAGCGGATGTTCAGAGTGTAGCGGTGAATACTTTTCCTGCCTCGTGTGACGTGTGAAGCAAGGTGTTTAAACTATTTCAAAATAGTGAGTTACGGTTCTTACTTCAGGAGCTGAAGCGGCCGATTGTCATTGCGGGCATCGGGGCCGGGACGTTCCTTCCGGGCAGGGCTGAGAAGAGAAGATTCTGGATTCGAAGCACACCTCAGGAACGGAGTTTTTGCCTCAGGATTTGGGCGAGTTCACCTTCCCAGACTGCGGCGGAATGCGACCAGGTCCGGTGTTCACGGATCCAGGCCCGACCGGGGCCCTCGTCGGTCCACGGCCAATCGACGAGCGGGGATCCAGCGGCGGACCATTCCTGGATCCAGTTACCGACCGCCTCGGCCCAGGCTTCTGCGCTTCCTGCAATCCGCCGGCCGGCCCCGATCGAATCGAACGGAGGATCTGCGGGCAGGCCACTCGCGAGGAGCGGGCGACCGCTAGCGAGCCCGTGCAGAACTTTGAGCGGGTCACCGCCCAGGCTTTCGAGGCGACCGTCCGCGTAGGGAGCGGCGACGATCTGAGCTGATTGGCAGAAGCGTTCCGCCTCTTCTTCGGGGAGCGCGCCAAGAAAATCGATTCTTGCACTCGCGGTCGACTTCTTTGCGCTCTCCTCCCATGTGTCCCAGAGTTCTCCCCGGCCCATCACCCAAAGTCGAGCTCGTTCATTCGACTCGATGGCGTGGAGTAACCAGGCGAATTCGATGCGTTGGCTTGCTGATCCCGATAACGCGATGACGAACTCTCTCGTCGCTTCGAGGTCCTGCCGAGTGCCTTCGGACGGTCCGGCTCTGCGTTGAGCTCGGATCGAATCGTGATCGAGGGGAGGGGGAACGCGAGCGCCGTTGCGTACGACAAAAAAACGTTCACGATCGAACCCGTGAATCTCTGCGTGGATGTCGCGAAGGGACGGTGCCACCACGCCGATCCGCACGGCCCGTCGAAACAGCATTCGCTCGATCTTCGCGATCAGCCGACTCCGCGGAGTCCCGTCGGATCCGCTCCGGCCCTCTTCGCTGTGACGAACCTGAGACGCGTTTGATTCCACGGCCAGGGGGAGGGAGGTCGGAGTTGCCAGAGCTGCGAACGCGAGGGTCTCACTCCGGGCTAACACGACATCGGGGGTGTCCTCGGCGGCCCATTTCCGAATCGTCCAGGCTGTGCGAAGTTCGAGCATGAACTGACCCAGAACAGGGATCGGAATCCGCGAGAGCCGGTCCAGTCTTCCCGGCGCGTTCCAACTCAGGGTGCCGGCTTCGTCCCGAGCGATCACGTCTACCTGATGGCCTCGCGCGGCCAGTTCATCGACGAGGTGGCGGACGTGAGATGCATGCCCTTGGGCCAGGAGCGGATCGAGACCGGCCACGAAGAGGATTTTCATCGACTCGACACCCACGATTATCCGAACAACTTTGCCGTCAGAAAGGGCAGGGCCGTTTCGACTCGTAAGATCCGGGGGCCCAGGTGGACAGCTTGAAAGCCGGCCTCTGCGAGCTTCTCGACTTCGTAGGGGATAAATCCCCCTTCGGGACCGATTGCCAGGGTCGTCGGAGCCTGTCCCACGTTTTCGCAGACGGCTTCTGCGGCCGGGTGGCCGACGAATCGTTTCGTTCCACCCGCCAGCTCGGGCAGTCGATCTTCTACGAAGGGCTTGAAGAGAGGCTCGAGATGAACTTCGGGTAACACCGTGTCCCGGGCCTGCTCGAGCCCTTCGCAAAGGGAGCGGCGGATCGCGCTCGATTCGAGCCAGGGGGTCTGCCAGAAGCTCTTCTCGACCCGATAACTATTCAGGATCACGGCGCGGGCGATTCCCAGTTCAGAGAGGGTACGAAAAACGCGTCGAAGTACCTTGGGACGGGGCAGGGCGAGAAGGACGGTCAGTGGCAGTTTGGCCGGTGGGTCTTCATCAAGCGCATAGTCGAGACAAACCGATGCGTCGTCCAGCGCCGTGACGGTGGCTCTCCCCATTCTTCCGCCCAGGATCCCGACCCGCACGCGGTCGCCAACTGATACGCGGAGGACATTCTGGACGTGCGTGAAACGTCGTCCTCGCAGGACCGCTGAGCTCGCACCCCGGCAATCCTCTTCTTCGAGCAGAATCAGGTTCACTGTGCTGCCATCGAGTTCTTCAGTTCGAGTTTCCTCGCCGTCTCGTCAACGTTCGTAGCCGGTATCGAGTTGCCGTTCGCTCATGATACATTGGTGTCCGCAATTCGACGAGCCACGACCTTGCTCCTGATAGAAAGGGTATTCCCCTATGGACCTTCCACTCCTCCCGGCTCCTGTCCAGTGCCGTTTGGCGTCGGGGACGTTTTCCTGGGACGAAGGTCTCTGTCTGGAGGCCGAATCGGCCCTTCTGGAGAGCGCGAAGATCGCGCTCGGGGAGTGGCTTCCTGACCTGGCCCGTCCCGACGAAGTGGGTCGTTCCGCAGCGAAGAATCCGGTCCAACCGCCCCGACTTGTCCTCCGCATCCAACCAGACGTCGTTTCGCGACCGGAAGGCTATCGCCTCGAAATCACGGCTGGTGGGATCGAGATCGACGGGGCTGACGCCGCGGGTGTCTTCTACGGACTCGCCACTCTTCGGCAGCTGCTCCCACTTAGCCGATCCGGGGTCGCTGATCTACTCTGTCTGACCATTGATGACCATCCTCGCTATCGCTGGCGCGGAATCCATCTCGATGTTTCACGGCACATGTTCCCGCTCGAGTTTCTCCGGAAGCAGATCGATCTTCTTGCCTCCTTCAAGTTCAACTCGCTTCATCTTCACCTTACGGACGACCAGGGATGGCGCATCGAGATGGACAAGTATCCTCGGCTCACCGAAGTGGGATCGCGCCGCGCTTCGACTCCGATCCCGCGGGACCGGGAGCGCTCGGACGAGATTCCCTACCAGGGTTTCTATACTCAAAGCGAACTGTCCTCGCTGGTCGATTACGCGACCGCGCGCTTCGTTCAAATCGTTCCGGAGATCGAAATGCCTGGTCACGCCGTGGCTGCACTCGCCGCCTATCCGCATCTGGGCTGCAGAGGCGACGGTTACGAGGTTCGGACGACCTGGGGAATCGAAGACGAGGTTTTTTGTGCTGGCAACGACGAGGTCTTTCGTTTTCTCGAGGACGTTCTCGACGAGGTCATAGCGATCTTCCCGGCACCGTTCGTCCACGTTGGTGGGGACGAATGCCCTAAAACGCGCTGGTCGGAGTGTCCCAAGTGTCGGGCCCGGATGAAGGCTGAGCAGCTCTCCTCCGAGGACGAATTGCAGAGCTGGTTCATCGGGAAGATGGCCGAGTTCCTCGACCAACGGGGGAAACGCCTGATCGGATGGGACGAAATCCGCGAGGGACACTTGCCGGAGAAGACGGCCGTGATGTCCTGGCGCGGAACGGAAGGGGGAGTGGAAGCAGCCAAGGCAGGGCACGATGTCGTCATGACCCCGACCAGTCATTGCTACTTCGACTATTGCCAGTCCGAAGACCGAGACTCAGAGCCTCCTGCCTTCGCCGACACTCTGACCCTGAAGACGGTTTTGGGATTTGATCCCTCGATCGGAGTTCCGGCCGAGTTTCGGGACCGGGTCCTTGGCGGGCAGGGGAACCTCTGGACCGAGTACGTACCGACGACCGAACACGCGGAGTATCAACTCTACCCGCGAGCCTTCGCGATGATCGAAGCGCTTTGGTCACCGCTGGGGCCGTCCGGAAGGGACTTCGCCGAATTCGTCCAACGTCTCACGCCACAACTCGAGCGCCTCAAACGAGGTGGCGTGAACTTTCGATCACTTTAGGTCTGCTATCGGATCCCAATGCCGGACCTTCTTGGTGAGGCATTCCTCTGAGTACGCTATACTGCAGCGGTGTTGATTCGCGGAAGTCTCTTAATCGTCTGTCACACGAGGAAGCGTCTCTTTGACCACACCTTCCGACCCTTCTGAGCCCGGCCAGATTCCGCCGGGAAAAAAGCCCAGTTTCGCCGACGTCGGACATGCTGAACGACGATCTGCCGATCGCCGCGCCTACGATCGCCGGGACTCCGATCGGGCTTCGGCCCAGTCTGCCTCGGCGGGGACCGGTCCGCAGCTCGATCCCTCGGTCCGCAACCTCGGAGACTCTGTCGCCGGGTCCGACTTCGATCCGATGGAAAGAGACGCTCTGACCCGGCCCGAGTACATCGCGGCCATAGTTCACTTCTATCGCGGTGAGATGTACCGGAGCCAGATCTGGCGCACTCGTCTCGATACGACCACGAACTGGGCTGTCGTTACGGTCGCCGGTATGATCTCCTTTGCGTTTTCCCAGCCCTCGATGCCCGCGGATCTGGTTCTCGTGGCAAATGTTCTGATCGGTGTGTTCCTCGGCATCGAAGCGCGTCGCTACCGCTATTTTGCCGTTTTTCGCGCCCGGGTCCGGATGATCGAGGAGAACTTCTATCTCCCGATGCTGCGGCGCGATCTGCACAGCCCTCGAAATCGTTGGCGCGAAGCCGTCGCTCGAGA
>Ga0315338_1002024_pt1 | contig 22033 bp, 18 predicted proteins | sample ASW8metaG_FD_204518 | JGI IMG/M metagenome (GOLD analysis project Ga0315338, IMG submission 204518) | Ammonia-oxidizing marine archaeal communities from Monterey Bay, California, United States - ASW #8 | ecosystem: Environmental > Aquatic > Marine > Coastal | place: USA: California | collected... | reverse complement strand
CAGCCGCGCAAGCGCAGCAGCGGCATAAACGACATGGCGACCGACGGATTAGGAAATCCGGCGGTCGCTCCCTATCTTGGGCTCCATGGCCCACACGCTCTCTGAGCACGAATCGAAGGCGCTACTGGCCGAGTTCGGCGTCGACATACCCGACGAACGCTTGGTCATGACCGCCGCCGCCGCCGCCGCCGCCGCACGCGATCTCGGTCGGCCCGTTGCGCTCAAACTCTGCGGGCGCGGCATTGCGCACAAGACCGAGCGCAACCTCGTACGGCTCGGTCTCAACGGAGACGACTCGGTCGAGCGGGCCGCCAACGAATTGCTCGCCGCCAAAACGAGCGATGAAGGCGATGCAGGCTTGCTCGTATGCCCGATGGCCGCCGGACGCCGCGAACTGATCGCCGGCATGATCCGCGATCCGCAGTTCGGCCCCTGCGTCATGCTCGGACTCGGAGGCATCTTCACCGAACTACTTTCCGACGTGGCTTTCGCCGTCGCCCCACTCCGAAGCGGTGACGCCGAGAGCCTCATGGCGGCGCTCGAGCACGCCGACATTCTCGATGCGTTTCGTGGTGAGCCAGCAGTAGATAGAGCTACGCTCGCCCGATTGCTCGATGCACTCGGCCGTATAGGCGATGAACGACCCGACATTTTGTCGATCGACATCAACCCGCTGATCATCTCCGAGGGGCGCCCAGTCGTGGTCGACGCATTGGTCGAACTCGGTGGCGATGCCGGCGGCACCTCAGCCGGCAGTGGTACAAAACGAACCGAACGCGAAGTTCGCGACCGGCTCGACCCGTTGTTCCATCCGAAGGGAATCATCGTCACCGGTGTATCCGAACATCCGGGAAAGTTCGGCACCGTGGCCTACCACAACATTCTTGCTTGCGGCTACGAAGGCGCAATGTTCCCTATCAACCGAGACGGCGCCGAGATCCTCGAACGGCCATCGTACAAGAGCATCGATGACGTCCCCGACGGCGCAGCCGATCTCGCCGTCATCTGCACTCCCGCAAAGATCAACGAGCAACTGCTGCGCCAAGCAGCGGCAAAAGGCGTTCGGGCCGCGTTCGTTGCTTCGGCCGGATATGGCGAGGCCACGGACGGCGAAGAGATGCAGCAGCGCTTGATTGCGCTTGCCAACGAACTCGGAATGGCCGTGGCAGGACCGAACGGCCAGGGGGTCATCTCGACGAAGTCGAAGCTGTGCGCGCAAATTGTCGCACCCTATCCGCCCCCCGGAAACATCTCCGTTATCAGCCAGAGCGGCAATATTGCTTCGAGCTACATGAACTACGCTTGCGTCGGCGGCGTGGGTATTTCGAAAGCGGTTTCCTGCGGCAATTCGGCGCAGCTCGAGCTCGCCGACTACCTCGAGTACTACGCCGCGGATCCGGAAACAGCCGTCAGCCTCGTGTACCTGGAAGGAGTCGGTCGCGACGGCGGCCGATTCCTCGACGTCGCGCGCGCACATACGGCAGTGAAGCCTATGGTGTTGGTTCGCGGCGGCACAACGAGCGCCGGCAAGAGCGCTGCGTCGAGCCACACGGGTTCACTCGCATCGGATGAGAACATTTTCGCGGGCGTGTGTCGGCAGGCGGGCATATCGCGTGCCTCGACCATCGAGGAAGCCTACGAGATCGCCGCAAGCTTCGCCGCGCAGTCACTGCCACGCGGTCCGCGCACACTGATCTTCACCGTCGCCGGCGGCTGGGGCGTGTTGACCGCCGACGCCTGCGTCCACGCCGGACTGGATCTCATAGCGGTACCCGAAGACTTGAAAAGCCGTATCGATGAAATGGTCCCATCGCGCTGGAGCCGCAGCAATCCGGTCGACCTCGCGGGCGGCGAGACCAGAGACACGATCCCGGCGGTCATCGACATGATCGCCGCGCACGACGACGTCGACGCGGTCATCTATCTCGGCATGGGGATTCAGGCAGCGCAGGCCCATCTCTTCAAGAGCGGTCCTTTCTATCCCGATCACGGAATCGGGCGCATTGCGGATTTTCATGACAACCAGGACCGGCGCTATGCGGTCGCAGCAGCCGAAGCGGCGCAGAAACACGGCAAGCCGGTATTGGTCGCAACCGATCTTGCGGTTACCGATAGAGAGTACGGAAATCCAGGACCTGTAACGTTGAAGGAAGCCGGCTACACGGTCTTCCCCTCGGGGCATCGTGCGATCACGACGCTCGGGCACATGGTCCGATACGCCGCGTACCGTCGGGCGAGCTAGCGGTTAAAGACCCACTTCTTAGGGATATCGAACGCGCCTACACGCCGTATCGCATTATCAGATGAGCGACTGCCAGCGTATCGCCGGGATTCTCATAGCTGTGGGGATGGTCAGCGCGAAAGAAAATCGAATCGCCTGCCCCAAGACAGGCTTCATTGTCGCCCGCTCGCACGATCAGCACGCCCCGCACGACCACGATATGTTCGAAAGTCTCGGGAGCGTGGGCCTCTGCCGGTTCGAAACAGCCCGGCGCCAACGTCAACTCGTAAACCTCGGGACTTCGAGGATCGCCCTCCTGGAACAGCACCCGCGATCGGAACTCGTCGCTAGCGTTGGCAATAATACGACCCTCTCCTGACGCCTGAACTCGGAACGGAGAATCGGGCGTATCGGCAAGCTTCGTGTTCTCGAGCAGCGTCCCGAAAGGCACTTCGAGCGCGGTCGCTAAATGCCACACCGCACGCAAACTGGGAACGGCTTTACCCGCTTCGAGCTTCTCGAGCAGCTCTACCCCAATACCGCTACGCTTCGCGACGATCTCGATACTAAGCCCACGCTCTTTGCGATGATGCGCCACGTTGGCGCCGAGCGCGCGGCCGAGTTCCAAACCCTCGGGACTTTCGGGACCGTGCATCGCCCTCAGGCGCTCGGCACGCATCTCTTCGGTAACGGAAGCAGCTAGTTCAAGGTCGGAATCGATCGGGGCCTTCTTCGCCATGTACGCAGAAAACCAAGATTCGGCCGCTCCCGCAAGACACGGGATTCGAAAACCGCCCGAATCGCTGTTTTCGCGGGCGCGGCCCAGTAACATAGGCTGATGGATGTCGGCTTGGTGCTATCGCCGCTCACGCAGCTCAATACCCCCTATCCGTCGATTTCCTATCTCGCGGAGCACTTGCGCACCCACGGCATCGAATGCACGCAGCGCGATCTCGGCATTGAACTCATCCTCTCGCTCTTCTCACCCTCCTGTCTCGAAGAGGTGTTCGCGGAGCTCGATAGCCGCGACGAACTACCCGAGCCGGCATGGCGCGTACTGAGTCTCCGCCATCAGCACCTGCAGGTGATCTCACCCGTGATCGCGTTTCTCCAAGGCGCAGACACAAGTCTGGCGACCCGGATTCTCGAAACTCCGTTTCTACCGCTCGGCCCGCGGTTAGAGCGCGCCGACCTAGAGGCGTTCGGCCCGATGGGCGCACAGGATGCCGCGCGTCATCTCGCGACCCTGTATCTCGACGACCTAGCCGATCTTTTTACTTCTTGTGTCGATGAAGGATTCGGTCTCGCGCGCTATCAGGCACACCTGTCGAGGGGCACCATCAGTTTCGACCCGCTCTGGCGACGTCTTGGCGAAACGTCTTTGGTAGATCGCCGGCTTGACGAACTCGCCGACTCGATTTCAGCGGACGTTGTCGGCGTGTCGGTTCCATTTCCGGGGAACCTCTACGGCGCGCTGCGTATCGGCAGACGTTTGAAGGCGCGTGGAGCCACCGTGCTACTCGGTGGCGGCTACATAAACACCGAGCTACGCGAACTCGACGAAGACCGCATCTGGGAATGTGTAGACGCGATAACGTACGATGACGGAGAGGGACCGTTGCTCGCAATACTCGAGTATATCGACGGTGGGACGGACCGACGCCACCGCACACGCACGGCCGAGGGCTTGCACGACGCGAGTGTGCCCCGCCCTCCCGTCGGCTGTGCTGCACATTACGGCGATCTAGATCTCGGCGCTTATCTCCAGACCATAGATACACTCAATCCGGCTCACCGACTTTGGAATGACGGTCGCTGGAACAAGATCACGATCGCACACGGCTGCTACTGGAAACGATGCACATTCTGTGACGTTTCGCTCGACTACATCAGCCATTACGAAGACGCGGGCGTTACGCGCCTTGTTGACCATATCGAGCGGCTGATCGACGAGACCAAGCAGACCGGCTTTCACTTCGTCGATGAAGCGGCGCCACCACGTGCTCTTAAAGCACTGGCACTCGAGATTCTTGCTCGCGGTCTGAGTGTCACGCTATGGGGCAACATTCGCTTCGAGAACGCGTTCACACCTGACCTCTGTCGCCTGTTAGCCGCGGCGGGTGTCGTAGCAGTGACCGGTGGCTTGGAGGTCGCCAACGAGCGCCTGTTGGAAGCGATCGACAAAGGCGTCAGCGTCCAACAAGTCGCGCGCGCGGCAGCGGCGTTCCGCCAGGCCGGTATCATGGTCCACGCCTACCTCATGTACGGATTCCCGACCCAAACGGTTCAAGAAACGGTCGACTCGATGGAATTGGTGCGTCAGTTGTTTGCAGCTGACCTACTGAACTCGGCTTTCTGGCATCGATTCGTCCTGACCCGGCACGCACCCATCGCGCAAGATCCTCAGCGGTTCGGAGTAACCCTTCGGCCCCAACCGAACGACGTCTTTACGGGCAACGATCTCGAGCACGACGACCCCACCGGCGCGGATCACGACGCGTTCGATGAGCCGCTGACTCTTGCGCTCGAGGATTGGCTGAAGGGGCAGAACCTAGAGAGACCGGTGCACGAATGGTTCGATCACGGTACGCCGCCTACGACCGAAAATCATCGGCGCATCGTAGCGGCGCTGGATGAATCTTTCGCCGATTCCGGTACACGCTTGGTCTGGCTTGGGGGTGAACCGGTACACACCGAGGCGGGGCTGATGCTCCACACCCCCGACTGCGAACTCCTCGTCGAAGGCGATCCGAAACTGGCAGGATGGCTGAGCCAGTTGCTCACGAGCGCACGGCCGGGCGGCGAACCGATTCTCCTGGAGCAAGCCCAACGAACATGTCCGCAGAACTGGCAGGCCTTCAGCGATCAATGGCGCGAGATTCGTGAGCTGGGGCTGGTGCTGGTCTGAGGCCACCGCAACGACTAAAGCGGGTAATTCAGCCTTGTCTCAATGGCTTTGGAATCGAACATTCCTAATTCTTTCGCCGACTGCTAACGTTGTTCTGCCTACGAAGTACCCCGTGACAAACAATTCAAAAAGTAGTTCCGGCACGGTACGTGTCATCGGCGGCATGGCCGGGTTCGCGATCGTGGCCGGCTCAATGCTCGGCATCGGCATATTCCTGTCACCTCCCGTCGTAGCTTCCAACACCAGCTCCGTCGCCGCATTCTTCGGAATGTGGCTGCTCGGCGGGCTCGTTTCGCTCGCCGGTGCCGTTGCTTGCGCGGAGCTGGGGACGATGATGCCACGCGCCGGGGGCGACTACGTCTTTCAATACGAAGCCTACGGACCGTCAATCGCGTTCGCGAGCGGCTGGGTGTTGTTCGCTGCAATCTTTTGCGGATCGATCGCAGCAATGGCAGTGGCATTGTGTACGTACCAGGTGCCCGTTCTGCTCGGCGTCGATCTGTCGACCGATCTGTTGGTCCTGCCCTACGGTATGACGATTACCGGCGCCCGGGCGTTGGCCCTAGCACTGGTACCCGCTCTCACGCTTCTTAATCTGCGCGGAACCCAGCCGTCGGCGCGAACACAGACCGTCCTCACGGTCGCGCCGATCATCTGCTTCGTTGCGATGTCGCTCTATGCCATCACGCTTTACGCTCCTCCGCTCGATCAATCGGCGCTGCAAGGCAGCGCCGCGCCCTCCGACAGCGACTGGACACTACACGGGCTGGTCACGGCTTACATGGCGGTCTACTTCGCATACTCCGGCTGGATCAACATCATCTACGTCGCAGGTGAGGTCAGCGAACCCCAGCGCAACATTCCTCGTGCGCTGATCGGCGGCACGATCGCCGTAACACTTCTCTATCTGCTGCTGTGCACCGGCTTCGTCCAGGTTCTCGGCTTTGCCGGTCTCTCAACTGCCGGTGAAGCCGGCACGGCAACGGCAGGACTATTAGCCGGAGACGCGGGACGAATAGCCATCACGCTGGTCATCGCCACCGCGTTACTAGCGAGCATCAACGCCACCGTTCTGGGCGGCGCGCGAGTGGCCTACGCGATGGCGCTGCGCGGTGCGATGTGGCCCAAACTGGCGACGGTGGGCGAAGAGCATCACGTGCCGAACAGCGCGCTGTGGATGCAAGCCGCTATCTCTTGCCTTCTGATTTTGAGCGGACGCTTCGATCAACTCCTCTCGATGGTAAGTCTGGCGATGGTGGTGACCGGAAGCCTGACGGTAGGTGCTGTTTTCGTGCTGCGTCGGAAACTGCCTGCCGCCGACCGTCCATATCTTGCAACCGGCTATCCGTGGCTTCCGGGTTTCTACATCGCCGCATCATTGGTTGTGATCGCGGTTATGCTACGCGAAGCTATATCGAACGAACCTAGCGCGTGGTATCCGCTACTCGGGTTGATCATGCTCGTGCTGATGTACGCCCTGCATCGCTTTGGTCTCGCCAACCGGACCAGCGTTTAGCCAACCGTCCGTCGCGAAACTAGGGCAGTTGTCGGAAAACGCTGACCGTACGTGATCAGCGTATTCCCGTTTGCCAGGCGATCCACGACACCGAATCCCTGCGAGAAGAGGCGACGATCCTCGAGCTGCCACACTATCTCGCCGGTACTCGGGTCTATCTCCAGCGCACGGCTAGTCCAGTGCCCGTAACACTTCCGTTCGGGAACAAGTCGAGGCTGTTGATATGCAGCCAGTCTTTATGGCCAGACCACATATGCGGATCGAAAAGGTATCCGACTGGATCTTTCAAGATCATCGTTTTCTTGATCTTGCCGGCTACGTCGACCCAGGCGATGACGTCGGACTCGACGTGTGCAAGCAGGGTGTAGCCCGGCTGAACAAACCTCGGCCTGTGAGTCAGCGTCGCAATGTCGTCGTATCTGATGGTTCCGGGCTCTCTTGCTGGTCGGCCTTCAAGCACCCAGCCGGCAGTGCCTCGATCGTCTCTCCGAGCGCATCCGCGAGGATGCGATGTCCCTCGGCATTGGGGTGCGAATCTGTCGGATGAATCCACATACTCTTTGGTTCGAGCCCCTTGTAACGATCAAAGGTCCGCACCACGTAGATTCCGCGCTCCTCAGCCGCCTCGGCCACGACGTCGTAGAAGCGCTGAAACGGGTGGAATCGATTCAGCGAATACAAGCCGGTGTGGAGAAGCATGACCGCGCACACTCGCTCTGAACTCGCGATCAGGGCAAAGTTGTCCAGCCCTTCCGTGAAGATCTTCCAAGCAGCATCGTTGCGAAAGTAGTTCTGATCGAGCTCCGCCACGTAGCTATCGGTCGCGGGGTAGAACATGTCACGCACCGCTGTGATGCGATCGCGAGCGAGCTTTTCAAAGAGCAAGCCCGTCACGGCAGGCGCGATCGGTGACGAGGTCTTTCTGTACACAGAACTTTCGATATCGTTATAGGTCCAACCATAAACGACTAGATCAGGTTGGAGACGAAGACCTTGGAGTCGTAGACGAGCAACGATCGCGTCCATGTTGAACCCGCCTACTCCCAAGTTGACGACTTCGTGCTTACGGTTGCTGTCGTTCGCATCGAGGCGTCCTTGCAGCCGCGCCGAATAGGTATCCTCCTCGTCCACGCCCGAGCCCATTGTGAACGAATCGCCGACGATTACCGTCCGGAATACCGAGCTCGGTTTGGGAACCTCGTACTCGGGCCCACGAGCCCCCCTACTGTTCGTACGATAGAACTTGCCGTTGAACGTGGCGTGTTGGTTCGGCCTCTTAAGCGCCATCATCCCTTGAATCTTGGGCAATGACTGAAGCTCGGGATCCGCCACGAAATCGATCGGCATCACCTCCGGAGCAACGGCGACCAACACCCGCATCACGACCTCCACCGCCCCCACACCCAGCGACATACTAATCGACAAGAGAAGAAGCTTCGCGATTACCCCAGGCAAACGACGTGGTGAGTCGTGGTTCGTTTCCATGCCTTTTTAGACATCCACCAATCGGCCCCGGCTTGGGGCAGCAGGCAACCGGATAGTGTCCTTCTCAACTATACGTGAGAGAAGAACGAGATGGCGCGATCAACGCGTCGCATCCCGCATTCTGCTCTCCAAAATACGAACTTGAAAGCTGTTCAGAGCGTGCTTCGCTACGCTAACCTCGGCGCGCTCCTTCGCCAGTTGCGGAGCAACCGAACGGAAGTATTGCCCTACAACGTGCTGCTCTCGCGCGCTTCGGTTGGCAGCATCTTTCGCAAGAAGAAACGGCATTCCCAGCGGCAGGGCTACAGACTCCGCACCGTGACGTCTTATCTGATCGCGCAGCGTACGTTCCCATTCATCGCGCGCCGTGGTCAGTAACGCAGCCGCGGCGCTCAACTCCCGTTGTCTGCCTAGCAGCTCCCAACCCAGCTTATGTGATTGCTCATAGCCTCGTATCACGAGCAGATTCGTAAACGAATGCTTGGCATCCGGTGCGAAGCGTTGCAATAAGTCTCGCTTGAGTACTTTTTTCAGCGGGCGCTTACCGCCAACACCCAAACCCAGATCGAAGAATAGGAAGTCGTACGATCGCAAAAGCTCCAAATACTCCCTTGCGTTCGATCCGAGACCACTGAGCCCGTATGGCCAGAATTCTACCGCCATGACTACGTCGTCGTTCGCACGCAGCACGTCGTCCATACCTTCAAGGATGACGGCTTCGGCACCTTGCGTATCGATCTTCACGAAATCGATTCGCCCTTCGTAGTCGGCGAAGTAGTCATCCAGCGTCACAGCTTCGATATCAATACTCTTTCGCTGTTCGTCGCTCTCGTAGATCTGATGATCGCCCTTGTTTTTCTCCGACAGGAACAGCCTGAGTGTACCCGGCTCGTTAGAGACGGCCTTCTGTTCCAGCGTGACGTTGCGCAGTCCGTTCAGTCGCACGTTGCGCTGGAGAATCCCAAACGCGACGGGATCGGGCTCGAAGGCGTACACATGGCCGGTGTCTCCTACCAAGCGTGAAGCGACCAGCGTGAAGTAACCGACATTCGCGCCGATATCGACGAACGTGTCGCCCTCGCGCACAAATCGTGACACCCAGTGCGTTTCGTTCGGCTCCCACAATTTCTCCACCATGATACGGTAGGTGATCACCGTGTCGTCGGGGTGCAGAAACATCTTGAGTCCCGGAACATCGGGAACTTCGAGATCCGCTGCTTTGCCATGCTCTGCAAAATACGAACGAACGGAATGTTCGACATTCAAGATAGTTGACGAATGCGTAGTACACCCACCTAGGCCCAAAACGACTGCTATCGCTGCTGCCGGCCCAAGGACATATCGTCGTAGGTTCTCTGCGATCAATTCCTGTAGCTCCATATTCGGTCGACTACCCCAATCTTACCTGTCGGTGCTATCACCCAGGATACGGCCATGTCCAGATCGGACACTGTTCCGGTGATTGGAACGACGCACGGACAACGAGCGCGGACACCCGATGAACCTTGCTGCGCCACAGCCGCACAGCTGGCATACTTGTGTCGGCGGACGAAGCAGCGCCACGAAAATGACATGATTAATCGTACAGACAAAACAGTCGCCGCCGGGCTGATCCTTCTTGTAGCCTGCCTGAGCGCCCTGCTCTACGACCGAACATTCATTCTGATCGACGAAGGGCACATCGCGACAATCGCAGCACGAATGCTGGACGGCCAAGTGCTCTACCGTGACGTTCAGACGGGCATCTTTCCCGGCGTCTACTATCTGACCGCGGCCCTTTTCGGTCTATTCGGCGAGGACATTGTAGTCACACGAATCGCACAGATCGGAGTCAATATCGCCACCGTAGTTACACTCTGGAGGTTAGGACTGCGTACGGTTTCACCACGCTGGGCAGTGTTAGCACCGCTCATCTACTCAGCGATGATACCGCTCGGGTTCCCCGTATACGTCATGTTCGCGTACTCGGGTATCGCGCTATTGTTCGGTCTCGCGTCTGTGCTAACGACGTTTCGATACTTAGAGAGCGGGCTAGCTCGAGAGGGACTCCTGGCCGGTATACTGCTCGCCCTGTGTGCCCTGACAAAACAGAACTACGGTGCGTTCTTCGGAATCGGTATTGCGTTCGCACTGCTATGGGCGCGCCCGGTGTCCACACTCGCGAACACAACGGTTCTTCGCACGTTCGCGCCTGTCATCGCGGGCGGCGCTCTGACGACGTTAGCCGGACTGCTACCGCTCATCATCGCAGGTGCCGGTCCTCGCCTGGTTCAGTATTCCCTCCTCACCATCTTCGACTCGCAGCTATCGGCGTTCGATCAGCCGCTACCCAACATCCTCGGCAAACTGCCGATGGCGGACGGCCGGTGGGCGTTTCTTTATAGTCCCAGCATTTTGTTCAACTATCTCATTCACGGCGAACCATTCTTGACTGTCCGCGTCACTCAGGATCTTCGCGAGATGGCGCTGCGCCTGGGCTATGGATTCGCTCTAGCGCCGCTGATCCTGGCACCGGCAGCGCGCGTGTTTCTGCGCAACGATCAGGGTGCGCTACGCAATCGCCTGACCGACGTCGTCGTGGTCACGGGCACGGTCACGTTCATCGGCATCTTCCCCTCAGCGATATGGTCACACCTCGTCGCGGTGCTTCCGCCGCTGCTCCTGTTGGGCGCAATCGTAGGGGACGCTGTCTCCAACTCGCCGAGTCCGAAGACGTTGCGACTAGCAGTCACCGCGGCAGCGACGGTCTGTACGGTTGCACTTATGGTTGGCGCCGCGGCCGCCACCGCAGACCTTCGACGTTGGAACGCCGAACCGATCGGCAATCCACACGCATCACTGAAGGTAGCGCCCGACAACGCGGTGATATTGCGCAAAGCCGTTTCGTTCCTTCAGGACTGCGCAGCACCCGGAGAGCCGGTCTATGTCGCCCCGGACATTTCCGGCCTGTTCTTTCTCGCAGATCGACCCAATCCTACCCAGTACGACATACTGATCCCGGGTGACATCGATGAACACCTACTGATAGAAGGCCTCAATGCTGCGGGTGTCGAGTGCATGGTATACAACCCCAGACTCTATATTCATTTCCGCGAACTAAGCGTTCATTTTCCGATGTTCACCTACTTCGCAGAGAACGAGTTCACCCCGGTCGCAGAGCTCGAGTCCGGGGGCTTTCGTTGGCTGGGCCTTCGTCGTCAGATAGACCCCGTGCCGCGCTAAGCTGCGGCCTGCGCAATTAGGTTATACTACTACCGCCGTGATTCGCTCGTTCCGCAAATTGTCGTACGCGCTCATACTGTCAATCGGCTGTGCGGCAACCACGGGCTGTTTCTCCGAGCACCGTCCCCGCATTCTGCTCCTCGGCATCGACGGCGCGACGTGGAAAGCCATAACCCCGCTGATGAGCGACAATCGATTGCCGAACATCGCCCGACTGACGATGGAAGGCACCTGGGGGCCTCTGCAATCCTTCTCGCCGTACCTGTCGCCCCGCGTATGGACCAGTATTGCAACGGGAAAAGATCCAAAGAATCACGGTATTTTGGGATGGGTCAAACTCGACGGTGACGACGCCGCAAAGCTCTACTACAGCGAAGACCGCAACGGCCACGCGCTCTGGAATATATATAGTGACGCCGGACAAAGCGTCGGCCTGGTCAATTGGCTCGTCACATATCCGCCCGAGGTAATTCGAGGCGTCGTGGTTTCGGACCACGCTCTTTCAGGCGAATCCAAAGCTCGCGCCGACCTCGGTGCGCTCTTCGCAAACGCTCGGGGTCGGAAGTTCGAGTCGGAAGATGCACTGGCTTCTCCTGCGCAAGCAATCTTCCCGAAAGCGTGGAATGAGAGAGTGCTTCACCCCCGCCACGCGAACGCGAAACTAACACGATTTGCCAATTTGTTCGAAGGCGACCAACCGCTGCCCGAGCGATTCGACCGCAAGCGTCTCGCTGAGTTCTTCGAACGCGACCAGGAACTCGTATCCATCGCACTGGAGATCGACCGGACGGTCGCACCGGACCTCATGATGGTCCTGCTCCAAGGCGTCGACCGAGTATCGCACTCACTGTGGGCCTGCACCGACGACCCCTCGGTCTATCCTGAAGACTTCACGCCCACACCCGAGGAGCTCAGCAACTGCCGAGAAATGTTGTACGCGTACTATGAGTACACAGATCAGCTGATAGGTCGCTTCCTCGCGAGCTACACCGATGAAGATCTCGTGATGGTCATATCAGACCACGGCTTCGAGACGATTTTTCGTGGAGCACGGACGGGCAACCACCACACGCCGGACGCGGCGTTGGGGGTGATCATGGCACGCGGACCGCGCATTGATCGCGGTCGGCTTCTAGCACCTACAGAGGTCACCGTCTACGACATAGCGCCGACGGTACTGGCCTGGTCGGGAAAGCCTGTGGCGCGCGACATGGACGGAAAGGTCGCGCCGTTCTTGATCGTCGAAGAAGACACTCCGTTGCCGGAGCCCATCGACACGTACGCGACCAATCCCATCACGCGTGTTGGCGATAGCACCTCAGGCGGTGAAGCCGTCCTTATGGATCAACTTCAGGCGCTGGGCTACGTCGACTGAGCAGAGCGTATCGCCGCAGGCGATACGCTCTGTAAATGTAGAACAGATCGACCAACGCGAGCAGCATATGGTGGGGCCGTAGCTTCGAGCCCTCTACATCGCGCCACTCGGGTAACGGTAATTCCAACAGTGGAGCAGCCTTCTCCGCATTACCGTCTTCGCTTCGACCGGAGATGAGCCGTGCGATCAGCTCGACATCAAAAACCCATTTGCTCATGAACGGCGCAGCGAAGATCTCAGCGATCTCGCGGCCTGCGCGAAACAGTTTTGCACCGCATTGCGTATCGTACACTCCGATTCCGAGCATCATAGAAACGACCGTCGCGAATACGCGCCCAAGATAGTGCCGTTTAGGCTGGCGTTCGACTGCAGCGCCGAGCCGCCTAATACGACAACCCATCACACCAAGCAGTTCGGTGCGTTCATCGAGAGCCGCAACAAAGTTCGGAATCTCTTCCAAGCGTGTCGAGAGATCCGCGTCCCAATAGCCGACATACTCCGGCTTGCGCTTCAGGGCATCGAGTACGCCGATGCGTACGGCTTCAGCCTTGCCACGATTGTGGTCAAGACAGAGGTAGTTGAACGACTGGGGACGCTCCTCGCAGATGGCCGTCAGCAAGGCACGTGTGCCGTCGGTGCTGCCATCGTCCACGAAAAGAATCCCGATTTCCGATTGCGCGTCGGCATGCCTGAGGAACGCTCCCCTATCCAAGCGTTCTTCTTCGTTGAAGCACGGGACGACAACGATAGTTCTAAAGTCCTTCATCTGCAGTTCGCTGCGCTCGAATCGCAGCCATAATGCGCGCACAGTTCTAGCACTAGCAACTGCCGAACTGCCGAATCGATGGACTTATCGCATAGGCGTACGCCGTTGTACGCCCAGGCAAGCCCGTTTCTTTCGACTGCCAAGTAAACTCCGAATCGTGTGCTAGAATCGTACTGTAGGGCGACGGCCTAAATCAGGGGGGAGCGAAAGCGCGAACGCTATATCGGTGAACATGCTCGATGCCCCTTTGCTCCCACCCACACGAAGCATGACGAACTGGCTTACATCCTTGCGCGTAGACAAGCAGCGCCTCGGGCTCCTAACGGTGCTGGTCGTCGTCGTTGTAGCGTACCCACTTTGCAAGCGCGGGGTCATCCTAAGCGACGAGGGCTACTTGCTCATGCAGGCCTGGGACATGCTCCAAGGCAAGGTCCTGTATCGCGACCTCGATGCGTTCGTCGTTCCGGGTGTGTGGTTCCTTCTCGCCGGACTATTCTCGGTCCTTGATCCGACTGTGTATGTAACCCGGCTGCTCGCGCTCGCCGGTTTTGGATGTATCGTCGCGACTGTCTATCGATCTGTCGCACGAACCAGCCCCGCGCCGTACGCGATATGGACAAGTGTCGTACTGCTTGCTGGTGTCGTCTGGTCGTTCCCTGCGTGGACCTTCGCGTTCTACTCGCCGTACGCGACCTTGTTCGGGCTCTTGGGGCTCGACCGAGTCCTTGCGTGGGACAGCTCCGAGAAACGACGCGATCTGTTTCTCGCCGGCGTGTTTTTTGGCGCTTCGCTACTTTTCAAACAGAACTACGGAGTGTTCGCGACGTTAGGGGGACTCGGTGCATACCTGGCGCTGGCCGTTGGCAAGTCCGATCGAGGACTTCGTGAGACACTTCCCGCCGACGCGCTCAGCGTTCTCCTCGGCGGCCTTGTAACTGCAACACCGTTTCTCGGCTACTTGCTCTACCACGACGTTCTCGACAACGCGTACCGCGCACTTATCGTGCAACCATTCTCAGATTTTACCCAGCATCATTCGATTCGCTACCTCGGCCCGAGCGACTTCTTGGGCGACACCGCGCTGCAAGGCCCTCAGAAGCTCACGTACGGATCCTCCCCATTGTCGAACGTCGCATCGATGAAGACGCATCCGGCAAGCACAATGCTGTTCGTGAAGCGCCTACATGTGTTGCTGTATCTATGGCCGCCGGTCCTTTTTGTGATGGCGTCCGCACTCGTTGCAACCTCGCGGCGCTGGTACGGCCGACTCGACCGAACACTCTTGGCGACGCTGGCGTTCGCGGCAACATTTTTTCTGGGCGTATTCCCGCGAGCCGATTCGAACCACCTCATGCACGTCTACCAGCCGGTCGTCCTGCTCTCTGCAATCGTGTTCCATCGACTCATCTCAGTGCAACCAGCCAAGCTCGTTCGGTCGGCAGCGCGATTCGCCGCTATCGCGCTGATCACGTGCTATTCGCTCGTCGCGCTGCTGTGGTATCGCGACATCATCGTGCAGCAAACAACTCCGTTGCTCGGACGCGGAGGCGGCGTCGTCGTCGATGCGTTCACCGGTTCGATGATAAACCGTGAACTCGCGCTTATCGCGGAACATACCCAGCCCGGCGAACCGCTCCTGACCGGCCCGGGCCTGGCTATGCTGAATTTTCTGGCGGATCGTCCCGTACCAAGTCAGTACTACAACCTGTACGCGGTTCACATAGGCCATGACGCCGGCCGTGGCGTCGTCGAGGCGTCGCGCGCGTCCAAGGTCCGCACGGCGATAATCGAGTACAACAATTTCTATTCGGATGCCGAAGGGTTGCGAGACTTTGCGCCCGAGCTGTCGGCCTACCTTCGAGACGAATTCGAGATCCTTTTTTCTGTCGGTCAAAACCAGCACGCGGTGCTTCGCCGCCGTGACGTCTTAGACACAGGCCTCCGTAGGCTGGACATGCTCACCGATTGTAACGACAGCATGCGTTTGTTTGACGGTCGTATCATTCGTGAGCACACGCTGTTTCGAAGTGTCTATCTGGCGACACCAATCAACCCACTACAGGGAAGACCAAACAAGCTTCGATGCATAGTAGACGTGCCGCGCAACGCCGTGCTCAGATTTCGGTTCGACTATACGCGACCGGCGCAAATCAGCGACGATGCGCTACTGCACACGCAGGTAGTCGCACGCATGGCGGTCACCGACGCGGATCCGAAGATGGGAACCCACGAAGAACCGCCGGCGCCCCCGGAGGAGATCCTGTTCTATAGTTCCATCGTACCGCGACCGGCGACCGACTGGACGCTTGCACCGCCGACGCCCGTCGAAATCGATCTCTCTGTCTTAGGCGGACAACGCATCGAATTGGAGCTACGATCGTGGGCGGGAGGCGACATCCACCAGCCGCCGTTCGTGATGCGAGGCCTGACGTCTATCTGGATGGATCCCGCCATTCACTGGCCGGCCGATAAAATCGGCGAATAGACAATTAGGAAAGATGCAGTACAGGGAACTCGCAGAGATGCACGCCGTCGAAGTCGACCACTGGTGGTTCGCCGGCAAGCGCACGCTCTTCAAACGACTGCTGCGCAAGCGGCTGGCGCAACCCGGGCTGCGTATTCTCGACGTGGGCTCAGGTACCGGCGCGGTTCCGCAAGACTTCTCGCAGTTCGGATGGGTCTGCGCGACCGATCGCAGCGTCGACGCGATGCGCTTCGCGCAGCAAAAGAACGTAGCGCTCGTCGCCGTCTGCGATGCGACCTCATTGCCGTTTGCCGATCGATCGATGGATCTGCTGCTCGCCTTCGACATCATCGAGCACGTCGAAGACGATCGCTCAATGCTCGAAGAGCTTGCACGCGTGCTCAAGCCCGGCGGCGCGGCCGCTATCCACGTTCCCGCGTGGCCTTCGATGTGGAGTCGCCACGACGAGGTTCTCGAACACAAACGTCGCTACACGCGCCGTTCGCTGCGGGCCTTGATTGACCACAGCAGCCTCGAGATCGAGTATCTCGGCTGGGCAAGTGCAGCGATCCTGCCGCCCGCGTTTCTGCTTCGGGGCATCCGGAGCGCCGATGCACCGGACAAATCGGCCGGCAACGCGGACATCTTTTCGCTGCCCGAGCCGCTCAATACGATCGCCCGAGGTGTCTATCGAGTCGAAGCGGAAATCGCGGCGACCACAGGGCTGCCATTCGGCATGTCACTGGCCGCGATCGCACGCAGACCCTGAAATCCCCGCGTCCGTAGCCCTACAAACTTACATTCGACTGTAAGGTTGCATATGAGTGTAAGCCGCGGTAAGAATCCAGCACCGGAGCGGGTTGTGGCTCTGATAACGCCGAACTAAGAGGTTCTCAATGGATCGCTATCTCGTCATCTCATCGGACTGTCATGCAGGGCTCCCACCGGAGCGCTACCGCGACTATCTCGAGGCCCAGTACCACGAAACGTTCGACCTCGCGCTCCCTGTGCAAGAAGAGATGACCAAGCTGATGGAGAAGCAGTTCTTGGTCGGCGACATCAACGAAGAATGGCGCAAAGGCCGCGAACACCTGCTCGAAGGCGCTTGGAACCACGACCGACGCATCGAGGTGCTCGATGGCGACGGCATCGCCGCCGAGGTGATCTTTCCCGACGGCATCACCGAGAGGAACATGCCCCCATTCGGAGCCGGGATTTCGCTTTCGACCGAAGGGGTAGTCCCCGAACTGCAATGGGCCGGCGCCCGCGCCCACAACCGTTGGCTCGCCGAATTCGTCGCGCAAGAACCCGCACGCCGTTTCGGCGTCGCCATCGTTCCCGCGCTGTGGGACGTAGACGAAGCGGTCAAAGAAGTTCGCTGGGCCAAAGAGAACGGGCTCGGCGGCATAATGCTTCCCGTGATGTGGGGCAAGCAGGCCCCCTACCACCACCCGAAGTACAATCCCCTGTGGGAGGTCTGCGAAGACCTCGGCGTGATCCTTCACTTCCACAGCGGGCCCGCACCCACCAGCGACTACTTCGGCCCCCCGCCTGAGATCGGCAAAGAGAGAACGCATCCGACGATGCCGGGCGCGATGGGGATCTATATCTCAGAAGTCATCATGTGGAACGTCCGCCCCCTCACCTTCCTCATTTGGGGCGGCATCTTCGAGCGATATCCGAAACTAAAGCTATCGATCACCGAAGGAACAACGATCTGGGTTCCGGAATACCTAGCCCTGCTCGATCATCGCTACGGCGAAACGCACTACTCGGCCAAGCTAGGTGACTACCAAAGCCACCTGTCGATGAAGCCCAGCGACTATTTCGCGCGCAACGTGCGGCTAGGCGCGTCGTGTATGCCACGTCGCGAAACCGAGATGCGCCATGAGATCGGCATGAAGAACATCATGTGGGGTAGCGACTACCCCCATCCTGAGGGCTCGTGGCCGTTCACCCGTGAGCAGATCACCGAATCGTTCATCGGACTGCCCGAAGATGACATCACCCTAATGCTCGGCGGCAACGCCCTCGCATTTTACGGCTTCGACGAGGAAAAGCTGCTGCCCATTGCCGAGCGTGTCGGCCCAACCAAGCAGTCGCTCGGCAGCCCGAGTGCCGCCACCGGCTAGCTCGGCTAGCCCCGCTAAGAATCGCTACTGAAATGAAAGACGACTGACCCCACGGTGTAAATAACGGGGTAGAAGAGCGATGCCCACGCCAGGGCGGCCGATGGCTCGGGTAGCTGGGCGATCAGTACCAGGCCCATCACGGCCCAGACGAGTCCCAGCGATATGATCGCCATGCGGCCCTTCTCCATTCGAGATGGGTACAGCCACCGCATGGGAACAAACACGAAGACTACCGCCGTCAACATGACAATCAGGTTGGTGATCGGCGTGGTGCCGAGGGCGATCATATAAAACGCCATCACGTTCCAATACGACGGAAATCCGAGGAAGTAGTGATCGATGAGCCCCTTGGCATCGGTACGACTGAATCCGTACGCGCTCGCGAGCAGAACGGTGAGCGCAGTCCACTCCAACCCGGCCGGCAGCACGCCCGGCCGCGTGAAGATCGCAACCGGAACCACTACGTAGGTCAGGTAGTCGACGATATTGTCGAGCAAGGTGCCGTCAATCCAAGGAATGACCTGCTTGGCCCGCACGTAGCGCGCCAAGGCTCCGTCGCTGGCATCAATCGCAAAGGCTACCGACAAAAAAATGAACGTAAGTTGATAGTCGCCCGTGAACGCGGCTTGTAAGGCGAGGAACCCAACTGCAGCACCCAACGCCGTGTAGGTATGGACAGCCCACGCCATTGCCGTGCGCCTCGCTAACATGCTGCCCATATAGCCCTATGCCTTGCACTCGGCAAGAAGCACTCCTGCGACGACGTCAGGCTGTTCCATCGGTACAAAATGCGTCGCGTTCGCGAACTCCAAGAATCGACCGTTTGGCAACGCGTCGAGTGTTTTCTTCCTGAGTGCAGCGCGGAATACGTCGGTTCCGTCCGGAATCGCAAGTAGCACAGGAATATCCAAGCGATCGAACTCCGCGACGGGATCGACTCCATTCGCGCCTTCGTAGAGCTGCGCTTCGATCCGGCCCGGGCATAACAATTCGACCGTGCCGTCCGGCCGCTCGAACGTGCCCAGATCGACGTAGACATTGAGCGCTTCATCGGTCCACGTGGCGTAGGGCCCACGGTTTCGATACGCGTCGAACATCTGCCGACGAGTGTCGTAGACGAGTCGTCGGGTGCGCGTTCGTTTTGCCATCGAGGAATTGCCACCCGACCGCCGGGAAGACACCGACATCGAACCGAGCAGGATCGGGTCGATGAGAACCAGACGCCGAAACCGCCCCGGGCGACGCGCTGCGGCCAATGCGACAAACGTTGCACCGGCGCTATGGCCCACACCGACGGCGTCTCGCAGATCCAACTCATCGACGAGTTCGGCGGTGTCGTTGCCCATCTCATCCCACGAGTAGTCGTTGTCGTGCTTGGAGCTCATGCCCTGGCCCCGCTGATCGAAGGTGATGATTCGGCCTTCGAAGCCACCGATACGAAGTCGGTCGATCACCGGCTTCCAGATCTTGCCAAAGAAGCCGGTCGGATGGCCAAAGAAGATAGTGTCACCGTCGCCGCCCCACTCGGTTACGACGATTTCGACGCCGTTTATTGCCCGTCGAGTGTCTATCGGCTCGAATTTCATAATAACCCGGTTGCTTCCTCGCGGGCGGGCGGCAACAGTTAAAGTTGCACGCACCCGAGCCCCGCGTTCGTAGTTGGGAACGCGCCCGTTTTCTTCCTCGAACCCAGAGCGGGTTCAAACGATGCGTGAGAGTAACGTCATGCACAGCGCTAGTTCTTCGAGACCTCTAATCTCGGTCTATGGCAGCTCGATGAGCACGCCCGAGGACGCCGACTATGCCTCGGCGCTGCGCATCGGTGAACTCATTGCGCTAGGCGGCGGCAACGTCGCAACCGGAGGATATGGCGGGGTGATGGAAGCGGCATCACGTGGCGCAGTCGAAAACGGCGGCCGGGCCGTCGGATTCACTGTGCAGGGCTGGACGATGCGCGAGCCGAATGAATACCTAAGTGACAATCGGCCGAGCGCCGATCTGTACGACCGCTTGCGGAGCCTCATTGAAGGAAGCAACGCCATGGTCACGCTCGGAGGCGGCATCGGCACACTGGCCGAACTCGCGCTGGCCTGGAATCACCTCTACATGAGACTCATTCTGCCCCGTCCCCTGATCGTCGTCGGCAAGGACTGGAAAAAGGTGATCAACGACGTGCGCAGACTTCTCGAAATCTCCGACACCCATATGGCTCTCGTCGAGTTCTGTGACGACGTAGACGCAGCCGTCGAAAGCCTCCGCAGCAAAGGAATCCTTACTTGAGCAAACTCGAAGAGCTGTTCAGCCTCAGCGGGAAAGTTGCTGTGGTGACCGGCGCTTCATCGGGATTGGGGGTCGAATTTGCGCGGGTGTTCGCTGCGGCTGGCGCAGATGTCGCGCTGCTCGCTCGGCGCGAGGATCGGCTGCGCGATGCCGCACGAACGATTGAAAGCGATTTTGGTGTGCGCGCCCTGCCCATTCCGGTCGATATCTGCGACCGCACCGCGTGCCAGAAGGCTTTCGAGCGCATCGAGAGCGAACTCGGAACGGTCGGCGTCCTCATGAACAACGCCGGCATCTCACCGACAGGTAGAGCCGAGAAGCAGTGGCCCGAAGCTTGGGACGGCACCCTCGAACTCAATCTCACGGCTTTGTTCCAGTGTTCGCTGTTGGCAGCGGCCTCGATGGACCGCGGCGGCCAAGGCGGACGCATCATCAACATCGCATCCGTCTTTGGCCACCAAGCCAGTTCCCTGTTCCGCCTATCGTCGTATGCGGCGAGCAAAGGCGGCGTGGAGAATCTCACTCGCCAGCTTGCCGTCGAATGGGCCGCACGAGAGATAACGGTAAACGCAATCGCACCGGCGTGGTTTCCCAGCGAAATGACCAGCGGCAGCTTGGAAAAAGCCGACATCGTCGATCGTATGGGCGGCGCGACCCCACTCGGGCGCATCGGACGTACCGGCGAATTGGAATCGACGGCGCTGTTCTTGGCAAGCCCGGCTTCGAGCTACGTTACCGGCACCATCATTCCTGTCGATGGCGGCTACTCAGCCTGGTAATGCGCCGAGCGACCCACAACCGAACCTCCGCGCGTTCAATTGCCGATCGCCCGACGCCCAGCGCTTTCTAGAAGATGAAACCGGCGCCGATTCGCACCTCGTCGGGTTGATCTCCCGACCGCGCATCTTGAATGCGGTAGTCGAGTTTCAACGCAACGTTCGGAATCGGCTTGAACGTCACTCCCATCTCGTACGCGTTGCGGTCTTTGCTCTGATCCGGAGAGAACCCGCTCGGCACATCGTGCTGGGTGTCGTACTTCGAATAACGGAACCATGGCGCGACGTACTTCTCGCTGTTGGGGAACAAAACCGGTCCCACGTCGTAGGCCAGCTCGGCGTACCACCCCATCATGTTCTCGGCAATGGTCTCGCCCGCGCCCACGCTAAGCACGTCGGCATCTTCGAGGTCGGTATAGACACCAAGAAGACGCGTTTCGAACCCACGATACTTCCACTGCAGGTGCGCTTCGTACATCTGCATCAAGGCACTCACTTTAGTCGTGGCCGTCGGATTGCCGTCGATATCAAACGCCGTCGCGACTTCTTGGTTCTGCCCTTGGTTACCGACGTAGATCGAACCACCGAGATCCAGCCCCGCCGTCGGCTCCCAATCCAACCGACCAACCCAGGACCAATCATTGGCCTTCTCTTTGGAGCCTTTCTGCCGCCCGCCACGCAAGTTACTGGATGAGAATTCGTCGGCGAGTAAGCTCGTCACGACGTACGACTTATAGCTGAGACTCGGCGTGATGTTCCCATAGACGCCTGCTCCGTTGGCACGCCACGTGCTTGGAATGATCTGGCGCTCTACCGCGGGGCGATCGTTGCCGTGGAAGAACGGCGGCTCGTGCAACTCGTTGACGAAGCCAACCGGCATCAGCAGAA